>Ga0335072_10004066_pt1 | contig 21822 bp, 12 predicted proteins | sample Lox_Sample_21_FD_206725 | JGI IMG/M metagenome (GOLD analysis project Ga0335072, IMG submission 206725) | Soil microbial communities from Loxahatchee National Wildlife Refuge, Florida, United States - Lox_Sample_2.1 | ecosystem: Environmental > Terrestrial > Soil > Wetlands | place: USA...
TCGAGGATCTTCGGTTCTTGATCGTGGGCCGTGGTCATGGTGCGCGCTCTCCTCACGTCAGGTCAGCAGGCTGACCTCACGCCGCTGAAGCGGGGTAGGCCGGCTGCCACATCGCGTCCTGTATAGCTTGCACCAGGTCTTCGGGCTTGCTGTTGGCCACGCCGTCATCGGCCGCGGCCCGGACCACGCTGATCGCGGCGGTGGCTGAGGAGGCGCGCAGGTTCTCCACCGCCGGCAGCAGGGAGGCGCCAGGCTGGCTGACGTCAGCCTGCCCGGCTACCGCCTCAGCCGCCGCCAGCAGCATGCCGTCGGTCACCTGGGACGCGGCGGCCACGATGGTGCCCAGGCCCAGCCCGGGGTACACGAGCGCGTTGTTGGCCTGGCCGAACCAGTGCCGCACGCCGCCGTAGTCGAACGGCGCCGTTGGCAGGCCCGCGGCGACCAGCGCGCGCCCCTTCGACCAGGTGATGATGTCGGCCGGCGCGGCTTCCATCTGGGAGACGGGGTTGGAGATCGGGAAGATGACCGGCCGCTCGACGCCGGCGCTCATCGCCTCCACCACCGGCTGGCTGAACGCCCCGCGCGCGGTCGAGGTCCCGATCAAGATCGTGGGCTGGACCTGCTCGATCACGGTCTGCAGGGTGATGATGCCCGCGGCCGCCCGAGCCTCCCGCAGCGCGGCCATCTGCGGCCAGCGGGTGGCCGCCGACGGGTCCACCTCGACCGATGTCTTGGACCAGCTCGCGGACTCGGCGGCCGCGCGGGCGTAGGGGCGCTGGTAATCCAGCAGGCCCGCGCTCATGTCGCTGGTCAGCAGGCCCGGCAGGTCGACGACCCAGATCCGGCCGGTCGCCTGGTCCGGCTCAAGCCCGTCACGGGCCATCTGGTCGCGGATCTGGTCGGCGATGCCGATCCCGGCGGTGCCGCCACCGAAGATCACCACCCGCTGGTCCCGCCACCGGGTGCGGGTAACCTTCACCGCGTTGAACAGCCCGGCCATGACAATCGCGCCGGTGCCCTGCACGTCGTCGTTGAAGAGCCGGTACCTGTCCCGGTAGGACTCCAGGATCCGCCGGGCGTTGCCCGCGCCGAAGTCCTCGAAGTGCAAGAGCGCGTCCGGGTACATCGACGAGGCGGTCTCCAGGTACTTGGCGATGAACGCGTCGTAGGCGGCGCCGCGGACCCGGGCATGCCGGTTGCCCAGGTACAGGGGGTCGTTGAGCAGTCCTTCGTTGTCGGTGCCGACGTCGAGGGAGACCGGGATCACCCGGCACGGGTGAATCCCGGCCGCCGCAGTGTAGACCGCCAGCTTGCCGACGGAGATCTGGATGCCGCCCACCCCCCAGTCCCCGATGCCGAGGATCTCCTCGGCGTCACTGCACACGATCAGGTCCACGTCGGCGGGCCCGAGGCCCAGCGTGTCGAACGACGCCCGGATGTCGTCGGGCCGGTCGATAGACAGGTAGACCCCCCGGGGCCGCCGGTACTCATGGGAATACCGCTCGATCGCGTCACCGACTCCCGGGTCGTACACGACGGGAAGAAGCTCGGCCAGGTGGTCGAGCAGCACCCGGAAGTACAGCACCTCGTTGCGGTCGTGCAGCTGTTCCATGTACACGTTCTTGGCCATGTCGTCGCGCTGGGACTGTACCTGCTGCCAGGCTCGGCGAGCCTGCTCGTCCAGGGTCAGCACCCCTGACGGCAGCCGCCCGGTCAGGCCGAGCGCCTCTCGCTCAGCCTGCGTGAACGCCACCCCTCGGTTGCGCAGCGGGTCGCTCAGCACGTCCGGCGTACGCGCGCAGTTAGTGCTCGTGATGTCCTCGTTCATTTCGGTGAACCTCCGTATTCGGCACGTAGGCGCTGATTCCACCGTCGCGTTCAAATCCGGCTGCCGTACCAGGGAAGTCCCTGGCCAGTGCCCTGGCGCTGACCGCGGGCAAGCCGGCCTGGGGCAGGCCAGGGCATGCGCCAGGGCCCGCCACGGGTACGGCGTTCATTACAGAGCGTTACTTTTCAGCGAGAGGATCAGGCCGCCAGCCAAGGAGGCTCCCGGATGGCCCGCGACATCAGCCACGATCGGCGCCGGTTCCTGGGCGCCGCGGGTGCGGCGGCTGCGACCGCCGGCGCCGCCCTGCTCGGCCTGACCGGTTCCGCGAAGGCGCCCGCCGGCACCACGGCGTCCGGCCGGGCGGCCGGCGCGTCCTTCGGGCCGGTACGGCAGATCGCGGCGGGCGTGCTGGACGTGGGGTACGTCGAAGCTGGCCCGGCCGGCGGCCCCCCGGTCATCCTCATGCACGGCTTTCCCTACGACATTCACAGCTACGTCGACGTCGCTCCGCTGCTGGCGGCCAAGGGCTACCGGGTGATCGTTCCGTACTTTCGCGGTTACGGCAGCACCACCTTCCGGTCCGGCTCGACGCCGCGGAACGTGGACCAGGCGGCGTTCGCGCTCGACATCCTGGCTCTCATGGACGCCCTGAAGATCAAGCAGGCCACCCTGGCCGGCTACGACTGGGGCTCGCGGACGGGCGGCATCATCGCGGCGCTGTGGCCGGCGCGGGTCAAGGCCCTTGTCTCGGGAGGCGGCTACCTGATCACCAACCTGGCCGCGCAGCAGCAGCCGCTGCCGCCGGCCGCCGAGAACGCCTGGTGGTACCAGTACTACTTCGACACCGAGCGGGGCGTGCGCGGCCTGACGAAGTACCGGTACGACTTCGGCCTGTTCGTCTGGAAATTCAACTCCCCGACGTGGAAGTTCTCCACGCCGACCTACGACCAGACCGCGGCCGCGTTCAGCAACCCGGATTACGTCACCATCGTGATCGGCAATTACCGATGGCGGCAGGGCCTGCGGGCGGCCGAGCCCGAGTACGCCAGCATCGAGGACAAGCTGCAGGAGTCCCCGCCTATCGCGGTGCCCGCGATCACCATTGACGGCCAGCACGATCCCTTCACCCCGCCAGGGAACGGCGCGGCGTACCGGGACAAGTTCACCGGCCGGTACGAGCATCGCGTGTTCCCCGTCGGCCACAACCTGCCGCAGGAGGCGCCCGCGGCCTTCACTGCGGCGGTCATCGACGCTGATCATCTCTAGAGAGCGCGTCGCGCAGCTCGCGGCGAGAGCCAATGCCCAGCTTGGCGAAGATCTTGCGCAGGTGCCATTCGACCGTCCGCCCGGACAGGAACAGCCGGGCACCGATTTCGGGGTTCGAAAGGCCATCGCCGGCGAGCCGCGCGATCTGCTCCTCCTGCGGCGTGAGGTGGTAGCGGGTCTCGCGGTGCTGCTGACTGCGGGGCGGGCGCGCCGTCCCGCCCGCCGCGGTCAGCTCGCGCAGCGCGCGGTCCGCGAATGCCTCCATGCCGATCGCGGCGAGCACCTCGTGCGCGGTTCGCAGTTGCTCGCGCGCGTCGGGCAGCCGGCCCTGATGGTGCAGCCATTCCCCGTACAGCAGCTGCGCGCGGGCAAGCTCCGGGCGCAGCCGGGTGCGGCCGAGCCGGTCGATCGCCTCGCGGTACAGTCCCTCAGCGGCTGCCTCGTCGCGCAGCAGCGCTCGGCAGCGCGCCTCGATGCCCAGCCCGGCGTCGGTGCCGCCGGCCTGGGTGGCCTGGGCTAGCCGGTCCAGCGCGCCGGCCGCGACCCTCGTCTGGCCGGCCCGCGCGGCCGCCTCCACCAGCTCCGGCAAGGCCCACGGGCCGGTCCAGGGGCTGAACGTGCCCGCCGCGGCCTGGCGGGCCGATGACAAGGCCTCCTCGTAGCGGGCAAGGCCGTTGTACAGGACGGCGGCAGCCCAATGGGCGGGGGCCGCCGTTCCCTGTCCGGTTGCCGTGATCTGCTCGATCGTGTTCGCTATCGCCGTGGTGGCGTCGGCTTCCCTGCCTTGCAGCGCGCGGAGCCTGAGCAAGGCGTCAGGGGCGAAGCGGGTCCCGGTTGCCGCCGCCACGGCGTCACTTTCCGCGATAACGGAGGCAGCGGCCGCGAAGTCGCCCGTCCAGGCGCGCGCCATGCCCAGCAGGCCGAGGTGGAGCGGCAGGTGCGCGAGAGCGCCGGCTCCCCGGGCGAGCCGGACCTGTCGCTCCGAGATCGCGAGGAAGCCCTCGAAGTCCCACAGGGCGGCGCTGGCCGCGGTGGCCATCCACCCCCACCCCGCGACGTCCCCGACGGGCAGGGCGGTGAGGACCTCCGCCGCGCGCCGCAAGGCCGCGGCCGCAGCGCCATGTCCCTCGGTGGCCAGCACGGTGAGACTGTCGAGCGTGAGGTCAACCGGGCGGGCAGCGCCCGGCGGCGGGGGCAGGGCCTGGACGGCGCGGCAGATGCCGGCGAGGATGTCCCGGCCGCTGGACTGCCCGGCGGCCAGGAACGCCGCGCCCCAGGCGGACAGGTAGGCCTCGCGCGCGAGGCCGGCATCGCACCGCTCGAGACGGCTGGCCGCCCGCACCAGCAGGACGGCAGCGTCCCGGCTGCAGCCGCGGGCGAGGGCGACATGACCGCGCAGCAGGTCCGCCTGGCCCCGGGCGAGCTCATCCAGCTGCCCCGCCTCGGCCATGGCCAGCAGGTCCAGGGCCTTGCCGAAGGCGCCGGCTCGCATGTGGGCGTGCGCGGCGGCCAGCACACGCCCGGCCTGCCGGGCCGGGTCAGCGGTCAGCAGCGCCGCCCTGCCCAGGAACGCCGCCGCCGCGGCCAGTCCGGCCCGGGCCGCGGCCCGGCCTGCGTAGCGCTGCAACTCCTGTGCGACCTCCTCGTCCGGCCAGGCCGCGGCCTGGGCATGATGCCAGGCACGGCGATCCGGATCGGCGGCCGGATCGGTCACCTCCGCCAGCGCCGCGTGCATTCGCCGCCGGTCGGCGGGCGCGGCCGACCGGTAGGCCGCGCAGCGGACGAGGGGATGGCAGAACCGGATCCCGTCGTCGAGCTCCGCCAGCCCCGCCTCGACCGCCGGCTCCACCGCCTGGACCGGGATGCCCAGCCGTCCGGCCGCCCGCCAGATCAGCGACCGGTCACCGGACGGGTCGGCCGCCGCCAGCTGCAGGAGCCGGCGGGCCTGGTCCGGCAACGCCGCAACCTGACGGGCTAGTTCTTCCCCGGGTGCTCTCTCCCCCGCCGCGCCGGGCAGCCCGAACCCGCCCGCCAGCTCGGCTGGGCGCAGCACGCGCGGCAACTCACGCAGGGCCAGCGGGTTCCCGCGGGTCTCGGCGACGATCACGTCGCGGACCCGGGCGTCCAGCGGCCCGGTCATCGCCTCGTCCAGGAGCGCCCGCGCGTCTTCGTCCGGCAGCCTGCCGACGTCTAGCCAGGGCAGCCCGGCCAGTTCCGCGCTCGGCCCGCGGGCCGCGAACACCAGCCCGACCGGGTCGCCGGCCAGCCGCCGCGCCGTGAACCCTAGCGCCTGCGCCGAGGCCGGGTCCAGCCACTGCGCGTCGTCGATCAGGCAGATCAGCGGCCGTTCCCTGGCCACCTCCGACAGGAGGCCCAGCACGCCAAGCCCGACGAGGAACCGGTCCGGTGGCGGCCCGGCGGCGACGCCAAGCGCGATCCGCAGTGCGTCGCGCTGTGGGCCAGGCAACCGCCCGGCCCGCCGGAGCATGGGCGCGCACAGCTGATGCAGCCCAGCGAACGCGAGCTCAGTCTCCGGCTGCACGCCCGCCGCGCACGCCACCTGGCACCCGCGCGCCCGCTCGGCCACGTAGTCCAGGAGAGCGGTCTTGCCGATGCCCGGATCGCCGGCAACCATCAGGGCGCGGCCGGCCCCCGCCTGGACCGCCCCGACCAGCTCGTCCAGGGCCTCGCGTTCACCGCGCCGGCCTGCCAGTGCCATCACGCGGGGCCGCCCGCTCGCTGCGGGACGCCGTCACCCGCTCCCCGGCCCCTGTCGTCCGGGATGCGCAGCGCCGGCGTGGCGCTCAGTTCACGGCGGGAGCCGATGCCCAGCTTGGTGAACACGTTGCTCAGATGCCATTCGACGGTGCGGGCGCTGAGGAACATCTGGACGCCTATCTCCGGGTTGGTCAGCCCGTCGCGGGCCAGCCTGGCGATCTGGAGCTCCTGCGGGGTGAGCCCGCCGAGGAGACCGGCCGGCCGCTTGCTCACCTTCTCCCCCGCGGCGGCAAGCTCTCGCCTGGCTCGCGCGGCGAACGCCTCAACGCCCATCGTGTCCAGCATGTCGTGCGCAGCGCGCAGCTGCGCACGAGCGTTCTCCCGCCGCTTCTCCCGGCGCAGCCATTCGCCGTACAGCAGGCGGGCGCGGGCAAGCTCGGGCCGCAGCTGGGTACGGCTGAGGCGTTCGATCGCCTCGCCGTAGCAATCCTCCGCGGCCGCGCCCGTCGCCAGCAGCGCGCGGCAGCGCGCCTCGATGCCTAGCCCGAACTCGGTCCCGCTGGTCCGCGTGGTCTCCGCGAGCCGTGCCAGCGCGTCGTCGGCGACGCGCGTGCGGCCGCCGCGCGCGGCGGCCTCGATCACCTCGGGCAGCGCCCACATGGACACGTAGAGGCCGGGCGTGTGCTCGCTGGCCTGCCTGGCCGCCGCGAGCGCCTTGTCATAGCGGCCCAGGCCGTTGTACAGGACGGCCGCGCTCCAGTGCGCGTGCGTCACCCCGTGTCCCCGTGCGCCGGCCGTGCCCCCGGCGATGGCCGCCTCCATCAGCGGGATCGCCTGCGCGTGATCGCCGCGCAGGCAGGCGAGCATCAGGGCGGCGCACGGGGCGGCCCGGCTGCCGGTCGCCTGGCGGACGGCGTCGGACTCAGCGATAAGTGCCGCCGCCCTCGTAAAGTCGCCGCGCCGCAGGGCGCTCATGCTCAGCGCCCCTAGATCGGCCGGCAGCTGGTCGAGCGCGCCGGCGTCGCTGGCCAGCCGGACCTGCTGTTCGAGCAGGACCCGCCAGGCGTCGTCGTCCCAGACGACGCTGGCCGCCGCGGGAGCTAGCGCTCCCCACCGGAGCCTTTCTTCCGTGGTGAGATCCGGGTCGGCAAAAGCGCGGGCGGCCTGCCGTAGCCGCGGTGCCGCGGCCGCCGGGCCGTCGGTGACGAGCCGGGTAAGGCCATCGAGGATCAGGTCAACCGGACGTGGCGGGCCGGACGGCGGCGGCAGGCCCTTCGCCGCGCGAGAGACGTCCAGCAGGACGGCCGGGTTCCCCGCGAACAGTGCCGACATCCAGGCACTCACGTAGGCTTCCCTGGCCAGGTCGGGGCTCAGCGGCTCGAGGCGCCTGGCCGCCTGCAAGAGCATCGGCGGAGCGTCACCGGCCAGGCCCGAGGCAAACGCGATCTGCCCGCGCAGCATGTCTGCCCGGGCGCGCTGGAATTCATCAAGGGACCCGGCCCCCGCCGTGAAGAGCATCTCCAGCGCGGCGCGGAACGCGCCGGCCCGCAGGTTAGCCTGCGCGGCGGCCAGCGCGCGCTCGGGGCGGCGCGCCGGATCGGCTGTCAGCAGCACCGCGCGCTCCATGAATGCGGCCGCCGCGGCCAGTCCGCCGCGAGCCCGCGCCCGGCCGACCGCGCGCTCCAGCTCCGTGGCGACTTCCTCATCAGGCCCTGGCGCGGCCTGGGCCTGGTGCCAGGCCCGGCGATCGGGATCCGCGACGGGGTCGGTCGCTTCCGCTAGTGCCCCGTGTCCCCGTTGCCGGTCGGTGAAGGACGCCACATGGTAGGCAGCCGAACGCGCCAAGGGGTGACGGAACCGGACCCGGGCGCCGAACTCGGCCAGCCCCGCCTGCACCGCCGGCTCAGCGGCCTGGACCCCGATCCCCAGGCCGCCCGCCGCCCGCCACACCAGCGACCGGTCACCGGACGGGTCAGCCGCGGCCAGCAGCAGGAGCAGCCGGGTCCGGTCCGGCAAGGCACGGAACTGGCGGCGCAAGCCGTCTTCGGCCGCCCCGGCCAGCGGCATGGCGCCCGGCAGCCCGAACCCGCCCGCCAGCCCGGCGGGGGTCGACCGGCGCGGCAGTTGCAACAGTGCCCGCGGGTTGCCCCGGGCCTCGGCCACGATCAGGTCGCGGGCCCGTTCGTCGAGCGGCCCGGCCAGTGCTGACTCCAGCAGCGCCCGCGCGTCCCGCGCGGGCAGCCCTTCCACCGTGAGCCCCGGCAGCGTGGCCAGTTCCGCGCCCGGCGTCCGGGCGGCGAGCACGATCGCGACCGGATCCGCCGCCAGCCGTCTCGCCGCGAGCCCCAGCGCCCGCGCCGAGGCCCGATCCAGCCACTGCGCATCATCGATGAGGCAGATCAGCGGGTGTTCCCTGGCAACCTCCGCCAGCAGGCTGAGCGTCGCCAGCCCGACCAGGAAGCCGTCCGGCGGCGGCCCCGCCCGCAGGCCCTGCGCTGCCCGCAGCGCCTCGCGCTGCGGGGCCGGCAGGCGCTCGGCATGGCTCAGCATCGGCGCGCATAGCTGATGGAGTCCCGCGAATGCCATCTCCGATTCCGCCGCGACGCCCGCCGCCCGCGCTACCTGGCATCCCGCCGCCAGCGCCCGCCCGGTGAGGTACTCAAGCAAGGCGCTCTTGCCCACGCCCGGACGGCCGCGCACCATCAGGGCCTGGCCCTGCCCGGCCCGGACCGCCTCGATCAGCTGGTCCAGCCTCTCCCGTTCGCCGCGGCGGCCCGTCAGCGCTGGTGCATGGGCACTCACAAGGCCTCCCCCGGTCGTCCAGATCAGGCCTCACCTGTGGCACCGACCCGAGCCCCCGAACCCCGCCACAGCCTCGGCTGGACCATACCCGCCGGGACGAGCCGGGCAAACCCCGGCATCGTGAGCCTCCCGCCGGGAGGCAAGGGCGCTAGGTAACCGCTTACTAGTCACTGCTAGTCGACGGCATTCGACGGGCCTAGCTGATTCAGAGTTTGGGGGAATCGCCACCATTTCGTCAATCAGCTCATGTCACCGCCAGGGTGCGCACCGCTGGCCGGCCCGGGTCAGGCGCCGTGCCGGACGGCCAGGACCGCGGCCTGCGTGCGGTCCTGGACTCCGAGCTTGGCGAGTATTGAGCTCACGTGCGCCTTGACAGTCTTCTCCGATACCTGCAGCGTGCGGGCGATCTCCCGGTTGGAACGCCCGGCGGTGATGTGCACCAGGACCTCGCGTTCCCGCGGGGTCAGCGCGTCCAGCCAGCCGCGGCGGCCAGCGGGCCCGCCGCGCAGCGACGCCGCCGCGCCGACCGCGAGGAGGACGTTTCCGTCGTGCACCGAGCGGATCGCCCGCACCAGCGCGTCCGGGTCGATGTCCTTGTAGACCACCCCCGAGGCGCCCTCCTGCAGCGCCCGGTCGGCCCACTGCGGGTCGGTGGCGCTCGTCAGCACGAGCACCCGGTACCGGCCTGCCAGCTCCGGCAGCACCGCCACGCCGTCCATGCCCGGCAGCTTGAGGTCCAGGAGCACCACGTCGGGCGACACCGACGCGGCGAGCGCGATCGCGGCGGGGCCGTCGCCCGCCTCGCCGGCCACCGTCATGTCGTCCTGGACCGACAGCAGCGCGACCAGTCCCTGCCTGACCACAGGGTGATCGTCGACAATCAGCACCCGTATCATCGCGCGCGCACCGGTGCCTCAAGCCGGACCGTGGTGCCCTGCCCCGGGGCCGACACCACCCGGACCGTTCCCCCCGCCGTCGCGGCCCGCTGCCGCATCGAGGCCAGGCCGAGTCCCTTGCCCTCCGCCGCCGACGGATCGAATCCCGGCCCGTCGTCGGTCACCTCCAGCACGACCCGCCGGGAAGCCCCCGACACCGAGACGGTCACGCACGTGCCGCCCGAGTGCCGCAGCGCGTTGTGCAGGGCCTCCTGGGCCACCCGGTACAGGGCCACCTCGGTCGCGGGATCCAGCGGCGGCACCGCGCGCTCGGTGACCGACACGCATATCCCGTGCGCCCGCCCGGCCAGGCCGGCGTACCGCCGCAGCGACGCGACCAGGCCGTCGAGGGCCGGCGGGGCCAGTCCCTCGATGACCGCGCGCAGCTCGGCCTGCGCCTCCCCGGCGAGCTCCGACACGGCCGACATGCCGGCCGCGGCCCTGACCGGGTCCCGTTCCGCCAGGACCGAGGCGGCCCGCGCGTGCGCCCGGATCGAGAACAGCTTCTGCGCGACCGCGTCGTGCAGCTCGCGGGCCAGCCGGGCCCGCTCCTCCACCGCCGACAGCTCCCGGCTGTCCTCGTACAGCCGCGCGTTGGTCAGCGCGATCGCCGCGTGCGCCGCGAACAGCGACAGGAGCTCCTCGTCGCGGGCGGTGAACTCGCCGCCGGCGGTCTTGTCGGCCGCGAAGATGATTCCCAGGACCTCGTCCCCGCCCAGGACCGGGACGCCAATGAACGCGCCCATCGACGGGTGCGCCCGCGGCAGCCAGCCGCCGAACCGGGGATCGGCGGTGATATCGGGCAGCCGCTCCGCCCGCGCGCCGCGCAGCAGCTCCGCCAGCATCCCGTGCTGCCTGGGCAGCGGTCCTATCGCCCGCTGCTGCGACTGCGTCAGCCCGGACACCACGAACTCCCCGAAGGAGCCGCGCTCATCCGGAACGCCGAGCGCCGCGTACGTCGCGCCGGCCAGCGTCCGGGCCGAATCGACGATGACCTGGAGCACCTGGCGCACGGGCATCTGCCGGGAGACCGCGAGCACCGCGCGACTCACCAGCGACAACTCGTCCAGGCACTCCGGCATGAACCTCACGGTACCCCGCATCATCCGGTTCCGGGCCGGCCGCCAGTCCTACGACCATCGGACTAGGCCCGGCGCGCCGGGCGGCCGATGCGGCGCCCGGGCCGGGAAACGTACGTTCCTGTGCATGGAACGACAGAAGGCACTGATAACGGGCGCGTCCCGCGGGCTAGGACGCGCGCTCGCGCGGGCGCTAGCCGAAGCCGGATACCAGCTGATCGCGGACGCGCGCGACGGCACCGCCCTCGCGGCGGCGCTCCACGGATGTGGCGCGACGACGGCGATCGCGGGCGATATCACCGATCCCGCGCACCGCGCCGAGCTCGCGCGAGCCGCCGGCGACGGCCTGGACCTGCTGGTGAACAACGCGGGCACGCTGGGCGCCGCGCCCTTGCCCGCGCTGGCCGATTACCCGCTCGACGCGCTGCGGGACGCGTTCGAGGCCAACGTGGTGGCGCCGCTGGCGCTGACCCAGCTGCTGCTGCCTGCGCTGCGCGGCCGGGGCGGCGCGGTGCTCAACATCACCTCAGACGCCGCCGTCGAGCCCTACGCGGGCTGGGGCGGCTACGGCGCCAGCAAGGCCGCGCTTGAGCAGGCCTGCGCCGTGCTCGCGGCCGAGGAACCATCGATCCGGGTGTGGTGGGCCGATCCCGGCGACCTGCGCACGCGGATGCACCAGGCGGCGTTCCCCGGCGAGGACATCTCCGACCGCCCGGAGCCGGAGGCCGTTGTCCCTGGGCTCGTCAAGCTGGTCACGCAGCGGCTGCCGAGCGGGCGCTACCAGATCGGAGAGTTGTTGTGAACTTCGACCTGCCTGCCGTGCTTGAGGCACGCGAGCCAGCCGAGGCGCGCGGCCTGGCCCGGGACGACGTGCGGCTGATGGTCAGCCGGGCGCGGGCCCAGGCGGTGACTCACCACCGGTTCACTGACCTGCCGGCGATGACGCTGCCGGGCGACCTGCTCGTGGTGAACACGTCCCGCACCCTGCCCGCCGCGGTCCGGGCCGGCGACCTGGAGGTGCACTTCTCCGGCCAGCTACCCGACGGTGCCTGGCTCGCCGAGTTCCGGCAGGCGGCCGGGAAGTCCAGCATTCCGAACGCGGCGGTCGCGGCGGGCCAGGTCGTCGGGCTGCCCGGCGGGGCGTCGCTACGGGTGATCGGCCCGGCGGGTGCGCGGTTGTGGCGGGTGCGCGCGTCGATGGCGGTCGTGCCGTACCTGCTGCGGCACGGGTTCCCCATCCGGTACTCCTACGCCGCCGACGGCCAGTGGCCGCTAGCGGCCTACCAGACCGTCTTCGGAACGGCTCCGGGAAGCGCGGAGATGCCGAGCGCGGCCCGGCCGTTCACCACCGAGATCGTGACGGCGCTGGTGACCCGCGGGGTGGCGATCGCCCCCGTCACGCTGCATTGCGGGGTGTCATCCCTGGAGGCCGGCGAGGACCCGTACCCTGAGTGGTTCGAGGTCCCGCCCGCCACCGCCCGCCTGGTCAACCTGACCCGGCAGTGCGGCGGGCGGGTGATCGCGGCCGGAACGACAGTGGTGCGGGCGCTGGAGTCCGCCGTTGTCACCTCATCCTCGCCGCACGAGACGACCAGCGTGTCGGCCCGGGCGGGGTGGACGAACCACGTCGTGACCGGCGAAACCTCGGTGCGCGTGGTGGACGGGCTGCTGACCGGGCTGCACGAGCCGCGCTCGTCGCACCTGCGGATGCTGGCGGCCTTCCACTCCGAAGACCTGCTGGAGCGGTGCTACGACCAGGCGGTCGCCCAGGGGTACCTGTGGCACGAATTCGGCGACGTTCACCTGATGCTGCCCTGACTGGCTGGGCCCGCAGCCGTGTCGAGGTCGGTGACCGGGACGCCGGCCCAGCTGGCCGCCTGGGCTAGGGCCGCGTCAAGCAGTTGCAGGTCGCGCAGCGCCAGCTGGGGACGGCTCGGCAGGCCCTGTTCCGGGAGCATCCCGGCAACGCGGGCGAACAGCGAGGCGGACCGCACGTACTGGCCGGCCGCCCCAGCCGGCCGCAAGGCGGCGGTGACCACGGACACCGAGCCCTGGAGCTGGTGCCTGGCCCAGCCCAGCTCGGCCACGGCCCGGTCATCGAGCTCTGCCTTTTGCAGGCTGGCATCGTGGATGAGGTTGCGGGCGTAATGACGGGCGGCGAGGGCGCTTTGCATGAATCCCGCGATCCGGGTGGCCAGGCCGCCCAGCAGGGGCGTCCGCAGCGGCCACACCGTCGCGACAAGCGCCTGGTAGGAGTTGTCCAGCCGGCGCGCGGCGGCGCGCAGCTCCGCATCTGACCCGCGGCTGCTGGCCGGGTCAAGGAACCGGTCCAGGCAGCGGTCGATCAGGTCGGCGAGCGCCTCAAGGTGCTGCCGCGCGGCGACCCGGGCAACCCGGCCGACGTGCAACGGGAGGACGAGGACCACCGTCGCCATCGCGACCGCGGCGCCGAGCGCGGTCTCCTCCAGGCGCAGCAGCAGCAGGCCATTGGAGAACTCGTCCAGCTCGACGTACAGCTGCGTGACCATCACCGTGATGCCGATCGTCATGAAGGTGTAGTTGACCCGGAACAGGTAGAGCCCGAGGAACAGGGCGGCCAGCACCACGACGATCTGCAGCCACAGCCGGTCCCCGGCCAGGTGCGCCAGCAGCGACCCGGCGATCACGCCGATGAAGGTGCCCACGACGCGGAAGAAGCCCTTGCGCAGCTGCTCGCTCGCGGTGTTGGTGCCGTAGAACGTGATGAACGCGGCGATCACCGCCCAGTAGAACCGGTGGCCGGACAGCGCGTCGCCGACGACGGTGGCCACGCCGACCGCGACGCCTATCTGGATCGCGAACCGCGCGTAGGGCGCCATCTTGATGCGCTGGGCAATCCTGATGCGCCGCGCGGGGCCGGCGCCGCCCTCCATGGAGGCGTCCCGGCTGACGAAGGCCGAACCGGGCAGCCAGCCGCCGAACGTCGCCACCTGGGTCTCGAAGGCGTCATCGACGTCCCTGGCCGGGTCCGCGGCGCTGGCCGGCCGGGCCGGGCGCAGCCAGGCCCCCATCGCGGCGCAGAAGACCTCGACCGACGACACGAACCGCTGCACCAGGACCCGGTCCTGGTCAGCCAGTGCCGGGCGGCCGGGCGGCAGCGTCCCTTCCCGCAGCGTCATTTCCTGCAGCGCGTGCGCACTGGCCAGGGCGCCGGCCTGGTCGTCGTCGCGGATCTTGACCAGCGCGTCGGCGATAAGCGTGTTCACCGATCCGGGAAGCCTGCGCCGGGCGATGGCGAGCGCGAAGCGAGCGGTGTTGCTCAGCCCGACCTCGGCGTCAAACAACTGCTGGTGCAGCGCGGCGGCGCTGCGCCCGGCCGGGATCGCCGCCCGGTTTCCCAGCCGGGAGTCGATGAGCAGCGCCGCCTCGTTCAGCCGCAGCAGCTGGCGTCGCAAGTTCTTTTCCGCCGACTGGCGCCGGGCTGGCTCATGCGAGCGGACCAGGGCGGTGAAGACGTCGGCCGCGTCGCTGGCGATCCCGCGGGCGCGAGCGGCGTAGGACCGCTGCATGCGCCGCAGCGCGACACCCGGGCGGGGATTGAAGAAGGCGAAGTGCACCGCGATCGTGACGGCGATGCCGACCCCGATCTGCGCGGCCAGCCAGCCGATGTCGCCGACGCTCACGGCCTTCTGGATGAAGTAGCCGAAGAAGGCGCCCATGAAGGCCACCATGCCGCCCATGAACCCGCGCGGGCCGAAGCGGCGGCAGTAGGTGCCGATCGCCAGGACCACGGCCAGCGACGCGAGTGACAGCACCCGGACGTGCAGGCTCAGGCCCAGGGCGAGCATGGCGATCATCGGGACCGGGACGAACAGGTACGTGACCAGCTTGCCGCGGGCGTCCTGGTACATGCTGGCGGCGAACCCGCCGAGCAGCGCGACGATCGCGCCGAACAGCATGGCGATCACCGTCAGGGTGTGGTTCACCGCCCGCACCTGCGCGGCCACCGTGGCGGGGGCGCCATGCGGGACCGCCGCCTGGAGGGCTCCGGTGGCCCGCACGAACCCCCACTCGGCCGCGATGACGATCCCGATGGCGATCGTTACCTCGGCCGCGAGCTGCAGCCTCATCAGGCCCGGGTCGGTACCTGCGAACAGGTCCAGCCATGGCCAGCGACGGGCGGGAGCCGCGTGTTCTGCGCGGTGCGCGGTCACGGGCACACGACATAGACATTAATCACCACGAGAGCACAAGTTTAGTCGGCCGAACGGCTGACATGGACACGCCCTCTCTGGTACGGCCACTGGCATGGGCGTAGCGAAGGCCCGTTTCGGATAATTGTCTTCATGGATTTCCGCATCGCGCGTGACGACTACGGCGTGCCGCATGTGCGAGGGGAGACGGCGGACGCGGCATGGTTCGGGATGGGCTACGCGTGCGCGGCCGACCGCCTGTTCCAGATGGACTACGACCGGCGGCGAGCGTGCGGCCGATGGGCGGAGATCGCCGGCCCGTCCGCCGTCGGCGCGGACATCCTGGCCCGCCGGCTGAGCCTGGCCGACGCCGCGAGGCAGGACGTCGCCGCGATGTCGCCGGCCCTGCGCGCGGCGTTCGAGGCCTATGCGGCCGGGGTCAACCAGGCCCTCGACGAGGGAGCACTGCCGCTGCCCGGGCGGTACCCGGTCGAGCCGTGGCAGCCCTGGCACTCCGTCGCGGCGTTCAAGGTGCGGCACGTGCTGATGGGACAATGGCAGCACAAGCTGGCGCACGCCGTGCTGCTGTCCCGGATCGGGCCGGAGGCGTTCGGGCGGCTGGACACCCGGCCGCCGCTGGGATCACCGCTGACGGTGCCGCCCGACGGGCGGGTGTCACGGCTGGTCGATGAGGCACTCGCCGACGTGACCGGGCACCTGGGGTTCCTGTCCGAGGCGGAGCCGGGGTCCAACGCCTGGGCGGTCAGCGGGCAGCGGACCGCCCACGGTGGCGCGGTGCTGTGCAACGACTCGCACCGGGCGCTTGACACCCCGAACGTGTACTGGCAGTGCCGGGTGTCGTCGCCCGACTTCGATGTCACCGGGGCGACCTTCCCCGGGCTGCCCGGGTTCCCGCACTTCGGCTTCAACGGCTCTGTGGCCTGGGCGATTACCCACGGGGAGGGCGATACCCAGGACCTGTACCTGGAGCGGTTCGACGGCTCACGGTACCTGACGCCCGGCGGGTGGGCGCAGGCATCCGCCCGGGTGGAGCGGATCGGCGTGCGGGACGCGCCCGACGTGCCGGTGACCGTCTGGGCGACCCGGCACGGGCCGATCGTGCACGGCGACCCGGCCGACGGGATCGCGCTAGCGCTGCGGTGGACCGGGACGTACCGGGCGGACCGCGGGCTTGAGTGCATGCTGCCGATGCTGACGGCCCCCGATGTGGCGTCCCTGGCCGCCGCGCAGGACGGCTGGGTAGATCCGGTCAACAACCTGGTCTGCGCGGACACCGGCGGGCGGATCGGCTATCAGTGCCGCGGCCAGCTCCCGGTGCGCTCCCGCGCCGGGCACCGCAGGCTGCCGGTCCCGGGCTGGGACGGGTCATGCGAGTGGACGGGAACGGTGCCGTTTCGCGACCTGCCCCAGGTGCTCGACCCGGCCGCGGGATTCGTGATGACAGCGAACAACGCCATCACCGATGGCGACGAACCGTACATCTCGTACACGTTCGCGCAGCCGTTCCGGGCCGAGCGACTGCGGTCGCTGCTAGCCGGGCGAAGGCCGCTGACCGTGCCCGAGATGGCCGGGATGCAGGCGGACACCGTGTCGTGGGCGGCCCGCGGGTGGTGCCGGGTGCTCGGCGGGCTCGGACCGCTGGCCGGCGAGGCCGCCGAGCGGGCACGGGCGCTGCTGGCCGGCTGGGACGGGGACCTCACGGCCTCGTCGGCGGCGGCACTGCTGTACGGGTGCTTCCAGCGGACGCTCGCGGCGGCGCTGTACCAGCCGGTGCTGGGCGCGCGGACCTGGGACTGGGTGGCATCAGGGTCGCTGGCGCCCACGGTGAGCATGGTCCGCCGGTGGCTGGCCAACGACACGTGGGAACTGCTCGGCGGGCCGGTGGCGCCTGGCCCGCAGGCTCCCGGCCCGGTCCCGGGCCAGGAGCGGGCGGCGCGGGTGCTCGCGGTGGTGCCGGGCGCGCTGGCCAGCGCGTGGGCCGACGCGACCGCTCACGGTGGGCCTGACCCAGCCGGCTGGCATTGGGCGGACGCCCACCAGGCCGTCCGCGCCCATCCGCTGGCGGGAACGGGACCGCTGCCCCCGGTGCCGCTAGGCGGGGACGCCGACACCATCCAGGCCGCCGGGTACGGCTGGCGGCGGGACAGCCCCTTCGCCGTGCTGAGCCTCTCGGTGTACCGGCAGGTGATCGATCTCGCCGACCCGGGCTCCGCCAGTTGCGTGATCCCCGGTGGCGCTTCGGGCGACCCGGCCAGCCCGCACTTCGCGGACCAGCTGGCGCAGTGGGCACGGCACCGGCGCGTCCCGATGGACAAGCCGGGTAGGGAAGGCCCATGGACGACCGCCTGATCTCGCTGCCGGGGCGCTCGCCCATCCTGGACTCGGCCCAGCTCACGGTCCTGCGCCGGTACGGCCGGGAACGCGACATGGCGGCCGGCGATGTGCTGTTCGCCGACGGCGACGAGGACTACGACCTGATCGTGCTGCTGTCCGGCACGGCCGACATCGTCGAGGGCTACGGTCATCCCGGGACGAGCGTCGTCGCCAGCTTCGGGCCGTCGGAATTCCTTGGCGAGATCGGCATGCTCACCGGGCAGCGCGCCTTCCTGAGCGCCGTCGCCACCTCCGAGGGACGGGTTCTCGTCGTCCCGCCGGCCCAGCTGCGCCGGGTCATGGCGCAGGAGCCAAGCCTCAGTGACCTGCTCTTGCGCACCTTGCTGCTCCGTCACTCCCTGCTGATGCGGCGCGGCACCGGCCTGACCCTGATCGGATCACGTTTCGACCCTGACACGCGGCGGCTGATCGAGGTCCTCGCCCGCAACCGGCTGATCTGGAACTGGCTGGACCTGGAGGCGTCGCCGGAGGCCGAGCGGATCCTCCAGGGGCTGGATGTCCCGGTCGCCGACCTGCCGATCATCATCGTGCCCGGCGGGCCAGTGCTGAGGAACCCCGGCGGCCGCGCGCTGGCCGAGGCCCTAGGCATCTCCGGTGGCACAAGCACATTTCCGCCGGGCGTGTGCGACCTGGTTGTCGTGGGCGCTGGCCCGGCCGGGCTGGCCGCCTCGGTCTACGGCGCGTCCGAGGGCATGACGACCACGCTCGCGGAAGACACCGCGCTCGGCGGCCAGGCGGGCACCTCGTCGCGCATCGAGAACTACCTCGGCTTTCCCGCGGGCCTGTCCGGGGAGGAACTGGCGACCCGGGGGACACTGCAGGCCCAGAAGTTCGGCGTCCGCATCAAGGTGGCGGCGAAGGCCACCTCCCTGTCGTCCGAGGATGGCCTGCACCGGGTGACCTTCGATGACGGCGAGGTCATCGCGGCCAAGTCGGTCATCATCGCGACGGGCGCCCGGTACAACCGGCTTCCCCTCGACCGCCTGGCCGAGTTCGAGGGCGTCGGCGTCTATTACGCCGCCACTCAGGCCGAGGCCCAGTCATGCGAGAGCGGGCCGGTGGCCATCGTCGGCGGCGGAAACTCCGCCGGGCAGGCTGCCCTTTTCCTCAGCCGCTCGTGCGCCAAGGTCCACATGCTCATCCGCCGTGATTCCCTGCACGCCACAATGTCGCGCTACCTCGTCGACCGGATCGAGCGCAACCCGGGCATCGTCGTCTGGCCCTCCACCCAGGTCACCGCCCTGACCGGGAGCAGCCGCCTCGAGGCCGTGCGGCTATCGCGCCCGGGCCAGCCGCAGGCGTCGCGGCTGGCTGTCGCCGCGCTGTTCGTGTTCATCGGGGCCAGGCCGGGAACCGGATGGCTGGCGGGCCAGCTGGCCCAGGACAGGCACGGTTTCCTGCTGACCGGCCGGGACATCCCAGCCGCCCGCCTGGAAGACGAGAACCTGACGCCGCTGTTCCTGGAGACAAGCAGGCCCGGCATCTTCGCCGTCGGCGACGTCCGCAGCGGCTCCGTCAAGCGGGTAGCCGCCGCCATCGGCGAGGGCTCGGTGGCTGTCCGGCTGGCCTACGAGCGCCTCGAGTCCACCGGCACGGCTGACCCCGCGGGACTGTCCGTCCGCTGAGCCACGCTACCTGTAGCGGTTCCGTTCGGGTACAGCCACCGCTGATCCCGGACGGAACCGCCGTTCCCGCTAGCCGCAGGCAGTCCCGTTCAGGGTGAAGGCGGTGGGTACCGCGTCGCTGCTGGTCCAGGTGCCCTGGAAGCCGTCGGTGATGCTGGCGCCTGCCGCGATGGTGGCGTTGTAGCTGGCGTTGGTGAGGGTCGCGTTCTCGCCGGCCTGGGTAAAGCTGCCGTTGAAGTTGCTGGTGATCTTCTCGTCGCCCGGGAAGGTGAAGGCCAGCGACCACCCGTTGATCGCGGTGGTCCCGGTGTTGCCGATGACCACCTGGGCGGTGAAGCCGCCGGGCCAGGAACTGTTCAGCGTGTAGGTGACATGGCAGGAGCCGCCGCTGCCGCCGCTGCTACCGGAGGAGCTGACGGTCCAGGTGAACGTGGCGGACCCGGACGCGCCGCTGCTATCGGTGGCGGTCACGGTGACCGAGTACGTGCCCGCGGCGGTCGGCGTGCCGCTGATCAGGCCGGTGGACGAGCTGATCGACTCACCGGGCGGCAGCCCGCTGGCCGAGTAGCTCAGCGCCTGGCCGGATGCCGAGTCGGACGCCTGGACCTGCACCGACGCGGACGTCCCGACCGTGGTGGCCTGGCCGCCCGGGTTGGTCACCGTCACGGTGTTGCCCGTCGTGGTGGTGGTATTCAGGCCCATGAACGCGATTGCGTCGGCCTCCATGCCCTCTCCCTCGATGGGCAGGACGTGGCCCGCGCCGGCGATGCTGATCCCCTCGACCGGCGGCGTGGCGCCGCTGCCGCCGTAGGTGGTCTGCGTCCATCCTGATTGCGGCGTGCTCGTGGTGGTCGGGGTGGAGCTCACGCCGAGCACGTTCGTCCACTGCAGGATCTCCTGGCCGAAGTTGTTGTAGTTCAGCGTCGTGTCGGCCGTGCCGTGCCACACCTCCATGCGCGGGCGCGGGCCGCTGTAACCCGGATCGGCGTTCCTGGCCAGGTTGCCCCACGCCTGCGCGGTCATGCTGACCTGCCCGTCGGCACAGGCGGAGTTCCACCCGTCGACGGTGCCGGTGTAGAAGCAGTAGTACGGCACGCCCATGAACGCGACGCCTGCCTTGAACACGTCCGGGTAGTCGGCCAGCAAGACGTTGGTCATCATGGCCCCTGACGACGCGCCGGTGACGTAGACCTGGTTCGGGTTGCCGCCGTAATGCTGCTCGGCGTACGTGACCATCGACATGATCCCGACCGGGTCGCTGCCGCCGTTCCTGGTCAGTGCCTGGCTGGAGGAGACGTCCCAGCACTGGCCGCTCCGGTTCGCGTCCGGGTAGATCACGATGAAGCCGTACTGGTCGGCCAATGACGCGAAAGCGGTGCTTGAGTAGAAGCCCGGGCCAGTTCCGGTGCACTGATGGAGCGCCACCAGAATGGGCGGATCGGGCCGTACATTGTTCGGCACGTAGATGTACATCAGGTTGTTGGACGGGTCATTGCCGAAGTTCGTCACCTGCACGAGCGAGGCGGCCCTGGCCGGGGTTGCCGTGAGGAACATAACCGCCGCGAGGAAGCCGGCGACCATAAGCGCCGCGGACCCGGTGGCCAGCAGCGCGCGCAGCCATCGTTTCATTGCCCGGTCCTTTCTCTTCGAAATTTTCGACATTCGAAACATTTCGAATGGCCGAAAGTTTCCGAATGCCTTCCATTTCATTGCACGACCAAAAAGAACACGCGCACAAGACCGCGTTCCGCGTGGCTGGCCAGCCTGCGAGTTAGCGCTTTCCGCGATGAAAGTTTCCGGCCGGAATCCCGGAATTCGGGCGGCACGGATGGTCGCCCCGGCATGATCACCCGGAAGAGCGCTTGCAACATCTGCCCCTGTAAGGCGATGCCGCTTGCCTCATCCGTCACACGGATGCTGGTAGTCACTCTGGAACCTGCGTGCACTGTGACGACGGGCCGAACGGGCCGCCAGGCGCGGAGGCACTGCCTGAAGACCCGCCCTGTCCTGGTAGCGACATTATTCTGAAGGCTTTTGCACATCATGACGTGCAAAAATCTTCACAACCAGAAAAGTCTTCGAAACATGGAGCGCACGGGCCTCATGCGCAGCAATGGCCCGGCCTGCCGGGCCAGCCGGGCGCGGCCGGGCGCGGCCGCAGCGTCATGACGGCCGACGGCGCGGGCGGCTGCCCTTCCCCGGCGAGGACAGTCCGGCCCTCAGGTGCCAGTGATCCCACCGGGAATTTCGTGACACCGGAGATAAGCGGCGTTGCCCTGCAAGGGCAGAAACTGCAAGCATTCGGATCAAAGCGACCTTCATCCGCCAGCCCGCGTCACTCGCGCCGCACCAGCGTCACGTTACCTTCACGTTGTCACGGGACTCCGCCGGGGCACTACAGCACCACCCGCACCCGGCCCCACGCGCTCCTTCCCCTCGCCGGGCAACTCACGTGACCCCAGGTGTCAACCTCCGGCCCGGCCGGCCGCGTGTCAAGTAGTAGGACGGGCCGAGCGGAGAGCGGGGACGACACGACGTGGCGGGCGAGGAGTTCGACGAGCGGTTCACCGCTTTCGTGCGGTCGCGGGGTCAGCATCACCTGCGGGTGGCGACGCTGATGACCGGAGACCCGGACACCGCCGAGGACCTGATCCAGGCCAGCTTGCTGAAGCTCTACCGGGCATGGTCCCGGATCGACACGTCGGACGACCCCGACGCCTACCTGCGGCGGATCATCGTGAACACGCGCCGGTCGTGGTGGCGGGCGCGGTGGCGGCAGGAGACACCGGTACCCGAGGTGGCGGAAGAGGCGGCAGGCGAGGACGCCGCCGAACGGCACGCGGTCGGGGCACTGGTCCGGCAGGCGCTGGCCCGGCTGCCCAGGCAGCAGCGGGCCGTGCTGGTGCTGCGTTACTGCGAGGACCTGCCAGAAGCCGAGGTGGCCGCCCTGCTCGGCTGTTCGGCCGGAGCGGTGAAGACCCA
>Ga0335072_10004068_pt1 | contig 21816 bp, 17 predicted proteins | sample Lox_Sample_21_FD_206725 | JGI IMG/M metagenome (GOLD analysis project Ga0335072, IMG submission 206725) | Soil microbial communities from Loxahatchee National Wildlife Refuge, Florida, United States - Lox_Sample_2.1 | ecosystem: Environmental > Terrestrial > Soil > Wetlands | place: USA...
ATGCCGCGGCCGAAGTCGCCGCCGAAGCCAACCCGCACGGTGAGCAGGAGCTTGACGATCTGCGCGAGGCGCTAATTGAGATGCCCGGTGCCGTGCGAATGCTCCTGGAAGCAATCGACCGTGCCGGGGCGAGTGCGGGAGAGCCGCAGTACGACCCGGGGGACAGGGCAGGTTTCCCGAGCGGTGGCGGCTCGCGACCAGTAAGCCCGGCAGACTAGCGAGGCGCTAGATCCGGCCGCCGCCTCTCCTGGTTAGAGCATGATGACCAGCATGAACGCCATGGTGATGCCCATCGCGATCCGGCACGCCACCGCGACGCGCGGGTCGAGTAGCCGGGCGCCGGCTTCACTGCTGGCGGCGCCGGGCGACGGCGGGTTGCCCGGGTGCCCGGCTGGTGCCTGGGTGGCGGTGACTCGCGTGGCGCTAGCAGCCGGCGCGGCGGACGGACCCGGCCCGCTGACAGCGCCAGGGCCGGCGGTGGCAAGTGCGACGGCGGGTTGCTGCGAGACGCTCAGCCGTGGGAGCCACGCGCCGTGAGCGTGCAAGAGCGCGTTGCCGATCTGATCAAGATCCCACACTGCCCAGCCGGCGAGGAACAGGATGAAACCGAGGCCGAGAGTTGGCACCTCGAGAGTGCCCATGCCCATGCCCATGCCCATGCCGGAACCATGGGCGGTGGTGTTCACAGCCGCGAACATGTACACCATCGACGCACTGTGGACGAGATGCGGCAGGTCGTGGCCCGTGCCGAGCCCGGCCGTACCCTCAGCCCGTACCTCCGCCAGAAGACGCCAGGCAAACCACGCCGAGACAACGACGAACACGACCACCCAGACTGTGGTGGGCAGGGTGTGCAGGCTGCTTGCCAGCATGCCGGCCATCGCCACGCCCATCAGCAGATGCGCGGTATCCACGTCGGCGCCCGGCCGGAGGCGGCCGATCGCCAGGCGGCCAGCGGACAGCGCAGCGACGACCAGCATGATTGCGGCGAAGACATCAAGGATCCAGGCGGGGATCATCATCATGCGAGTTCTCCTTGCGCGTCAGGCGTCCGGGCCGGGCGGGCGGCTGGCCAGTAGGCGACTGCAACCACTGCCAGCAGCAGGCCAGAGTTCGGATCGGTGGCACCGCCAGCGAGGATGGTGCCCAGGTCCTGCCCGGCCACCCAGATGACGAGTGCCAGCGCGATGGCGAGAATGACAGCCGCGCGGGCTAGCGGCGGCGGCAGGAAGACCCCGGCTGCGATCACCGCCAGCAGCACCGCGAGCACGATCGAGGCGGCCAGGCCCTGGTGGTTCAGCAGGCTGGCCCCGGCCCGGTTCAGCCCTGCTAGCCAGCCGGGCTCGCCGCTGGCCATGCCCGCGACCATGTCATGCAGGCCCTGCGCAGTGCGGTTGCCCGCGGTCACCGCGAAGTAGGCCAGGCTCCCCCACAAGACCAGCCAGACTGCCCTGGCCGCGGCCGGCCCGACCAGGCGTGCGGCGACGAACGGTGCCGGACGGGCGTCATCGCGGCTCGCGTCCGCGGGCCAGAGCAGCACGGCCAGCAGGGCATAGAGGATCACCGCGCCGGGCGCGCCGTTCACCGGGCTCGCGCCGCCGTTCAGGACGCCGCCGAGGCCTTCGCCGAACCACCAGACGCCCAGCGACCAGACGATCGACGCTGCCAGTGCGACCTTGATGGTGCGCCGGTTCGCGATGCCGAGCCCGAGCAGCACCTGGATCGCGGCGAATGTCGTGTTCGTAGCCACGGGATGGTCCGCGATCAGCCGCGACGCCCAGTTGATCGGGTCGGCGATCGCCGCCGGGTTGCCGGGCGCCGTGCCGGCCAGCATCTGGCTGAACCCCTTGCTGAACATCATCGACTGGAACTGCAGCACGCCGTCGAGCAGCCAGATGACAGCGAGGCCTAGCTGCAGCCAGCGCCGGGCGTCCGGAAACGGGGTCAGCCTCGAGGCGGCCGCGCTCTGTGCGCCGGCCGACAGCCGGCCGGGCAGTGCCGCGCTATCACTCACCATGGTCGGGTCTCCAGTCTGGCGGCTGGATCGCGACCGGCGCCGGGCGCCCGACGGGATCCATAAGCCGCCCTGCCACCAGCACTGCAAACGGATTGTCTCAATGCTTGCGGCAGGAATAATTGGCGGTCCTGAATAATCTCGCGGCAGGAGTTTAGAACTCCTTGCCGGGTCTATGCAACTCCCTCTGACCTGGCAAAACGACGGAACCTAAGGGCTTAGATACCCCCCGCCGGGTATCTTCTAGAACCCCTGGGGGGTAATTTATCAAAACCCCTGGTGGGTAATAGAGGAAACCCCTGGGGGGTAATCGGCGCAGGGATGGCCGGCCGGAAATGCTGGCCGCTGTCAGCTAACCCGCGTCATTCAGACTGATCGGCCGCTGGCCCGAAGCAGCCGCTAGGCCGCCGAGCACACAGTCCGCGCAGCAGCCGAGTGCCGCGAATCTGCGGGGTTCGACGCGGAAGCCATAGCGCTGGTCGGCGGCCTTGGCCAGGCTGTCGAAGAGGTCGCCGGGGACTTCGATCATCGATCCGCAGTTCTCGCAGACCAGGTGCCCGTGCGCGGCAAGCGCGATGTGGTAGCTGGCGGGCCCGTGGTCGGTGCGGGTCTTGTCCACCAGACGAAGCCGTGCCAACTCATCGAGGTTGCGGTAGACCGTCGTAAGCGCGATGTCAGGTGCCAGCGCGCGCACGGCAGCGGCGATGTCTTCCGCGGTGCGGTGGCGCGGGCTGGCGAGCAGGATGTTCAGCAGAATCCGCTTGGCGGGTGTCGCCCGGCCGCCGTGGCTGCGGACGACTTCAAGGATCTCGTCAGTCCCAGTGGTGGCCGCTTCCGGCATCGTCACGACCTCATGGTAGGCACACGAACGCTCCAGTTGCTCATTGTACGCTATTGCAACTTATTCGCAGAGATGTTTAGGCTGGGCGCGACGATCCCCCTGTCCCGGAGGTAACGCCGTGATGACTGAGCTCGCTGTCCGCATGACCCGCATCCGCCACGGGCTGACACCGTCGGAGTGGGCTCGGTTCGGCGGCATGGTGGCGGTGATCATCGGGCTGAACGTGGCTGGCTGGGCGATGCTGTCGGCTGCGGTGGGCGGTCATTACCACATCACGAACAAGGAGATCTTCGGGTTCGGCACTGGCGCCCTGGCCTACACCCTGGGGATGCGGCACGCCTTCGACGCCGACCACATCGCCGCGATCGACAACACGACCCGCAAGCTGGTCAACGACGGCAAGCGGCCGCTGTCGGTCGGGTTTTTCTTCTCCCTCGGGCACTCCACGATCGTGTTCGTCATGGCGGTGCTGCTGAACTTCGGCATCCGCGCTCTTGATGACCAGGTGAAGAACGACGGCTCGACCCTGCATAACGTCACCAACATCATCGGCACGTCGGTGTCGGGCGGGTTCTTGTACATCATCGCCGCGCTCAACATCATCATCCTGGCCGGCATCCTCAAGGTGTTCCGGGAGATGCGCTCCGGCCGCTACGACGACGCCCGGCTTGAGGAGCAGCTGGACAAGCGGGGGCTGATGAACCGGTTCTTCGGCCCCATCGCCCGCCGCGCCGACACCCCGTGGAAGATGTACCCCGTCGGCGTGCTGTTCGGCCTCGGCTTCGACACCGCCACCGAGGTCGCCCTGCTGGTCCTGGCCGGCACCGCGGTGGTGTCCGGGCTGCCGTTCTACGCCATCTTGTCGCTGCCGATCCTGTTCGCCGCCGGCATGTGCCTGTTCGACACTGCCGACGGCTGCTTCATGAACTTCGCCTACGACTGGGCCTTCGCCAAGCCCATCCGCAAGGTCTACTACAACATCACTATCACCGGCCTGTCGGTGTTCGTTGCGCTGTTCATCGGCACCATCGAACTGCTCGGCCTGCTCGGCCAGGAAGCCGGCTTGACCAGCGGATTCTGGTCCTTCATGGCCAACTTCAACATCAACACCGCCGGGTTCGTCATCGTCGGCGCCTTCGTGCTCACCTGGGCCGCTGCCCTGTCCATCTGGCACTTCGCCAAGATCGAACAGAAATGGCAGGCCAGTACCGCCCAGGCCGGCGCCGGCGACTAACCGGGACGAACGCATCTGCGGCGCTGGAGTCTCACCCACTCACGGCGGTCCGGGCAAACGAGCACTCCCCCCGGCAGGGCCGCATAGGGTAGCGGGTACCTGGGCGGGTCAAAGCCGGTCAGGTGGCACAATGCACTACACCAGCACTAGCAAGCGACCGAGGGCAAGCGGGTGACGTCCCAGGCTGGCTCGCCCCCCGCACGGCAGTTCCGGAGATGACTCGATGGTGAGCCCGGCAGCGCGGCTGCTCGCGTTCGTGCTGCTGCTCGCGGTCATGTTCGCTGGCGCTTACGCCGTGGCTACGCGCCTGGGCCCTGTCGCGCTCACGCATCCTGAGCAAGGCCCTGGCAGCACCATGCACATGCCGATGGGCGGGGGATCAGGGCGGTGACCACTTCGGCCGACCCGAGAACGGCGCAGCAGCCGGCGGACTCTGGCGAGCTGCTGGAATTCGCCGTTGGCGGAATGACCTGCGCGTCGTGCGCCGCCCGGATCGAGCGTCAGCTCAATCGGCTGGACGGAGTTACCGCCACCGTTAGCTACGCGACCGAGCGCGCGTACGTCACCAGGAGCGGCGGCCGGCGGCCGGCCGACCTCATCAGCGTGATCGAGACCGCCGGGTACACGGCTGAGCTTGCCAACGGTCGTGCTCACGAGGCTGGTGACGATCAGGCAAGCCGGCAGCTGGGCCGGCGGCTGGCTGCCTGTGTGCCGCTGGCGACGGGCACCATAGTCCTGGCTATGGTCCCGGCCGCCCAGTTCGCTGGCTGGCAGTGGGTAAGCCTGCTGCTGGCGGCACCAGTGGCGATCTGGGGTGCCTGGCCGTTGCATGCCGCTGCCTGGCGCGGGCTCGGGCACGGTACCGCGACGATGGACACGCTGGTCAGTCTCGGCGTCGGCGCGTCGTTCGGCTGGTCGGTGTACGCGCTGCTGTTCGGTGGCGCCGGCGCCGTCGGCATGCGGATGCCATTCGCGCTGAGCTTCGGCCTGGGCAGCGGACAGTCCATCTACCTGGATGCGGCCGCCGGGGTGACCACGGCCGTGCTGGCTGGCCGGTACCTGGAGGCGCGAGCCAAGGCGCGCTCAGGCAGCGCCCTGACTGCGCTTGCCGCGCTCGCGGCCAAGGACGTGCGGGTTCTGCGCGAGGGAGCCGAGCAGACCATCGCCGTCGAGGCACTGCAGGCCGGGGAGGAGTTCGTCGTGCGGCCCGGCGAGAAGATCGCCACCGACGGGCTGGTCACCGGCGGCGCCTCCGCCATAGACGCCGCGATGGTCACCGGCGAGTCGGTGCCGCAGGAAGTTACCGTCGGCGACGAGGTGACCGGCGGCACGATGAACCTGACTGGCAGGCTCGTCGTCCGGGCCACCAGGGTCGGCGCCGATACCACGCTCGCGCACATCACCAGGCTGGTCACCGAGGCGCTGGCGAGCAAGGCCAGGTCGCAGCGGCTCGCCGACAAGGTGGCCGGCGTCTTCGTGCCCTGCGTCATCTCGCTGGCGGTCGTAACACTGGGATTCTGGCTGGGCGTCGGGCTGTCAGGAGCGAGCGCCTGGAGCGCGAGTGTCGCCGTGCTGGTGGTCGCCTGCCCGTGCGCGCTCGGCCTCGCCACGCCGACCGCGCTCATGGCGGCCCTGGGCCGCGGCGCCGAACTCGGCATTCTTATCCGCAGCGCGCAGTCCCTGGAGACCGCGGGCCGGATCAAGGCTCTGGTGCTGGACAAGACCGGGACGCTGACCACCGGGATGATGACTGTCCAGCGCATCACCACCAGCACGGGCTCGGACGAAGCGGCGGTGCTGCGGCGCGCGGGCGCCGTCGAGGCCGCGTCCGAGCATCCGGCCGGGCAGGCGATCGCCGTCGAGGCCACCCGGCGGTGCGGTCTGCTCCCCGCCGTCACGCAGTTCTCGAGCGTCGCCGGGTCGGGCGTGCGGGGCATGGTAGACGGCGATCTGGTGGTCGTCGGACGAGAGGGCTTTGCTGCCGAGTCGGGCCTCGCCGTCCCGGCCGAGCTCAGCGCGGCGGTTGCTCAAGCGGGCACGGACGGCCGGACGGCAGTCCTGGCAGGCTGGCAGGGCCAGGCCCGCGCCGTGTTCGCGGTGGGCGACACACCGCGTCCCGGCGGTGCAGCGGCTATCGCCCGCCTGCGCAGGCTGGGGCTGACGCTGTTCCTGCTGACCGGCGACAGCCACCAGGCCGCCGCGACCGTGGCCTGCCAGCTCGGCATTCCGGCCGGGAACGTCATCGACACTGCACAGCCGGCCGCTAAGGCGCGGGTCGTGCGCGACCTGCAGCAAGCTGGTTACGCCGTGGCCATGGCCGGCGACGGGGTGAATGACGCCGCGGCCCTGGCTGCCGCTGATCTCGGCATGGCCATGGCATCAGGGACCGACGCCGCCATCGGCGCCAGTGACCTCACGCTGACCAGCTCAGACCCTGGCGTCATCGCCGACGCGATCCAGCTGTCCAGGGCCACACTGGCGATCATCAGGATTAACCTGTCCTGGGCGTTCGGCTACAACGTCATCGCGATTCCGCTGGCCGCGCTCGGCTACCTGAATCCGCTGTTCGCCGGCGTGGCGATGTCGGTTAGCTCGCTGATCGTCGTTTCCAACAGCCTGTTGCTACGCCGGTTCCGTCCCCGCCGGACCGGGCGATGACCGCGACCGCCGCGAGCGCAGCCACGCGCAGCCGGGCAGCCGACCTGGCCCGTGCCGCGGTGGCACCGCTGGTCTGCAGCGTCATCCTTGTCGTTGTGCTCGCCGCGTGGGTCGTCAGCGGTGGCGGCGGGGAACTCAGCCGGGTCCGGATCCAGGTAACTCAGGCCACAGTGCCGATGGTTTCGTACACCGCCAGGGACGCGGTTGGCAAGAACGCCGCCGCGTACCTGACCGTACGCAATCTGGCGCCCGTCGCGGACGTTCTGGTCTCGGCGAGCAGCCCCGCGGCCGGGCGTGTGGTGGTCACCCGCGCGGTGACGCAGCATCCCGCGGCCGCCGCCCTCGCAATCCCGGCAGGCGGCAGCATCAGTCTCAGCCCGTTCGGCGCTGACCTGGTGCTCATTCACCCGAGGGCGCTCACTTCGGGCGAATCCGTGCTGCTGCGGTTGCGCTTCCGGCACGCGGGAGTGGTGACCGTGACTGCGAGCGTGACGCCGCCGGGCACCCCCTGATAGTGCCGGGCTCGGGCTGTCCGGGGGTCAGCTGGCTGGCGGCGTGATGTTCGCTGGCGTGAACTGGGCGAGGTCGTAGATGCCGAGCGCCTGCTCGATGTGCGCGACCCGGCTGACCATGGTGCTGAAGCCGGCGTTGCCGAACTGCTGACGTTGCAGCTCCGCGAAATGCTGGCCGAGTTGCGCGAGCTCCGACGCCGGAAGAATGGCACGGAATGCCGGGAACACGACAGTGTCCTCGCGTGCCTCGTGCGGCTCGTACATGCGCACGAATGCGGCCATCGCCGTGATCACTGAGCCGGTGGCTGCTGGCCGCAGCAACCCGCTACCGCCGGTCTCGGCCAGGATCAGCTGGGTCTGCTCGCGTCCGCGCGCGTGCTGGAGCAGCAGGGTAGCGACCGTGTCAGCCAACTTGCCGTGCTGCCGGAGCCTGGGAAACACGTAGGCTTCCTCAAGCTCCTCGTGAAACCCCTCGATGTAGTCGTGGATGATCAGGGCGGCGTCGTGCAGCTGCGCTGCCTGGAGCGACTGACCGGCGGCCGCTGCCGTGCTGAGGTGGCGGTAGATCAGCAGGATGCGAACGAGCAGGCCGTGCTCAGCCATCAGGTCCTCGCCCGGCGGGGGTGTGGCCGCCGCCGCGAGCAGCTTCGCCGGCGCCGGATTGTCGCTGGTGGCCTGCGCGATCCCGAATCCTGACGCAAGCCCGGCGCCGGCTGCGGCAAGTCCGCCAGCGCCGAGCAGCGTCGCGCGCCTGGTTACCCAGTCGCGCCTGGTCATCCGGCTGACCCGAGGGTCAGTGGCTGGCCCGATGGCCGCATGAGGTACCAGTCGCCGCCGTTGAGGTCGATGCCCTGGCCGGTCACCTGGCCGGGCTGGACATCACCGGTATAGGCGTACAGCGGCCAGCCGTGATAGGTCACCACTCGCCCGCCGGCCGGGTCCGGGTCGGAGCTGAGGAGTCCAGCCTGAACCCCTGGCCCGGCGACCAGTTGCGCGCCCGGCGTGATCTTGACCGGCGGCCAGGTGGCCGCACACAACCCGGTACACGTCACCTGGCGCTGACCATCCGGCACGAACATGTACAGTGCGTAACCCTTACTGGTCACCAGTACCCGTCCGACGGTCCCCAGGGTACGTGCATCGATGGTGACGCCCGGCCCCGCCGATCGGCCCGGACCGGCTGTAGCGGCTCCGCCCTGAGCCGGCGTGCTGCACGCCGTCGTCAGCATCAGGATGGCTATCCCGGCTGCTGCCAGGGCCAGAACCCGACGGCGAGTCGCGGTGGCAGTCAGCATGATACTTTCGTCACTTTCCTCGTCACTGGCGATCGGCGAGCGTGGAGCCGCCATCGGGCAGCTAGTCTGTTTGGCGCGACCTGCGACAGGACGCCCGAGTCCGCCGTACTACAGTACGTAGTGCCTCAGCACGCTAGCAGATCGTGAGAGAACACGACCCGTGCCACCAGTGACTGACACCTCAGCCGTGAAGGGCAGCGCACAATGCCCGGAATGAACAGCGGCCTTAACATCAACGACCCCACGGTCGTCGCTGCCTTCAAGACCGCCCTGCTCCACCAGGGACTTGCCGCTGCGCTGCTGTTCATCGTGCTGTCCTTGGCCTGGGTCAGCGTCCGTGAATTCCGCGGTGCGCGGCCTGGTGACCCGGCGCAGGACACCCGGCAGCCCGAGGCGCCAGCCCGCCGGGTGCTGCGCGTTGGATTCGGCCTGCTGTGGATCCTGGACGGTATCCTGCAAGCCCAGCCGGGCATGGCCGTCGGCTTGCCGTCGGAGGTCATCAAGCCGACGGCGCAAAGCTCACCGTCCTGGGTTCAGCACCTGGTGAACTGGGCCGGCACAAGCTGGTCCTACCATCCGATTCAGGCTGCGGCCGCTGCGGTGTGGATCCAGATCGGGATCGGGATCTGGCTGCTACTCGCGAGCCGGGGCCGGCTCTCGCAGTACGCCGCGCTGGTCTCCGTGGGCTGGGGCCTGGTGGTCTGGGCATTCGGCGAATCGTTTGGCGGGATCTTCGCACCAGGCTTGAGCTGGCTCACGGGCGCACCAGGTGCCGCCGTGTGCTACGCGGTCGCCGGGGTCCTGCTGGCGCTGCCCGCCGGGATCTGGCGCTCTTCGCGCACCGGTGCCCTGATGACTCGCTGCTTCGGGGTGTTCCTCGTCGGCATGGCCGTGTTGCAGGCCTGGCCGGGGCGCGCTTTCTGGCAGGGCGAAGTACACGGCCAGCCGGGTTCGCTGACCTCAATGGTCCAGTCCATGTCCGTGTTGTCACAGCCCAGCGCGCTGGCTGATCTGACATCGGCGTTCGGATCTTTCGTCCGCTCCGACGGTTTCGCGGTCAATCTCATTGCCGTCCTCGTCCTCGCCGTGACCGGTGCGGCATTCGCGTACCGGAATCCACGCGTCGTCCGCATCGGCCTGATCGTGCTGACGGTGTTCGGGCTCGCTAACTGGGTGCTCGTGCAGGACATGGGCTTCTTCGGCGGCCTTGGCACCGACCCCAACAGCATGATCCCTATGCTGCTGCTCGCCACGGCCAGCTACCTGGCCCTGACCCCGCTGCCGGCCGCCGATGCGCAGGACGCCAGCGAGTCAGCAGCCAAGCCGGCTCAGGAGGCTCAGACGGCCGAAATCCCGGCCTTGCCGGAAGCAGTTGCGCCAAGGTCAAACTGGCGCGAGCGGCTCAAACCCGCGAACCTGTCCGGCACCGTGGCGACCGCCAGCCTGGCCTCCGTGGCCTCAGCCGGCGCGATTGGCGTCATCCTGCTCGGCGCGGTGCCGATGGCCGCCGCGCAGGCAAGTGACGCGGCTGCGCCGATCCTTGCGCAGTCGGTGGACGGGTCCAGCGCGCTGATGAACTCCCCAGCCCCCGGCTTCACCCTGACCGATCAGGACGGCCGCACAGTGTCGCTGGCCAGCCTGCACGGCAAGGCGATCCTGCTGACGTTTCTCGACCCGGTGTGTGTCACCGACTGCCCGCTGATCGCGCAGGAGTTCCGCCAGGCCGGCCTGCTGCTGGCAGGCCATGCCAGCCAGGTAGAACTCGTTGCGGTGAACATCAACCCGCTCTACAGCGACGTCAGCTACCTGCGCGCGTTCGATCAGCAGGAACGGCTGACCAGCCTGCCCAACTGGCTGTACCTGACCGGGGCACCCGCGCAGCTGCGGCCGATCTGGAAGAAGTACGGGATCGCCTCGGAAACACTGCCAGCCGGGTCGATGCTCGGGCACAGCGACGCGGCGTTTGTCATCGGTACCAATGGCCGGCTTCGCCAGGAACTCGACTTCGACCCGGGACCGGGCACCGCTGCCACAGTTTCGTCGTTCGCGACCGAGCTCGCCAACGCTGCCGAGCAGGCCCTGAAACAGCCATGAGGGTATCTGGCAAGATAGGCGTGCTGGCGCTGGGCGTTCTGGTCCTGTGCGCGGGCTGCGGCAGCACGAGGGCGCCGTCGCCAGCTATCGCATCCCGGACCGCCTCGCCGCCGGCGATGTCGCTGGCCGAGTCGACTGCAACGAGTCAGGCCACCTGGGCGGTGCTGTCGATGGGTGCGCAGTCCGGTCCGAACGAGTTCTGGCAGCTGTTCTTGCTGACGGCGGGCTCGCGGCAGTGGAAGCTGGACACGCCACCGGACATCGCCACCAATGGCGCTCCGGCGCTGGCCGGCCTGGCCGGGCCAGGTCTGATCGCTGGCGTCCGGCCGAGCCTGTACCTGAGCTACTCACCGGTCAGCCGCACCAGTGATGGGGGGAAGACCTGGACCGCAGGGCCTCCTGCGCCAGGCCTGGCCAGCGTGCCGGACGCCCTGGCCGCAACGCCGGGCGGCAGCCAGATGCTGGCGCTCAGCAAAACGGGCCGGGTCGCCTCGTCCGCAGTGACCAGCAGCGAGTGGCGCGGGCTGGTCACCGAGCGGTCGCTCGCTGCCTCTGCGGCTGGCCGGGCGTGCGGCCTGACGGCGCTCACCGCCGTGGCCTACGCGCCGGCCGGGACGCCACTGGTAGCCGGAGATTGCGGCAAGGCCGGCGCGGCCGGCATCTTCGCGCGGTCCGGTTCGTCCTGGCGGAGCGCCGGACCAGTTTTGCCGGCCGCGTGGTCCGGACAAGAAGTCCGGGTACTGCGCCTGGTTGCCAGCTCATCGGGCAGCGTGGCGCTGCTACAGACCGGCACCGGATCAGCGGCGCGGCTGGTAGTCGGCTGGCGGGCTGACAGCGGCCAGTGGACCCTGTCACCGGCCGTCGGGCTGGCCGGGTCAGCCGTCCGTAGCACGGCATTCGGCGACGCCGGAGCAGCGGCGGTGTTGCTAGCTAACGGCCGCGGCGCCATGATCGCAGGTCCTTCGGGCGCATGGCGGCAGCTGCCGGCGGTGCCGGCTGCGTCGAGCGCGACGCTCGCTCTCCCGGCCAGTGGCCAGGCCGATGCGCTGACCGCGGCTGCCGGTACGTTGACCGTCTGGCAGCTCAACCGGGCCGGCGCTGCGTGGACGCGGGTGCAGAGCGTGAAGGTACCGATCCAGTACGGTTCGTCGGGGTGACTGTCGCCTGGCCGGGTGACGGGCTAGACGACCAACTCGTAGCCGGCCTCCTGAACAGCAGCGCGCAGCGCCGCCACGTCGGGATCGCTGCCGGTGCGGACGGTTACCTGGCCAGCGTCGAGGTCGACGTCGACACCGTGAACTCCGGGAACCTTGGCCACCTCGGTCCGCACTGCGCTCACGCAGTGGCTGCACGTCATGCCATTGACCGTATATACGCTTTCCTGCATGCCGACATGGTAGCGCCGGTTCCGGCAGGGGCCCGCCGATGACCAGGCCCGTGCTTGCGGCTGATCCGGGCACGGTCGGCGAGGCAGCACAGCAGACCGAGATCGAGTTGCTGATCGGCGGGATGACGTGCTCAGCCTGCGCCGCCAGGGTGCAGAAGAAGCTGAACGCGCTGGACGGGGTCAGCGCAGCCGTTAACTTCGCCACCGAGCGAGCGAGTGTCGTTGCAGCGCCCCAGGTAACGGTTGACGTGCTTATCGCGGCGGTAGCACGGGCCGGTTACAGCGCAGCCGACGCACGGCCTGCGGCTGCGAGCACGGCCGATGCTGCTCGAGCCGCCGAGGGCGGTGCAAGCGCGGCGGATGACAGCGAGCCGCCGGGTGTCGGTCAGGCGCGCTATCTCAAACGGCGGCTGCTGCTCGCCGCGATCTTCTTCGTCCCGCTGTCGGATTTCTCCGGCGCGTTGTCGCTTTTCCCGTCAATCCGGTTCGACGGCTGGCAGTGGGTGCTCGTCGGGCTCGCCGCGCCCGTGGTGCTCTGGGCTGCCTGGCCGTTCCACCGGGCCGCGCTGGTCAACCTGCGGCACGGCACGCTCACCATGGACACGCTCGTCTCGCTCGGCATAGCCACCGCGACCGGCTGGTCGCTGTATGCCATGTTCGTGCTGGATGCGGTCCGCACCAGTCACAGCGCGCGGTATGAGCTTGTGCATGCCTCAGGAGGCGGTATCTATCTTGAGGTCGCCGCTGCGGTCACGACCTTTTTGCTGGCCGGCCGCTACTTCGAGGCACGCGGCCGCAGGACGGCCGGCCAGGCCATGCGGGAGCTCGCCGCCGCCGGGGCGAAGGACGTCCGGGTTGTGGCCCCGGACGGCACCACGCGCCAGGTCCCGGTCGGGGAGCTGCGACCCGGTGACACCTTCATGGTGCGGCCGGGGGAGAAGGTAGCGGCCGACGGCGAAGTAGTCTTCGGGCACTCCGAGATCGACCGCAGCGCGCTGACCGGCGAATCGGTCCCTGCTGAGGTCACCGTCGGCGGATCGGTCAGCGCCGGCACCATCGCGGTCGCCGGCCGGCTCGTCGTGCGCGCCGTCAAAGTAGGCACCGACACTCAGCTAGCCCAGCTCGTTCGCCTGGTGGAGCGGGCGCAGGCCGAGAAGGCGGCGATCCAGCGCCTGGCTGACCGCATTTCCGCGATCTTCGTTCCTGCCGTCCTGGTGCTGGCAGCGGCGACGCTGACCGGCTGGCTAGCCGCGGGTAGCGCGCCCAGTCACGCCTTCGCAGCCGGCCTCGCCGTCCTGATCATCGCCTGCCCGTGCGCCCTCGGCCTGGCCACGCCTGCCGCGCTGGTGGTGGCCTGCGGCCGTGGTGCCAAGCTGGGCATCTTCATCAAGGGCTACGCCGCACTTGAGTCATGCCGCACGGTCGACACCATCGTGCTTGACAAAACCGGGACGATCACGGCCGGCGCCATGTCGGTAACCGAGATCGTGCTGGCGGACGGGACCAGCCGGGCGGAGTTGCTGCGGCACGCGGGAGCCGTCGAGCAGGCCTCAGAGCACTCGGTCGCCGCGGCGATCACCTCAGCGTCCCGTGCCGCGCTCGGTGACCTGCCCGAAGCCAGCGGATTCAGGGCGCTTCCCGGCCTCGGGGCGACCGGTCTCGTCGATGGCGAGAGCGTGGCCGTCGGGCGGGCGCGGCTGCTGCGAGACCAGGGCATGGACATCGCTGACTCACTCGCTGCACGGGCCCAGGATCTGGAGGCCAGGGGCCTGACGACGGTGCTGGCCGGCTGGGCCGGGCAAGCGCGCGGCGTGATCGCGGTCGCCGATGCAATCAAGCCATCTGCCTCAGCGGCAATCGCCGAACTTCGCCGGCTGGGGCTGCGGACGGTGCTGCTCACCGGTGATAACGAGGCGACTGCCGCCGCGATTGGTGAGCAAGCCGGGGTCGACGAGATACGAGCCGGTGCGCTGCCGGCAGATAAGGCCGATTACGTCGCGATGCTGCAGGCAGCCGGCCAGCGGGTGGCGATGGTCGGCGACGGCATCAACGACGGGCCCGCGCTCGCCACCGCCGACCTCGCGGTCGCTCTCGGCTCGGGGACCGACGTCGCGATCAGCGCTGCCGACGTGATCGTGCTGCGCGACGACCTGCTGGCAGTCCCCGAGGCGGTTCGGCTCGCGCGCGCCACGCACCGCGTCATCCGCCGCAACCTCGCCTGGGCATTTGGCTACAACGTCGCGGCGATCCCGCTGGCAGCCGTCGGGCTGCTGAACCCGCTGATCGCAGCCGGGGCAATGACCTTGTCATCTACCTTCGTGGTGTCGAACAGCCTGCGGCTGCGTAAGGCGGCAGCCACCGGGCCGCAGTCAGTTCCCGGCAGCTCAGTTGCCGGGTGACGACCGCGGATCGCGGCGCAGCGGGTGGCCGGCCGGAACCTCGACGAGAACGAGCATGTTGCCGTCGGGATCCTCGATCCACATCTCGGTCAGTCCCCACGGCTCGGCCACCGGCTGACGCAGGACGCGCACGCCGGCGCTCAGCAGCCGGTCATACTCGGCGGCCAGATCCCGCACCTGGAGCCAGATCATGACCGACTGCCCGCCGGCGCCGTCAGAGTGACCGGAAACTTCGAGAAAGCCGGAGCCAGCAAAGAAGACAAGGCCGGGAACGTCAGGCGTGCCGAACTCGCGGTAGACGGCCAAGCCCAGCAGATCGCGGTAGAAATGGTGGCTTCGGGTCAGGTTGGCCGGGCGCACCAGGATGCGACTGCTCAGCACCTCCATCCGGCTATCGTCGCAAGCCGCCCGGCTGTGCCGGCAACGGCCCTGCCGCACTGACGTAGACCCATGGCCAGGCCCGGCACCCTGGCGAAACTGAGTTGCTGCCACAGGCCGCAATAGCCGACGCTTCCGGTGTGCAGATGCATGCTGGCCAGCTGGCCGTGTCACCGCAGATGGTGCGTCAGCTGGTGGCCGAGCAGTTCCCGCAGTGGCGGGCACTGCCGGTTACAGGCATCGCGTCGCCGGGGACAGTCAACGCCATCTTCCGGATCGGCGCCGAACTGGCCGCGAGGTTTCCGCTGCAGCCCGGCGACGCCGGGACGACGCGGCAGTGGCTCGAGTCGGAGGCGCAGGCCACCCGCGAACTGCTGGGCCGCACGCGCTTCGTGACACCGGAGGTGGTGGCGCTGGGCGAGCCGGGAGCGGGTTACCCGCTTCCGTGGCTGGTGCAGACGTGGCTGCCCGGCATCACGGCGGCGGACGATGACCCGGCGGAGTCGATCGCGTTCGCGCACGACCTGGCCGAGTTTGTCAGCGGCGTGCGGGCCATCGATACGCGCGGGCGGACCTTCCGTGGCGCCGGCCGCGGCGGCGACCTGCGGTCCCATGACTCCTGGATGGCAGCGTGCTTCGACCGCAGTGAGCGGCTGCTTGATGTTCCGCGGCTTCGGCGGATGTGGAGCACGATGCGGGCCCTGCCCCGGACTGCACCGGACGTGATGACGCACGGTGATCTCATCCCCGCCAACGTGCTGGTGTGCGACGGGCGCCTGACCGGGATCATCGACGTCGGTGGCCTGGGTCCGGCCGACCCTGCCCTGGACCTCGTGGGTGCCTGGCATCTGCTCGATGCCGGGCCGAGGCAGGTGCTTCGCGATGATCTTGGCTGCGACGATCTTGAGTGGGAACGCGGCAAGGCGTGGGCTTTCGAGCAAGCCGCCGGCCTGGTCTGGTACTACCTCGACAGCAACCCGGCGATCAGCCGCATGGGCGAGCGCACCCTGCAGCGCATCCTGGCCGACTAGTCGTCGCCCGGCCGACGCCCGCGGCCCGCGTGCGACCCCCTGGGGCCGGTTCTAACAATTCGGATGCGTCAGGCGATGATGCCTAGCGGTATACATATAGTGTGTGACATAGTACCCACACTCACGTCGCGCCGACGTGCAGCGGAAGACGGGAGAGGGTGCATGCAGCGTGGTTCCACGGCCATTGGCGTAATGGCAGCAGCCGTCGTCCTGGCGGCAGGGTGCAGCGGCACCGTGAGCGGGACTGGATCAGGCAACTCCACCGCGGCAGGAACGCCGCAGCGGGGCGGCACACTGACGATGCTCGGCCAGTCCGACATATTCAACCTGGACACGGTTAGCGCTTACTACACCGTGAGCAACACGCTGGAGCGCATGTTCACGCGCCAGCTGTTCAGTTACGCCGACCCGACCGGGGCGAGCACGCCACCGCCGGTCGTGCCCGACATCGCCACCGAGATCCCGACGGCGGCCAACGGCGGTATCACCGACGGCGGCAAGACGATCACGGTTCACCTGCGCCAGGGCGTCAAGTGGAATACCACCCCGGCCCGGCAGGTCACGGCCGCGGATTTCGTCCGCGAGTTCAAGATGCTCTGCAACCCCGCGTCGCCGGTTGGCGCGCCTGGCTACTTCACGGCGACCATCGACGGGATGGCCTCTTACTGTGCCGGGTTCGCCAAGGTGCCGGCCACAGTGGCCGGGATCAATTCCTACGTCAACTCCCACAACTTGCCGGGCGTGGTCGCGACCAGCCAGTTGACGCTGACCTTCCACTTGCTCAGCCCGACACCGGACTTCCTGTACATCCTGACCATGGGCTTTTGCTCGGCCCGCCCGATCGAGTACATGAATTACGTACCGGACAGCGCGGCGTTCCGCCAGCACACGCTCTCCGACGGCCCGTACGAAATCACTTCGTACACGGCAGACAAGTCGATCACGCTGGCGCGCAACCCGGCCTGGAACGCCTCGACGGATCCGCTCCGGCACGCCTACGTTAACAAGATCGACATCACCGAGGGGCTGACCGCCGACAGCGTTCAGCAGCAACTTGTGGCCGGGACCGGGGACATGGAGTGGGATGTGACCCCGCCCTCGCAGGACCTTCCCTCGCTCATCGCCGAGCACAACAGCGGGCTGGTACTGGGTCCGACGGCCACCGGCAACGCGTCGATCTCGCTCGGCACCTACCTGACTCTCAACCAGTATGCCGGGCCGATGACGAACAAGCTGGTCCGCGAGGCCGTCGCCTACGCGGTCAACAAGAACGCGATCGTGCAGATCCTGGGCGGCAAGGCCATCGCCGCGACGACGGGACAGCTGGTCCTGCCCGGCAACGTTGGCTACATCAACAACTACAACCCGTTCCCTGACAACAACGGCAGTGGTGACCCGGCGAAGGCCAAGCAACTGCTCGCCCAGGCCGGGAAGACCGGCGTGACCATCAAGCTGCTCTACTCGACCACCGACCCGATGCCCAGGGTGGCCCAGTCCCTGCAGTCCAGCCTGCAGGCGGCCGGCTTCAAGGTGAAACTGGTTTCCGCAACCCAGTCCAACTTCTACGGTCAGTACCTGGAGAACCCCTCGACGGCCAAGCGTGATGTCTGGGATCTGGCGCCCCCCGGCTGGATCCCCGACTGGTTCGGCAACAACGGCCGGTCGACGATCGTGCCGCTGCTGACCCAGCCGGGTCCCGGATCGAACGACTTCGGTGGCTTCACCAGCCCGACCGTCGGCAACTACATCAAGGCCGCGCTCTCGGCCCCGAGCGTGGCTGCTGCCACCACGGACTGGCAGAAAGCCGACGCGGCGGCGATGGCGGACGTGGCCGTCGTACCAGTCAACGTCCAGAAGTGGCCGATCTTCCACTCGGCCGCGGTACACGGCTGCAACTTCTTCTGGTTCGGCCTGAACTGCGACCCGACCAACGTGTGGCTGAGCGGATCATGAGCGAGACTGTCAGCGCGCTGGCGGACGCCGGGGTAGCGGCCGGCGACGGGCCACTCGTCGCCGAGCACCTCAGTACCGGCAGCTTCACCGATCCGGTTTCGCCCAGGCTCGCGGACTTCATGTCCGCGAGCTGGGGCGAGCAGCCCGAACCGTCGGCCGCTCCAGCCCCGCCGGCGGCCCGGCTGGCCGCCCGGCGGGATCAGTTGCGGGAGCACCTGCCCGCGCCACTGCCGGTGATCGTTCCGGCCGGCCAGCTCAGCCGACGCAGCAACGACCAGTTCTACCCGTTCCGGCCCAGCAGCGATTACGTGTGGCTGACCGGGGACCAGAGCCCTGCCGGGGTGCTGATACTCGATCCGGCTTCGGCCGCTGGCGACGTGCTTTTTGTCGTGCCGCCATCCAGGCGCGACAACGGCGAATTCTGGACCGACGCGGCCAACGGCGAACTGTGGGTCGGCCGCCGGCATTCACTGGAGGAGCGCGCCGAGGCGCTTGGCATCACCTGCCGCCCGCTGGCCGAGCTGCCGGAGCGGCTGGCGGGGATCGGTGAGGCAGTCGTCAGCCGCGGTGTCGATGCCAGCATCGAGGGGCTGGTCGCCAGCGCGGGCGCGGCCCTCGACGCGGAACTGGCTGCGGTGCTTTCCGAGTTGCGCCTCGTCAAAGACGAGTGGGAAATCGGCCAGCTCCGATCCGCGGTCGATGCGACCACCCTCGGTTTCTGCGATGTGGCCACGCTGATGCTCGGCCGACCCGGGCTGACCGAGCGTCATGTCGAGGCGACCTTCACCAGTCGCTCGCGGCTGGAGGGCAACGGCGTGGGCTATCACACCATCGCCGCCGCAGGAGCGCACGCCACCACATTGCACTGGAACCGCAACGACGGCCCGCTAGGGGCAGGCGACCTGCTACTGCTGGATGCCGGCGTTGAGACGCAGGCGCTCTATACCGCGGACGTGACCAGGACGTTCCCGGTCAGCGGCCGGTTCAGCGCGATGCAGCGTCGGGTGTACGGCTACGTGCTGGCCGCGCAGGAGGCCGGCCTGGCTGCGTTGCGCCCCAGCGCGGATTTCCGCGAGTATCACCGCGCCTGCGCTCGGGTGCTCGCAGCTGCGCTGGAGGACCTGGGCGTGCTGCCGGTCACGGCGGCCGAGTCGCTGCAGCCCGACTGCGGCCTGCACCGGCGGTGGACGCTGTGCGCGCCCGGTCACATGATGGGCCTGGACGTGCACGATTGCGCGAAGGCCAGAGAAGCCCGCTACCTGGGCGGCCCGCTGGAGGCCGGCCAGGTGCTGACCGTCGAGCCCGGACTGTACTTCCAGGCCAATGACGAGACGATCCCTCCCGAGCTGCGCGGTCTGGGTATCCGGATCGAGGACGACGTCCTCATCACCGCCGACGGCTACGAGCTGCTGTCGTCGGCCCTGCCACGCGAGCCCGACGAGATCGAAACGTGGTGCGCCGACCCCGGAAGGATCCTCTAACAGTGGCGGACACAGCCCTGGCCCTGGGTGCGGGCACGGGCCGGGGAACTGGCGAGACCCTGCTGGACGTCGAGGACCTGAACGTCCGGTTCGAGACGGCCGACGGGACACTGCATGCGGTGCGCGGGGCGTCGTTCTCGGTGCGGAAGGGCATGACGCTCGGCATTGTCGGGGAGTCGGGGTCGGGCAAGAGCGTCTCGGCACAGGCCTTGCTCGGGCTGGTGCCCGGCGCCGACGTCTCGGGCCACGCCTGGTTCGAAGGCAGCGACCTGCTGGCTCTGGACGGCGATCAGCTCCGGGAGATCCGCGGCAAGCGGATCAGCATGGTGTTCCAGGATCCGCTCACGAGCCTGCATCCCATGTACAAGATCGGCTGGCAGATCACCGAGGCGCTCCGGGCGCACGGATCGGTCAGTCGCGAGGTCGCCAGCCGGCGGGCGGTCGACCTGCTGGGCATGGTTGGCATCCCGCGGCCGAGCGAACGGATCAGTGATTACCCGCACCAGTTCTCCGGTGGGATGCGTCAGCGCGTGATGATCGCGATGGCGCTTGCGCTTGAGCCGGCCCTGATCATCGCCGACGAGCCGACCACTGCCCTGGACGCGACGGTTCAGGCGCAGGTGCTCAAGCTGCTAGTCACGCTCCAGGGCGAGCTGGGCACATCGCTCGTCCTGATCACCCACGACCTCGGCGTGGTCGCTGACCTGGCCGACGAGGTCATGGTCATGTACAGCGGCAGGCCGGTTGAGCAGGCTGACCGCCGGACCGCTTACTACCAGGCGCATCACCCGTACACGCGCGGACTGCTCGAGTCAATCCCGGTGGCAGGCGACCAGCGCCGGCTGCGACCCATTCCCGGCCAGCCGCCGAGCATGCTGATAACGCCACCGGGCTGCGCGTTCCGGCCCCGGTGCCGCTTTGCCCTGGGCCGTTGCGAGACCGAGGCACCTCCGCTGCGGCCGATCAGCATCAGGAGCGATCCGGGCGCTGGCCCCGGGATCCAGGCCGATGCCGGTCCTGCCGCCGGGGCCAGCCACGTATCGGCGTGCTGGCTGCCAGACGATGTGGCCGGCCAGGTCAGCCGCCGGGTGCCGGCCCTGTCTGCGCCTCAGCCTGCCGGCGACGCTCCGGTGGCCGCCGACGCTGGCGACGCCGAGACCCGGGCAGACGCCCGGCCAGCCCTGCTCGAGCTGACCGGGATCGTCAAGCACTTCCCGGTTCGCAGTTCGTCGCTGCTCACCCGCTCGCGCCGGTTCGTCCACGCCGTGGACGGCGTCAGCCTGCAGGTCCGCGACGGCGAGACGCTTGGTCTGGTCGGCGAGACCGGCTGCGGGAAGTCGACGCTGGCTCGCTGCATCGCGCGGCTGCACCCGGTGACTGATGGCAGGGTCATTTTCGGCGGCCGGGACATCACCGACCTGCCTGCCAGCGAACTGCGCTCGGTGCGCCGCGATGTCCAGGTCGTGTTCCAGGATCCGTACGGCTCGCTCAACCCGCGCCGCCGCATCGGCGCCATCATCGGCGAGCCGCTCGCCGTACATGGCCTAGAGCGAGGTAGCCGCAGGCGGGAGCGCGTCCAGGAGCTGATGTCCCTGGTCGGACTTAACCCGGAGCACTACAACCGCTACCCGGCAGAGTTCTCCGGCGGCCAGCGGCAGCGGGCCGGCATCGCCAGGGCGCTGGCCGTGAACCCGAAGCTGCTCATCTGCGACGAGCCGGTCTCCGCTCTCGACGTGTCCATCCAGGCGCAGGTCATTAACCTGCTGAAGGACCTGCAAGCCCAGCTCGACCTCACCTGCATCTTCATCTCTCACGACCTCAGCGTCGTCGAGCATGTGAGCGACCGGGTCGCGGTGATGTACCTCGGCAAAGTGGTCGAGATAGCTTCCGCCAGCGCGCTGTACCGCGAGCCGCGTCATCCCTACGCGGCGGCACTGCTGTCGGCCGCGTCGGTCACCGATCCCGACCTCGCTCGGCAGCGTCAGCGGCTGACGATCGAGGGCGACATCCCGTCGCCGGTCGACCCGCCGTCTGGCTGCCGGTTCCACCCCCGCTGCCCGCGCGCGCAGGACCGATGCCGGGTGGAGGAGCCGCTGCTGATCCCGGCCGCGGCAGACCCCGGCCACTTCGCCGCGTGCCACTTTCCCATCGAGCCCGCCGGAGGCGCCGACGCAGTTCTGGCGCGGCTGCTGCCGGTGATCGAGTCAATCACCGAGACCACTCCGGAGCCCGAGGCCACTGCGCAGCCTGATGGTGCCGCGCAGCCCGATGGTGCCGCGGCTGGCACTGCGGAGCCGTCCGGGATCGAGGGTCGCAGCCAGTGGCGCCTGGCCTGGGGCCGGCTGCGTCGCGACCGGGTAGCGGTGGCCTCAGCCGCCTTTATCGTGCTGCTCATCCTGCTGGCCATCTTCGCCCCGGCGCTGGCTCACCTCACTGGCCACGGCGTCGACCAGCAGAACTACTCGGGCGGGCTGACCAGCGCCGGGCTGCCCCGCCCGCCCAGCTCGACGTACTGGTTCGGGACCGACGACCTAGGGCG
>Ga0335072_10004069_pt1 | contig 21812 bp, 19 predicted proteins | sample Lox_Sample_21_FD_206725 | JGI IMG/M metagenome (GOLD analysis project Ga0335072, IMG submission 206725) | Soil microbial communities from Loxahatchee National Wildlife Refuge, Florida, United States - Lox_Sample_2.1 | ecosystem: Environmental > Terrestrial > Soil > Wetlands | place: USA...
TGACGGCCAGGGCCAGGTTTCGACCCGCACGGCCGCGCTCAATCAGGCGATCGCGCTCAAGCCCGACGGCATCATCGTCTCAGGCTTCGACGCGATCGAGCAGAACGCCGCGCTGGCGAATGTGAAGGCGGCCGGGATCCCGTTCGTCGGCTGGCATGCGACGATCGAGCCCGGCCCCGATCCGAAGACCGGCATGTTCGCCAACGTCAACACCCGCATCCTCGATGTCGCCAACACCGCGGCCGATCTCGCCATCGTCGATTCCGGAGGCAAGGCCGGCGTCGTGATCTTCGGCGATTCGAACTACGCGATGGCGATCGGCAAGGCCAAGATGATGGCGGCCGAAATCGAGAAATGCAGCGGCTGCAAGGTGCTCGTTTTGGAAGATTCGCCGATGACCGAAGCTTCCCTGCGCATGCCCCAGCTCACCACGTCGCTCCTGCAGCGCTTCGGCGACAAGTGGACCTATTCGCTGGCCGTCAACGACCTCTACTACGACTTCATGGGACCCTCGCTCGCGAGCGCGGGCAAGAACGGGCCCGACGCGCCGCACAATATCTCCGCCGGAGACGGCTCGGAATCGGCGTTTGCGCGCATTCGCGCCAAGCAATTCCAGATGGCCACGGTGCCCGAGCCGCTGCATGAGCAGGGATGGCAGCTCATCGACGAGCTCAATCGCGCTTTCCACAAAGAGCCGTGGTCCGGCTACGTCTCCGGCATTCACCTGGTGACGGTCGACAACATCGCGTACGACGGCGGGCCGAAGAACGTGTTCGACCCCGACAACGGCTACCGCGACGTCTACAAGAAGATCTGGGGCGTCAAGTAGCGAGGGTTCGGCCAAATCGTCAACGTCCGATCGTCGGGCCCTTTGCGAGAGCAAAGGGCCTCGAAGATGCTCCGGACTGCGCTCACGGCCACGGGCTTTGTGCCTGCTGGAACATCCTTCGCCGGGGGTTGGTTTGCTCAGGGATGAATTTCGCGGATAAGCTCGGTTTGCATTATATTTGTCATTATTTATTGACATAACGAATTAACTTTCTATCATAAAGTATTGATAAATAAATTTGTTCGACCAGGAACCGTCGCGCTTGATCGAGGTCGCGGAACCGGCCGGAGTCGCGCAAAAGAGCACTTAAGCCTCTGAAAACATGGACTCGCGCCCATTTGTGCGCGGGGCCGCCTCATGCCCGCCAGGGAAAGGTCCAGGTCTCGGTCAGCGCCTTCGGGCCGGCGCGCAGGAAGACGCGCAGGTCGGTGCTTTTGCCGGGATCGACCGCGACGTCGACCCCGGCGCGAAACCCCCTTATGTGGGTGTTGGGGGTGAGGAACGTGCGCAGGATTCGCCCAGCCGACGCGGTCGCCACCGTCTCCACGAGCGAGGGGTCGCTCATATAGTAGGACAAGTCGCCGCCCGAAAAATCGATGAGAAACCGCGTCGCCCCGGGCGGCGGCGATTCCGGCGATCCAAGCGCGTGCGGGGCGACTCGGAACGTCGCGACGGTGCGGCCTGACGGGGTCAGGCTTTGATCCATCGCCATCGAGGTGATGCGGTAGCCGTAGACGAGCGACTTGCCGGCGTCGAGCCCTTGCTTCGGCGACCAGGCGACGACGATGTTGTCGTTCGTCTCGTCCTTGGTCGGCAACTCGGTGAGCTCCACCTTGCCCTCGCCCCAGCCTTCGTGCGGCTCGATCCAGTAGCTCGGCCGCAGTTCATAGGCGAGCTCGAGGTCCTGGTAGTCGCTGAAATTGCGGTCGCGCTGCAGGAGCCCGAAGCCGCGCGGATTCGTGTCCAGGAAGACCGAGACGCTGGGCGCGGCAGGATTGCTGAGCGGGCGCCAGATCCACTCGCCCGCGCCCGTGTGCATGAGAAGCCCGTCGGAATCATGCAGTTCGCCGCGGAAGTCGTCGGCGAAGCGCCGGTCGGCCTTGCCGACGAAATACATCGACGACAGCGGCGCAAGGCCGAGCGCAGGCGTCGCCTTGCGCGCGAACAGCGTGACGTTGATGTCGATGAAGGTCTCCTGGCCAGGGTTCAGACCGAAGCGGAAGGCGCCGGTCGCCGATTCGCCGTCCAGCAGCGCATAGATGACGATATGCTCGGCCATCGCGTCCGGCGTCTCGACCCAGAATTCGCGGAAGAACGGGAACTCCTCGTTGAGGCGCGGAGCGGCGCCGATCACGAGGCCCCGCGCGGAGAGGCCATAGCGCTGCCCGCGGCCGAGGAAGCGGAAGTAGCTCGCGCCGAGAAAGGCGATCACTTCATCCCAGACATGCGGGGCGTTGATCGGAAACTTCAGCCTGAGGCCGGCGAAACCGAGGTTGACCGGCATCACGCCAAGCTTGGTGTGGCCGTAGTCGAACAGATTGGCCGCGTAGGGGATCGGCGCCGCGATGCCGTCGCGCAGCACGTTGACGACCACCGGACGCTTGTAGAGATGCCCGAGATGGAACAGCTCGAGCCGGAAATTGGCCCCTGCCTCGCCGAGCAGCGGCTTGTCGGATTTGAACCGGATATCGCGCCAGCCGTCGAAGTCGAGGTTCGCGAGGCCGTCCGGCAACGGCGGGATTGAGCTGTCGAACGGCGCGGCGGCGAGATCGTGCGCCCGCTTCACGACGTCCTGGTAGGCGAACGGCGCCGGAGCGGCGGCTGCGGGGGGCGACGCATCGGTCTGGGCCGCGGCTCGGGCGGCCAGACAACCGCCGGAAGCCGCCGCGACGCCGACGAGCAAAGCCCGGCGGGACAGGTCATGCATGTGCGTCATTGAGGCTTAAGCGATCGGATTGGGGCTGTTGGGGCGATAGGCGCTGTCAGGAGATGGGCGGCCGGTCACCACGGCGCAAAGGGGCCGGCGCCGGTGTTGGTGTGTACGATCGCTTCGAGCCCCATGCTGAAATTCGAGGTGACGCGATAGTTGACGCCGACGCCGAACGTGCCGACCGCCTGCATCGCGCCCGGACCGGAGAATACGCTGTTCACGGCGTCGCTCGCATTGAAGGCGCCGCTGTTGAAGCGCGTCCCGCGGAGGAAATCGACCCCGGTGATCACGTAGGGCGTCACCTGGCCGAAATTGTATCCGACGATGGCCGAGCCGCCGGCGAAAGCGCTGCCGGTGAACTGGGAGAATCCGGGGCTCGTTTGCAGAAACGGCATGTAGCCGGTCGAGGCCTGCACGCCCAGCATGATTCCGTTGTCGAACACGTGTTCGTAGCTCAGGTCGGTGTCGCCGCCGACGCCGCCCTTGATCCCCTTGCCTCCCCAGACCGAGATTCCGGCGCCGACCGAGAGGCCTGCCCAATAGTCGGGCGCGACGTCGGCCGCGCCAGGGCCGAGCGCCGGATAATTCGCCGGAGCGGTCGGCAGATCGGCCGCGGCAGCCGGCGCGGCGGAGAGGCAAAGCGCGGCCGCGCAGACGCAGGCGACCGGAAGACAAGCGATAACGATGCGCATGAGCCTATCTTCTATCACAGGTCGGCGGAGGAAGCATTGCGATTTCGAGTGCAGCATATTGATGGCGAAACAGCGCTTGCGGCTTGGCCGCGCCTCCGCCTCGGCGGCCCGGGCCCCATCCGCCGTCTGAGGCTGGACAAGGCGCGGCATGGGCGCCTATAAGCCCTGGCTGCGTCTCGACGGCGCGATGCGCCCAGGTAGCTCAGTTGGTAGAGCACGTGACTGAAAATCACGGTGTCGGTGGTTCGATTCCGCCCCTGGGCACCATTACCCCTCTCCCTCCGCATCCCAGAACGTCGTAGGCCATCCCGTATTGCATTGAACTATATCCTCTTTTCCTGACTTTGAGCCCCTTCGCCGTCTCAGCCGGCGGCAACGCGTATCCCACCATCCCATGGATTTGTTGGCCTTGATGTTGGCCTCGGCCTGATGTCTGCTGCGCCGAGGCCAACAGCGGGAGGCATTCATGGCCTTGTCGGACACGGCGTGCCGCAGCGCCAAGGGGCGGGAGACCGAATACAAGCTGTCCGACGGCGGCGGGCTCTATCTCCTTGTAAAGCCGAGCGGTGCGCGGCTCTGGAACCAGGCTTACCGGTTCAGCGGAAAGCAGAAGAAACTCTCGCACGGCGTCTATCCGTCCGTAACCCTCGCCGAGGCTCGCCGGCTGCGTGACGAGGCCAAGAAGTTGTTGGCCTCGGGGGTCGATCCTGGGGCCAACAAAAAGGTGGCGAAGCTGACCGCCGTCATCTTGGCGACAAACACCTTCGGGGGCATCGCCGAGGAATATCTGCAACGCATCGAGGACGAGGGCGCCGCCGCGTCCACCGTTACGAAGAACCGATGGCTGCTGGTCGATCTGGCCGGCCCCGACCTCGGCGCCCGGCCGATCGCGGACATCAGCCCGGCGGAAATCCTCACCATGCTGCAACGGATCGAACGCAGCGGGCGCAGAGAGACGGCGCGGCGGCTGCGGAGCTTGATAGGCACCGTCTTTCGGTTCGCCGTCTCCACGCTGCGGGCCAAGGATGACCCCACCCTTCTGCTGCGCGGCGCGCTGAAGGCGCCCAAGGTAAGGCACAGGGCCGCGATCACCGACGAGAAGCGTCTAGGCGCGCTATTGGCGGCCGTGGACGCCTATGACGGCTGGCCGACGCTGCGGTGCGCCCTCCATTTCGCGGCGCTGACATTCGCCCGCCCCGGTGAGGTCCGCGGCGCCACATGGGCGGAGATCGACATGCAGGAGGCCGTCTGGCGCATCGACGGTGCCCGCACCAAGGTTCGCCGGCCGCATGATGTGCCGCTGTCGCGCCAAGCGCTCGCTGTGCTGCGGGAGGTGAAAGAGGTCGGACGCCGGAGTTCGCTCGTGTTCCCATCTATCCGCTCCAACGCCCGACCGCTGTCAGAGAACGCGATGAACGCCGCGCTGCGGCGAATGGGCTTCACGCAGGATGAGATGACCGCGCATGGTTTTCGCGCGGCGGCGAGTTCGATCCTGAACGAACGGGGTTTCCGACCCGACGTGATCGAGGCCGCACTTGGGCATCAGGAACAGAACGAAATCCGGCGCGCTTACAACCGAGCGAGCTATTGGCCGGAACGGATCGAGTTGATGCAGGCCTGGGCGGACTGCGTTGATCAGTTGAAGGGCACGCCCTGACGAGAACGTCGCTCGTACGCTGGGTAGGAGTGCGGAACGGCCTTACCGGCCAGCGTGGGCCTGTTCTTCCGGCCGCCAGGCCACGGGGTTGGCGACCCAGCGATTGATGTCAGATTCCCGCCAGCCGGCACCGTTGACGCTGATCCTGAGCTGGGCGGGAAAAGTGCCCTCGGCGATCTTGCGATAGATGGTGGACCGGGACAGGCCGGTACGGGCGAGAACGGTATTCAGGCGGACGATACGGTCTGGTGCGAGCAGGGCCATGCTGCCTCCTGCCGGGTGTATCTGACGATTGCAGAGACCAGACAGGGCAATGATTTATTGTTATGCAATAGATATTTCGATGTCGTAGTAGTGTGGCGTAGAGGCGGCGGAAAATAGATAGTTCTACAGTCCGATACCCCGGCCTCGGCCGAGATCGATGCCTTGGCTGAAGGCGAGTTCCCGACCAAAGCTGCGGCCCGAGTCGATCCCGATACCGAGGTCTCGCTTGCGGCCCTCGAGAATGGATTCAAGCTGCGGATCGCGTTCAAGGCTCTTCGCCATGTCGCCCATCGCCGACCGCGTGGACTTGTAACCGGACATGTCACCCGCCTGATACTGGCGCTGGCTGGCTTGGCCGAGTTCCCGCCAGCGTTCCACGAAGCGGTCGGCGCGGCGCTGCGGATCGGCGCGCAGCTCGGTCTCCAACTGGAGGGCGCGCATGGTGCGATTGACCTGGCCTGTGGCCGCTTCCGAGGCAAGCTCCGGGTTCTTCTTGTAGGCGGCTTCGGCATCGTGCGAGCCGTAGGGCCGCACCTCTTCGAGGGCTTTGCGGGCGTCCTGCAATTCCGTCACCTGTTCCGGGTTGGCCCTGCCGCCCCGCTCCTGCGCCTCGAAGATCGCATCCACGGCGCGGGCGTGGCGGACGAGCGCCCTGGTCCGGGCGCGGCGCAAAGCCTCCTCCGGGTCTGCCGCCTTCTCCCTTTCCGGCGCCGCCCGTTCCGGCTCCTGTCCGCCATCGGCGGGCAGGCGTAGACCGTCGAACATGCCGCGCACCTTCTCGGGAACCTGCTTGACGATCTCGACCACCCGCTCCACCCGCTCGCGGAAGGTGATGCCGCGCCGCTCGGCGTAGCTCTGTGCCGGCTCGTAGTCCGACGCCATGTCCTTGGCGCGGTCGCGCGACAGGGTCCGGACAAGCCGGTCCTGGTCGGCGAAGTCATCGCGGCCGTAATGCAGGTCCATGCCGTCGCGGTGGCGCGACAGGGCGACATAGCTGCCGTGGGCGTCCAGGCCCGGCGTCGCCAGAACGTGGGTGCGGTCCACCGTCATGCCCTGGGCCTTGTGGATGGTCGCGGCATAGCCGTGGTCGATGCGGTTGTAATCCTTGAGATCGAACGAGACGCTGCGCCCGTCGTCGGTGTGCACGCTCATGCTCTGCGCGCTGACCTGCTCGATGGTTCCGAGCGTGCCGTTCTTCACGCCAAGGCCGCGCTCGTTTTGCAGGAACATGACCCGATCTCCGCTGGCGAAGCTGCGCGCGCCGCGTTCGACCGTCAGGCGCACGTCATCGCCCAAATCGCCGGCTTTCCGGATCCGTCCGCGCGCCGCCTCGTTGAGTTCCCGCACCTCGTCATTGGTATGGGTGAGTATGATGCGGCTCTTATCGGGCGCCGCCTGCCGGTCGCGGTCCCAGCGGCCGATCAGATCGTCGCGCGCCTGCTCGCGTGTTGCGGCGGTATGCACCATGCCATGCGTGTCATAGGCATGGAGCGCATCGCCCGTCCGGCCGGTCGCCAGATCACGCGTGGCGTCGCGCTGCCAGTCCTCCCGCTGGCGACGTACCTCGCTGATCTCCGCGCCGCCGTGGCGCTCGAAGATCGAGCGGAACGCCGCGCCAGCTTCTATAGACTGAAGTTGCTGCGGATCGCCGACCAGCACGACCTTGGCGCCGGCCTCGGCGGCATGGGACAGCACGCGCTCCAACTGGCGCGTGCCGACCATGCCCGCCTCGTCGATGACAAGCACATCGCGGGAAGTGAGCACGTCGCGGCCCTGTCCCCAACCGTGCTCCATGCTGGCGATGGTGCGCGACGCGATGCCCGATCCGCTTTCCAGATTCTCGGCCGCGATGCCGGACAGCGCCACGCCCCGGACTTCATAGCCAGCCGCTTCCCAGGCTTCGCGCGCCACGCCCAGCATCGCGCTCTTTCCCGTCCCGGCGTAACCGACCACGACACCGAGATCGCGCCCGTCTGTGACATACGTAAGCGCCTCGGCCTGCTCGCCGGACAGGACAAGGCCGCGCGCTTCCGCACGCGCCAGCGCCACTTCGCGGTCTCCGTCGCCGACCTCATGCCGTTTCTTCTCGGCCATGAGTTCGGCGGCGCGGTGCAGGCGCTGTTCGGCCTCGATCATGTCGCGGGTGGTGAAGCGGTCCTCGCCGCGTCCGTCCGCGCCGAGTTCGACCAGTTCGGGCGCGCTCCGCATCGCACCCACGACTGCGTTGAACTGTTCGATTCCGTCGCTGTGCCGATGCGCGAACATCGCCATGTCGCGCTGCGTGAAGGTGGATTGCTGGTGGGTGATCGCGTCGAATGCCACCGAAGGATCGGCGATGATCCGTGCGCCGTTGTTGCGCGCGATCTCGCGGTGCATGTCTGCGCGATCGGCGGCCTCGATCCCTTCGCCCTCGATCCGCTGCCCGGTTGCGCCGATCTGGCTTTGCGGCTCCAGCGCGATGCCCTGCGCCTCCAGGCTGCGATGGTCGATCCGCGCGTCGATGTCGAGTTCGGCCAGGCGCTCGTTGGCAAGGTCCGCCCAGCGTTCCCGCCAGCGTTCGACCATCTCGGTGCGGTTCCAGTCCCGCACCTTTTGGCCGAAGCCGTTTTCGTCCACGGATCGCATGGTGAGCATGACGTGCGCGTGGGGCTTGGGCGTCCCGTCCTCGGCTATGTCCCAATGCACATTGAGGTCGGCGATCATGCCCTGATCGACAAACTCCGCCTGCACAAACTCGCGGGCGAGTTCGATGCCCTGGGCTTGCGTCATCTCGCGCGGAAGAGCGAACTCGACCTCGCGGGCGAGCTGGGCGTCCTTTCTGACCTCGAACGCCTCGACATCGTTCCAGAGCCGTTCGCGGTCGCTCCATTGTTCGGTCGCATCCTCCGGCAGCATGACCTCGGAATGGACGACGCCGCGCTTGTTGGAGAAGTCATGGCTGCGCTCAAGCCGGTCGTCGCGCAGCCGCGAGGCCGAGCGGTATGCGGCTGACGCCACCGCGCTGGAGCCGGATTTGCGGCCGATGACCTTGACGTGAAGATGATAGATCGCCATCGCGACCCGAACATCACCACGGCGAAGCGCACGTCGGAACGACGTATAAGCGCGCCCTCGAAACTAATTTCTCGGGACTGCTCGCGCCGTTCCAGCCCGTCCCGGCAACCTTACAGCATTGCGACAGGCGCTCAACTATCATCGCTCTATCGACAGCTTATGGAGACGACGATGCGCAAGCCACGGGACTTCGATTCGGAACTGAAGTCGCTCGAAGACAAGACGCGAGACCTGAAAGCCCGCAAGGTGCAGCAGCTTGGCGAGCTGGTCATCTCGACCGGCGCCGATGCGCTGACCGCCGAGGAACTGGCGGGCGCGCTGATCGTGTTGGCCGAAACCAAAGACGCCGGAAAGAAGGAGGCATGGGCGAAGCGCGGGGCCGCGTTCTTTCAAGGGCGGGCACGGCGAATTGCATCGGCGCCTGACCGCGACGCTGGCGGCACTCAACCGCATCCGGGCGGCGCGCAACCGGCATCAGGCGGCGCTGGCGCGGCATGACATGCGCACCTGGCAGGTCGAACGCCGCAAGCGGACCCGGCATCTCATCGAACTCGGCGGCCTCGTCGTCAAGGCTGGGATCGTGGACCTGACCGGAGACGACCGCGCCATGATCTACGGCGCGATGCTCTGGATGGCCGACAAGCTCCAAAGCGAGCAGGGTGAAGACGCACGGGCGCTCTGGACCGCGAAGGGAAAGCAGGCGTTCAGGGACGGTTAGACCCCAAACCGTTCCCGCATTTCCCGGGCCTTTGCCCATTCGTCTCCGGGTATCAGGTCGATCAGTTCGTTCATCACCCTGACGAAGGTGGCCTTGAGCGTCTCGTCGTTCAGCACCCTGGCGCGATCTGTCTGAAGCAGTGGGCGCATGTCGGTGAAGAAGGTCGGATTGGCGAGTTTCTGGAACATGCGCTGCTGCGCCTCGGCCCTGGAAATCGTCACCTCTTGTTGCGTTGAAGCAAAGCCCGCAATTTGGTCGCCAGCATTTCCTCTCGCGAGAAGGTCGGGATCGTCGCCTTGCCGGTGAACCACGGATTTTCGACGCCGAACGGAATCTCGATGGGCGGATCGTAGGCTTCCCGCTCGCGCGTGTTGATTTCAACCTTGAGGTTGATGCGCGCATCGGCGGGCTCACCTTCCGCATCGACGCGAAAGCGGAGTTTCGGAGCGACGGGGCTTGGATCGGACTTTGCCTTGCCAAGCCACGGTTCCAGCACGGCGCGAACACCGTCGAGGACCGGCCCGATCGGACCGGCGCTCGTCCGTACGAGGTCGATGTCTTCCGAATAGCGCAGCGGCGCGGGGAAATGCAGCTTGTTGAGCGCCGTGCCGCCCCGGAAGCGCAGTTCGCCGCGAAGGAATGGCTCGGAGAAGATCGCGATGAGCGCGCGGCTGATGATGAGGTCTTGCTCGACCTGTCGCAGGCTTGCCCACGGCGCGACACGGCTCCAGGCGGTGATGTAGTCCTGCGGGATCATTCGTCGATCTCCGGCGGTCGCCGAACGATCACGCGCCAGCGTTCATCGCGCTCGGATGGCGGCGGCGACAAATCGGGATCGCCCGCCTGTTTGGGATCGAGTTCGACCCACGGCCGCGGTCCGCGCGCCGACAGAGCCACGAACATCGGCTCAGCAATCTGGGGATACTCTAGCCTTCCCAGAAGGTGCCCAAGGCGTTGCACGACCGCTTTCTCGAAAGCGCCCGACAAGGAGGCGAGCTTTTTGGGTTGCAGCCGTTCGGCAAGCTCGGAAAGCACCGTCGTAATGTTGTCCAGGCCCGCGCCGGATTGCGGGTAGCGCACCAGATCGAGCGCCGTGAGTTCCGGCGAGGATAGCTTCATATAGCCCGATTGCGTCTTGCGATCCTCGATCCCCGCCGATACCGCCGCCATGTCCTTGCGGTAGGAAAAGACGATCCGCGTCCGTCCAGCCTCAATGTCGGGCAGAAGTTTATCCGTGACGACCTGAAATTCCATGACGGCCTGATGGGAAGCGCCGTGGGCCGCCGCGGCCGCGAGCAACCCCACATAATAGGGCCGCCGCTCATGGCGCATCAGGGCGTCGATGTACCATTCGGGCGGCGGTGCTCCCGTCATGGCGTGCTGTGGCGGTACGACCACGTAGAAGCCGCGCCGAGGCCGGATGAGCTGGCCGCGCCGCTGCAATCTCTCGGCGGCGTCAAGGAATGCGCCCCGGCTGATGCCGATTTCCTTCTGCGCCTCATCCGCAGAAAAGACGCCCCGCCCCCTGGCAAGCAGGCTGGAAGCGTAGGAAGACAGGGCTGACCGTTCGACTCGAATCATATCTCATTATCCGCTCTTGGCGCGGAATTTTCAATATGATTGACGCAGAAAGCCATACATGGAAATCCGCTTATAGGGCGGACTCTCCCATATGATGATCGCCCCCTGAGCTGACTCGCCTTCTAGAAACTTCGCGCAGAGTTACGCAGAAGTGCGCATCTGTGTTGAGAGTTCAGCAGCTCTGAGGTATAGGAAAATTATGAAAACAGCCCACCTCGGGAATGCCGGCCCGGCAAAAATCTCCGTGCTCCTGACGCCGGAGGAGTCTGCCCGCTTTGACGCGTATTGTGAGCAGCGCGGTCATAAGAAGAGCACCCTGATTGCCCGCCTGATTCGCGAACACCTGGACCGGGAGCAGTTCGCGGTACAGGCGGAAATGTTTGCCAGCGAACCGTCGTTGAGGAAAGGAAGATGAGCCGCCGGCAATCAAGCGCGCTGATCACCGCTGGAAAACGGCGGCCTCCCAGTCTCCAGTCGGTGCGGCAGAAGATTGCTCGTATTCAGACTGGCGCAAAGCCGCGTGTGCTCGACCTGTTTTCGGGTTGTGGCGGGCTCTCGCTCGGTTTCCAGGCCGCTGGCTATGAAATAGCCGCTGCGATTGAGTTTGATGCGGATGCCGCCCGTTCACACGGGACCAATTTCCATCCGAAAGATGCCCGTCATGCCGAAGCACAGGATATTACGAAAACTCCGCCAAAAAAACTGACGGAAGCACTGGCTCTCGGCAAACCGGAGACGGCCTTCGATATTGTTGTGGGAGGCCCGCCTTGCCAAGCGTTCGCACGTGTTGGCCGATCCAAGCTGCGTGAAGTGGCCGACCATCCTGAAGCATTTCGCCACGACCCTCGGGCAAGGCTCTATATTGAATATATCGAGTACGTGAAAGCCTGCGCGCCTCTGGCTGTTGTTCTTGAGAACGTCCCGGACATGCTGAACTTCGCCGGACACAACATTGCGCATGAAATCTGCGAGGTGTTGTCCGGTATTGGTTATGCCTGCGGCTATACACTGTTGAATGCTGCGATGTATGGCGTTCCTCAAACGCGGGAGCGAGCCTTTCTCGTGGCAATTCACCGGGAGGTCACGGACACTGTCAGGCTGCCAAAGCCGACGCACAAGATCATCCTGCCGCCCGGTTATGAAGGGACACGCGCGGTTGCGCTGAAACTGCTGGCTGACAGTGACACGCTTGGCCCTGACGGTTTCTGGAAACCGACCCCCGAAGCGGAAGCTGATGTGCCACAAGCCGTCACCGCGCGACAGGCGCTCGGAGATTTGCCTGTTATCAATGCTCCGATTGAATTGGAAAATGGTCGTTTGAAGCGCGGCGCAAGGCGCTTCGATATTCCCGTCCCTTACCGGCATGCCGATGTCAGATCCGACTATGCCCGACTAATGAGGGAGTGGCCCGGACTGTCCGCACCGGACACGCTCAGGGATCATGTGATCCGCTACTTGCCTCGGGACTACAAGCTATTCGCCCGCCTTTCGCCAGGGGACCAATATCCTCAAGCCTATCGGATGGCGATGCTCATGTTCGAGGAGAAGCTTACCCAGCACCGAGCTGCGGGCGACGCAATCGAGGAGGGGTCCGATGCCTGGCGGGCCCTGAAAGCCACTATCGTTCCTCCCTACGACCATACAAAATTCCCCAATAAATGGCGAAAAATGGAGCCTGACCGACCCGCCCGCACGTTGATGGCTCATCTCGGCAAAGACAGCTACAGCCACATTCACTACGACAGCATGCAGGCTCGGACGATTTCGGTTCGGGAGGCTGCACGGCTTCAGTCATTCCCTGATGGCTTCGTGTTCTGTGGCACGATGAATCCCGCCTTCCGACAGATCGGCAATGCGGTGCCGCCGCTGCTGGCGAAGGCGATTGGTACTGAACTTCTCGCGCAAATCAGAACCGCTCTCGCAGTCCCGGTCAGAAAGATTGCTGTGGCCGGGAGATGATATATGGCAGGAGTTGACGCCGCTCCCGAGATCATTGTTGTCCGTTCTCTCGTGGAATCGGACCTCGGATTGTTCGCGGCTCACCGCGCAGCAGCAAAAAGCAAACAGCGTGCGCTCAACGTCAATGCGGACATCGCACGCCGCCTTCTGTCCAAGGAAGCTTTCGATGCGGGTGGCGCGAACCTTAATTGCGTTTGTGCCTACGGTGATGTCGTCGTCCGTGAATCGCGTCGGCTGGGCAAGAGCAGCAAGAATTGGCGGCTGGGTGGCCACAAGATCGAAGGAAATGCCTTCGCAGAACTCGATTGCAAGGACTTGGCCCTGATCAGAACAAGGGCGGGCAATGACGGAACGCAGCCTGTCACAATCGTCTTTATCTCCAAGGCGCGTGACCGCGTGGTGCATGCCGGACTTGCCGCTATCCTGGAAAGACAGCTTGACGGCAGCATGGCCGCTTTCGAGGAAGGCGATACACAGTTCAATGATCTCGCCGTGCACTGCGCAGCGATTCCCTGGGACGATCCGAGTCCTTCTGTGAAGCTGACCCTATCTCCCGGACTTGGTCCAGGAGAATTGGGGGCCGGCCTTTCTGAAAGGACCGGCTAATAAATGGCTACGGGGGCCTCAAAGCTTGCGCAGGAAATTGCCACCGAGAAACTCGCTTCCATCCGGGACGCCCGATGATGGCGGACGCCCTCACCAGCGAGCGGCGGAGCTGGAACATGTCGCGTATCAGAGGGCGCGACACAGAGCCGGAGGTGAAGCTCCGATCGCTGCTGCATCGCGCCGGCTATCGCTTCCGCCTTCACGACCGGAATCTACCTGGACGACCCGATATCGTGCTTCCGAAGTACCGGACGACGATCTTCGTGCATGGATGCTTCTGGCACCGCCACGAAGGGTGCCGCAACGCGACGACCCCATCAACGCGACCGGAATTCTGGAAGGTCAAGTTCGAGGGGAATGTTGCTCGTGATCGCGCCAACGCCGAGCGCCTCTCAGACCTCGGCTGGCGGGTGATTGTCGTCTGGGAGTGCGATCTAAAGAAGGACCCTGGAGGGGTTCTTTCGTCGATCAACAGGGCTCTTTGCGGAGACCACTGATGGCTGAGGATCACCGTCTCCCACCAAGCGCCGCCTGTCTCTCCGCATCCATGCGGGACCTGGGCTATTCGCTAGAGACGGCAGTCGCCGACCTCATAGACAACAGCATTTCGGCAGAGGCCACGAAGGTCGATATCGTATGCGAGATCGCGGTGGCGTCGCCCTATCTCGCGATCGTCGACAACGGGCGGGGCATGTCGCGCTCCGAGTTGATCGACGCGATGAAACACGGGAGCGCCAGCCCGAAGACGAAACGCGGGGCGCATGATCTTGGCCGGTTCGGACTCGGTCTGAAGACCGCATCATTCTCTCAGTGCCGGAGCCTCACCGTTATCAGCCTGAAGAAGGGCCAACTCAGCGGTGCAGAGTGGAATCTCGACCGCATCGACCGCGAGGACGACTGGATTCTATCGATCCTCAACGAGCAGGACATCGCCGCCCTGCCGCATGTCGATCAGCTTGCGGACCACGGCACGGTGGTCATCTGGCGAGAACTCGATCGGCTGTTTGAAGATGAGAGCGGAGGCCGCCGCGATGAGATCGTCAACGAGAAACTCGATGTTGTCGAACGGCACCTCGGGCTGGTGTTTCACCGCTTCCTGTCAGGTGAGGTGAAGGGCCGCAAACGCATCGCAATCACCCTCAACGGGCATACCGTTCAAGCGTTCGACCCGTTCTGCCGGAAGAACACGGCGACCCGTCACCTCCCCGAGGACTACGTAACCGTCGATGGCGAGACGGTTACGTTGCAGCCGTACATCCTGCCTCATCACAGCAACCTCACGGCATCGGAGTACGACTTCTATCAGAGCCGCAGCGACTTCATCTCTAATCAGGGTGCCTACATCTACCGCAACGGGCGTCTGATGGCCTGGGGCGACTGGTTTCGCCTGATTCCCAAGGGCGAAGCGACCAAGTTGGCCCGCGTCCAGATCGACTTCCCCAACAGCCTCGATGAGTCCTGGACCATCGACATCAAGAAGTCCCGAGCCCGCCCGCCGCTGGCGGTGCGCGAGCGTCTGAAGCAGATCATCGGCCGGGTGACCGGGGCGAGCACGACGGTTCATCGCGGTCGTGGACAGAAGCTGTTCGATGAAGTCACCGCACCCATGTGGGAACGCTATGCCGATCACGGCCGCATCCGCTATGCGGTCAACACAGGTCATCCCCTTGTTGAGCGACTCCGGACGCGGCTGAGCGCAGACGACGCAAGCCTTCTGGACCTTTTGATCGACGCCGTCGGGGCCTCTATCCCGGTCGAGATGATCTATTCGGACTACTCCCTCCATCCGCGGGAAGTGTCTCAGACCCCCGACGAAAAAGTTGTCGCGCTGGAGCGACTTCGCGCACTCAGGGATGCTTTTTCTGATAACACTACTATCGGGGCCGGGGGATTCCGCGAAATCGTGCGTTCGACGCACCTGTTCGATTCCCACATGGACCTCGCCGAGAAATTCATCGCCGAGGAGTTTGTATGAGTGTCAGCCGAACCGATCAGGAAAAGAACTTCATCAGTTCCCTCATCTCCGGGCTAGCAAACCGCTCCGATCCTCCAACCCGCGCCGATGTCGAGAATACGGCGAAGCAATTGGCGGCCGTCTTCGGCTACGCAGGTGACCTCACCAACATTATCGAAGAGGCGCTGATCGCCATCGACACTCGCATGGGTGCCGGCGTTTCACTGATTGACAACGAGGCTGATCACGATGACGAGTGGGTCTACAAACGCGAGATCGCCTGGACCTATTCAGACGCCTACGAAGAGTTCCTGAAAAAAGAAAAGTGGCACCCGACCGTAGTGCGCTCACTCAGCGACGTCGGCACCAGGATTCTTGGCCATCTTCAGGACCCGACCAGCGAGGGTTCGTGGAACCGCCGCGGCTTGGTGATCGGGCACGTTCAATCCGGCAAGACCGCCAACTACACAGGCGTCATCGCGAAGGCGGCGGATGCCGGGTATAAGTTCATCATCGTCAGCGCAGGCATCCACAGCAACCTGCGCAGACAGACGCAGGAGCGGATCGACGAAGCGTTTATCGGCCGCTCTAGCGACCCTGCAAACCGGATCACCATCGGCGTGGGACTGGGTGGCAAATACCCCCACCCGGCGACGCTCACTAACATCAACGACGATTTCAATACGACGACCGCCGCGAAGAGCGGATGGAAGATCAACGACTTCAGCAAGCCCATCATCATCGTCATCAAGAAAAACGTCCGGACGCTGGAATCTCTCTTCAAGTGGCTGAAGGAACTTAACGCTCAGGGGGACGGCCGCATCGGCGACGTTCCGATGCTCTTCATCGACGACGAAGCGGACAACGCTTCGATCAACACCAACAAGCCGGATATCAATCCGACCCGGACGAACGCCATGATCCGGCGCGTCCTGGGACTGTTCACGAAATCCTGTTACGTCGGCTATACAGCGACCCCGTTCGCAAACATCTTCATTAATCCGGATGCCTATGACGACGACGTCCGGGAGGAGCTGTTCCCGCGTCATTTCATCTACAGCCTTGATCCGCCGAACACATACTTCGGGCCCAACAAGGTGTTCCTTGATGAGGTCAGCAGCGCGACCATCGTTGAGAGTATCCGTGACTGCGAAAACTTCATCCCGATGGGCCATAAGAACGGCGATTCCGTTCCGGAGCTTCCGCCCAGCCTCTATGGCGCTCTGAACGAGTTCATCGTCGCACGTGCAATCCGTAACCTGCGCGGCCAGACCACCAAGCACTGCACGATGCTGATCAACGTCTCGCGCTTCGTTGCCACGCAGCGCATCGTCCGCGACTTTATCAGCGAGCGGCAGAAGAAGATTTTCGCCGCAGTCAAAGCGAACTACGCGAAACCCCTGCCGGCTTCTGAGACCGATGAATATATGTGCGGCCTCAAGACCGCGTATGACACCCAGTACGCGGTCTGCGGCTTCACCTGGGCCGAGGTCCGCAAGGCGCTTTTCAGCACCTTCGATTACCTCCGGCTCTATGTCGTGAACAGCAAGAGTGACGAGCAGCTCGACTACAAGAAGTACGAGAAGGAAGGCGTCGGCCTCACCGCCATTGCAATCGGCGGCCTCAGCCTCTCTCGCGGTCTTACGCTCGACGGGCTGACCGTTAGCTACATGTACAGAAACACGCGGATGTACGACACGCTGCTCCAGATGGGCCGATGGTTCGGCTACCGGCCGAACTTCGAGGACCTCTGCCGGGTCTACCTCTCCGGCGACTCAATCAATTGGTACGGCCACATCTCGGAAGCGACGGAAGAGCTGCGCGAGCAGATCAAGCGGATGCGACGGGCCAACATGACCCCCGAGCAGTTCGGTCTCTATGTGCAGTCGCATCCTGACAGTCTGATGGTCACCGCGGCCAACAAGATGCGCATGGGTCAGAAGATCACGGTCAGCCAGAACCTGACCGGCAAGCTGATGGAGAGCTGGAAGGTCCCGACCGCGCGAGGTCCGAACGAGGACAATGAAAAGCTGATCTCGAAGTTCTGGAGCGACGGTTTCGGCAAGTCGGTCACGCCAACCACCAAAGGCTGGGTCGTCCATGACGTCGATCAGGAGATCATGCAGGACTTCATCGGCGCCTTTAAAATTCACAAGGACTTCGCGCCGATCAAGGCGCTGATCATGAGCTATCTCGACCAGATCAAGGACGTGCATCCTGTTGCCGACGTCCTCCTGATCTCTGGCGACAAGGGTGGCGAAAGCGAGACAGATTTCATGCTAGGCGCCCAGGAACGTGTAGCGTCTACGAAGGGCGTGAAGGATGGCGGTTGGATTCTGAACAAGTATCGCGTCGCCAGTCGCGGAGACGAGAAACTTGGCCTGACGCCGACGCAGCTCGCAGCCGCGGTTGCCAATGCAGCGGCGGATGAGACCAACGAGAGCAAGGACAAAGCGCCGTCCGACTACCACTATCGGGTGGTGCGCAAGAAGCCGTTGTTGATGATCCACGTCCTGGCACCCACTGGAAATCCGGACGTCACAGGCCGCATTCCGGCCTTCGGCGTCAGCTTCCCCGACGGGCTATTCGGCCGGACGGTTGAGATCGTCGCGAACAAGCTCTGGATCGAACAAATGTACGGCCCGATGGATGACGATCCGGATGAAGAGGAGGACTACGATGAGTAGCCGCCTCCCCTGGGATGAGATCGGAATACCAACGACAGACTACACCGTCCGCAAGGTCGCAGCGCCTGGCGTCATTCCCCTATTCTGGGGCCGGGATACGTCGGGGCGCTGCCTTCTCATCGTCGAGCTCGAAGGTGATTTCGCGGAGGAGTTCCGACGGGGCGTCGTGGATCTTTACGGTATCAAAGTCGATCTCCGTGAAGGCGAAGTAACTGGGCAGCAACGTCTTGTCCTGACACTTGATCGCAACGTCGATCAGGATCTCTTTGCAGGCCTCTGCCAGACACTGGTCAATGCCCTGGAACCCGCCACCGCGTCGCCGGAGGTCCTTGCCGTCAGTCTCACGCATATCCGCCGCTGGCGCGCGTTCCTCGCTGCGCGCAAATCGCGCCGGCTCTCCGACGAAGAGGTTCGCGGCCTCTGGGCCGAACTCCAGTATATGCGCGCGCTCTATGCCCGACGGCTGACATCGGCCGCGACCGTCGATGCCTGGACGGGCGACGACAAGGTTCAGCAGGACTTCATCTTCGGCAACACGGCGGTCGAGGTGAAATCGCTTTTGGGTCGCGATCGCAACACGGTGCGGATTTCATCTGAAGATCAGCTCGCGACCGTCCTCGACGACCTGTTTCTTGTGACGCACAAACTTACCGCCGCTGCCGACAATTCCGGGGCACTTTCGCTGAATGCGCTGGTGGAGATGATCGAAAGTGAACTCGGCGACGGCGATGCGCTGGAGCAGTTCTCACAGAAGCTGGCGGACTTCGGCTATCTGCCGATCGCCGCCTACGATACGCCCGAATTTGTCGTAGCGGATCGTCAAACCTACCGTGTCGAGGGGGCGTTTCCGCGTCTGGTGCGCGCGGAGCTGCCTTCGGGCATCGCGCGGGTTTCATACGAAATCGAACTCGAAGCGATGAAGGACTTCGAGGTGGGCAACGACGAGGTGCTGAAGGGGGATTGAGTGGAGCTGACGGCGGAGGATTTCTTTCACGACTTCCGGCAGGAGATACTCGCTGGGGCGGAGGCGAACAGCGCCTTTCAACTCGCCGCCTTCATGGAGGACGTGGGTGACGAACTGGTCGAAACCGGCTTCGTCGAGGGCTTCGAGTTCTGCCACTACCGTGCCCAGCGAGGCATGCGTGTCGATGGCTACTGGTTCGACGACGAGGGGGGGCTTGAGCTGTTCGTGGCCGATTTCGAGTGTCGGCAGGAGCTTGCCTCGCTCACCCGCAGCGACGTTGAGGCGGCCTTCAAACGTCTCACCTCCTTCTTTGAAGCCTCCCTCCGAAAGGATCTGGCGAAGGAGCTGGAAGTCACCTCGCCGGAATACGGCCTTGCCCGCCAGATAGCAGACCGAAAGGGGCAGCTCCGGCGGATCAATCTGATCCTTGTTTCGGAACGCACGCTCAGCGACCGGCTTCAGAGCATGCCCGATGGTGAAGTCTGCGGCGTACCTGCCAGCTATCACATCTGGGACATCTCAAGGCTCTTCCGCCAGCGCAGCTCACGCAGCCACAAGGAGGCGCTCGATCTGGACTTCGAGGCGATGTTCGGTGCGGGCATCTCCTGTCTGCCGGCGCACCTGGGGTCAGACGCCTATCCGTCGTATCTCATCGTCATGCCGGCCGACGTTCTGGCGACGCTCTATGGAAAATTCGGCGCCCAGCTTCTTGAGCAGAATGTGCGCTGTTTTCTCCAGGCCAGGGGTAAGGTCAACCAAGGCATCCGGGCGACGATCATCAACGAGCCTTCGATGTTCTTCGCGTACAACAACGGCATCACTGCCACGGCGCAGAGCGTCGAGACGAAGAAGGGGCCGGAGGGCCTCGTCATCACCCGGATCGTCGATCTCCAGATCGTCAACGGTGGGCAGACGACGGCGTCTCTCTTCCACACGAAGCGCCGTGACAAGGCGAAGCTCAACGGTATCTTCGTGCAGATGAAGCTGTCGGTGATCGACAGCGAGGAGAGCGACACGGTCGTCCCGCTCATCTCGGAATACGCCAACACCCAGAACCGGGTGAACGCGGCGGACTTCTTCTCCAACAGCCCGTTCCACGTGCGCATGCAGGACTTCTCGCGTCGTCTCTGGGCGCCCGCGCAGCAGGGCGCGCAGCGCGAGACGAAGTGGTTCTATGAGCGTGCGCGCGGGCAATACGCCGACGCGCAGGCGAAGCTGACGCCGGCGGAGCAGCGACGCTTCAAGGCTGAAAATCCCAAGCCCCAGATGTTCACGAAGACCGACCTCGCGAAGTTCGAGAACGTCTGGGATGACCATCCGAAATGGGTGAACCTCGGCGCGCAGAAGAACTTCGCCCGCTACGCCGCGCGGATCGGGGCGGAGTGGAAAAAGTCGTCGGACGGCTTCAATGAGTTCTATTTCAAACGGATCGTTGCGCGAGCCCTCATCTTCCGAGCTTGCGAAAAACTGGTTTCGGCTCAGCCCTGGTACAATGGGGGCTACCGTGCCAACATCGTTGCCTACACGCTGGCCGTCATCAGCGAGATCGTGCGCCGCCAGGGCAAAGCCATCGACTATGGCCGCGTCTGGAATGCCCAGGGCATCAATGGCACCTTTGAACGGGCGCTGGCCGACATCTCCAACGCGGTGAATGAGGAAATTATCCGCCCGCCTGCGGGCATCTCTAACATCTCCGAGTGGTGCAAAAAAGACGCCTGCTGGACGGGCCTACAGGGCAAGCTCGACAAATTCGAGCAGCTCCTGTCAGAGGAGTTCATCGACGAGTTGTTGTCGGCTGAGGATCGCGCCTCGGAGGTTCACAGCGCGAAGAAGACGCAGAAGATGGATAACGGCATCGAAGCCCAAAGCCGCGTTCTTGGCATTGCAGCAGATGAATGGGCCAAGGTTCGCAAGGTGCTTTCAGCCCGCAAACTGCTCTCGACCAAGGAAGCACGAATCCTCGACATCGCCATGCAGATGCCAGCGAAGATCCCGACCGAGAAGCAGTGCGCCGTGCTTATCGAGACGCTCGAGAAGGCGCGCCTTGAAGGGGTGTCGCTATCAGAGCACAATCCCGCTTCTTTTGGTCTGCATTCTCGCGGCGCTCATTTATGATGCGAACGCGCTCATGGCGGGAAGGATCGCTATATAGAATCAACGAATCCAGCGTCCTTACCCTGATGGTATCGCAGTTGGTATGGATTCAGGGCCTGAGCAGAAAGTCCAATAGTTACAACGCGAACTCAAACCAGTTGACCATCGAGTGGGAGTGAGGGGCGAGCGGCATCAACTGCGCAACGCCGCCGACGCCACCACTCTTCTGGTCACCTTGCCCTGCCCTCTCAGCGCTCGTCAGAGCGTAGACAGGCGCCTCTCGCATCAGCGCCATTTCCGTTAGGAATGCACCGTCTTTGCTTCCTGTTGGAGCACGCCCATCGCGCGGATGTACGGGATGGGACCGTAGCTGATGCGTGCAACGCCGAGCTCGGTCAGGCGGTCATTTGACGGCACGCCGTCCATGACCATCACGTTGACGGGCATCGTTACGCCATCGCAGATCCGACCGATCTGCTGATCGTCTCGCAGGCCGGGAATGAAGAATCCGGACGCGCCCGCGGCGGCGTACGCTTTGGCTCTGTCGAGGGCCTCGCCGACCGACTGCGCCGCGTCGCGGCCCTGGCCCAGAAACAGATCGGTCCGCGCGTTGATGAAGAGCGCGACTCGCTGCTGCTCGGCTACCTTGCGAATGACGGCGAGGCGCCTTGCCTGCCGCTCGATGTCGTAGAGTCGCGCGCCTTTGACGATCCGGTCCTCAAAGTTGATGCCGATCACGCCCAGCTCGAGAAGACGCGAGATGTTGTTAGCCAATTCGCCATCGTCTTCGCTATACCCGCCTTCGAAGTCCACGGTCACAGGG
>Ga0335072_10004070_pt1 | contig 21811 bp, 21 predicted proteins | sample Lox_Sample_21_FD_206725 | JGI IMG/M metagenome (GOLD analysis project Ga0335072, IMG submission 206725) | Soil microbial communities from Loxahatchee National Wildlife Refuge, Florida, United States - Lox_Sample_2.1 | ecosystem: Environmental > Terrestrial > Soil > Wetlands | place: USA...
GGAAGCGGTGGTGGAAGCGCGGAAGAGGACGCTGGGCGAGGAACATCCGGACACCCTCCGATCGATGCACGGTCTCGCCTTCAGCTATGGCAATGCAGGCCGACGACAGGAGGCGCTGCAGTTGATGGAAGCGGTGGTGGAAGTGCAGAAGAGGGCGTTGGGCGAAGAACACCCGGACACCCTCCGGTCGATGCACACTCTCGCTAATAGGTACAGCAAGGTAGGCCGACGGCAGGAGGCGCTGCAGCTGACGGAAACGGTGCTGGAAGCGCGGAAGAGGACGCTGGGCGAGGAACACCCGGACACCCTCGGGTCGATACACAATCTCGCCGCCTATTACAGCGAAGCAGGCCGACGACAGGAAGCGCTGCAGCTGACAGAAGCGGTGGTGGAAGTGCGGAAGAGGACGCTGGGCGAGGAACACCCGGACACCCTACAGTCGATGCATGACCTTACAGCGATGAAGGAAAGTCCTAACATATTAACAGAATCACCTCGACGGCACCTGGAGTCTAAAAAGAAGCCTCAAACGCAAAATCCAGATAATAAGAGAACAAAACAGCATTCGGGTATGAGTCGGTTTTGGAAGAAACTTATTTAATCACCAGGATTCCTGTGTTGGCACCGACATCGATCCGCCCACTCTCCTATAAGGCCTTAATTCTCATGAAAAGTTGAGGGGTCCCCGGCAGCATACTTGAGGACCCTTCGGGCTAGTTCAGCACCGTGGTCTTCTAACCCGAGTGCCGCCACAGACGAGAATTGTTATTCAGCACCGACAAATTACGCCCTGGAAAGTCCCTTTCACTTTCAGGACGCTTAACCGGACGCTGTAATTGAGATACGTATTTAGCCATGGCTAAGGCAGAGATCCGGCTACTTCGATTATTGCTGGTAGTGAAGTGCAAAAGTGCAGTCGCGGCCGGTAACTTTCTGAACCGAATATTATCTGTACCTTTGCGCCGAGCGACTGCGGAACCGGATCAAGAAAATTCTCGCTTCAAATTGTTAGTCGACTCCTCCGACACTCAAGAGGTTGGAAGAGAGTATGAAAGGTTAGGAAAGAAGGGGGATAGTGATTTGAACCGAAGCAGTTATGTCAAATATATGTTTGAGCAAACCGCGATAGCTTTCGACAACGGTTTACTGACTTTCAGCCAAGTCCATTGGAATACGGGTAACGCGAGTTGTTAGAAGCTATGCTCGAAAACGAGTAGTTGGTCTGAGTCTGAAGGCCGCGTTATATTTGCGGACCTGACTTACTTGATCGGTGCGTAGAATGCAGAGCAGGGCAAGAAGGTATAAAAGGCTGGTCAGGCTAGTTGCATGAGTGAACAAAGATAGTAGGTGTAGTAGAAGGGCTGCATAGTCCCAAGCTTTGTCTTAGGGAATTGTTGAATTGGCACGAGTACCAGAAGCTTGCAGCTAGGGAGGCTCCAGCACAATGGTATCAGTTGATCTGCTAAGTTTCTTAAATCAGTCATTCTTCTCATGCACCTTCTTTTCCCATCTCAGCGCCTGCAATGCTCTCAAAACTCGTCCAAAGCACCGATTAAAAAGCCTTGCTGTATGCCGCTTTGAGCTTCTTGTCTTTCTCTTGTATCGATTTCTTGACCGCTGCCAACTCCCTTGCAATTGCGGCGTCACCCGGTGCTAGTTTTGCAGCCATTTGTAGATCAGCCTTGCCTCCATCCTCGTCTTTGAGCGCGACTCTTGCCGTGCCTCTCCGATGGTATGCCTTCGCCTTGTCGACATCCTTGGTATCTGGCATAATAGCGTCGATAGCATAGCCTGCCCATTTTTCGGCGTCATCGTAACGTTTACACTTGTTGGCTAGGAGGGCTGAATTGTTGTGAAGCGTGAAGCGCAGTTGCTTCATTTGTGCGTCGAGCTCCTTCGGATCGGATTCGTTCGCTTCAGGATACTCGTTCAAATAGCGGATCCCTTTCTGGTACTTCTCTATTCCCGTCTCCAGATCTCCAGCCTTGAAAGCTTTGTTTCCCAAATCTTTGAGCTCCGATGCGATCTTGAAGTACTCTGTGCCCTTCATATCCGTTCCTTGATCGTCCGGGAAATCTTCGTATGGGTCGCCCGTCACATCCACGGCTTTTGCTGTTGCGGATGAGTAGGCCTCGCCCGACAATTGACCACATTCGATCACTTTAACGTCGGTCTGGGGCTTGTCGGATTGTGTGGGTATGTTTTCGATCTTGCGAACAATGTTCTTTCCGTTGATAACCTCTCCGAAGACCACATGCTTGCCGTCTAAGTGGGGAGTCGGGACGGTGGTAATGAAGAATTGAGAGCCATTTGTGCCTGGAACAATTAGCAAGAGCGAGGCTTTATCATACGAGTTATTCACTGACCTGGCCCTGAGTTTGCCATGGACAGTAGGAATGGCTTATCATGTTTCAGGTTGAAATTCTCATCCTCGAATTTCTCCCCGTAAATTGACTCTCCTCCAGTTCCATTGAATTCGGTGAAGTCTCCTCCTTGTATCATGAACTGCTTGATTACGCGGTGGAAGATTGACCCTGAAATCTAAGTTAGCATTGGCTTCCACACTTATAGCCTCGTCTTTTACCTTTGTAGCTCAGCGGTTTCCCCTGCTTGCCTATGCCTTTTTCGCCTGTGCATAATGCTCTGAAGTTCTCGGCCGTTCTCGGCACCACTGAGGAAATCATTAGGTGCGTGTGGAGGGTAGGATTTCGTGGGACGAGTAGGGCATACCATCGTTGTACTGTAGGAAGTTAGTGAATTGGTGACGGATAATGAAGGGAGAGATATGGCATACCAGCTCGAACACGATACGTCCTTCTTTTCGACTACCAATCTCAACATCAAAGAAAACACGAGGCCGGCCTAAGACTGCAGTTAGCAACTTGAACTTTCTCAATAGTCAAAGATACGAACCAGACTGCCCCTCGGCCATCCTGTCAAAGGGAAGCTGAAGTCAGGGATTGTGGAGAAGGTTATGTGGGGTGAAGCTGTAGGATAACAAAATGAAGACCTCCACGAACAGTGCTGAGTAAGAGTCAAAGAGTTTGCTACGCTTTTTGCACTGAATTTGAATTAGACAAAAGCGCATTGGGGCCTGAGATTCACGAAAGTTCTAGAGCTAAATTCCGCTTCCAAGAAGTCTTGGCGACTAGAAAACAGAAATCTGCCAGCGAGTCAACCTTTTCACTCACCCCACGCGACGCCGCTTTTACCTGCACCCACCTTGAGGGAGGCGAGTGCAGCGTGAGTGCAGGTGAGCGGAGGTGAGTCGAAGGTGAGTCGACGAATGGAGCTGCCTCACAGTCGCGCGCTCGTCCTTCGATCCCAAACTGGCCTCTATTTTTGGTGGCCTTCGACAGACTCCTGGTGCGTCGCCATTGTGGAGCTAACGGTTTCCTCCTTATGCTCTACGATCCCTATCGCTGCCTGCGAGATGGCTATCAGAATTCCGATAGATCACGTTGATTAATTCCTATGGTGAAGGGGAGGACAACATCAACAACAAGCTCTTTGGGGGGGGAGTTGAGGAAGGGAACTTTGCCATACACGCCAGTAAAGTCCAGGCCGAGCCCACTGTCAATCCTAACGACCAAGACAGAAGAAAAGGAGAGAAAAAGATGCTTGTTCTCGCCCTTTCTGGGCTGTCTAGCTACCTATGTAGGTTGTGTCCTATGTGCCAATCTGTCCAGGCTAGGGGGTCATATCCACCCTACCACAATAGATGGTCAGCTTCCGGTGCCCTTAGACGCCCTCATCTCCCTCACTCGCGTTTTTGTACGGGAGGAAGGGCTTCCGCCATCGGTCCGTTGGCTAGTCGAGCTGTTAATGCTTCCAATCTGGGATTGTCTTGCTAATCTTGTTTACTACGTACTTTTCGGCGATGGCTCAGAAACGCAATAGCGCAAGGAGGGGCATGTACGTACCATCCGCGAACTGACCGAGCGAATACGTAGTTGGCTGGAAGAGAATAATTCTATAGATAGGTGGATTGCCTCGCTTTGTCCTTACTATCAGGGACGTACGCGTAGTCTATTTCAGTTGCAGCAAGACAGAAATTGCAGTTGTTATTATCGGAGACTCTTTTCCATTGGCCGGCCGATTTTTGTAGGCAGCGGCAATGCTGGTCTCTGCCACACTCCCCTGGCATAATGCGGGATAACAATGCATGAAGGATTCAATGGTCCACCCGAAGTCGGTCAACGCGGTTCAGCGGCGCGAATGAGATGAAAAACTGAGAGCGGCCGAGGCCGAGAGGAGAGGAAGAAAGGTAGGAAGAAAGGAAGCAGATGTAGGGCAACCTGACGGGAGAACGACTTGAAAAGAACGTTAGAAGTAATACAGTAGACAGCTATCAATCAAACGGAAGTTGACGGGAGCCAAAGGGGAGAGGGGCGATTGCGAAGAGAAATAAAGACGCGAGAAATGGAGCGGGAGATAAGAGTGAAGGAAAGAATGGTGAACGACGGGAGCGGGCTTATATAATGGCATAAGAGGCAGTAGCGGGAAAGACTTCTCTGAATCGGGAGAGCGGCCACAGAGCATGTTAGGTGATATCGCCTCTTTGGCAATTGTTGTCCAAATCATCTGAGTTTGACTGAGCAATTCACAACATAGTGCATCCTTCGAGGGTAGTGCGCGCACTTAGCCATTATTTCCAGAGAGACCCTGATTCTGCTGTGTTCAGGAACGAGTGAGACACTCCTTTCGCGATGCTCCGAGTGGTAATGTGTTAATTTCCCCCTTTCTCTCGCAACAACAAACCAGTCCAGAGAGCATCCCAACTGTCAGTGACATCCAATACTGGCAGGCGAAACGCATATCATTGTTAAAATGCATTGCATCGGAACCGGCATCACTTGCTGGCATATGCACATGAACCCAAATTCATCTTCTTCACCGGGCCCGAGGGACCTATCTATAGGTCAGTTGAGGTTGGAAGAGGAATAAATGTCACATACTAATATCGAAATCAAAGATCTATCCAAGGTGTATAGTCAGCGATGATGATCCGGAATATCAAGTGGTGGCAACTTACGTCCATTGGGACTCCCATTGTTGTGCAGGCATTAGGAATCTGTGCGCTTTGTTCAGCTTGGACCCAGTCCTTGGTCCGAAAGCGCAACTCACATCGACAATTCCTGCAATGTGGCCTTGGACTGGTGCACAACTGAGGAGCAAATATATCTGATAGTCATCATATCCAAATCTCCTCAAATACTCAATGGCTCGGAGACAGGTCTGACGATAGGCGACAGTGGCATCCATGTAATGCTGTTTTCCATGTTCATCGACGCTGAACCCCTCAAAGGTCAGATAACGCCCAGGGCCGAACTGTGGCTCCACCGGTCCTGGTTGGAAGATTGGTGATTTCATTCCGAGATCGGCCATACCGTTCTTCATGACAGTAAATTTGAGTGTGATGACACCAGCGATCTCAATGGCGCCGCAGAAGGATATTTCTCCATCACCCTCTGCGAAGAGTCAACATTTATTGTCAGAGAGACATTGCATAAAACTCACGGGAGAAATGCAAATCACCACAGCTGAACTTGGCACCCTTGACAAGCACCGGCAGGTACACTTTGCTACCCCTGGAAAGGTTCTTGATGTCACAATTTCCACCGTGCTCTGGTCTGCCTGGAATAGTCCTTGCACCCTCTTTGCCGATCTTCTCCTTGAGCTCAGCTGATGCCGTTCCGGCATGCACGCTCTTTGGTTCCGGTGGCTGTGCAACGACGCGTTTGAGGCCAGTGGTGCTTATGAGATCGGCCTCTCTTTTATTCCATTCGGCAAGAACTTCGTGCGAAGGAGCACATCCAAGAATGCCAGGGTGTATCAGACCGGCGAAGCGGACGCCCGGAATGTGTCTTGAGGAGCAGAAAATCCCTTCGAAGTCCCAGATGGCCTTTGCCCTGGCACAAACAGTCAGCTTGGTATACTCGGTTGAGAGGAGGCCTTACGCTTCGGGGTAGATATCATCAAGAAAGCCCCCTCCGTTCTCCTTGTGGAAGACTCCAGTGAACCCCCATGGATGGTCCTGGAAGGGTTGGACATCCTGGATCTCAACCAGGAGTACATCCCCCGGCTCAGCTGTCTCGATCTCGAACGGCCCAGACAGATAGTGGACTTTTGTCAGGTCGACGTTCTTCACGTCATCAGCGCTGTCATTATTCTTGATCTGGCCGCCCGTCCAATCAAGGCACTCAATCTTGACAACTTCACCATTCTTGATCGTTCCGCAGAAGGGCACTGGCACAGCGTCAGTACTGGATGCCAATGAGTGGGATTTCCGCACCATCAGGGTGCCATCTGTTCTAAACAGAGCAAAATTAGCTTCTCATGCTCAATTGGATCTTAAAAGGATGCTCACATGAAGGTAGGGCTGCTGATCCGCCGGCTTGTCGAGATCAACTTTCAGTGCAGTACGGATCGGTCCAGGCATCTCGTCAGTGGAATACGCTGATCAAGTTTGGAAAAGAAGTGTCTTCAAGCGCACGTCAAAAGGTACTGCTAGAAAAGGCACGTTCGAAAGAAGGAAGCTCTCTAGACTGGGGTGAACGGGTTCGAGAGCGGGGATATATCTGCATTGAATGCCCCGCATGTTGATAGGGCGGAGGGAATAGCATTGCTTCTGGACAATGGAGTTTGGCCGGCCGGTGATGACGATGCAGAATTGACAAGACCGTACTTGTCACTGATAAGGTGATATCCGTGAGGAGCAAGGTCGTGGTTGGATGGAGTAGATAGCTTTGGGCAGTTGCTGAACCTTTGCATCTAGGCTTGTGTAGGAAGCTCCCAAAACCCCCGCATTTGATACACAGTTATTTGTCAACCACATGAAAATATGGTCCCTACAAGCCGCACCAAAATGTGCGTGCAGTGCGGGGAGTTTGTAGCGTCCTTCACTAGGTCAGCCACAAATAAGTCGTTGATTTGAGCCCCAAGAATGTAAAAGCCACCAGAAATGCTCGACGATCAACGCGCTTTCTGAACGTAGGCAAAGTATTGGAGACACAGATGACTGCTCCTCAATGTAGTCACCACCGATGGCTTCCATTGACCAATCACCAGGTGGGGTGGAAGATGGGTTCTGTCAGGCCTAGTCAAGTTTTGTCAATTCCTTTTGCAGAAGACCGCATGGCACCATCATGAATTCGGTGGCAGTTCAAATCGAAGCATCATTTGTCCTGGCTAGACATCTGACGGGCTCCTGTACACTATTTTCCACTGCTTAGGTTATGGTGGCTTTCAGTATGAGCTTCCACTTCTTCATTAACATGCTTTCGCCAATGCTTCATACTGTCAAACATCGCTGGGCTTACCAACTCTGCCCTTTATTGCATCCGTGACACCTGTTTTGATGCTGGACGTTCATTTAGCAAAGGATGGCATAACTCAGACTTCTCTCTTGTTGCTCTGCGAGTACGGAAGGGTGTGTTTTGAGTACCTCATGTTGCCACCCCATCCGTGCGCTCAAAGCCAATATTTCTATACGAGTTAACTTCCCTAAATACCTAAAGCACTAGCAATAAGAGATGCCGTTAACGAAGCTGGCCCTTAGCCGAAACGATGAAGAGCATCCCTCTTTCCTACGTCCAACTCCTTCCTCTTCTCCTCTCGGCGCACCCCAGAAGCGAAATTTACACGCAGCTATGTGAAAATCTACCTCTTCATGTCTTTCTGGGCTGTCTTCCTCTCGGCTTGCCTTCAACTAGTGAGCACTGCGCCAAGCCCTTCTAATAGTTGGATCTCCGGTCTTGCATAACAGGCTGCAAACGCCTACTTGAGAGCCTGTTTGCGCCGACCCAGAAGAATCAAGAGGGCGGACCAAGGTCATGGAGGCGCCATACAAAAGGAAGACATTGACGCCACTCCATACCAGAGATATCGGCAGCCCCTCAAACGGTCTAATCATCGAAGCCGTTACAAGTTCGGTGATTATGGCAATTGTCAATTTTGGGTTATGCATCTAGAAGTATGCACTAAATATTGGAACATCTCATGTGAAAACCTGATAAGCACGTAGTAAAACCAGGCTCTGATTCAACTGGCCTCCATTCAAAATTCTAGTTAGTGGCGGTTCAATGATCGTTTCAGGATGCCATCTTTCCTCGCTCATTATCTTATGTAGGATAATATCTAACAGAGAGGTCGCTTGAAACGGTGGTGTCCGGCTATGTATGACTTGCATTGTCTTTCGCATTAGTATCTGCACACCATGTCGACTTCCATGCCTTCATTCGGTATAGGTGGTTCCTTACGGGTTGTACTGCGCCTATCTACTCTTGGGTGTATATCTTCTTGTTTTCGCGCTCATCTTACTTGCCTTACAAGTGACAGTAAGCCATTTCAATGAGAAGCGCAAGATCAGGGCCCTTGGCGGCTTCGCGACAGCCAGATTAAATACTAGGGCACCATTCGGACTTGACTTCCTGTACACATGTCTCAGAGCCGCAAGTTGTCACCAGATACCTCAGTTCTGGCGTACAACGGTGGCCAATGCAAACAAACCAGCCGGTCTGCCGCTTGCTACAACGATTGATTGCCGAGTAGCAGGCGAACGGTTCGTATTTACAATCGATCCGGAGAACGTGAAAGCCTTGCTTGCAGCCCAATTCAACGACTACGGTAAGAGTGAAATTTTTCATGCGGACTGGAAGGACTTCCTGGGAGATAGTATCTTCACGACAGATGGAGAGCTGTGGCACAATTCGCGTCAATTGATCCGGCCGCAGTTCATCAAAGATCGTGTCAGCGATCTAGCGATTTTTGAAAAGCACGTCCAGGTTCTCATCGGACTGATTCCGAAAGATGGTCAGGAAGTTGATATCTCAGACCTATTCTTCCGATACACTCTCGACGCCGCCACAGACTTCCTTTTCGGCAAGAGTTCTGGAAGTCTCGAAAACTCCCACGTCCAATTCGCTGAAGCCTTTGCCGAAGCACAAAGAGTGCAGAACATCATCGCTCGAGCAGGGCCTTTGGTTCCCTTCATACCCAAATCATCCTTCCGCAAGGCTCTCAAACAGATCAACGAGTTCGTAGAGCCGTTCATTGAACGCGCCCTATGTCTCTCGCGACAAGAGCTGGACGAGAAGACAAAGTCGGACGAAGGCTACACTTTCCTTCACGCCCTCGCCGGCTTTACACGAGACCGCAAAGTCCTCCGTGACCAACTGGTCGCAGTCCTTTTGGCTGGCCGAGACACCACCGCAGCAACTTTGTCGTTCACCTTCCACGAGCTGTCAAAACACCCAGAAGTCGTCGCCAGGCTTCGACGGGAGATACTTGAACGCGTCGGGCCCGACCAGCCTCCAACATACATCGACCTGAAGAACATGCGCTATCTTCAACATGTGATGAACGAGACTTTACGTCTTTACCCAGCTGTTCCGTTCAACATGCGCTTCTCCTTGACAGACACCACCCTACCTCGTGGGGGCGGGAGCGATGGGACAAAGCCCATAGGCATCCCTAGGCTCACGGCCGTCGGCTACTCCACTCTACTATTGCAGCGATTACCGCAGATCTACGCCGACCAGGGCGAAGACTTTCCGGATCTACACACGTTTGCGCCGGAAAGGTTCGAACGGTGGACGCCAAAGGCTTGGACGTACATTCCATTCAATGGCGGTCCGCGAATCTGCGTTGGCCAACAGTGGGCGTACGTAACAAACCCATTTTGCTCAAAGGGCTAGAAGCTGACAGGAATGACAGGTTGACTGAAATGGCGTACACGCTTGTACGGCTGTTCCAACGCTTCAGTAGAGTGGAAAGGTACTACACAGATGATGAGCTAATTACGAAAGCGGAGATCGTGATGCAGCCGGGCAATGGGATCAAGGTTGGACTCTGGGAGTCGCAAGGCAAATAACTGAAGCATTGGCATGAACGTGGGAAGATTTCACGGCTAGTTAATACGTTTGAATAGGCAAACCTATCCCGACAACACTTCTTGTGTCCCCGTATCTGCTCCTGCCTCCCAACCCAAACTCTCACCCACCTTCTCCCTCCCTATGGCCTGGCCTGTCTGTCAGTCAGCTCTTACTCGCGACCTCTGTTTGAGTCTCGACGACGCAAAGCCAAATTTCGAAAGCGCAGATCGCGCGTTCTTTCCCAGTGTATGACCCTCTCTTCCGCTTCCTCTAATACCCTTGCACCACATACCCCTTTCTTCATTCGTCCCTTCTGGTTTTCGATGATAATCAGTACTAGCCGTTAGTCGTCCATCATCCCATTGCAATGTTGTAACGCCTCATCGCCCCAAAGACAAGGAGAAAGGTGCTTTTATAGCACATCCGTGGGATCAGCCTTGAAATGTTCATGCGACTATACGCGGATTAGAGTATTGGAGATTGGATTGGAACGGAGCACAGCGTAAGTAAAGCGTCAAGATTACAGACCTGCGTGGTTAGTGGTATTTTGGAGGGGATGATGAGTAGCGGTGCAAGTTTGTGAATAGTGCAAGATTGACATGGAGATTTTCTATCTTCACACTCCCAAGACCCTCAATTTGACCGGGAATTAAAAAGGAGTAACTCGGTTGAACGCTTGTGCACCGGTGCCAATGTTTTGGTGAAGCTAATTATGTCTTCGAAGTCATTCTGTCGGCGAGGGGCGTTGTCCACGTTGTCCATTTCTCGTAAGGCGCGTATCCCGTCTAGCATATAGATTGTCCGAAATCATAACTTGGGTGAGACTCGAGTGCGCGTAAGGGAAAGAAGACTAATCCTGCTTTTCATCGGGGTAAGCCTGTGCTCCAGTCCGTCTCACTACATTAGCCCTCCATACGGGCTCGCATCCCTGGACCTCAGAGGACTGTGGAACGCAGACTGCGGATAGGAAATCCAAAAGCCGAGACCCAACTTCTTCGTCGCAGGGCTGTGCTCGGGCCTCTCGATGCGCGCATACTCGATCGCGGCGGGTGCCACGTCTTCTGACGCGTCAGCTTCCCTCTCCGCGACATAGCTCCTAGCGAAGGTCATGAAGTCGTCCAGCTCGAACTTCTCGATCAAGCCGCCTTCCTGTAGAGCGTGGATGGCGGCTCGGATCCAGTACTCCGACGTTCGTTCCTGAGGCCATTCTTCGCCTTCGGGTAGGAGTCTGGGACGAAGCAATTCCTCGACTTGGACGGTCGTTGCGTTCCTCGACTCGCCGATGTGGATTTTGCCGATGAAGTTTTCCTCATCGCTCGGGTCCAGGTGGCGAGAGTGGCATGCCCACGACGAGCTGATGTAGTCTCTCGCGATGAGAAAGAGAATTGGGTCGGTGTCTCCGTGATGCAGACTGAGCCTGCGATGTTTGGCCGGCTCGACTAGAATTGCCCAGCGATGGGACTGTGCGTGGTGTGGATCGTGTGGTCCGCTGTGGGATGCCGACTTCGGCCGGTCATGGTAAATCGAGACGAAGATGTGGGTTCTATTGGTCGATTTGGTCGTGAAGCTTCGGCCGCTAGGAGAATCTCCAGACATTTGGTAATTTGCTGCGCATAAAGCCTGTCCAAGTCCGTGGGGTTGGCATGTCAGGAGGGCGCTGACCGAGATATTGATGTTGAGGCGTCGAAAGAGGAATTCACGGAAGTATCGGACGCTGACTCATCGCGATCTCATGCGCTGTTCCTTGTCGAGGGTTTTGTCTGAGCATTTTTTTTCTCTTTCGCATACAAAGATTTTGTCAGACCCTATGAGCTCCCGTGGAAGCCCCTCGATGATTGCTTATGAGATCTACAGTTTCCTTTCAGTGGCATGAGTTACCAGCCCTACCTTAGTCTCTAAGTCAACCGGTCTGGTTATCAAACCCAGACTCGATGGGATAAAGACCATAAGGTCCCACTTTGCTGCGTTTAGATAGTAAGTGTGGACACCACTAGCTTGCTCAAAGAAAAAGGATAAGATAGTTAGGTGCAAATAGTACGACATGGAATGAAAGTGTGTTGATTACAATAAGTCTTCATTAGACTAGCAGTACACGAACAGGAGCCTTCGGGCTTGAGTTCAGGACTATTCGGGGCAACCAAATCCGACTGAGTCCAATCGTTTTGATTTGAATCAATTTCACAAAAGGGAGAAGCAAAGGGCTATCTCGAATGCAGAATGCAAGTTCCGCCGATGAAGCTTGTTCATGCGGAGCCAGCAGCCACTGGCGCTCCGTTTGACGTCTCACGTCTTTCAGCCGCTCCATCGTATCCATAAGTGGGAGTCTGCGGTGTGCCGGAGCTCTGTCTCTGCAAATGCTGTTGCTGCGCCAATTTGGTACGCTCAATGACTGCTTGCTGTTCGCTAACACTGTATGAGGCAGAATTCGTTCTCGAAGCCGAATAGCTTGATTGTGGAGCTTGTGACTGACGCGGTGAGTAGTACGGCTGCTGACCATTAGTCATGACCTTCTGTGGCGATGCACTACGCCCATAGTTTTGCGCGTTGTCCTGTGCACGCTGCTGATACCCCGGTTGAGTTGGACGCTGAGCGTAGCTAGGCTGTGATGGCGTCCCATTGTAACTGCCGTAGCCATTCTGCATGGGTCGTTGAAATTGCTGGACGTTCGGAACTTGGGAGTACGCAGGAGTCGTCGTTGGCTGATACTGCTGGGGGTAGTTCGGACGCTGGGAAGATGAAGATGGTGGCCGAGCAGTTTGATATGTTTGAGTGGGTGTGCTAGTTATGCCATAAGGAGGACGAGAAGGCTGCTGATATGGCTGTCTCGCCGAATTAGTGCTGTAGGCACCACGATTATAACTTGTCGCAACACTTGGAGTCTGATAAGTGGCTGGTCTCCCACCTGGGGCAACCGTCGTACGGCTGGCAGCAGCGGCAGCAGCGGCGGTAGCTCTACGCTTTTGAAGTGTTTGCTCATCAGGCTCCATCGTGCCCGGATAATCATAGTTTTTGACGACCAATTTCGTTCCCACACTCAACGCCTCCAGTTGATCCCCGTTCAGTTTGGCAATCGCGAATGGAGGAAGTGAGTCGACGAGCAAGGCCAACTGGGATCTGAGCATTTCATAGGTATCGTACTCCGCAGCAGAAGGACTCGCAGACGCAGTAGCAGTTTTCGGGCCCTCAGGAGTAGCCGTCGGATCAAGATGGCGGATTCTTTGGTAAGAGCTTAGGGTTTCCAAAAGCTCCGAAATTTCCGTTAGAAGATCATCTGTGTCTCGCTGACTGCCTCCCACAGTATCGGTTCCATCTCTGTGTTCATCGAAAGGGTTCTCCTCTGCCTCGAAATTTCGCACGACATTTTCGAATTGTTCAGGCGCAGACTCCTGGTTTCCCTTTGATATATCTCCGTCCAGATCTGCTTCTGGATATAACACCGATGTGAAGAGTGAACTAAAGCGCTCCCTTCCCACCCTTTCCCACCAGAATTGGCTCCGGGTGTTTTCTGGGATGATGGCAACTGAATTGTCAATAGTGGGTGCGAAAGAAGAATATGCTGCTTGGAACAGAGCCTTGACTTTCGACTGGTCGTTTTCGTCCTGGTCACCTTGCCGCTTCTTTGTCTCCAAGTCTTGCTGAGCAGCGGGTGCCCCGCTATGATATTGAAGCCACTGACCGGTTGGAAGAGCTGCAAATTTGTAATCACCCTTGTATGTAGGAGTAGCTCGGTCGAGAGTAGCAGCACTATCTCGGCCGATAAACTCCAATTTAGAGTCACGCATTCCGCTTCGCAAGGACGGAGGCGTTTCTAGAGGCTTGAGGGACCGGTGCGATTGGAATACCTCGCCGATTGTTCGCGTGTCCTTTGACTCTTTCGATTTTCTATGCGCATGTAGCGCAACAGGATCTATGATGGTCATCCCATTAGGAAGAGTCTTCGCATCCAGAGGTGTGAGAACTCCCAAAGAATCCGAATCTAAACCATTAACCGGGTTCTTGGGTCTTGAGGCAACTTGCAGACCAGAGTAGAGCGGCTTGGGCCCTTTCTCTGTCACGCTGGTGAGGGTCAGAACAAGCCCTCGATCGTGATGTCTGTCGTTGTCGAAAGTTCCTGGTATCTGCGTCCCGCTGTCTTTTTCATCTTCATTTTTCACGACTGATCCACGGAGAACCTCCTTCCGCAGTAATTTATCGAGAGACTGCTTGAAAACCAGTATTTGACTTCGCGCCTTGCTTTCAGCGGTGTCTTCGAGTCCTTTGAGAATCGACGAAGAGGCTAGGTTGACGTCATGGATCAGTGCCTCAAAAGAGGGATATGCTTGAGATTCGACGCGGGACTCGATGCTCTCTCTCTCTTGGTTGTCCGATGATAATCGTAACCGTTTTTGGACGGGCTCATCTGCTGACGTAGGTGGCAGAGGATATTTGAGGAGCGAGGGTGTCAGGTCGCATCTAGTAGAACAAAGTCAATTGATTAGGTATTATGTGTGCGTAGGCTGGGACCTACTTTCGAAGTATCTGCAAAATGTCTCTCAGTGATTGCTGAAATCCATCTTCTTGTTCTAAGTTTGCGACATGGTTATTATTGGTATGGTTCTGCGGATCAAAGGAGTCTGATCGTTTTCGCTTGCCGGTGTTGGGTAAGGAAGGCGTCGAGTTTGGGAGTGAGGGAGTGACACCGTTAACCAGGGCCATTGCGAAAGTTGCAATATTGAAAGTTGCGACCAGTTATCAGCGTTGAATCGCAACGCGGTGACACTAGGGCGCGAATCAGTCAATTACTTTGTCCGGAAAACATCGACCGCCTGTTCCTAACTAGGGAGCCAAGTTTTAGACTTGGGCAATACCTTTTGCAACGGATCGAAGGTAGTATGCGAAAGGGTTGGCTGCCTTTTCTAGCCTCGAAAGGACGGTGCCACTCGATCGCAATGCACCGCGCAGCAGGGAGCGGATTGATGGTCGATCGCTCGGCGCGGAAGGGGGAGAGGATCGCGACTCTGGTAGGGGCGCTCGCGACACCACATACGAAGATTTGTTCCACGCACAACACCCAGCAGCCCTTTCCGTGCTGGTTTTTGCAATTTTAGCTGGACGCAACAGATTTAAACCATCGATTTGGCCTGGTGCAGGCCCGGTTATGTGATGGGAGATGACTTTGAGGAAAGTGTCGTGTTTTGCGGCAGAATCCGTAGACCAACCACGCTAGCTGGTCCGTGCATTTGGCTGCTTCTCTTTTTTACAGGATTGGCAGCCCTTCGCTGAAGTCTACTCTTAACCTAACACAACACAGCTGCAATCTACATCCGCTCAATGGATGTCATTGCCGCTGTTTTCTGCATGCGCAGTTAGGAAGTGGCATGGTAGCCCTGTGTGTAGATCTCTGATCCAGCGACGGACGTTCCACTATCATGAGGTGCGTTTGCCAGAGCACCTTTCCAGCCCCATATACTGAATCAGCATCTAGCCGGTGAAGAGGAGCATAGCGACATGCCATGTTGCATGTCGCCGACTGCGCTGGTGGAGACTTAGCCAGCACTGCGTCGGACGGCACGATGCCTCGCACTCGTCAACCACAGCATATCCGCCTCAACCTGATGAAAAACTGCGTTTGATTGAGCAGTCCGACGTACTGAATGAGGGCAAGTTCGGCAAGATCGGTGGCTTCTGGCAGTCTTCAGGGAGCGGCTCAGCTTCACGGGATTTTGACGAGCCAATTGACAATCAGCAAGATGACGAAGTCGCCATAAACCGCACTACTCGGTCCACGCCATCTGCCCGCTTACTCTCTGCCCTTCGGGAAGCACATCTCTCAGGTCTCATCCCAAGACGTTTGCAAAATAAATTGGACCTATCATTCTTCGATGTCCGCACGTTGGAAGCAGCACCGGCCAACGCCAGGTGGAATAGACCACTGGGGCTTTCTGAGGCTGGAGATGTGATGACCCTTTCGGATGGTCTCGCTGCCTACATAACATATATCCTTGTGCCTACTACATCGTCAAGCGAAAAAGAGCTTCTCTCGGACACCGTTGATCACGAAGCGCTGAGTAAGGTTTACACTCCGAAATACTTGAAGCTCTTGCAGGAGAAAGGCTACCAGGTGGAAGATGTTGTAATCTGGTCATGGATTGTGACTTCGAAATCAGCCGACCAAGCTATAAAGAGACTGTTTGCGATATCTACGAAGCTCTCAAAAGCTGACAGAACGCCAGTTCCCCTCTTTATTTACTTGCTGATTCTGCGGTCACGAAATGTGAGTGCTGCAAGCCTAAAACTTGTCATGAACATGCTGTGGGCACGAACACCGGATTTTGGCGTGCACCATCAGCCACTCTCTCATCAGATTCAAGTTCCTGAGCAGTCTGCGATAATCTTGATCATTCGCCTGATTCGCCATGCCCGCAAAGTCTGGCCTGAGTCTTTCGGAGAGATAGTCTCTTTGATGACGCAGCTTATTGGACACAGTCACAACGACACTTTGCCTATGAAGTCGGAGCGGGCTCAGAGACTATGTCACATCTACAACCGCGTTCTAGCCTTGCTGGCGCTACCCGCCTCGGCCCATCCATTTCGCGCAGTAGCTTTGCAACAGCGAGCACAGTTCCGCCTGCTACGGAAAATGAATCAATTCGAACCCAAACTTCCTGTGACCCGCGAAGGATTCAGAGCTCTAGCCAAAGTCCAAATCGCTCATAAGAAGACCGATATGGAGCGTCGATGGGCTCGATTCAAGGCTTTGAGTTGGCCGCCTTGGAAAGAGAACAAACTGGGACTCGATGCGGAAAGCGGCTCCGCTGGGAGTATGAGCCGTGCCATCGATGTGCTCTCCCGAATGGGCGAAAGTGGCTACAATTCACTGAGTTGGGAAAAACAGGCTCGGGTGCTTGCGGGTTGGGATACTGACCGAAGTCCAACAATTCAGCGACGCAAACTGCTTGGCAGGCCACCTTTGATGCGGTCGACTGCGTCCCTTGATGGTGATCTTTCGGCTGATTCTGACAGAGAGCACGAGATCTGGGCTGCCCGGATTAGTGCTACTCGGACGGTGAAAGAAGCATGGGCATGTTTCTGTTCTTTCGAAAAACAGTGCGCTAATAATGAGCTCGGAGTTTCGCGCCAGACTCCAGGACGCCTTGCTCCATGGCATGCTATGTTTGAACGACTGTTGTATGCAACCAGAGATATTCCTGGAGACCACGTTGACCCAGGAGATGGGAAAGAAACGTATCCTGAGCCAACATCGCCACATGACTTCCTCTATGTCCCTACCGAGCCACCATCCGTTGGTGAGTTGTACAACAAGATGATCACGAAAGGCTTGAAACCTGCAGGGAGGTTACTTGCTGACCTCATCGATCATGCACCCACAATTTCCCAGGGCTTGAAGTATATCTCCCAGGGCATGCTGACGGAGATCAAGAAGGATGTGTTACTGAATGCTGAGAAATATCATTCGGCGTACATTCGCAGAACGCTTTCAAGTATTCCAAATTTTCTACTTGCGGCTTTTGTGCGGCTTTTAACAAGAGCCCGTTACTGGGAGCTTGAACTTTATTCCCCCACATCTGGTTCGTCGATGAGCATTCATCAATCAGGATTGCCAAGGAAGACACGTGTAGCTCCATATGTGTATGCTGCACAACTCGTTACCATATCGGCAACCCCGTATCTTCCAGCTTGGCACGCCCTGTTCGCAGGTCTGCTTCGTCAACTCCGAAACTCGAAATTCAAGAAGGATGCCCGGCACGAACATGTGTATAGAATCTGGCTCTCTACGCAGGACTTATTGCAAGCCATGGCTGGCGCAAGCATCACTGCCGACGTTCCTTGTTTGCAGGCAATATATCAGATATCTGAGGAAGCCATGATTTGCAGTCCCCATCTAGACTCTGCACCACGCAGAGGCGCAGCGGCAGACATCACAGATAGGGCAACGCTGATTGTCAAACGGCTTTTTCGCAACATTGTGATAGGGTATCAAGATCCGCGTTCACCAATGTGGCTGCCGACTGATTCAGAAGCGAGCCTGCTCACCGTCCCAAGCCCGGCCAATTTACCTGGCCTGGTGCGTGTCCTTGGCATAGCAGGACATTCTGAGGACATTCTGTGTCTACTGCGATGGATGAGTAGGTTCGCCACGGAGCTCGAGTCTGTGTCAAAAGAGGTCAGCAATGGGGAGAGGATGTTACGCCGGACTCTCATAACAATGCGAGTTTTCTTGGAACGTAGCTGGACAGAACATGGTTCAAGGTCTGCAACTTTGGTTTCTCAATCCCTGGTCGATGAGGCCAAGCAGCTCGTTCAGCAACATGCACACTGGGGTGGTTGGCCGACCGACGGAGAGGTGGAGGATTATATGAAGAAGACTAAACGAGTATGGTTTCATCGCATGCGGGAATTGGAGAAGGCCAGGGCGGGCTACGAATAATACAGAAGCTGAGGACAAAAGTGTCAGTAAGTGCCTCCTAAAGCCGCAATGATGGGAAGTTTGGGGGGGCACCTTATGCCATGTTAGCGAGGACACACTAAGATGAGTCACGGAACCGCAATAAGCAGTCATTTGCGTGACATACGACGCTGTCAATGCATGTAGTGACGGGTTTCCAATTGAGAATCACTTCACAGCATCTTCACTTTCCTCGGTATGTTCCACAGCCAGTTTCCTTTATATTACGGCGTCTGTTCATCTACTATTGTCTTCTATCAACCTCCCATGCCCTCACCAGATTCTATTCTTCAAGGCCTTACTCGGATAACCCCTTTTACCACCATCAAACCTTCAAAGACTTGAAATTTGTTTGGCAACAGCCTCTACCCCAGCAGAGACCGCTAGCGTTATCCAAAGTTCGGGGCATCTAACAATCTAAGTGAATGGGCGCCGAATTTGGCCTCGTTTGTTGCTGCTTTCTGCTCCCTTTGTACCCACGCTAGACAGGGGCCTAATTCAGAACTCTAACCGCCCACGGCGCCAAATTTAGCCAACTTGAAACTTTGTCCAGGGGCCCTCAGCGGCTACGTGTCGCGGTAGGCACCCATATAACAAGTGTCACCGCAATGAGTTGCTGGGCTGAAAGCAACACCAACATCGCACGAGACGATATCTGGATCTGTCATCTCCCAATATCAAGATGAGTTTTGGTTTCAGCGTGGGCGACTTCCTCACGGCAATCGAGTTTGCCAACAGGATCCGTTCCCGCTTCGTCGACGCACCGGATCAATTCAAGGAAATCTCCAACGAGTAAGCGATTCCGATTTACCTCATTCCGGTACGCTAACTTCTATGTGGCAGGGTCAGGAACCTTTCGAATGTCCTACGAGATATCGACGATGTTTTCCCACAGCGAGACCTCTCTGACCAACAAAAGACCGAGTTCGGTGAAATAATTCAGGGCTGCCAGGAGGTCCTCAAAGAGCTAGAAGAGACGTTGGATAAGTATCAAGAATTAGATCCTAACACGAAGGATTTTGCTGGACGATCGAGAAGGGTGTGGAAAAGACTCATATGGGACCAGAAGATAATCGACGGGTTTCGAAGTCGCATCGTGTCGAATATCTTGCTGTTCAATACATTTCTCGAGCGTATAAGCAGGTTAGCATCCTATCTTTCTTTCCTTGGTTTCGCTGAGTAAGAGACAGTCGAACAATATTCGCGACGAAAGACAGGGTTGATCAATTGGTCAGCCGCCAACATAATCAAGATCAGCAAATTATTCTTGACTGGCTCACGCCGATCGACTATGCAACTCAGCACAGTGACTTTATCAGCAGACGACAAGAGGGAACAGGTCAATGGCTGTTGAATTCGGACAAGTTCCGAAACTGGGTGGATCAAAACAAGCAGACGTTGTTCTGCCCTGGGATTCCGGGGGCTGGCAAGACAATGAGCGCAGCTATTGTTGTTGACAAGCTTTATACTCAATTTCAAAATGACACAAGTGTCGGGATCGCGTATATTTATTGCGATTTTCGACGGCGACATGAACAAAAGCCAATCGACCTATATGCAAATCTGCTCAAGCAGTTAATCCAAGGATTACCGTCAATGCCTCAAAGCGTACAACAACTTTACGATCATCATCAGCACAAGCGGACACGGCCTTCATTTGATGAAATATCGCAAACGTTACAGTCCGTCATTCCCCACAATTCCAGGACATTTGTCATCGTCGATGCTCTGGACGAATGCCAAGATTTGGAAGGAGGGCGCAAGCGATTCCTTACAGAGCTGTTCAGTCTTCAAGCCAGGACTCCGGCAAATCTCTTCGTCACGTCACGCTTTATCCCTGAGATCGAGAAAGAGTTTGAAGGGAAAGGCGCACGGTTCGAGATCCGGGCTGCCGATGAAGATCTGCAGAGATATCTCGATGGACACATGCTAAAGCTGCCTCCTTTTGTTTCCCGGAACGCTCCTTTGCAAGAGGAAATCAAAAGCGCGATTATCAATAGTGTGGATGGAATGTATGTGTTCTCTCCGTTATTAGAATCAACTATGGCTAACTAGATTAGGTTCCTTCTTGCACAGCTACACCTAGACTCCCTGGTTGGAAAGCCGTCGCCGAAGGCTGTTAAAACTGCACTAAAAAACCTACCCAAAGGATCTGATGCTTATGATAAGGCATACCGCGACGCGATGGAGAGAATTGCAGGCCAGGCCGACGGCTCCTGTGATTTGGCCAAGCGGGTGCTGTCGTGGATCACTTGCGCCAAAAGGCCTCTGACGACGTTAGAACTTCAACATGCGCTCGCTGTGGAAATCGGCGAACCAAAACTTGACGAAGAAAATCTCTCGGAAATCGAACATGTGGTTTCCGTCTGCGCAGGCTTGGTCACTGTTGACGAGGAAAGCAATATCATCCGCTTAATTCATTATACAACACAAGAATTCTTCGAACGGACTCGAAGGGGTTTGTTCCCGAATGCGGAAACGGATATTGCGACTAGTTGCATGGCCTATTTATCATTCGACACTTTTGAAAGCGGGCCCTGTGGAACGGATGAAGACTTCGAGATCAGATTACAATTGAATCCACTTTACGATTATGCAGCTCGGAATTGGGCACATCATGTCAAAGCTTCGACGAACGTCCAGACTTCGATTCCAGGAGTTCTGGAAAGTGAAGCTAAATCGTCGGCCTGCTATCAAGCTATGGTGGCTCATAAATCTTATGATGGCCATTCGAAGTCCAGCCAAAGAATAGCAAGTCAAGTGAGGGGAATACATTTTATAGCCTTGTTTGGGCTAACAGAGATGTTGGGCATGCTGCTCGGGGAGGGACATGATCCAAATTGCAAGGACTCAGACGGTCACACGCCGCTGTTGTTGGCCGCAGCTCAGGGGCACGAGAGGGTGGTCGGGCTGCTGTTGGATCGGGACGATGTCGAGGCGGATTCGAAAGATAAAGATAGTCGGACGCCGCTGTCATATGCCGCCGAGAACGGGCAGGAGACAGTGGTCAGGTTGCTGCTGGAGCGGGGCAATGTTGAAATCAATGCGAAAGATGCTAAAGGTCAGACGCCCCTGTTGCGAGCCGCAGCTCGGGGACACGAAGCAGTGGTGAAGCTCTTACTTGAAAAGGACTGCGTCAACCCGGATTTCGAAGATAATGAAGGTCGGACACCATTGTCGTGGGCTGCAGAAAAAGGCCACAAGGTGGTGGTGAAGTTGTTGGTGGAACGGGACGATGTTGAAATCAATGCGAAGGATGTTAAAGGTCAGACGCCCCTGTTGTGGGCCGCGGCTCAGGGACGCGAGGCAGTGGTGAAGTGGCTACTTGAAAAGGACGGCATCAACCCGGATTTCGAAGATAATGAAGGTCGGACACCATTGTCGTGGGCTGCAGAAAAGGGCCACAAGGTGGTGGTGAAGTTGTTGGTGGAGCGGGACGATGTTGAAATCAATGCGAAGGATGTTAAAGGTCAGACGCCCCTGTTGTGGG
>Ga0335072_10004071_pt1 | contig 21808 bp, 8 predicted proteins | sample Lox_Sample_21_FD_206725 | JGI IMG/M metagenome (GOLD analysis project Ga0335072, IMG submission 206725) | Soil microbial communities from Loxahatchee National Wildlife Refuge, Florida, United States - Lox_Sample_2.1 | ecosystem: Environmental > Terrestrial > Soil > Wetlands | place: USA: Florida...
ACCGGAGAGGACGTCATTTGCGGAGGCGGACCGGTGTAGTCCGGAACAACATCGGCACTCGCGGTGGCATCGACCAGGTTGTAGACTCCCGGTTCGATGGATCTGCTCGCGGGCACGGTCACCTCGATATGAAAGTATCCAGTTCCCAGTGCTGAGATACTCGCGCTGGAATGCCGCCCGCCCGCAAAGAGATTCTCGCGTGTGAGGTGCACGCCGTCATCTGCTAACTTCGCGAATGTCAGTCCGAAATTACGCAGGCCGGTCACCGGCCATATCGGATCAAAGAGTGGGTTCACGTCGAGGGAAACGCTGTCCCCTGGATGCACCTCGGGACAGGTATCGGAGACGAGCGGAATCGTTTTGGGGTGCGCCGGCGATTGCGCCGGCGAGAGGGTGCAGGCCATCGCCAGCAAGCTCAGGCCGCCAAGAACCGCCCTGGCTCGCGTCGCGATTGTTGGTCCGTGAATCATGTCCGTTCCCCTATGCTTCCCGCTTCAGCCCTGCCTGCTATTTCAAGTTCGATCGATGAAAGCCCGGCGCTTCAATGAGACATCCTGTTTGTTGGCATCTGCCGCTTCGTCGCGTCGATACCTGCCTCATTTACAGACAAACTCGGTGCTGTAATTCAACTGAGGAGTGTCGCTCGTCTGCGTATACTCAAATTCGATCAAGTCGCCCGCGGTCACGCTGAAAGTGTGGGTTGAGTCCGAACAGGTCGCAGAGGCTCCAAGTGTTGCGGTGTTGTTGTTCACCGTACATGCCATTCCCGTACTCGCTCCGTTGTGAATGACAGTGAACGTGGAACTGTCTGTGCCAAGGTAGCTGCCATCCGACTCGATCGATTCCACTTCCAGGAGACTTGCAGTGCAGGTCGCGGGCGCGAAGAGGTACCCGGAATAGATTGTCTCCGAAGAGCCTGTTGATGGGCCACCGGGAAGGGTGGCGGTCGGGGACACGTAGAAAGTCGACACGGAAAAGGGACTGACGAAGTTCCCCACCCAGGTAAACGCGTTGGTCCCGCCCGCCGGTCCGGTCGGCCCGGTAGCGCCATTCGTGCCGTTCGCTCCTGTCGGTCCCGCAGGTCCGGTAGCACCGGCCGGTCCCGTGGCGCCTGTTGCTCCCGTCGCGCCCGCATTTCCCGGAAGTCCTGCTGAACCCGTCGCTCCCGTGGCTCCCGTAGCCCCTGCCGGCCCGGTCGGACCGGTTGCGCCGGTCGTCCCGTTGACCTCCGGCCCCAGCAGGTACACCATGAGGGGCGAGTTATTGGCGCCCGACTCCAGTGCAATGCCCACCACTTGGCCGCTGGTGGGATAAAGCGCGCCCACATCCCGGCACCAGCCATCGCGGTCTGTACTCGCCTGGACGTAATCGCCTGCGACCACCGACCCGCCGGTGTTGTCGTCAGAGAACTGGCAGGTCGTCGGTCCCGAGAACTGCACCGTTACGCTGCCGCCGCTTCCGCCGGAGCTTGTCGCTATGCCGAGAACCCCGGTCTGTGGCGACGTATAAGACTCCTGGACCACGTTGGAACCGCCGCCCACGAAGGTCACGAGGTTGTTGGTTCCGGGAACACCGGTGGAACAAGTTGAACCCGTAACACAGGCGGTGAAGGTGGAGAAGTTGCCTGCGGGGCCTGTCATGCCGGTTGCGCCTGTGGCCCCGGTCGCTCCCGCGGCTCCCGCCGCGCCCGTCGGTCCCGACGGACCGGTCACGCCTGCCGCCCCATTTGCGCCCGTCGGCCCCGTGGGTCCAGCCACGCCCGGATTCCCCTGCGCCCCCGTAGGTCCTTGCATCCCTTGAAGTCCCTGCGCGCCTGTAGGGCCTGTCGCTCCGGTTACGCCCGCAGCCCCCGTGGCCCCCGTCGCGCCGGCCGCGGCAACCTCCTGCCACTCTCCCGGGGTAGGCGGCAGGTTGCCCATATTGCCGTTTGTCAGCGAGATCCACGTGGATCCCTGTGCACTCGCAAGGCACTGGTTAGGGGACGGAGCCCCAACCGGGCAATAGACCACATCGCCGATGCTGTAACTGGTGTTGCTGTTGTAGTTTGCCACCGTCCCAATGGTGCCGGTTGCCCCCGTCACACCCGTTGGTCCTGTCGCCCCGCTCGCGCCCGCCGTCCCAGTGGATCCCGTCGCCCCTGTGGCCCCGGTCGCACCCGTCGCCCCGCTCGCCCCTTGAATCCCCTGGATGCCTGTTGGCCCCGTCGGCCCCGTAGCCCCCGTAGCCCCGTTCGCGCCATTCGCGCCCGTCGGCCCGGTCGGCCCGATCGGCCCTTGGATGCCCTGCGTGCCCGTCGGTCCCTGAATCCCCTGCGGTCCCTGCGCGCCCGTCGGTCCCTGCATGCCCGCGATCCCCTGGACTCCCTGCGCCCCCGTGGGACCGGTCGCCCCCGTCGGCCCCTGCGACGTCACCGTAATGTCCAGCCGCGCCTCGTGACTGGTCTCCTGGTTCTCCTTCGAGTCGAAGACCACATCGCCCGAGCTCGTCGTCAGCGCGATGCCGAAATCGTTCGCGGGCGTCGTCACCCATCCCTGCACCAGCGAGGTCACGTCCACGGTGATAAACTGCCCGGTCACCGGCGTGAACGAGGCCACTGCCGACCCCAGCGTCGGTATCGTCGTGTAGGTCACCGACGACTCGCTCCACGCGCTCGTCACCGGCGCCACCGTCACCACACCCGACTTGTTCACCCGGTTCACATACACCGTCAGCGTCGCCTTGGCGATCTGGCTGGCCGTGGTCCCCGATGGCAGAGACGACAGGTCGAACTCGATCAGCGACGTGCTCCCGCTGCTCACGTACAGGTTCGACAGACGGCCGAAGTTGATCGACGCAAAAGTGCTGTTCACTGTGGCGTCGCCGGTCACCGGGGCCTGCGTCGCGTACGCCGCGCACGCCGACATTGCCAGTCCGGCTGCCACCGCCATCCACCGCATCGGAATCCACTGCGACGCTCTCTTTGGGGCACGCTCGTTCATTCGCTTCTCTCCTGCATGTCGAGACCCGTACCTAACCTGCCGCGCGCCCTTCCAGACACGCGCCCTCGCGGCCATACATCACCGCATCGCTGCGGCCTTCTGCATCGGTCTCTGGATCGAGAGATTGCACACTCGCGTCTTTCTGCGCGTGTATTCGTTATCCCTCTTTAAAATCTCTGAGCTGACTTGAGGGGGAATCGCTGCCGGCTCGAAGCCGGCCTCGGACTGCTGGTGCAAAGTGGGGAAAATGCAACGTCTCCCGTATATAGGAAATGCCCACCGTTAAGCAAGAGAATTCTTGTCAATTTCTTACCACTTCCGTTCACCTCTGTGAACTTTGGAGGAACGCGCGCCTTCATGAAGCTTTCGTTATCTTTCCGCGTGATCCGCATCACGCGCAGCCGCCATCTGCTCGATGCCCACGCCGCGTCCCGCCGCCTTCGAGCCCGGCTCGCCCTCACCCCATCTGCCTGTGCAACCATAGCAAAAACTGGCAGAATATCTGCGTAGCCGATGCATCCTAACCATCCTCTCGTTCCGGAAATGCGGAGGCCGGCCGTCTTTCGTTCCAGGCAGGCACTCTGGCTCGCCGTCATCGCTCTGGCGGTCTGGGCCGTCTACTCCAACTCCTTCCATAACTCGTTCCACTTCGACGACTCCCACACCATCGTCGACAATCCCTACATCCGCAGCCTGCGCAACCTTCCCCGCTTCTTCACTGACGCCTCCACCTTCAGCATCCTTCCTTCGCACCGCACCTACCGGCCCTTCGTCTCCGCCTCCCTCGCGCTCGACTACGCCATCGGCCGCGGCTACAACCCCTTCTGGTTCCATCTCTCCACCTTCCTCGTCTTTCTCCTCCAGCTCGCCTTCATGGACGCGCTCTTCACCACCATCCTCAACGCCGCGCGCCCCGGCCCCGCTCCCGCCAACCGTTACGTCTCCTTGCTGGCAGTCGCCTGGTACGGCCTCCATCCCGCCATGGCCCAGACCGTGAACTACATCATCCAGTGCGGCGACATCTATTGCACCCTCGGCGTCGTTGTGGCCCTCGCCGTCTACGCGCGCCGCCCCGCTTGGCGAAACTTCGGCCTCTATCTCGTGCCCTTCGCCTTCGCCATGCTCAGCAAGCCCCCGGCTGCCGTCTTTCCGCTCCTGCTCTTTCTCTATCTCATCCTCTTTGAGCTGGAGGGCGCCGGCCGTTACGCGCGCGCCGCCCTGGCTGTGCTCCCCTCCCTCATCGCCTGCGTCGCGCTCCTCGCCCTGCAGGCCGCCATGACTCCCAAAACCTTCGTACCGTCCACGATTTCAAACTTCTCTTACTGCATCACCCAGCCCTTCGTCCTGATGCGCTACTTCGGCGCCCTCTTCCTGCCTATCCATCTCAACGTCGATACCGACCTGCAGCCCTTTGCCTCCATCAACGGTGAGGCCCTGCTCGGCTTTCTCTTCGTGGCCGCCCTGCTGGCCCTCGCCTGGCTCACCGCCCGCCGCCGCATCTTGCGTCCCATCGCCTACGGCCTGCTCTGGTTCCTCGTCGGCTCGCTGCCCACCTCGGTCTACCGCCTCTCCGAAGTCGAAAACGACCATCGCATGTACCTGCCTTTCGTCGGCCTGGTCCTCGCCGTCGCCTGGGCAAGCTATCTCGCGGTCGAAAGACTGGGGGCAGGGAAGTACAGCAGGGCCGTCTGGCGCACGGCCACAGCCGCCGCACTTATTCTGCTCACGGCCTACGCCGTCGGCGCCCACCTCCGCAATCGGGTCTGGCGCACCGAGGAGTCCCTCTGGCTCGACGACGTGCAGAAGTGCCCCCGCAACGGCCGCGGCCTCATGAACTACGGCCTCACCCAGATGGAGAAAGGCGCCTACGCGCGGGCGCTCTCCTATTTTCAGCGCGCACTCGTCTACACGCCCAACTACTCCACTCTCGAGATCAATCTCGGCGTAGTCCTGGGCGCGATGAACCGCCCCGCCGAGGCCGAGCAGCACTTCCAGCGCGCCCTCGCCCTCGCCCCCGCCGACGACCAGGCCCGCTACTACTACGGCCGCTGGCTCTTTCAACAGCGCCGCGTTCCCGATGCCGTCCTGCAGCTCAAGACCGCCGTCGCTCTCAACCCTTCACTGCTTCAAGCCCGCGACCTGCTCGCCGCGGCCCTCGATGCCGAGGGCGACCCCGCCGGCGCCCGCGCCACGGCCGCCGCCACGCTCAAAGTCTTCCCCGCGGACGCGACCGCCCGCGCTGTCCTCGCCGGCTCCGGCCCGCGCAACGCCGATTACTGGATCAACGCCTCGCTGGTCCAGTACCGCGGCGGCAACTTCAGCCAGTGCCTCGAGGACGCCCAGCGAGCGCTCGCCATCGATCCCCGCTCCGCCGCCGCCTATGTCAATATCGGCGCCGCCTACGCCGGTCTCGAGCAGTGGGACCTGGCCATCGCCAACGAGCGCAAAGCGCTGGCCCTCAAGCCCGACTTCACCCTGGCCAAAAACAATCTCGCCCTCTACACCCGCGAGAAGGCTGGCGCAACCCAGGTCTCGCCGGCCAACCGGACGGCGGAAGACTGGCTCGAGGCCTCGCTTTTGGACAATCGCGCCGGCAATTACGAAAAGAGCATCGCAGATGCCCGCGCCGCGCTGCGCCTCCGGCCCGACTACGCCGAAGCCTACAACAACATCGCCGCTGCCTGCGCCTCCCTGGGCCAATGGGACAACGCCATCGCGGCAGCCACAAAAGCCGTGCGCCTCAAGCCCGGCTTCCAACTGGCCAAAAACAACCTCGCCTGGGCCGAGTCCGAAAAAGCGCGGGCCGCCGGCGCCTCCCATCCCTGACTTCGCAGCCTCCCGCCCGCCAACGGCCAGCCGCCCATCGTTCAGAAGCTCAGAGTTTTTTCATGAACCCCAACGCCAGATAGAGAATCAACTCCACCACGATCTTCGCGCCCATCGTGCTCCAATCCAGATCGGCGGTGAGCGCCTCGATGGCCGCGAATGCAACCAGCCCGGTCGCCGCAAGATACACAACCCGCCGTACGAAGGAGGTCTTCGCCTCTCCGCGCGGATAGCGCGCGAAGCGCAGTGAGAATGCCAGGCTCGCCACCCCGGCAAGCCGCCCGGCCACCATGGCCGCGGCCATGTTCCTGCCCGCTGCCCACGCCGCCGCGAATCCCGCCAGGTCGATGCACTCCGGCAGCCACGACGCGGCAAAGCAGCGGAGCAGCAGCAGGTAGATGCGCACCGAATCCCGCACCGGCTTGAAGTGCGAAGAGCGGTTGCCGTCGATGTAGATCGTGGCAATCGGAATCGTCGCCGGAGCCGCCCCGATCTGCGCAAAATGCGCCAGGAACCCGATCGCAAACTCGAACCGGTCTCCCGGCGCCCGCGGCACCTCCGGCAGCCACTGCCGGGGAATGCCCCGCAGCCCGCTCTGCGTATCTCCGATCGCCAGTCCGGAAAAAAAACGGAAGACATAGCGGGTCAGAATGTTGCCAAAACGGCTGCGGAGCGGCACGCCGTCCCCGAACTCGCGCGCTCCCAGCACCGTTCTCCCGCCGCTCCTGGCCAAAGCCTCCGCCACCCGGACAATATCGGCCACGGCGTGTTGTCCATCGGCGTCCGCCGTCACCGCGCCCGTCACTCCGGGCAGGTTTGCGAGCACCCACTCCGCCGCGGTCTTCACCGCGCACCCCTGCCCCCGATTCTGCTCGTGCCGCCGCACGACCGCCGAAGGAATCCCCCGCACCCGCGCGAAGATGCGCTCGTACTCCTCGCCGCTGCCGTCGTCCACCACCACGATCGCGGCAAAATCCGCCGCGGCCAGCGCCTGCACCAGCTCAACCAGCCGCTCGTCCGGCTTCCATGCAGGAATCAGGACCGCAATCTGCCGTAGCGGCGATTGCTGCCGTGCTTCGTCTGATGGCTCCATGGGCGCAGATCAATACTACTATCCGCTCGCGCTGACAGCTTTCGCGCCGGGCTCGCCGCGCAGGCGCCATCGCCCACGCCGCGAACCACCGGTCCCCGGGGGAGGGATCAGAACTCGGCCCGCACGGCGATCTGCCCCGTGCGCGCTCCGCCAAAGTCCGAGCCGATCCTGTTTGAGATGAGACCGAAGCTGGGCGAATCGAGGTTCATGTTCGGATCGCCCAGGTTGGTGTGGTTGAGCACATTGATGCAAGCAATGTAAACGGAGTTTGAAAAGAGGGCTGCGCAAATCCCCGCAGCCGTGGGAAACCCGGTACGGATTCGGGCGCCGAAGGCGCGCGCGGCGCATCGGGACCACCCCGCTCACTCTGCCCCTCCCGGCCGCCGCAGCGTAGCAGCCGACTTCTCCATCTGTCTGCGAATCGCGTTGGCGTCGTCCACGTCCAGCAGTTCTGCCGCCTCCGCCTTGGTCTTGGGCCGCGCAAACCGGGCCTTCGACGCCACAAAAACCCGCGCGTCGGCCGGCCGCAACACATACGGCTCCAGGTGCGGTGTGGTGTCGAAGATGCCGTCGATCTCTCCGGCCAGCGCGTCCTCCAGGTTGAGCGGCCCCAACCCCAGCAGCTCGTCGATCGTGCGCGTAATCGATCCCATGCTCGTATGGTTGTGCGACACTGCGCCCGGCCGCACCCATGGACTCGCCACCAGCAGAACGCTGCGGTGCGCATCCACATGGTCGACGCCGCTCTGCGCGTCATCCTCGGTCACAAATACGGCGGATTCCCTCCAGATCGAGCTCCTCGACAGAAACGCGACGATCCGGCCCAGCGCCAGGTCGTTGTCGGCCACATAAGAAGCCCGGTACCGGTATCCGTCCGCCGGCCTCGGATCGGCCGTGTGGTCGTTGGGAAGGCGGATCACGGTCAGCGCGGGAACCTGCCCGCGCGCCAGCCGCACCTTGAAGTCCCGCTCGAACTCGCTCACCCGGAACTGGTCGGGAATGCCCAGGTTGAAGGTCGGATAACTCCTGTCCGTCGACTCGAAGACCGGCTCCGGCAGCGGCGAGTTCAGCAGCAGCCGCTGCCCCTCCGGCTGCGACCCCGCCATCTCGTCGCTGCCCTCCAGTTCCAGTCCCTCGCCGTAGTTCAGGATGCCCTTGCCGCTCGTCGCCACATGCTCCCAGAGCGAGCCGAACTCCGGTTCGTCCTCCGGCATCGGCGCGTCCGCTCCGCCGAAGATTGCCCGCCGCCCCGGCTGCGCGGCAAACCCCGATCCCTTCCGCCGCCCGCCGTAACCCGACGTCCACGCCGTCTCGAAGAACGGCGTGGGCTCCGCGTCCATCACCCACCGGTGCCCGTCTGCCGACACATCCGAGTCCACATCGTAGTTGTCGCTCATCGCATACTGCGCCGCCAGCGCGTGCAGGTTGGGCGTGACCCTCAAATGCCTCGCCAGCAGATTCTCCGCGGCCCATCCGTCCATCCCGTACCGGGCCAGGGTCGGGTCGCCGTTCGCCCCCGCCACATCGCCCAGCACCTCGTCGTAGGTCCGGTTTTCGCGGATGATCAGAAAGCAGTGCCGCAGCCGCGGCAGCGGCGGACGCGCCGCAATCGCGGCCGTATTCCCCGCAATCACCGTCTGCGTCAGCGCGGCCGCCGGCTCCAGGTCCGCCAGCCGGATCGCGCTCAGGCTTCCATATTCGAGCGAGCCGATATAGGTCGGGGCCTTGGGATTGTGGTGCGCCCCGGCATTCGGCCCCGCGCCCTTTCCCTGGCTGTTGACCACGTAAAGCATCGCGCCATCGGGTGAAAACGCCAGCGCCGTCGGGTCCCAGCCCACCGGAATGTGCTCAATCACCCGCATCTTCGCCGTGTTCACCACACCCACCGCATCGATCCCCGACTCCGCCACGTACAGCCGCCCGTCCCGCACCGCAACCCCGCTGGGCATCACGCCCCGCAGCGGATCTCCGTGCGCGTCCACAAAGCCCGGCCCGGTAAACGGCGAGAGCTGCGTCTGCGCCAGCACCCGCCTCCCGTCCGCGCTCACCTTCACCACCGCGTCATCGTGGGCCAGCGCGACATAGACCGCTCCCCCGTCCGCCGTCACACCCGTCGGCGCCGAACCGCCCACTGTCGCCCCCGCTCCATCCGCCTTTGACACCGGTGCCCCCAGCCGAAGTTCCGCCGTCCTCCGCGGATGCAGCCGGTCGCTCACGTCGTAGCTCCAAAGCGAACTGCCGCTCGTCGAGTTCCCGCTGCCCAGCCCCGGTATCTTCCTGCCGTCGATCACCGTCCCCTCGCGCGCCGCCTTCGACGGATACCCGAAGGGCGGAAAACGCAGTCCCGTACCGAGCGGATCGCGCTCGTCGGCCCCCGGAATCGTCCTGTACTCGAACAGTCCTGTGTTGGTCACATACAGCCGCGTCCCGTCCGGCGAAAGCGCCAGCCCGAACGGATACCGCCCCGTCGGAACCTGCCCAATGCGTTGAAGCGTCCCCGCGTCAAGCAGCACCACCCGCCAGTTCCCCTGGTCCAGCGCGTACAGGGTCTTCCCGTCCCTTGAAACCACCACCGTCGCCGCAAAGCTGCCTGCGTACTTCATGCCGCCCAGCATTCCGTCCAGCGAGACCTCGCCCGCCGGCTTCCAGTCGCTGGTGCGGTACGCCCGGATCATGCCCGAATCCCCGGTCGCCACATAAAGCAGCGACCCGTCCGGCGAGTACGCAACTCCCGCGTGCACGGCGATTGCAGGGTCGTTCTTCGCCCCCGTCGGCATCCGCCTGACCTTCGGCCCCTGCGATGCCGGATCGTCGATCACGTTCAGCGCAAACGGAAACCCGATCGATGGCGCCGCGATCTGCCTCCCGTCCGGCCGGACCGCCAGCGCAAACGGGAACGGCGCCAGCGGAATCCATCTGCCTGCGGGATCGATCCTGCGCCCGTTGGGGAGAACTGCCAACTCGCCCGCCCCGGCCGGCGAAGCCATGGCCGCCATAGCCGTCGCAACGGCCAGAAGCGCAAACCTGCGCGGAACAGATCTCATATTTCGAATATGCACCATGCACGTGAACGGAGTATTTCCCCAAAATGCCCGTTGCGCAGTTGCAGCAGGCTCCGGCGTGAATCACAAGGCCGCGATTTCAAACCCGCGTAACCCTTTTTCCGCCTGCGCGCTACTAACAATGTGGGCGCCGATGCGGGGTGGCGTGCACGTCGGGCCGGCAACTCTCGTCTGCCCGCGTGGATTGCCGCTTGTCGGGAGGCCCGGGTTCGCTGGGGCCCCGGGAAGTGACAACTTCCGGTTCTACAATAAAATCCTCAACGCTTCGAACCCGTTGAGAGCGAAGGGCAGCCCAACCGGACCCAATTTCCACGAGGGAAGAGCGTTTCAGCGGAGGACCTCAATCGCATGGGCGCTTACGCCAGCACCGGATTCATGGAAATGGTTCCGCGCCCGAAGGTAGGATCCCGTCCCGTGGAACGCCCCCGGGCCGCCGGCGAACTCGACGATATCGACGGCCTGGTTCGAACCTACCGCTCCCGGATCCTCCGCTTCGTCACCTACTCGACCGGCGACCCCGATCTCGCCGAGACCATCACCCAGGACACGCTCCTGCGCGCCTACATGGGCCGCGCCAGCTTCCGCGGCGACTGCAGCGTCAAGGCTTGGCTCTCCGGGATCGCCATCAATGTCACCCGCGACCACATGCGCTCGGCCAAGTTCAAGTTCTGGAAGCAGGCCCGCGCCACCGCCATCGACGTCCACGAGATGGCCTCCTTTCTTCCCGCCGCCGGCTCCAGCCCCGAGCGCCAGATCCTGGCGAAGGAAAAAGTAAAGCTCCTCTCCAAAGCCCTTGAATCTCTCTCGCCCAAGCAGCGCACCGTCTTCTTGATGAAGTTCGCCGAAGAAATATCCGTAGCCGAGATCGCCCAGGTCCTGAACATGCCCGTCAACACGGTGAGAACGCACCTCCACCGCGCTCTCAACGCCCCGCTCGCTCAGCCAATAACAGCCCGTCCCTTCCGCACCCTGCGCCGCCTCGCGAGCCTCTGCCGGCCATAGCTGCTGCCAACGTAACCCAGGTTCCAAAACTCGCGGTAATCCTTTCGGAGTTACCCAGGTACTTAAATGCAAAATATTGCGATAAGAATGGTTAAATCGATCCATTTCTGCTTGATTCAAGTTTGTTCGCCATGCTAACTTCAACTCACGGGTCGCTACTTGCATCTGCGTTAGAGGACTAAGTCGTCTCCAGCACCAGGCGCACTGCGGTGGTTGATATTCACCGGGCAAGAACGGGCCAGAAGTTAAGCCTACGGTTAGTTCCAGTCCCTATACTTGAGCAGCACGATCTAAATTCACGGGAATAACGATTTCGCTGGAATGATGACTTAAATAGCCGTGCTTCGGAGCGCTTCCCCGGCTCCACTCATAAAACTCTAACTCGTGACGCTGCGGACTCGCGCTGCGGTGTCTCTTCACCCTTGCGCTTATTTCCACCGGCTCCGGGGACGCAAGGCCAATGATAGTGAATTGATTCGTTCGATCCGGCGGCGCGGTTCTGTTGCGCGCCTTTCCCAAAACCTCCCGGGTTGCAGGGGTTGGGTTCCCGACCCCGCGCCATCGGTGTGCGCGCAAATGCCGCCCGCGCCGTGCCAATCCGGGTTGATGGCTTCTAACTACTCTGAATGCCTTGCAGGGATGGAGAAATCATGAGCTCTGATCTACGCAATTCTGAAGATATTGGCAGGTTGTGTGAAGCAGTAGGTGTGGATCCTTCCGGATATGTGCGCTTCCATCGCCCACGCGGCCCCGCGCGCAAAGTCTCTCCCGCGGTGAATCGAAACAGAGCCGGCGGCGACGCACAGCAAGTTATCTCCGATAACTCTGACGGTCTGTTCCGCAATATCTCCATATCAGTCGCGAGTTATCCGCAGCCTGCCGCGCCGATAACTGCTGAAGATCGGTCTTCCCTGAATGTAACTTCCGCTTCCCCTTCGAAAGTAGCGCGTATAGCTCTCCTTTCTATCTCCGGCGGCACCGGAAAGACCCTGATCGCGGGATTGCTCGCCTACGCTCTCGCGGCGCGCGGTTACTCCGCGCTCCTCGCCGATCATTCTCGGAACCACGGCGTGCAGGATCTCTTCCCTCGCTTGTCGCCTTGCTTTGGTTCGGCTTCCCCGCAAGAATCCTCGCGGCCCTTTCAGGTCTTCTCCCTGTTCCGCGACGGCAAGCCGCAGGCCGGCTCCGATTCCTGGTTCCGGCTCCTCGCCGAAAACGCGCAGTTCATCGTCTATGACGGCGTTGCCGGGACCCCCGCTGCCGCCGCGGAGATGATCGCCTCTGGCGCAACCGTCCTCGTCCCCATCCTGCCGGATCTTGCATCGGCGCGTTCGGCCGTCCGGCTCAACTCGGCCCTCCGCAACCTTCGCTCCGGCTCGGTCCACTTCTTCCTCAATCGCTTTGATCTAAGCCAGCCGGCCCAGCGCGCCATCCGCGGCCGCCTCCAGGCCAGCCTTGGCGATCGACTCCTCCCCATCGAGATCGGCGAGTGTTCGCTGCTTCAACACGCCGCTGCCCGCGGCCTTGCCGCCGGCGACGTCGCCTCCGATCTCGCCGCCCGTGCGGATCTCTCCGCCCTCGCGGATTGGGTCGAGCTCACCCGCCCGGCCTTCGAGCTTCCCCAGGAAAATGAGGTGATCGCGTGAACGCTGCAACCCTCCCTCAACGCGGAACGATGCGGGCCTCGGCCGCTCTTCTCGCCCCCCTCGTCGCACTTCTATTGGTCTTCATCGCCTGGCTGCCCATGACCTGGCAGCAGCAGCTCGTCTTCAGCATCGTGGCCGTCGCCGCCGCCCTGCTGGTCAACCGCTTCTCAAAGAGCCAGCTCGTCACCAGCCTCCTCATTCTGGTTTCGGTCGCGGTCACCTTGCGCTACGGATGGTGGCGTGTTCTTACCCTTTTCCACTACCTGCACAGCCCCTGGAGCGTTCCCGATCCCCTCGACGCCTTCTTCATGATCGTGCTCCTCGCGGCTGAGCTCTACACCTTCCTCATCCTTCTGCTCGGATATCTCCAGGGCCTTGCTCCTCTCGGCCGTCAGCCCGTTCCCATGCCCCGGAACACCGCTGAGTGGCCCAGCGTCGACCTCTTCATCCCCACCTACAACGAGCCCCTCGAACTGGTGCGCACCACCGCTCTCGCCGCCGCCTCCATCGACTGGCCCGCCGATCGCCTCCGCGTCGTCATCCTCGACGACGGCGACCGCGACGACTTCCGCCTCTTCGCCGAAGAGGCCGGCCTGGGCTACATCGCCCGGCCCGAACACACCCACGCCAAGGCCGGAAACATCAACTACGCCCTCCAGACCAGCGATGCCGAGTTCGTCGCCATCTTCGACTCCGATCACGTCCCCACCCGCTCGTTCCTGCAGATCACTCTCGGCTGGTTTCTCCGCGATCCCAGGCTGGGCATCCTCCAAACGCCCCACCACTTCTATTCGCCCGATCCTGTCGAGCGCAACCTCGATCACTTCCGCGTCGTCCCCAACGAGGGCGAGCTCTTCTACGGAGTCATCCAGGACGGCAACGACCTCTGGAACGCGACCTTCTTCTGCGGCTCCTGCGCGGTCATCCGCCGCTCCGCCCTCGACGAAATCGGCGGCATCGCCGTTGAAACCGTCACCGAGGACGCCCACACCTCCCTGCGCATGCAGATGAACGGCTGGAACACGGCCTACCTCAACACCATCCAGGCCGCCGGCCTCGCCACTGAGAGCGTCTCCGCTCACGTCCGCCAGCGCACCCGCTGGGCGCGCGGCATGATGCAGGTCCTGCGCACCGACAATCCTCTCTTCGCCAAGGGACTCAAGCCCGCGCAGCGGCTCTGCTACGTCAACGCCATGCTCCACTTCCTCTACGCGGCGCCCCGCCTCATCTTCCTCACCGCGCCGCTGCTCTATCTCGTCTTCGGCAAGCTCAACATGCCCGGATACTGGCTGGCCATCGTGGTCTTCGCCGCTCCGCACCTCATCCTTTCCATCCTCACCAACTCCCGCATCCAGGGCCGCAAGCGCCACAGTTTCTGGAACGAGATCTACGAGACCCTCCTCGCGCCTTACATCCTCTTCCCCACCTGGCTGGCCCTCGTCAATCCGCGGCTCGGCAAGTTCAACGTTACGGAGAAGGGCTCGCAGCAATCCGACCGCTTTGACGCCAACGTCGGCTGGCCGTTTCTCACCATGTTCGCCCTCAATCTCTTCGGCCTGGCCATGGCCGTTCCCCGCTACCTCTACTGGAATGCCGACCACCGCGGCACCGTCCTCATGAACGTCATCTGGACCTTCTTCAATATGCTCATCCTCGGCGTCACCATCGCCGTCTGCTATGAGCGCCGCCAGCGCCGCCATGCCGTCCGCATCGCCGCGCGCATTCCCCTCTGGATCACCGCCGGCAGCGAAACCCTCGAGGCTCATTCGCTCGACGTCTCCTCCACCGGCCTCGCTCTTGAAGCTCCCGGCATCGCCAGGCGCGTCCGCGAGCTCACCATGGTCTTCGCCGAGGACTCCGAGGAGACCCCCATCCCGGCCCGCGTCATCAGCCGCTCTGGCAATCTGCTCCGCGTGGCCTTCGACGATCTCGATCTCAACCAGCAGCGCGCCATCACCGAGGCCGTCTACTCCAGCGCCGACCGCTGGATCGACTGGGACAAGGATCGCCGCGGCGACAACATCCTCCGCAGCTTCGGCCGCGTCTTCTTTGCTTCTCTCAAAGGCTTCGCCATCCTCCTCGGGCTCTTCTTCCGCATCTTCGCGCGGCAGCGCAAGCAGGAACCCGTGGGCGCCCGCGCCACGGCATCCGCGGCCGGCATCATCGCGGCCTGCCTCTTCCTGCTGCCCTTCCGCGCCGCCGCCGCCCACCTCGCGTCGCCCGCCGCGCAGGCCGGCGCCGTCGAGCAGGTCCACTATCCCCTCGCGGGAACCGAGGCCGGCTCCGGCATCCTCCTCGATGCCGACAGGCCTTCCGACTCCGTGCGCGTCGTCCTGCCCTCCACGCTGCTCATCCAAAGCGGCCGGCTCGCCGTCCACTACGCATTTCCTCCCAATAGCGCCGCGCAGGCCGCCACCGTCGAAATCGACCTCAACGGCAACGTGATCGCCGATCTCACTCCCACCCCGGACGAGCTCGCCGCCGGCGCGGCCTCCGTCTCGCTGCCCCTGCCCGTCGATCTCTTCGTCCAGGACAACCGCCTCTCCTTTCAGTTGCCCAGCGCCCGCCGGCTCGCCTGCAGCCCCAAATCCCCATCCGCCGCGCCCTGGGTCCGCATCGATCCCGCCAGCGGCATTGACGTCAACGGGAACCGCCTCCGCGTCGCCAACGACCTCAGCCTTCTTCCCGAGCCGTTTGTGCAGCAGGGCATGGCGGTAGGCCGGCCCCTCCCGTTCATCTTCGCCGGCTCGCCCGACTGGAACCTGCTGCGCGCCGCCGGAATCGTGGCCTCCTGGTTCGGCGCCAAAACCCAGGACCGCGCGCCCGACTTCACCGTCGGCGTCGGCTCTTTGCCCCAGGGCAACGCCGTGCTCCTGCTCGCCGGCTCTCAGACTGTCGACGGCGTCGCCGCCGATTCCACACCGTCCGTCGCCATGCTGCCCAATCCGGCCGACCCCTTCGGCAAGCTCCTCGTCCTCAGCGCTCCCGGCGAGCGGCAGCTCATCGAGCTCGCCCAGGCCTTCGCCACCGGGCAGATCAACCTCTCCGGCGCCAGCGCCAGCCTCTCCGGCTTCGAGCTCCCTCCGGCCCGCCAGCCTGACGACGCCCCGGCATGGGTCCAGGCAGACCGCGTCCCGCTCTCGTCTCTCGCCGGCTGGCAATCCCCCCACAGCTCTCCGGCAAGCTCCGCTGTCCTCTATATGCGCCTCGCCCCCGACCTCAACTTCGACTCCGAGAACACCTCCTACGTCTCCGTTCGCTACAACCCCGGGGCCCAGCCGCTCTCGCGCGCATCGAACATTGCCGTCACCTTCAACGACCTCCCGGCCAACAGCGCGCCGATGGTCGCGGCCGCTCATGGCGGCCTCCAAACCGCCAATATCGCCCTTGGCACGCTGCCCTTCGAGTTCCGCAACACCCTCTCGGTCCGCCTCTATCCCGTTCTCCGCGGCGCCTCGCCCTGTGTCGGCATGCCCGGCGGCTTCGGGGGCGGCATCGCCAACACGTCCTTCCTCGACCTTGGAAACGCCGTTCACCTCGCCCGCCTTCCCAACCTCCAGCTCTTCGCCAATGCCGGATTTCCCTTCACCCGTTACGCCGGCCTCGGCCACACGGCGGTGCTCCTTCCAGACCAGCCCGCGCCCGACGCCATAGCCCTCTTTCTCAAAACCATGGGATACTTCGGCGCGCAGACCGGCTATCCGGCCCTCCGCCTGACCGTCGCCAGCATGGACCAGGCTGCCGAATACTCCACCAAGGACCTCCTGCTCCTCGGCACTTACACCGACGCTGCCCAGGCCGGCGTCGCTGTGGACAATCTTCCCTTCAAGCCCTGGCTCGGCGACACCTCGCTCTCCTTCCGCGCCCGCTGGGTGCTCGCCATCAACCGCTTTCTCCATCGTTCGGCGATGACCCCTGAAAGCGTCGATGCCGCAGCCCTCGCCTCTTCCGGGCTCATCGAGGCTTCCGAATCTCCTTTTCAGTCCGGCCGCAGCGTGGTGGCCATCTTCTCGGAGAATCCGGCCGCGCTCCATTCACTCTCCGCCGGCCTCCTCAGCTCCATGCCCGGCGACGGCATTCATGGCCGCGTCAGCTTCTTCACCGACGGTTCCTTCCATAGCTACAACCTCAGCGGCAACACCTACCTCGTCGGCAGCGCGCCCTTCTATCGCCGTATCGAGCTCTGGATGTCCGCCTATCCCTGGTTCCCTGTGTTTCTGCTCCTGGCGGTCGCCTGGCTCGTTGGCCTCTGGCTCAACGCCTGGCTCAAGTACAAACGCCTTCTCCGTTTGCAGGGCATGATCCTCAATCAACCTTTGCCCAATCAGCCTTTGCCCAATCAGCCTCTGGAGGTGCAATAATGCGAGTTCATTCCTGGATTGTGGGCCTTCTGCTTGCCGCCGGCCTCACCGCCGTTCCCGGCGCCTACGCCCGGAGCCAAAGCTCCAAAGACAGTGCCGGCTCCGCCGTTCAGATTTATATCCAGCGGGCCCGCACCCAGGACGCCGAAGGCCGTCACGACCTCGCCGTCGCCAACTGGCGCCAGGTCCTGCTCTTGTCGCCCGGCCAGCCCGAGGCTCTCGCCGCCCTTGCCCGCTACTACCAGCAGCAGGGAGACAATGCCAGCGCCCGGGTCTATCTCCGGCGCCTCCACGATGTCGCCCCGCACTATAGCGAGGCCGGCCCCGAGCGCTCGCAGGCCCGCGATCAGCAGACCCTCAATGAGGCCGCCAGCCTCACCGCCCGCCACCAGTACGCGCAGGCCCTCGCCCTCTATCGCAAGGTCCTTGGCGACAACCCGACCTCCGGCGACTGGGCCGTCGACTACTACCAGACCGAGGCCGCCATTCCCGCCGATCTGCCCGACGCCATCCAGCACCTCCGCAAGATCGTCGCCGGCTACCCCGCCAACCCCGGCTATCAGCTCACCCTGGCCCGCGTCCTCACCTACGGCCCGTCCACCCGCGCCGAGGGGCTTTCCCTGCTTGAGAACTTCCAGGGACCCTCCCCGTTGATGCAGCAGGCCCGCACCGCCTGGCGCCAGGCCCTCTTCTGGAATCCCGCTTCACCAGCCGCTCAGCAGTCCGGTGAGATCTATCTCCAGCGCTATCCCGATTCCGAGCTCGCCGCCCGCCTCCGTGACGCCCGCGAACAGCTCGCGCACGCCCCCGAGCAGGGCTCGCCTGAAGAAGCCAAGGGCTATCGGGAGCTGCAGCAGGGAAATCTCTCCGCCGCCGCCAAAGACTTCTCCACCATGCTCGCCGACCACGACCTCAGCGCCCGCGCCCACGTCGGCCTCGGCTACGTTTATATGAAGCAGCAGGACTTCAACGACGCTGTGCTCAGCTTCGAGCAGGCCCGCACCGAGGGCCTCCGCAGCCCGTCCGTTGAAGACGCCTACCGCCAGGCCCGTTACTGGGATCTCATGCAGCAGGGCACCACTGCCCTCAACTCCGGCGACTCGAGCTCGGCCAGCCAGTTCTTTGAGCAGGCCTCCCAGGCCGACTCCGGGAGGCCCGAGGCCGATCTGGCCCTCGCCGGCCTCTGGGTGAAAGAACAGCAGCCCGAAAAAGCCCTTCCCATCCTTCAGAACCTTATCCAGAGACATCCTGAAAACGAGCAGACTTGGCTTGCTCTCGTCGACGCCGAGCTCCAGGCCGGCCAGTTCGCCCAGCTCCTCGCCGAGCAGAAGAACATCCCCTCCGCGACCCTCAGCACTCTGAATCAGGATCCGGAGTATCTCTCCAACGTCGCCACGGCCGATCTTTCCCTAGGAAATGACGCCGCCGCCCAGCAGATTCTTGCCCAGCTCAACGCCCTGCCCTACGCCGACGCCGCCAGCCACGCCAAAATCCAGCTCAAGCTCGCCAACCTCATGCTCAGTGAAGACCGCGCCGAAGAGGCCGTCAGTCTCAGCCGCGATGCCGTCCGCCTCGACCGCGCCAATCCCGCCGCCTGGAGCACGCTGATCCGCGCCGAAGATCAGGCCGGCCGCGACGGCTCCGCCCTCGAGCTCATCGACTATCTCCCCGCGCACGTCAAGGATCAGCTCATGCTCGACCCGGCCTTCCTCATCCAGGCCGCCTCCATCTACCAGAAGGGCCGCGAATTCGATGGCGCCGCCCTCATGCTCGCCCAGGCCCGCAAGGTCGGCGGCCGCCAGCTCCAGACCTCCGTCCCCCTCGAGCTGCAGTCGGCCTCACTCGATCAGCAGATGGGCCGCATCCAGGCCGCCTACGACATCTACAAGCAGCTCCTCAGCCAGCAGCCCGACCGCGCCGAGGCCCCTGCGGGCGACGTCTGGGCTGGTGAGGCCTGGACCGGCCTGCTCTCTACCCTCCACGCCTCCCATCACGACCAGGACGCCCTCAATGCCCTCGGGCAGATTCCCCTGGGCCTGCGCTTCCATCTCCGCTACAACACCAACTTCCTCCAGACCGTCGCTTCCATCTACGCGGCCACCGGCAACAACCCCCAGGCCCTCGCCAGCCTCAGCCAGGCCGCCCAGCACTACCGCGAGCAGGGCATCGCCGTTCCCTTCGGCGTTGGGATTCAGCTCGCATGGCTCCAGTTGAACACCGGCGACCAGGCCGGCCTGGCCGCCAGCATGAGAGTGCTCTCCGCCGCGCCCAGCCTCTCCCTCGCCCAGAAAAAGCAGGAGCAGGACATCTGGGTCGCCTGGACCGTCCGCCGCGCCGAAGCCTCCTTCAAACAGGGTGATGCGGCCGGAGCCTTCCAGCTCGTCACCGCCGCCCAGCAGGTTTACCCATTCGACGCCAACCTCCGCCGCGAGATCGGTTCCCTCTACATCCGCGCCAATCAGCCCGACAAAGCCTTCCAGATTTACCAGCACTTTGACTGGGACGGCGCCTCCGAGGCCGACTTCTCCGGCGGCATCGCCGCCGCTGCCGCCTCCGGCCACTGGAAGGAAGCCGAGATCTGGCTCGGCGTCGCCCTCCGCGACTATCCCCGCAACACCGATCTGCTCACCCAGGCCGCCCAAATGGAGCAGAGCCGCGGCAACATCAAGCAGGCCGAGGCCTACTGGGAAGCCCTCCGCAGCATCGACAACCTCAACACGCCCGCGGCGCTCGCCGAGGCCGGCACACCCGGCGCCAACCCCACCGCGCGGCTTGCCGCACTCCTTACGCCGCCCTCCGATCCATCCCCGGCGCAAACCGGCGCCTCCGCCGATCAGCTCGACAACCAGAGCAACCAGCAGCTCCTCTTCGGCGACCCCGGCCAGAGCAACTCGGGCCAGAGCCCGTCGCAGCCGTCATCTGAAAGCTCCGTGCCGGCAGCCTCCATCCCCAGCCCCGCCGCCAGTCCCATCGTCAACTCGCTGCCTGCCTCGAGCCAGCTTGTCCTCTCGCCCGTCAGCATGAACCAGCAGCCGCCGGCTCCCACCACCAACCAGATGGCCGAGCAGCTCGCCAGCGCGGCGCAATCGGCTCCCGCCGCTTCGCAGAACTGGAGCAGCAGCCAGCAGGCCGCCGCCAGCGGCTATAACGCCGCACCGGCTGCCACGCCGCACCTGAGCGTCCTCCCAGTCAGCCTCAATACCAGCACCGCGGACGCCGGCATGGTTGCCCCGGCCGCCTTCACCCTCGCCGCCAACGGCCTCATGGATTCCCCCGCCGAGCTTGGCGTCGCCCCAGTCGCGGCCGGCCTCCAGCCTGCCTTCCAGCCCGGCGTCAACGCCCTTCAGCAAAAGCCCGACGGCCTCTCCACCCTCCAGGCCGAGCTCAGCCCCTGGGTCGGCGGCGGCTTCTCCGTCGCCTCCCGCAGCGGCGAGGCCGGCTTCGACCAGCTCACCCGCGTCGAGTCCACCATGGAAGGCAGCACCGTCCTCGGCCAGACCGCCCGCATCACCGTCATGGCCCACCCTGTCCTGCTCCAGTCCGGCCAGGCCGCCTCGTCGCCCATCTACGCCTACGGCGCCTCCGGCACCGCGCCCGCCACTAGCCAGTACGCCTCCGGCGTCGGCGGAGAAGTCCAGCTCGCCACCTCCCACGTCCAGGCCAGCCTCGGCTACTCGCCCGCCTCCTTCGCCGTCCACAACACCCTCGGCAGCTTCCAGGTCGAGCCCTCGCCCTACTTCTCGCTCCACTTCGTCCGCACGCCCGTTACCGAGACCATGCTCTCCTACGCCGGCCTCAAGGACCCCGCCACCGGCCAGGTATGGGGCGGCGTCGTCGCCACCGGCGGCGGTTTCCACATCGGGAAGGGCACCGCCCAGTCCGGCTTCTACGCCGATATGGACTACCGCAACCTCACCGGCCGCAATGTCACCGCCAACACCAGCTACTCCGGCAGCCTCGGCGGCTACTGGCTCGGCTACACAAACGAGTACGGCAACCTCACCTTCGGCGCCAACATGACCGGCGAGCACTACGACAAGAACCTCCAGTACTTCACCTTCGGCCAGGGCGGCTACTTCAGCCCCGACGTCTACATGCTCGTCAACGCCCCCATCACCTGGCACGGCACCTCGGCCGGCCCCTTCGCCTACACCGTCAACGCCAGCATCGGCATGCAGTCCTACCAGCCCGGAACCATCGTCGCCGGCTCCTTCCTCACGAGCGCCCCCAACAACCCCGGCGCCTCCGCCAACTACGCCCTCAACGCCAGCGGCTCTTACCGCATCACCCCTAACTGGTCTCTCGAGGGCTTCCTCTCCGCCAACAACACCTACGACTACCAGCAGCGCATGGCCGGCCTCTCCTTCAAGTACATGGAGCGCCCCCACCCCACCAACGAGCTCAGCCCCACCGGCCTCTTCGATCCCCAGGCCATCCGCCCGCTCGTCATCCCCTAGCTCTCTCCACGTGATTTCGTAATCGAACCCTTGAACGTGGGCGCCGGATGTAATGAACCTGGAGCCTGTTCTTAACTTTCCCGTGGGCGAAAGTTAATAACAGGCTTCAGTGCAGTCCGCCGCAAATCTCATCGGTTATGTTTTGTATCAGGGCACGACTTCAGTCGTGCCGAGACACGCCTGTTTCGAAGATTGGGGCTTTACAGCATTTTCGCATCAAGTGTATACAGAACCAGCTCTGCTAAGTGGCTTTTTCCTTAGAGCTTATCCGTAACTAATGATGGTCTGCCTCCAGCAGATCAGGGCGGCGGCTAATGAAAGTAGGGCAACGTAGCTAGCTTCGGTTTTCTCGAAGCTGACGAGCAGCTTACGGAAACGGTTGA
>Ga0335072_10004072_pt1 | contig 21808 bp, 24 predicted proteins | sample Lox_Sample_21_FD_206725 | JGI IMG/M metagenome (GOLD analysis project Ga0335072, IMG submission 206725) | Soil microbial communities from Loxahatchee National Wildlife Refuge, Florida, United States - Lox_Sample_2.1 | ecosystem: Environmental > Terrestrial > Soil > Wetlands | place: USA...
CTCGCCGGGCTTAGATACTATGTGTGCTAGGGCAAAACCGAGTCCGAAGTTGCTCCGGGCCGAAATTGCGTTCCGAAGTTGCGTCCCTGATACTTTCCGTTCTTGGGCGTGAAAGGTACGCGTCTTGCTGACAGTCTCCACAGCATCGAACACGACCCTGGCTAACTCTGACTTCTCAGGAATACGATGCGGCTAGCCTGGTGATCGCCCACGGTTCAGTCGCTTCATGGAACGAAACCGCCTGCCGTGTTCCTCGAACGAATTCGGGAACTCGATGTCCGTGGCCTTAGCGGTTTGCTAACTTGATGCGGGGATTGATCCGGGCGGGGACTTGGGGCGTGGACGCAGCGACTTGTTCGATGTTCAATGACGACATTCCCAAGCTTCACATAAATTCCTATTCTAGGCATTGGTTTTCATTGTGATTGGTCTTTCGTTACTGTCTGCCTTCTCTCTATCAGCTCTGCATTTGACCCACGATTCCTTCACGTAGTACTGCTTCATTTGTACGATATGGCAGCAACTCATCCGCCCATCGACAGTGTGCCTTACCCAGTCGATACAATCCATCACGTTGGTGGTTACGATGACAAAATCATACACATACTATCCTGTTCTTGTCATCGGGGCAGGCGAATCAGGAATCGCCATGGGATGTAGGCTGCAATAGGAGCTTGGATTTGACCAGTTTCGCATTTTCGAACGCAAATCCGGCATTGGTTGCACCTGGTACACGAACAGGTATCCGGGTATTGCCTGCGATGTGTATGTACTCATGCAGCTCCGTTCGTTGAACCGATAAGAGGCTAATCCATGCCATATTCCAGCTATATGTCACTCGTACTCCTTCGCCCAGAATCCCAATTGGACTTCTCTGCATCCCTCTGGTCTGGAGATCCTCGATTATCTGTCCAAAGTCCGCGCAAAGTTTCAGATACAAGATAAGATACAAGCGAATACCAATGTCACGGCAACCAAGCGGCCATAAAATGTGGAAGAGTAGGAAATGACAATAACACACATGGCCCCAGGCGCCGGTAACCTCTCATCCGCTGAACTGAAAGAGCTTGCGGCCTCTAAAGGTCCGGAGGCAGTCGTTCTCAGAACGGAAACTTTAAGAGCGAAAGCTGTAGTTAGTGCAGTTGGAAGCCAGACATCCCTGGCTTGGATTCGTTCGAGGGCGAGTTAGTCCATACTGCGCAATGGAAGCCTGACCTCAATGTTTGTGAAAATGATGTTATTGTCCTGTGCACAGGTTGCAGTAGAGCGCAAGTTGTTCCCGAGCTTGTGAAGCCAGAGTACAATGCCAAGCCAGTGATGCAACTGATGCGCGATCCGGGGTGGATTCAGCCAACCTACTTTCCCTGAGGTTCAGGCTTGGTAGGCGAAACGGATGCCAACGCTGTGCACATACATCCCCGGTTTTCGAATACCGTTCGCGAGCTCATGTTCGGCATGATTGAGACTGAGTTCCTCACCCTGTTCCGGCCAACGGAAACGGCAAGAAGAAATCGCGAGAGAAGGCCATCAGCTGCTAGGGTAGATGAAAAGCCTAGTCCCCAAAGAGTACTAAGAGATCTTGACACCCGATTACGAAGTCGGCTGCAAGCGACGCATAATCGACGCCGACTGGTTCAGAAGTCTCCAGCACCCCAAGGTCGATTTAACCACCCTGCCTTTGATCAAGATCCACACAAAGAGTGCAACTTTAGGTCCAGGCAGGAACTACCCACCGATGAGCAGGACCGACAGCAAGGTTCCAACAGACGAGAAAGAAGTTCCAACCGATATAATTATCTTCGCCAACGGCTATGAGGCTGGAGAGTGGCTTCATCCTCTAGATGTTACCGGCAAAGGAGGCAAGTCTCTTTATCAGACATGGAACGAACGAGGTGGCTCGCAAGCATACATGGGAACTGCTATGGATGGATCATCACAGACGCTCGCAAATCGACTTTACGTTGCGTTGCATGCTTCAATGGTACAGCGGCTGGGACCTTGTGTATACGCGCAAGGGATTGATCAAGTATCGCCTTCGCATATCTCGCCACCTTCGGTACGATCTTGGACATAGTGTGGGGTTTCAAGGCGGGCAAGGCAGGGTCAGAGGTTGCTATCAGATCAACCTTGACAAGTACAAGAAATCTTGTATTGGATAGCATCGACAGGATAAGGAGTAGAATCTAGATCACGGATCATCTTTAACGGGGGCATAGGTAGGAGTACCTGACGTGGCAAGGACCCTGCGCACCCAAGATAACTTAGCGGGAAGCTATTCCGGGAGCTGTTCGTGCCCTCGTCCAACCCCGCATTTAACAGCAATTGAATCTACCGATACCTGCGGCACGACCTCCCGGAGACGCTCCTTGTCCAGCTAGTTGGCAGCTCTGTCTCTGACCTCGCTCGCGCCAAGGTCAGCTTTATCATCGATTAGGCGCGGACGACATGGCAGAGCACGCGTCCAATTACGAATCCGCCATGAAGCGGAAATCAGAAGATGGAGAGCGGAATACTCGCGCAAAGCGGAATCGATACATCTCTATCGCATGGTAGGTGATTCATACGCGCGTGATCGCTGTGGACGCTGACCTACGTCGACTACCCAGTAACGAGTGCAAGAGGAGAAAGATTAAGGTACCTTGCAACACCAAGCCAACAGTTTGAGGTTCTGCTGACAACCAAACCAGTGTAACGGAGAGGCAAGCAATCCAAGCCCGCGAAAGCCACTCGAGCCCAGTCACTTGGCTTTATCCCTTACAAACCAAATCTAACTTAGATTTCCAATTCCAGACGCCTTGTCAAAGATGCGGCAACCTGTCGCTGGAGTGCCTCTATGCCCCAAACTGCTGCTCGACTTCGGTCAGAGACTCAGAGTACGTCAACAGAGAGGTCTAATTATACGGGAGGAAGCTTATAAGAACACAGAGAGTTTCAACAGATGAGATTACACATCTCCTCTCTGCAGGAACAAGTCGACCATCTCTATGCCAACCTCAGCAGCCTGCGTGAGCCGCAACGTGATTCATACTCATCCATTGAGCGCCGCTACTCCCACGAGGGGGGTCGATCAATGTCCATGTCTGCAGCGAACACGCGCACCTTGCCCCCGCTTCGAAAATCGAGCGAACAGAAAAGCCTTCCTCAGTTTCACGGCCCAACGAGCTCAACATATGGATTCGATGTGGCAAAAACAAGTTTACAAACCATGGGGATTAACCAGGACCCCTCATCAGATGAGGGTGCAATCTTTGAGGATGGAGCGCCGACTCCTGCGCCTTTGGCGGTTGAACAGCACCTACCACCGCACCCTACTAAAGACCCGATCTGGAGCATAGATCGGGCGCATGCTATCCGACTGGCTCACGTGTATGAGGAAGACTGTGGTTTGATGTATCCGCTGTTCGATATCGAATACATCATCAAACACATCAAGATGCTCTACACTTACATCGAAGCAGCACTGCGGACAGGATTTACACAAATGCACCTGCCAGGAACCGAGTCTATTGATGATGAAGACACCAGTCTGACCAAAATGGTCCTGGCCATTGGACTGGTACTGGAGGAGGATGGACAAAGCGCCACAGCTGACGCAATATATGAATCTATGAAGCCCATAATCAGTTCAAAAATCATGGGCCCCGCAGATATGAAGGGTGTGTGTTTGATTGTTCTGACTGTAAGTGCTCATTCACTTCTTTTTCATCTGCCCCTGGAGTTCCCGATCTAGACTGATATGCCGGATAGTCAACATTTCGCTTTCACCGAGATGAGGAGGGCCAGGCGTGGCGACACCTTGGCATAGCCGCTAGGTTGTGCTATGAGATAGGCCTACACCGTAAAGATTCATTGGTCAAAACCTTCACAAACGAAGCAGAATACCAAAATGCTGTCCGAGTTTTCTGGTCCATTTACGCCCTTGATCGCCGGTGGAGCTTCGGCACTGGATTGCCTTTTGTGCTACAAGATGCGGAAATTGACCCTTTGTTGCCAGAGCCGGTATGCCGATTCAGCTCCACGTAGGATGAACTAAAGCTTCTTGCTAACCTTGAAATTCTAGGACGATTCGAATCTCTATTTGAAGCATGTGACTAGGTACAACAAAATCACATCCAAAGTATGGTCATACAACTTGTCAGCTGAATCAGGCGGTGACAACAAGCGTGATGAGATCGGCTTTCTTGACTACCAAGTCCTGCAATGGTATCAACAGGTCCCCGACTCGTTGAAGTTTGACGCAAAAGACTTGGCTCGTGAGAACGAAATCCCCAGCAGGGGCCAGCGAAAGCTTCGCTTAGTTATGTATCTGCGTACGAATCTGGCCAGAATACAGATATACCGGCCTATCCTCCATTCTGCCACGAGCATTATGGCGAACCGCCACTACGCTCAGAGAGCAATTGATGTTGCTAAGGAGACTATCTCAGTTTTGATCCATGTCAACCAAACCTCCGATCTCTATCGCACGCAGCAGGTTGTGTACAACTATTTTCTCGTCCAGGCTCTGGCTGTCATCTTTTTAGCCACCTCGCATGCACCAGCGGAATTCTTCCGACAGACTCGCGACGAGTTCTACGCCGCGCTAGATCTCATCAAGGGATTCAGTACAAGATCGTATATCTCGAAGAGACTGTGGAACACAATCCGCGGGCTGAAGGAGCTTGGCGAAAAGATCGGAGCTCTAGCTCGCGGCATCAATTCGGTGCCGGAGCCGGAAGATGCGCACTCCAATGCAGCAGTTGCAATGGTAGGCCTAGCTGGCAACGCGATTGAGGACATGGGAATGTTTAGCACAGGTAACAGGAAGCCTGCGATTATCACCGAGCTGGCAGTCAGTCCGGCAGATGGGCAGCAAATTAGTAACGAGCTTGTCAATCTCTTTGAGTTTGCGGGTGGGTATGGAAATTTTGCAACACCACCGGGCTCTCAAGGATACAATGGGTATATGGGAGCAAATGGAGAGCTACACGGAGGTGGAGAGGGGATGAATGCCTTCTTTGGTAATGAGCAAGAGTTCTCAAAAATCATGGGAGAGCTTTTCTAGACGGAGCTGCGAACAGCTTCCCTCGGCCTGGAGCCCGGTCACTAATCGACCAAGCTCCCCAGTTCGAAACTCCAGCTTTCAAATATTGGCAAATCGAGAAGGTGGTGTGCTATGTTTCCGATGTTTTCGTTTCGACGCGAGCGTCGGCTTGACAGGACGCTGTAGGCTGTCCTTGGTACTATAAACTGACCGACAACAATCATTCGGTCTATGTTGCAGCAACCCTTCTTCATCCTGCCATGCGAATGAGGCACTTCTACAAGAATTGGAGTTGGTCAAACCTCTACCTGGATATCAGTGAGGGGGAGGGCGCCCAAATCGGCCGCGCTCTCGCCGTCTGCAATTTAACTGTATGAAACGAGCAAAGGCACTACTTGAGCTTGGTACCGATGTAACGCCACTGAAACCTCGACGCTCGCGCGCCTCTCGCCCCACGTGACCCCGCGCCGCTTTTGCTCAAGCCAGCTCAGGCCCGGCTCTACTTCGGCTCCGGTCCTACTCACCCTGCTCACCTGCTGACCGTGCCGTGGCGGAGCCAAAACCCATCCCACTACAAATCATGAACTTTTAACGAGGGGCCCAAATCAAGGCCAGGGATCCCGAAAACGTGATCGCTACATATTCATACTTTACGCCCACCAAGGCCCCACCCATTTGGGAACAGGGGCGCCACTTTGGCCCCAAAAACGGGCGCAATATGGCCCATTTCGAACACCTTTCTGAAATGAAGCATCTCGTTCGTATAGAAATGGCCATTTTGCGGTGTACCATGGAAGCCATATATTCCCAGTACCAACAGTCGCACGGCTCAAAAGCAAGGTTGATGCATTCAAGGCCAAATGGAAATGCTTCCAATACCTTCATGACCTATCCGGTTGGACATGCAATGAGGACGAGGGCCTTCTCGATGCCTTGCGACAGATATGAAGGAATATCAGGAGACTTTTTTCAAGAGCAATCCGCCTACCATCGCCTATATCGGAGACATTGAGCCTCATCCATGCACACAGCTGGTGTAGAGTCTCTATCTTTAGACCTGTTGTGTCCCAAAGTAGTTGCCCATTTCAAAAGCCATTCGAGAAGTGGCCTGCGGGTGCGCGCGTAGAGTCTTTTTTGGCGGCGGCGATGTCGGAGGATAAGGGCGACAGCGAGGTCAATGGCGGTATCTTCATCGAAGGCATCGGTACTGCTACGAACACTGGCCTCTTGGGCTCGACCATGTCTTGGCACAGGGCTTGGCTGTGATCCCAAAGGGTGTGGCAATTGGCCTGGGTAACGCCAAGACCCGTGGAAATACATAGATGCTAGCCTCCGCCATAGAAATTCAAAGCAAGTCCTCCGGCCAGTGGCCCTGCTTCCCCCTTCTCTCTTCTTTAGATTTGTTGTCCTAGTTACATGACACCTCTATGATTTGCTCTAGACTGGCCAAAGTTTGACAGCCGAGAACAATGAAAAGGCAGAAACATACACAATGGACGTTTTGCAAATGTCGGAATGGCACAAAGTGAAGGCGGACGTCCAGCCAAAATTTGGCTCCGTTGACCTGCTCATGCCCCATGCAGGCGCAAGCTTCAAGCCGGAAGGAGGAAAGGTCTGAGAGGATCCAGAGTATTTCCACAAGACCTTTGCTACCAATGTTTTCGAGCTAGTCAACGGCCTCGCAGCTTTTTTTGCCGTTGGTCCAAAAGACCACCGAACCAGCACCGATCATCATCACAGGCAGCAAGCAGGGTATTACGAACCCACCTGGCAACCCTGCGTACAATGCCTCAAAGTCCATGATCAAGACCATTACCAAGCACCTTGCTCATGACCTTCGGACCTCGAACCCAAACATCTCCGTACACCCTTTGGTGCCAGGCTGGACATTCACTGGTCTGTCGGGGAATAGTGGACCGGTACCTGATGAGGAGGCGATGAAGGCAAAGAAGCCTGGCGCTTGGTTGCCAAGTCGGGTTGCAGAGTATGGGTACAAGAAGATGAGTGAAGGAAAAGTTCTATATCGTCTGCCTAGACAATGACGTGCATGAGGAGTTAGATCAGGCAAGAGTGACATGGGGTACGGGTGACTGGATTGAAGGAAGGAGCGCGTTGTCAAGGCGGGACGGGAAGTACAAAGATCAGTCGGCAGAGTGGATAAAAGGTGAGGCAGATAGAAGAGCTGGTAAAAGATAGGTAGCACAGATACCGTGTAGGCCCTTGAAAACTAGACTATCTTTAGTGCAACATGCTGTCTCATGTGCTACACCAGCCTGTACTCGTCAGCCAACTCAACACTCCACTGGGAATTCGCTGTTCCATAGGGGTTCGGATCCTCCCTCACGTGCTTGATGGATAGTTTTAATAGTTTTGTCCTGATAGAAATACAACCTGCACAGCAGCAAAAGCGGTGGTCGCTGCAAACACGTCGACTCTCCGTCCTTGAACGACAAAAGTCATGACGACAGAGCACACGAAACTCATCGCCGTGATGATGCTTAGGCGAGCGACGGTACTTCTCTGATGGTACAGCACAAATATGGAGACGGTAGGAACGAGGAATGAGAGCAGCATGCAAATCACATCACCCAGGACAGTGAAGCGACTTTTTCTATAACACCACGTATCTAGCATGTCCGGACTGGACACTGGCTTTTGTAACCGCTCTCCAACGACTCTGTGGTACCACGGCAGGATCTTGTCGATCACGAACTGCGCAAATTGGTCCCTATGGCTAGGATTTCGGGAGGAGAGGACAAGGTCGCTTTCGTACTTAGGAAGCAATACCTTCGACTCGATGCCCCGCAGGAATCCATTGCCTCCTACTGGCCTCTCCAGCCATTGGTTGAGGTATTGGTAGTCGGACGTACAGGGTTTGGAAAGGCCGCCGACCCGAGCTGCCAAAAGCAGAAACTCGTCTACAAGGAAGTATCAGCTTTGACTTGTAGCACCTCAAGAGAGCTCACTCACAATATTCTCGCAATTTCGTTCTGATGGCCGATACGTACTGCTTCTGCCAGTAGCCAAAGCCATTGTCAGGTGCTTCATCCAAAGCCTTCCAATAGACTGCAAACTCTTTGCCCTTGTCATTCCCTGACTTGAGGTCATCGTCCACTTCTTGCTTCAGCTGTGACTCAAGATGGAGGATCTCAGCTTGCATGTACAGAAGTGTCTTTACACACAAAGGGCTGAAGCGCCTGAACATTGCCAGATCCCCATCGTTGCTCATCACTTTTGCGAGCTTATCGTATCCTGGTGGCGCGTCCATTGAAGACTAGGTGCTTATGTGTTCTCCCCGATGAACAAAAAGTGAAGTATCCCAGGCAACCTAGAGAGGGTGAAGGGAGGTGTCTCCATGGCAAGGCTAGCTTCACAGGATGATGGATGGAAAATACCGATCGGGCGCATCGATATGCAGATGGTTGCAAGGATTGGGATGCATCATGTCGACGATACCGGCCTCAGGCAGCACCCATGATAAGGGGAAGACATCGTCCTCCAGCCTGATGTGACCGCAACCACATCATGCAGTCGGATTGGCTTACATTCCGCGTAAAGCCCAAGAGGCCGAAGCTAGGACGGGAATGAGGGGACTCGTTCAGCCCGCCTCGTCAGTGCCTGTGTGAAATTAAGTGAAGGTTGTCTGATTGTAAAGCTATGAAATGAAAGCTACGATTGAATACACATAGGTGCCAAGCCTGCACCCCCAAATCATACCTGCACGGCTAGAGAAAGGAGATGCACCCCTGATGATCGGCATTCTAGCCCGTCAAGACCTGCCATCGTTGTTGCAAAACCGCTGCAAGCGCTCGAGAGGTACTCAGAGCAAGCCTCCTCTTCATTAGCGAGGACTACTCCCGCATAGCCTTAGATACGGGAATTGTGAAGAGCAAATGTGAGTTGCCATTTGTAGGCACCGGCCACGAGATAACGCTTGCAGCAAGAAATTTCCACTTCCTTGATTGCATGCAAATTGATAAATTGAGCGGTGCTATACCAGTGCGTTGCCAAACCAAAGCGCATGATCTGAATGCCGCTCGGTGGGTATCTATAGCTAAGTAAACGCTTCCGCGGTTGAGGTACAGGAAAGTTGAGAGCATTCAAGTTGGCACGTGGAGTTCTCTGAATGTGGCTTGTGCTCCAGAGGAATTATATAAGCATAAGGTTTTTAGTTAAAGTACCGCTACCTAAGTCACTGTGGAGTGGCCTGCGGGGCGGGTCGACGTCACTCTTGGCGTCATAGCCACGAAGTTGTTTGTTCTTCCCTTTGCCTGTGTGGCTATGGCATTGTGTGAATCCGGTGATCTTGTACCACGACCCCTTTGTTCTTGAAAACAATCTGCCACTCCTTCTTCATTTCGCAACATTCTCTCACTAACTCAATTCTACACACAATCATTGCTTTCCCGCCGTCGAAACCTTGCTGAGAGCACTAGTAGCTTCCTATGCTTGTGGGCCCTGGACAGTGCCTTTCTGCATCGCCTTTTCATTAGAGCGCGCCCTGGTATCGGCTTGATACGCATACACCCAGACGGCCTTACAACAGCGTTGAGACGAACAAGCCCGTAGCCGAGACGACAAACCTTGTGTGTTGACTGCTGCTATTGCGCCTTAGAGGAGTCGAAGACGTACGGTCAATGGTGATGCATCTCACACTACCGCTAAGGTTTGTATCTGCCCAGAAGGACACCGTGGATGTGTACACCTGCTGATGTCTCATTGCACAGGTATCGAAGACGTCCAGATACGCACCTTTGATTCGATTGTGTGTCGTCGACGCCGCCGAGACCATCCCTAAACCCACCTTCAAATGATTACATCTGACACCCAGCCTTCAAAGGCCGGGCCCGATAGTAGCCATGAGAGACTCCCTGTGAACGCCGCCCACAAACAAGCCAAGGGCTCGCATGTCCTTGAGCAGAAAGAGGATGGAGCTTCCTCCGAGAAGCAAACATGGTCTGAGTCGATGTCAGTAGACGCACTCAGCCGGCTGCCCGAAGTCGCTGGGTATGTGGCTCGTCACCGCGATGAGCTTGCCGTGAGAGAACGTCTTACCGAGCTCCGATGTGTGCATGTGCAAGTTATGGCAAAAGAAGAGCTTTGCTCCCGACAACCGGGTCTAGGTCTTGATGAAGAAGCACGCCAGTTTCTTGAGACTTTTCATACGCGGCAGGAAGAGCTTCTCAAAGAACTGGAGGAGGTGGTATCAGAAGTCGACACCCTGCGTGGGGTGCTGACGCTAAGATCACCGGATGATACCCTACTGAAACTAGTCCTGGATAAGCTGGAAGGAAACGAGACGGCGCTTCATGCAGATGATGCAAATCCGGGACATGTTTTCGGGATCCTTGAAGATGCACGCTCTAGTGAGGGCTACGAACATCGAATTCACTCAATCTTGAAAGAAAAGCACGCATGGTTCATACCCCACTTCAAGACATGGTTCACAGAATGGCGCACTGCGTGGAAGGGTGATCCGGCTGTGTATCGGGCAATTCAGCGGTGGAAACAGGCCTCCCGAAAGGTAAGTTGAGTGCAGTTCTGGTCCCCCTGTCAAGTGTTGACACAAGGAACCAGGAGGATAACAATGGTACTTCCGACGTCCTCGACGTTGGCCTCAGTATCTCAGAATCGGGCATCCGCAATGCGGAGGGCGAGCTTATGGATCTGACCTGGCGAAAATGCGTGATCGATACCGCTTGCCCTGCCAACTGCATCAACGAGAGCAAATTGGAAGGCATCAAACACAAGATCACACCCTATCGAGGTCGGCAACTCAAAGGTCTTGGCTGGTGGGCAGTCCGGCCGAAAGGTACGGTCACTCTGACATTTAAACTCACAGGAGAGGAAAAGAAGGAAATTTTTGAAGCTACATTTCTGGTCCTCAGCCGGCGCCTGAGGCCAAGATTCGACTGCCTCCTTGGTTATCCATGGCTCAGGGAACATGGCTTCAGATTGGTGCAAGGCCAGGAGGGGCATATTGTAATTGGATGATCGATGACCGGTCTGTCGAAACGTGCTCAGAATCATGACTTGGACGGCAGCTTCACAGCGAGGGCCGCGGATGGCCTTGGAGTTATGATGCATATGCGAGGCGTTATGGTGACACGGGCTCGTGGGTGACAGATCACCTCAAGTTTCTCAACGTAACGTGGTCCTTTGGAAGACACTATGACTCCTTTTGGGCATCAATAAATCCACACTGCCATTTTCATTGACGCAAGTCGTGCGACTTGCCCAATTACAACCACAAGGCTGGACATCTTAGACATGTGGCAACATGTGTAGTTCTTACTGAATATCCTCCGGGCAAGGTCGGTGAGTCAAGGCATAGGCTGCATGAGCTCCCGCGTTACAGAAGAGAGCAAAACAGTACATTCAAAACACTACTCTACCATACATTCAGATGGAGCATTCAGGACGCGACTGAGAACATGATCAAATTACAGAGCTGAAAAATTAGTCGCCGCCAAGATGATTCTGCCATAATTTCGGAGCTCTGGCATAAATGCCTGTAATTCTGGGCCCCATCACCAAAACGCACCTAAAACCGTAGGCGGCTGCGCGCTAATCCACAAATCTTACCTAGAAGTTTAACTGAAAAAATTAATTTCAAGGCCAGCCAGGGTCAACCGCGTTAACATGAAGCAAATTCCCTAGGCCAATTAGACATTTTACTTTTTATAGCTCCTATGTACGCGCTTATCAATGGTGAGGATGGCTAAAAGCACCGTGTTCTTGTATTGTTCACCTGTTTTGCATTTTGACGTTTCGGAGGACAACATTTGCCTGCGTAAGGCGGTGAGAATTAGCGTCTGGCGACTACTTTTGGATCGCAGTTAACTACTAAATTAAATTAGGGGTCGGTCGCACGTCCCAGCACCGAGAACTGAAGCCAACCCACCTATCCGAGATTAGCTTCCGGGGATGTCACCCGGCTTTGTTGCAAGGGACTTAGGTGCTTGGATTCCCCCTACTACCTCAGCCTCGAAACCTGACGACACCGCTCTAACCTGCGCATCGGATCTTTTGCACAATCGAAGAATTGGAGGGGTAAAGCAGGACCAGGCTGCCAGCCACCAGACTTGCTATGATTGGCCAAACACATCACTGTGCTGAATCCCCCCAAACTCCCACTTTGCGATCATGCCACTTGCATCATTGGCTCCTCACATCTGGAGCCTGTCTATTCGAGCAGCCCGGAGACTTTCCACGAAACGTGATGAGAAGCTGTGACAGCACTAGACACCAGGGTCAGGTACTTCTGACAACGCATTGCAGACTTCGCGCCCGACTTCATAGGCGTTTTTGGCGCCTTTACTGCAACAACCAGACATGGTTGTGAACGATGCCTGATAGCCTTGCGCTGCAGACACGTCCAGTACACCTCGCATCGAACCTCAAAAAGACTCTGCCGCCATGCCTGACACAAATATGGACGTTGAGCGTCAGGCGACGGATCACCGTTCAAGACTCAGCATCTCGTACTTTTTCTGGCTGTTGACTCACCTCCATCTCTTCTTCTCAGGCCATCCACTTGCCTCGATGGTATGAACAATAACACACCCTACGTCTGTGAGCAGAGCTGATTGGAATGTAGGCGAACGACATGCCCTTTTCGATCACGCTTGTGGCGCGCGGGAAAGACGTGATGGTCGAAGCTTCGGCGAGAAAGGATGGGAACCTGGAAAAGAGCTTGATATCCGAAAAGAAAGCAGCAGAGACGAAAGGGACTACCACTTCCTTGCCGTCCGCCTTGCAATTCAAGGACTCACATGGTACTATGTATCAGTCCTCCATGGAAGTCACATTGCGGTATGAAAAGCATGGGTCTCACCAGACCTTCGAGGAAACACTTTACATTGTAGAGGACTGCCAGCCGGATGTAATCATGCGGCGAGATATTTCCAAACAGTCTTTGCAGAGCAAAGACGGCAGCTACCCAACATACTACGGAAAGCAGAGCAAAGGTAAGAAGTCTCGCCAGCAGCAGCGGGCGCGTACGAGCCATCGTCGCTAACGCGATGTGGTCTGAAGAGGATGAAGCCCAGCAAGCAGCAGTAAATGCGCAAAATACAAAGAAGCGAGAGGCTCAAATCGCAGTCGAACGGCAGAACGAACTTGCACGTCGACAGGAACGTGCACGACAAAACGAGCCCCAGGGGCCGATTGAGGGAACCGGACGGCGTTGACTTTGCAAATGCTGGGGAGTGGACAGGTGTTCCCGTCTCCCTGGTGAGGATTTCTTTTCTGTGGACATCATTCTGAGAAACATACCTTTCGATGAGAATCTGGTCAGCTATTGGTCAGATCGTACATAGTGACGATTGCTGAAGGAAGTATGTGCTCCTGAATATATAGTTGGAGCTGAGTGAGCAGCGTGCAATGTTGAATATCGGCGCTCGGTGCTAAGCATGTGTCTGTATCCAGAACTCAAGATCTCTGCGCGAGTAAGATCTTCGACAAATGACTTGAAGCGTACAAGTTCAGTGTGATCTGCGGACGGCGCATAAAGCATTAGTAATGTGCGCCCCACGTCCCTCTTTATTTAAGGGACCTTATGATTGTGAAACCACCTTATGCTAGACTCTCCGTCAGCTTCTTCAATTCTTGTGAAAAGGAAGGTCAGAGCGACGGCAAACGCGAATAGCCGACTTCAAGCCTCGCAAGCATCACCTCCGAGCAAGGAAGACCGACACTCTCGGTATATAGAATGCTGATTCTAGCTAGAAACAGGTAGTCATAATCTTGCCAATCTGTGAGAATCTGTGGTCGATTTAAGATTCGGAGATCTCGGACTAGGTCTATTACCCGCCTCGGAGTTCTCGAAGTTGGCAGTGTAAGATCTGTGGAACAGCTAGTCATGCAAGGGGGGGTGTCACACTCGAAAGCGGTGGCGGGATTTTCTGTGGTGGCATGACTCGTCACCCCGGCTTGGGAGTCATTGCCAGGACTCCGTGAACGTTGCATGATTGGTTTCCACTTCAGAGTACGCCGGAATAAAAAATTGGCAATGCAGTCTGCCAACCACATTCCGCTGGATCATGTGACTTACATTATTGGCGGTTGTTCTACTACTAGTTAGCACTATTTCTCCGCCAAGGCTCGTCAGCTAGGCTGAACAACTCAACTGAAGCACACGTCACATAATACAGGTCCCACGCTGCAGTCTCCCTCCCATGTCAGACAGACTTGAAGCGACGCCATTCTGGCCACATTTCGTCGAATAGGAAACTGTCCTGTGGGCCGGCCAGCGAATCAGATACGATGTGACTGGCAGCGGATCAGGAGACATCCAGTCTATTTGCATGGAACGGGGAGTGTAAGTCATAGCGTCTCACGTTTACTGATGCTGGGCGGGCGAATGGCAGCACAGGCCGTCCACTGAGACCAGTTTCGGCATAGTAGGCCAGAGATGGCTGCGTAACGATCGTGAAACTGACGGGTAGGATTCGAACCCATTCCCAGGAGTTAGGACAAGCTCACCGTATTACCTGGAGTCTACCAACCCCCCAAAATCGAGACGAAAACCAAGTTTACTGCCGAGGAAACTGCCATGCAAAAGATCTCGCAGTGCACTTGGAAGTAATGCTTTATCACGAAGCTGATTTGTGGTGGCCAGAACTGAGTGCCATTCTTGATCAAAGTGGCCTTTGGCTTCTTCGTAAGTATGGTTGATGCACTGAGAAATGAGAGTCTGTGCTATGACGTCCCCTTGCATGATTCATGTGTACTTCGCCGGTGTACGTTAGCCTACACTCAGGCCTACCAATTGTCTGCAATTCTCTCCGTTACACTTCTATTGTGCCACGTGGTTGTAATCTCCTCGAAGCGCACTCGAATAACCGTAGTGCAAGGAATACCACTTGAAGGCCACTCGCAAACGTGTGATTTTGGATTGTTAATGCACTGTGCCACCCGGAAAGGCGCTCTCGAACATCTTCTGTTGATATCACCCTAACCCTCCCAGCATCCTCCACCAGCCGTCACAGCATCGTTTCCATTGGGCACGAAGTGGAGAATCGTAACAATGAGCAATGAAGATCATCGAAGGCGCTCAGGATCGCAGAACACGCCCAACTCATCGTCGTATCTGACATGGTTCTTGTCGCGTCCGCATCTGTTTGGGCGACGGAGCGATGCCACATCTTTGGTAATGAAACCTTCAAGGGACATATTGCAGAAGACTGATGGATGAAACAGACACCTGGCACAGTCGTGACCTTGACCGCTGTGGCAGACGGTACGGAGCGTCAATTTGTTATGCAGAAGGTGAAGATTGATGGTACATTGGGCAAGAGTGTCATAGCACGTCAGAAAGCAGATGCCAGCATGGCGACCAAGGAGGCTCTGGCTCGACCAGAGATCCTAAGAGATTCCAGTGGAAGGATCCACAACACCACCCATTGCGTCACCCTACGCTGCGCCATCAACGATGCCAACCAGACGGTCAGCGAAAGGTTCTATGTGAGCGATAATTGCGGCGAGTTTGAGGCACTTCTTCGCAAAGAGATAAATCAAGGCTAGGGACAGACCTTCGTTGGACGGGAAGGCAATGGACGTATGCACACAAGCGGACTGGGGCAGTGGTCCCAACAGGCCGTACAACCCAGACCTTAGGGGTTAGGCCGCTGTTGAGATACTCGGCCGTCTCACCGCCGCTAAGCTGTTGAAGCTGTCGGCGTTACTTTTCCTAGACGTCATGTTGCCCTTTATTGCAGTGGTTGCATTTGCAATATTTGTCAATTTGCAGTGTGTCGAGCGCTCGGTATTCGGTCCCATGGTCCTAGATCTTGGATGCCTTTTGTCCAGAGCGCAAGGTGGCACTGCGCTCTACCCTCCGGAACCTCCGGTGCTCGAAGATCTCTATAGGTAGGGTGCCTGCTGAGGAACCCGGGGTGTTGTCGAAGCTCGACTCAGGCTAAGGTCAGGTTTGCTCACATACAGGTCAGGTTGAAGCTGCAACTGCTCAGGTCCAAAGACGGAAATGGAAATTGCTCATGTCGAGATTCCGACGTCGAATACCTTGTAACGCCCCCGCCTGCGCAACACCCATCCCTTTCATACTCGATTCAATGCATCTACACCACTCATAACTACACTAAATCGATCGGAATGAGCACGAGGGAATTGATGCCATGGTTTACCTTGACGAGGTACCCGTAGACGGAGTCGGACATCGCGCCCAGTGTGAACCTATTGTCCCCTGTGAATTCCTGTCAGACGTTTGGTGAGATGGAGGAATCCTGGCTCCACCTCTGTCATTTGTATCTACCTCTATATATGTACACTCGGCCCGCCTCGCTGCCCGAGGCCACCTCGCCGCCTGAGGCCACCTAGCCACCTCGGACCTGCCCAGCTGAACTTCCGCGAACCGGCGAGTACAGTCAGCATGTCTGACAATTCCAACTGTCGAGTGTTGATGGCCATGGGCTACCTCCCAGGCAAGTGGGTGATGTGTTGAACGGCGTCGTAGAACTTGGGCCCGGTGAACTCCAGAGATAGGGACCCCAAGTCTGCAAGGTATTTCTGGACGCTACTTCGACTCCAGTCTTCTTCCGGTACGTGATTGGCATCCGGTTGGGCGTATCGAATGTTTGATAGAGCATCTAGAGACGTCAGCGACAGACCTTGACTTGGTGGCCCCCGCCTCCTTCAGGCCATTTTTCTGGCAGTAAACTAACCTCACTGTTCGCCCAGGAGTATGCCCTTTGACTACGATTGAGATATCTAGGATGAAGAGTGAGGGTTGAAGGATCATGTGCCTTAAACAGGTCTCACTACTTGCGATCCTTCGCTGCATGGGGGGAATTCAATTCTGCTTTAATGACGTTCTGCGCTGAAAATGCTATCCCAATCCGGACCTGCCTAAAACTTGGAAGCAATGGCTTCGGTCTGCCACCACCATGGCTGCTACTGAAGTACACTCAAATTAAGTTGCCCGGCTTGATTCAATGTGCCCTGTTCAGTATTGAAAGTGGTTGTCTCTCAATATCAATCGAATCACAGGGTGCCAGCCCCTTCCTGTGAGTATTGTCGACAACTGACATGCTTCAGGTATTTCCACGGCTGCTTCCGGCTACTTCTGTCGTTGCGACACATAGAGGTTCATGTTTCTTTGTACGTGAATCGCGTAGCAGCTCGTCTGCATTGGACTTATAGGGTCAACAATGCCGAAGTCGAAGTGATTCAACAGCTGTTCACAACTTGTGTAAGGTAAAGCTTAAAGAATCACGTTTCAGACAAACATACCTCGAATAAGACTTTCGTCAGCTCCATTAATGCAATGCTCCTACCCAAGCAAGTAAACCTTCCGGCACCGAAGGTTATTTCCCAGGCTCTCTCATACTTTCTTATCGTCTCGGGATCGCCGTCGAGCCACCTTTCGGGCCTAAAATGGTCGACATCATCGCCAAAGATATCTCGACGTTTCATCATGCTATGGGAGCTCCAGCCGACCTGGGTCCCGCCAGGGATGTATACGCCATTGACTGTCGCGCCCTCTGGTGGCGCAACCTTTGTTTGCATGCCGTTCAAAGGTTGCCACATTCTCAGCCCTTCCTTAATGCAAGCCTGAAGGTAGGGCATTTGCATTCCCATAGAGTAACTGATGATCGGGACTGTCACGTTTCCGCTCTTAACCGCCTGATCTATTTCACCGCGGAGCTTTGCAAATGCCACAGGATTCGTCAGGAGGTATAGCATGGTGCATCTAATGGAAGTTGCTGTTGAATCTGCTCCAGCTAGTATTTGGAGAAGCGATTCTGACTCGGCTTCTTCTTGGGTAAGTCCGTGAGAAATAAACGAGTTGAGCATATCCTGCGGAGCTTTAGCATCGGAGCTGAACCTCTCAGCCACTATCCTGCGAGTAATGCCAATAATTGCTCCCAAGCCTATCTTATCCTCTGCCTTTGGCCCTGCGATTGCCTGCATCAGCCTACTTGACAGGACACTGTGGACCAGGGGAATATTCGTGCCAAGCTCCATCATTGGGAAAAAGGCAGTGCTCGTTTTGTTGTAATCGTAAAGATCCTCGTTCTTCGTGACAAACCCGAACGGATAGCCAAAAGCCATAGTGGTGAGGCTGTCTAAAGTGAAGAACTGAGCGAGCTTCGCGAAGTCCATGACTTGCTTCTTCTCCGCATATTCTCGCTTTATAAGTTGGATGAGGTCAATAACGCGAGCGTCGATATCTGGCTCGAGAGTAGGGACTTCTTTTGCCGTGTACTGCGCTTTATCAGTGAATCAAGCATCGTAGGAAGGGGATGTTGGGATTTGTTAACCCCCGGCATCACTCTTGCTCTTAGCTCGGTATGTCGAACCTCGTCCCTCTCCGAAAGAAGATTGTCGATTCTTGGGTCCAATTTCATTCCTTTATACCAATGGCCTCGCCTGAATGGAGAGCGTGGTGCGTTCATATGTCGCTGAATTACGGGGTCATCCGTCAGGATCATATTTGGCCCTATCCGGAAAGGAGAACCTTGTTTTTGTCAGTTACTCGCTCCCACCGAATCCGACCTGGTAGTAATCTACCATATCGTTTGAATGCATCCTCTGCAGCAAGATACAATCGTCCTTGTGCGGTTATTTGGAAAAGCCAGAGCTGTGAGACGCATGCGAGAGGAGGACCGGGAATATGGCGCAATCTCCAAAAGCTCATAAAAGAGCTGATAAGCGCGTAAAGCGACAGCACCACCACGGTCGCGATAACTCCATGCGTCCAGGGCAGTGACGCCAAGTGCGACAGGTCCATTAGAAATCCGAATTGCTCTGAGAAGTCCTAGAAGTAGATGAACACAACTCAAAGTGAAAACGTGTCAGTGGTGGCCTAGGTCCTGTAGCAAAATCAGGCCCTTCAGAAGAGGAAGAATACTAGTAGCATGGACACGTGGTTAGACCGAGCCCGACTTATCGAGTACGGGTGGACGGGTAGGAAGCATCCTCGCTATGCGAGCCGTAGTACAGCTAGCTACAGCGGAGCGCTCGTCCCGACTTCTTGGACATGTCGGGCAGAGCCAGTCAGTGGAATTCCACAGTTTAGAGGCGTGCGCGGAAGGTGCAATGCATGCATTAGGGACCAAGCTAGGCGTTTCTAGGGTTCTCGTACCGGGACTTTGCATAAATGCCTAGCAGCGGTGCGGGGGAGACGTTCGGACGTCTGCGTTTGGCATTTGCAAGGCCCATCCTTTCGCAACTCATACATGCTCAACAAGGAGGCCGTCGCGCTTTGAGGGAGAGCAGGAGAATACTATCATGAACCACATTCCATGTCGCAAGCTTCCAGCCGCCCCCCTCTTCGCAGCCTGAAGTAAATTTGCCGGGACGACATTTGAACTTATCCCTGTTGTCACGGTTATGGAGGCATCCGAGTCTGTCGCCGGCCTTGATCCCAATTCCGACGAGGTACGCTCGATGTGTTCTAATTACACCTCCCTGGAGGCGTCCTCATAACTGAATGCCCGGGTCAACCAGTATGACGATGGCGATTCGACATACTATGAAAGGTAAGATCTGATTCGGTCTGATCTCCGTGTTTCGAGCATTGCCATGAACAAGCGATAGCGCATCATCAACATTTTCCGCACGGTCGAGCGTGTATGACTACGAGAAATCTCACGGGAGGACGTACCATGCAGTGAGTGGTGCAATAATTTCTCATCGCTCGAGCAAACATGAAACTAAGGCGGACAGTATCACGCGGGCAGTGAGTTGGACATCATCTATTATGATTCTGCTGACCAAGGGAGAGTACTACGTGCCCAATGACGATGTCAGTATGCACCGGAGAGAAGCAAGGCCAACAGCTGATATGATGCTTCACAATAGGACGAACAGGAAAGGTGTGGTGATCAAGAATCTCGACATTTCACTTAGCTTGCCCAACCTAATTTTCCACATCCAGGATTGACCTAACCTACCACGCTTTACGACTGGCGTTGCAAGACAAACTGTATTGGGCTCCCGTCCAGGCACCTCAAGCCATACTTGACGTAGGCACAGGCACAGGTGAGTTATAACTAAACGAACATGTAAAAGTGGGGTGACTGACAGCGCTTCGTCCAAGGAATATGGGCAATTGACGTTGGTCAGTGTTTCTCGGAAACGTGGCAGGCTTGTGAAATCTGACTCGTCCGTCAGCCGATCATCATCCAGGTGCAGGAGGCAAGAAGCCCATCCTGCTGGAAATCAACTCTCACTTACGTCGGCTACCAGTAATCGGCATCGACCTAAGTCCCATCCAGCCGACCTTTGTTCCTCCGAATCTCCAGGCTTGTCGCCCATGTCCCACTACGTGCATCAAAATCTAACAACACCTTTTCAGTTCGAGGTTGTTGATGCCGACGAAGAGTGGACTTTTACCCGCGAGTTCGACCTGGTACACACTAGGATCATGAACGATTTCACCCTAACGGATTGTGAGTGGTGTAGAAGACATCCTCTTGATTTTCTTCCATTTATGAAGCTCACTGACTCGTTGCGCTTACAGGGTCGCACTTCTACGAACAGGCTTTTCGGTACGAACCCATCTCTACGTCTTCCATTCATGCACACCTGTTCAAGACTCGAATCGCTAAGTATAACCTAGATCTCTCAAGCCCGGCGGTTGGGTCGAGAGCCAGGAGTTTGATTACAACAGACGGTCAGATGACGGCACCATCCCTTCGGACAGCAAGTTATCTCACTGGGAGCGAGAGTGGACACGAGGCATGAACAAGATCGGCCTCTCAGGCGCATGCAATCCAGAGCGTGTAGTGAGTCAAATGAAGCAAGCCGGTTTTATCAACGTCACGAGACTTGACTTCAAACTGCCGATTGGACCGTGGGCCAGAGATGAGCAGCTGCGCCAAGCAGGACTCTTCTCGCTAGTTATGCTGCTCGAGGGAATACACGGTCTTTGCGTAAAGGTTTTCATAGACTTACTTGGCTACACCGAGGATCAACTCGAGATCTTGCTCATGGAGTGTCGGCAAGAGATCAAGACCAAGTCGGTGCATAGTTATTGGCCGGTGTAAGTTTTACTTTCTTCACACTGATACTTGGAGGGTACCAATAATGACTGATTTACTTCTAGATACGTGATCTACGGACAGAAGCCACCGTCGTCGACTGAGATCTAGCATTCTCGATCTATTACGGGGCAGCGAAAAGCGAGATGAACTGCCAGATCACCATCTTCAACGCGGCCAAAAGGCCAAGCGCGGACAGTACTCGATACTTCTGCGCGGTAGATACGACTTCGTCGCGAGCCAGTGTTAAGCTTTAACAAGGCTACCAAACCATGAAAAATCTCCCTATACTGTACAGCGTACTTATCCCTCGACGTTTACTCGTGGATGCTTTGTGTCACAGGACGGAAGAATCTCGACTGCGACATATTCAGATTTCAATATTGGGTGGGATAACGAGACCAGCTCAACTACCGAAGGATGGCGGGGAGAACGCCTTATGACGAGACTTGCTGAGATCCAGCTCAACCACCGTCAGAACTGTTTTGCTGCAGCGCTTGCTAGTTGGGCAGGTTGGGCCCCAATTAGGCCTGGGGTGTCATTGGGGGCAAAATTACCTACCCCGTCTGTTGTAACTGGTTCTCGGGTATGCCCAAAAATTGTAGGAACATCCTGGTTCTGCGCAGTAGCAGGGGAAGCGAAGTGTCGAGATACCTGGAGGACGAAGTTCTTCCCTTCAGCACCTCAAGAGCAACCATCAAATAATCCTATTGATACCTTCGTTTATGATCTGATGGGCCTGACGCCTGTGTTCGAAGCGGTGGATTTTTGCCTGCTA
>Ga0335072_10004073_pt1 | contig 21805 bp, 19 predicted proteins | sample Lox_Sample_21_FD_206725 | JGI IMG/M metagenome (GOLD analysis project Ga0335072, IMG submission 206725) | Soil microbial communities from Loxahatchee National Wildlife Refuge, Florida, United States - Lox_Sample_2.1 | ecosystem: Environmental > Terrestrial > Soil > Wetlands | place: USA...
TACGGCGCCAATGGCGTGCTCGGCAAGCCATTGGCTGCCTACAACCCCACCGGAAACATCCTCGGCACGCCGCGTGAGCTCAAGCTGACGTTAGGCATAAAGTTCTAGCTCTTGCCCACCAAGGACGGTCTGCGGCGGATTCCGGCATGGTTTACCCTCTCCTTGCCGGGATTCACCCACTTTTTCTGCGCGGAATATTTGATTTAAAGTCTCTCGCCATGACATCACCATTCGTTCGCAAGACTGCGCTGAAGGCTCTGCTTGCTGTATGGGTGTTATGTGGCGGTGCCGTGCCGCCAGCGTCGGCGCAAACGGCCAGGTACGACTACCGGCATCTTCCCAAAGCGCAGCAGGCCATGGTGGCCGATCTGGAGCAGCGCACGTTTCAATGGTTCTGGGATAGCGCCAATCCAGCCAACGGGCTGATACCGGACCACTATCCTGGGCCTTCCTTCTCCAGCATTGCGTCCGTCGGGTTTGGCCTGACCGCCTATGGCATCGGCGTGGAGCGTGGCTACATAACGCGCGAGCAGGCCGTCGATCGCACGCTGACCACGTTACGCTTCTTCGCCAACGCGCCGCAAAACGGCAGCGAGGACGATGCCTCCGGCTATCACGGGTTTTTCTACCACTTCCTCGACATGCGTACCGGCAAGCGCTTTACGCGCGCGATCGAACTGTCGAGCGTGGATACCACCCTGCTATTGGGCGGCGTGTTGTTTGCGCAGTCGTATTACGATCGCGATACGCCCAAGGAAAAAGAAATCCGTACACTGGCGGATGGTATTTACCGCCGCGTCGACTGGACCTGGATGCAACCCCGCGCGCCACTGATCAGCATGGGCTGGACGCCGGGCGGCAAGTTCATCGATTCGGACTGGAAGGGCTACGACGAAGGCAAGCTGATCTACATCCTTGCGCTGGGTTCGCCCACGCATGCGATTTCCGACCAGGCCTGGGCAGCGTGGGCCAGCACGTATCCCAGGCAATGGGGCATGTTCTACGGGCAGACTTTTCTCAACTTCGCGCCGCTGTTCGGCCATCAATACAGTGAAGCCTGGGTGGACTTCCGCGGCATTCGCGATGCATGGGGCCGCACGCACGGCCTGGATTATGTTGAAAACGGCCGCCGCGCAACCTACGCGCAGCGCGCCTATGCCATTGCCAATCCAGGACACTGGAAGGATTACGGCGCAAACATCTGGGGCTTGACGGCCTGCGACGGTCCTGGCGACCTCAAAATGAAAACCAGTGACGGCGCCACGCGCGAATTTTTCAGCTATTCCGCACGCGGTGCCGGACTCGACTACATCAGGGACGACGGCACCATCGCGCCCACGGCGGCCGCGGGCTCCATTGCCTTTGCGCCGGAAATCGCAGTTCCCGCGCTGCAAGCGATGAAAGAGCGCTACGGCGACAACGTCTACGACAAGTATGGTTTTGTCGACGCCTTCAACCCCAGTTTCGACGGCGCGGTGACGACGGAGGCGGGGCGCTATATCGTCAACGGCTGGTTCGATACCAAGCAACTGGGCATCGACCAGGGGCCAATCGTGTTGATGATCGAGAACTGGCGCAGTGGTTTCGTGTGGAAGGTGATGCGCAGGAATCCGTATATCCGCAAGGGCTTGTTGCGAGCAGGTTTTACCGGGGGATGGCTGGGCCAGCAACACTAGGTCGCACGTGTTTCGCCACTTGGAGGGAACGTGAAAGAACTTGCCTTGCCTTCGTCGCCGGGCTCCCGTGTCTTGGCAAGCCAAAGTCGCTGGGCCCCGGCTTTCGCCGGGGCGACGAGGGTGAGCGCTGCGCTTTGCTGCGTGATTTCCCTGGCGATGGCTATTTGCCTCACTGCCTGTTCATCCCAGACGGACTCCCACACGCTCACCTTCTGGACCATCGGCCGCGAAGGCGAAGCCATCACCCAACTGCTGCCCGCATTCGAGCGTGAAAATCCCGGTATCCACGTCGTGCTGCAGCAGCTGCCGTTGAGCGCCGCGCATCAAAAACTGCTGACGGCTTTCGCCGGCGACTCCACGCCGGACATGACCCAACTGGGTAATACCTGGCTGCCGGAACTGGCCGCATTGGGTGCGCTCGAACCGCTGCAGACGCGCGTCGCGCATTCGTCAGTCGTGCACCCCGACGATTACTTTTCCAGCATCTGGTCCACCAATGTCTACGATGGCGTGCTCTACGGCATACCCTGGTACGTCGACACGCGCCTGCTGTTCTATCGCAGCGACCTTTTGAAAGCCGCCGGCTTCGACGCGCCGCCGCGCGATTGGACCCAATGGCGGCGCATGCTTGCCGCGCTGAGCCATCCGGAGCGCGGCGTCTACGGCATCCTGCTGCCGACCAACGAATACGAACAGTTGATGTCACTGGCCTTGCAGCAGCCCGATCCTTTGCTGCGCGACGGTGGGCGCTATGGCAATTTTGAAAGCGCGGGCTTCAAGCGCGCCCTGACGTTCTACGTCGACACGTTTCGTCTGCATCAGGCACCGCCGATCACCAATATCGAGGCCGGCAACCCGTGGGAGGAATTCGGGCGCGGTGTGTATAGCTTCTATTTTTCAGGACCCTGGAACATCGGCGAGTTTCGCAAGCGCCTGCCCGCCGCAGAGCAGGCGGACTGGAACACGGCGCCGCTACCGGGGCCGGAGGGCCCTGGCGCATCGGTGGCGGGCGGTTCCAGCCTGGTGATCTTCCGCAAGGCCAAAAACAAACAAGCTGCCTGGAAACTGATCGAATATCTGTCGCGCCCGGATGTGCAAGGCCGCTTTTACGACCTGCTCGGCGACATGCCGCCGCGTCGGCGTTCGTGGAACCAAGGCGGCCTGCGCAACGATCCAAAAATCCAGGCGTTTCGCGAGCAACTGGAGCGCTTGAAGCCTACGCCGCCCGTACCCGAATGGGAGCAGATCGCCAACGAAATGCAGCTCGTGGCGGCGCAAGCCGTGGCGGGCGATCTCACCATCGACCAGGCTGCCGCCGACATCGACCGGCGCGCCGATCGCATCCTGGAAAAGCGGCGATGGATGCTCGATCACGCCCGCCACGCAGCGAGTGAGGCCCTATGAACCGCCAGCATGCGGCCTGGTTGCTGCTTGCCCCTGCCGCCATCGTGCTCGGCGTGTTCTTTCTGCTGCCGGTGGCAGGTGCGTTCGCTTTGAGTCTCACCGATTACGACCTGTACGCACTGGCCGATATCCACAATTTGCGTTTCGTCGCGTTGAACAACTATTGGGCGTTGCTGCATCGCCCGCTGTTCTGGTCGGCGCTGGGGCATACGGTCTATTTCGTGGCGGTGGGGGTGCCGCTGTCGATGCTGGTTTCCCTATGCGCGGCCTTGCTGCTGCATTCGCCGTTGGCGCGCTGCAAACCGTTGTTCCGCACGGCCCTGTTCGCGCCGGTGGTGACGACGGTGGTGGCGGTAGCGGTGGTGTGGCGCTATCTGTTCAACACCAAGTACGGCCTGGTGAACGAGGTGCTGGGCAGCGCCGGCATCCATCCGGTCGACTGGCTGGGCGATCCGCATTGGGCGATGCCGGCCATCATCCTGTTCGCGGTGTGGAAAAACTTCGGCTACAACATGATCATCTTGCTGGCCGGATTGCAGGCGATCCCGGCCGAGCTACACGAAGCGGCACGTATCGACGGTGCCTCGACCTGGCGGCAGTTCCGCCACATCACGCTGCCGATGCTCGCGCCGACGCTGTTGATGGTCGGCATTCTTACCGTCTGCGGTTATTTCCAGCTGTTCGCGGAGCCCTACGTGATCACCGAAGGCGGTCCGCTGCAAAGCACGGTCAGCGTGCTGTATCTGATGTACGACGAAGGCTTCAAGTGGTGGAACCTGGGCGCCGCTTCGGCGATTGCCTTCCTGTTGTTCGCGATCATGTTCGCGGTGTCGGAGTTGATGCTGCGCGTTGGAGGAAAGGAGGCCGGTACATGACGCCGCGCTTGGCCAAGGCGTTGATCAACGGCCTGCTCATCGGCGGCGCCCTCGTCGCGCTGTTTCCCATGCTGTGGATGGTGTCCGTCTCGCTGATGCAGCCGGGCGAAGCCAGCAACTTGCCGCCGCCGCTGCTGCCCGCGCAGGCTACGCTGCATAACTATCGGGAATTGTTCCTGCGCGCAGGCATGGGCCGTTATTGGCTCAACAGCTTGCTGGTATCCACCGCCATTACCGTTCTTTCGCTCGCGTTCAACCTGATGGCCGGCTATGCGTTCGCCAAGCTGCGCTTTGCCGGACGCGATGCGTTATTCAAAGGCGTGGTCGGCATGCTGGCCATTCCTGCACAGGTGGCGATGTTGCCTTTGTTCCTGCTGTTGAAGCCCATCGGGCTGGTGAACCATTACGGCGGCGTGATCGTGCCGGCCATGGCAAGCGCGTTCGGTATCTTCCTGGTGCGCCAGTATGCGCGCGGCATTCCCGACGAACTGCTGGAAGCGGCGCGCATCGACGGGGCAGGGGAGCTGCGCATCTTCGTGCGCGTCGTCTTGCCGTTGCTGAAGCCGATCATGGTGACGCTGTCGATCTACACCTTCCTCACCGCTTGGAACGACTTCATGTGGCCGCTGATCGTGCTGACCGGGCAGGAACACTACACGCTGCCGCTCGGTCTCGCTTCACTGGCGCGCGAACATGCCACGGATACCGAGCTGATGATGGCCGGTTCGGTGGTCACCGTGGTGCCGGTGCTGCTGCTGTTCCTGGCCTTGCAGCGCTATTACCTGGAGGGGCTGCTGCTGGGCAGCGTCAAAGGCTGAATGCGCACCGCCCTATCCAATCCGCAGGCCGCTGTCGGCATCAAAAAAATGCAGGCGTTGCGTATCCAGGCCCATCGGCAAGCTGCTGCACGATGCAGGCAACTGTTGCGGCGGCACGCGCGAAACGATCGCCTGCTCGCCGAAGCGCAGGTTGAGGAACACCTCGTTGCCCACCGGCTCGATCACTTCCAGCTGTGCTTCGAACACACTTGCCTGCGGCGTTGCGGGTTGCAGATGTTCCGGGCGCACGCCGAGCACGATGGCGCGATCCTGCCATGGCGCCAGCGCAGCCGCCTGCGTCGGCAAGTCGCCCAGCGGCAACACGGCGTGCGGCATCACCAACTGCCACCCCGCCTGACGCTGCAACGTGCCGCGCAGCAGGTTCATCGCAGGCGAGCCTACAAAGCCGGCCACGAACAGATTGGCCGGTTTCTCATACAGCCGCATCGGCGTGTCGATCTGTTGAACCCTGCCGCCATCCAGCACCACGATGCGCTCGCCCAGCGTCATCGCTTCCACCTGATCGTGCGTGACGTAGATGGTGGTGGTGCCCAGGCGCCGATGCAGCCGCGCGATCTCCACGCGCATCGTCAGGCGCAGCCTGGCGTCGAGGTTGGACAGCGGCTCGTCCAGCAGAAATACCTTCGGCTCGCGCACCAGCGCACGCCCCAGCGCCACGCGCTGGCGCTGGCCGCCGGACAAGGCAGCCGGCTTCGCATCCAGGCGCTGCGCCAGCTCAAGCAATTGCGCCGCTTCGCTCACGCGCCGCGCGATCTCCGCCTTGGGCATGCCGCGCAGTTGCAGTCCAAAGCCGAGATTTTCCGCGACCGTCATATGCGGATACAGCGCGTAGTTCTGGAACACCATCGCGATGTCGCGATCCTTCGGCGCCACCTCGTTGACCACGCGGCCGTCGATGCGCAAGGTACCGGAAGAGATCGATTCCAGCCCGGCAATCATCCTCAGCAGCGTGGTCTTGCCACAGCCCGAAGGGCCCACCAGCACCAGCAATTCGCCATCGGCGATATCGAAGCTGGCAGCGTCGACGCCGACATGGCCGTTGGGATAGACCTTGCGCACCTGCTCAAGACTGACCGTCGCCATCGAAATGCATTGCCCCATTGGCCTGCAGCGTTGGGCTATTCTCCCAGCGTAATCGATTACATCAAGCCGCGTTGCGGCATGGAGAGTTTCGCATCATGAGCCGCTACCGTTTCCCGGACGGTTTTATTTGGGGCGCAGCCACCTCGGCCTACCAGATCGAAGGCTCGCCCTTGGCCGATGGTGCGGGCCCAAGCATCTGGCAGCGCTTTGCGCATACGCCCGGCATGATGGCTAACGGCGATCATGGCGACACCGCTTGCGACCATTACCGCCGCTATAAGGAGGACGTGCAGTTGATGCGGGCGCTCGGCCTGCACAGCTACCGCTTCAGCGTGGCATGGGCGCGCGTGCTGCCGGAAGGCACCGGTCGGGTGAACCAGAAAGGACTGGATTTCTACTCCCGCCTGGTCGATGAGTTGCTCCAGCATGGCATCCAGCCCAACGTCACGCTGTTCCACTGGGATTTGCCGGCGGCGCTCGACGACCGTGGCGGATGGTTGAACCGCGATAGCGCGCACTGGTTTGCCGACTACGCCAGTGTGGTGTTCAAGGCCTTGGATGGCCGGGTACAGCGCTGGTCCACCATCAACGAGCCGTGGGTGGTGACCGATGGCGGCTATCTGCATGGCGTGCTTGCGCCTGGACATCGCAGCAAATACGAAGCGCCCATCGCTGCGCATAACCTGATGCGCGCCAGCGGCGCGGGGATCCAGGCGTATCGCGCAGTGGGACGGCACGAGATCGGCGTGGTGTTCAATATCGAGCCGAAGTACCCGGCTTCGCAGCGGCCGGATGACGAAGCCGCAGCGCAGCGTGCGCATGCCTACATGAACGAGCAGTTCGCCGATCCGGCCTTGCTCGGTTCGTATCCGCCGGCGTTGAAGGACATTTTTGGCGACGCCTGGCCCGATTTTCCCGCCGATGATTTCCAGCTCACGCGGCAACCGGTCGACTTCGTAGGCATCAACTACTACACACGCTCCGTGGTGAAGCATGACGAGCAGGGCTACCCATGCCGGGCCTCGCGCGTGCGGCAGCACCATGCCACGCATACCGAAACCGGTTGGGAAGTCTACGAGCAGGGGCTGGCCGATACGCTGATGTGGTTCAAACACCGCTACGGCGATCTGCCGCTGTACGTTACCGAAAACGGCGCAGCTTTCTACGATCCACCGGTAGCGGAAGGCGAGGTGGTAGAGGATCCATTGCGCGTGGCCTATCTGCGCAAGCATTTGCGCACGCTGCACCAATGCATCGAAGACGGCATCAACCTCAAAGGCTATTACGCGTGGTCGCTGCTGGATAACCTGGAATGGTCGCTGGGCTTCGCCAAGCGGTTCGGCCTGTATCACGTGGATTACGCCAGCCTGACGCGCACGCCCAAGGCGTCGGCGAAATTTTATGCGAAGGTGATCGAAACCAACGGCACGGCGCTGGCGTAGGCTGGCACGCGCTCCAGGCGTCCACGTCAAGCCCCCTGTGCCGACGGCCTTCGGCAGCTAGCAACCGCCATGCGACTGTAACCTCTGCCCTTCATCCTGCCTGACATGGTTGTGGCCACCAGTTGGGTAGGTGTCGTGTCGTATCTATCGCGTATCCGCCATCCGATGGCGATCAACCTGCTGGCCGGCAGCGCTGCGTTCCTGGCCTATGCATCGATGTATGCCTTCCGCAAACCGTTCACGGCGGCCTCGTTCGAAGGCCTGCATCTGGCCGGTATCGATTACAAGGTATGGCTGGTCATCGCGCAGGTGATGGGCTACATGCTGAGCAAGGTGCGCGGCGTTACCTGGATCGCGGAAATCCAGCGCCATCGCCGAGCGCGTACGCTGGCGGGCTTGATCGGGTTTTCGTGGCTGGCCCTGCTCGGTTTCGCGCTGGTACCGGCGCCGTGGAACGTGCCGTTTCTTTTTCTCAACGGCTTGCCGCTGGGCATGGTGTGGGGCGTCATCTTCGGTTACCTGGAAGGGCGCCGCGGCACCGAATTGATGGGCGCGTGCATGTGCGCCAGCTTTATCGTCGGATCGGGCGTGGTGAAAACGGTAGGCGTGTGGCTGATGGAAAGCTGGCACGTGAGCGAATTCTGGATGCCGTTTGCCACCGGTCTTCTGTTCATTCTGCCGCTGTATCTGGGTACCTGGATCCTCGAACACTTGCCCGCCCCCGATGCGGCCGACGTCGCCGCGCGCAGCGCGCGCATGCCGATGGATGCGTCTACGCGCCGCGCTTTTCTCGCACGCTTCCTTGGCGGCATTGTGATGATCGTGATCGCCTACGTCGCGCTCACGGTGACGCGCGATTTCCGCGACAACTTTGCAGTGGAGATCTGGAGCGATCTTGGTCGTGGCGGCGATGCTTCCGTGTTTACCGAGACCGAAGTGCCGATCGCCATCGCCGTCTTGATCATCACCGCATTAACCATGGCCGTGCGCGACAACCTCAAGGCGCTGATGCTCAATCACGTGCTGATTTTCAGCGGCTTTGCCATCGCCGTGCTCAGCACCTGGCTGCATCGCCACGGCATGATCGATCCGTTGGCCTGGGTCGGTTTCAGCGGTTTCGGCCTTTATCTCGCGTACGTGCCGTACAACGCCACCTTCTTCGAGCGCATGCTGGCGACGTTCCGCGTCACCGCCAACGTAGGCTTCGTCATGTACATCGCCGACAGCAGCGGCTACATGGGCAGCGTGTTGGTGATCCTGCTGAAGGAATTCGGCGGCATGCATCTTTCGTGGGCCTCCTTCTACGCCGATACGTTGATGACCCTGTCGAGCATCGGCATGGGCATTACGCTGGTCTCCGCGGTTTACTTCTACGAAAAAGCGCGGCGTTCGAAAGCGCCGCTTGCGGTGCCGGCCGCAGCCTGACGCGGGCTGGGATGCCGTCACAGCCTCAAGCGTCCGCGAGAAAGTCAGAACTTTCACCGGCATGTTCCCGGATGACTTGCAGCAAGCGTGAACCCGCATCCGCAAGACAGCCGTCATTGCGGATCACTACACTGCCATGCGGTATCGGATAGGCGGTTACGCGGGCAATCCGTGCGCCAATGTCTGCTGCCGATTCGCGCCCGCGCGCGGCCAGACGGTTCGCGATCGCCTCGGGGCTGGCGGTAATCAGCACTGGCCGCAGGGCCGGAAACCGTTCGCAGGCCATGCCAAATGCGCCACGCGAGCCGTTGACCAGCACGTCTGCACCGCGCATCAACCAATGCGTCACTTCATTGCCGATACCGTAGCGCAGTCCGTGCGCCTGCCAGGTGAGCGCGAACAGCCCGCGTTGCTCGCGTGACTCGAACTCCGTTTCGCTCAGCGCCACGTGATTTTCGCCACCTGCGTGCGCCGGGCGGGTGATGTAGCGATGCGCGCAGACCACGCCGTAAGCGGCGCCATGCTCGCGGACCCAGCCCAGCACACTGTCTTTGCCGGCGCCGGAGGGACCCATCACATAGTACAGATGACCCTTGCTCATGCGCGTGCTCCCGCACCAAGCGACAAGCGTTCGACTTGCTTGAACGGTTGTCCGGGCTCGGTTTCCCGGCAAATCGTCAGCGTATCGATATGTACCGGCGGCAGGCGCGCGGCCTTGGGCGATAACCATGCCTGCAAGGCGCGCTCCTCTTCTTCGCTGGCTGGTGCGCACAACGTCAGGTGGAATCGATAGCGATCCAGCACGTACGGGTAGCCGAATTGGCGAAACAGATCGCGCTCGACCGCATCGAGTTTTCCCGCTCGGCGCTGCCATGCCTCCTCGCTCACCGGCGCACGCAGCGCATTGAGCCGCCGCACGCAGCGTTCGGCCAGCATCCAGGCGGGCGTTTCGTCGCCGGTCGGGCGCAAGGCCAGAAAACCCCCGAGCCGATCCAGATGCAAGGACAGGGCGAACGGCGGCGTGCGTTGGGCGATATCGGCCACGTTTTGGCGCACCTCGTCGTAGCTGGCTCGTTCGGCCAGCGCAAAGGGCGCGCACAGCGTGGCGTGCCAGCCGTAACGGCGCACGTTGGCGGTCAAGGCGCGCAAGCGCTGCGCGGCCACGCCGGGAAGCGCTTGCAGCGACAGCCACTCGCGCCCGAAAGCCTCCAGCGCGCTGCCGGCGGCCGGGCAGAAATACACGGCATAACGCATCAGTGATCCGCCATCAGCACCAGCTGCACCCAATCGCCGGAAAAGCGCGTGATGCCATATTGCACCGGGACGCCGCGCGGATCGGCGTTGATCGATTGCACGTAGAGCACGGGCCGGCTGGTCGGCTGTTTCATCAGGCGGGCCGTCGTCGTATCCGGCAGGCGCGCCGAGACGCGGGTGTGCTTGCGTTCGTAATCGGCGACGCCAAATTCCGCGAGCGTGCGTGTTACCGAATGCAGCCGGCGATACACCGCGGGCAATCCGACAAAGCGTGCGGCAGGAAAATAGGCCGTGCAGTGGCAAACGATGTGGCCATCGGCGCGGTCCAGTGTTTCGATGCGGTAGACGTATTCGTTGCGATCCAGCCCCAGCGCCTGCGCCACCGGCGGCGGCGGCAGCTCGCGCGCGTCTTCCAGATATTCCATGTCCGCTTCGACATTGAGGTTGCGCATGTTCTGCGTGAAGCGCGTACGACGGCTGATCACGTAATCCAGCGTCTGTTCCTGCACAAAGGTGCCGCGGCCCTGCTCGGTACGTACCAGGTTGCGTTGCTCGAGGGCGGCGATGGCGCGGCGCACGGTGTGGCGGTTGACGTTGAAGCGCGCGGCCAGCTCTTGCGCCGACGGCAGCTGCTCGCCCTGGCGCAGCTGGCCCTTGAGGATGTCCGCCGCCAGGATGCCGCTGATCTGGCTCCATAGCGCCACGCCCCGTCCGCGTTCGATTTCGCTCATACCACGTCCTCAACCTGTCTAATCACCGTCATGGGAACGGCACGCTGGCCTGCTGCAATGCCTGGCAACGGGCGCGCCATCCGCGCCCGAACCTGTCTAGATAACTAGATATTTGTGACAAGCCTAGGAATGCGCATGGACACCCCCCCCCACTTGGCGCGCGCGCAATGGATGTCGCTGCTGGCCCAGGCCGATCCGGCCGAACTCGCCGCGGCGATGGATGCGTTTGCACCGCCGCCCGATACGGCCTGGCTGCGCCCGGCCCAGACCGGCTTGTACATGCTGCGTGGCCGGGTGGGCGGTACCGGTCCGCAGTTCAACGTCGGCGAAGTCACCGTGACCCGCTGCAGCGTGCAGGTAGGCGAGCGCATCGGCCACGCGTGGGTGCGCGGCAGCCAGGCGCGCCATGCCGAACTGGCGGCGTTCGCGGATGCGCTGATGCAGGATCCGGCGCAGGCGCCGCGCGTGCGCCAGCAGGTGATCGAGCCGCTGCGCCAGGCGCTCGACCAGCGACGCGAAGCGGCCAGCCGCAAGGCTGCCGCCAGCAAGGTGGAATTCTTTACCGTGGTGCGCGGCGAATGATGCTGGCCGCCTTTGCCGATCCCGTGTTCGACAGCCAGCGCACGTTCCGCGAGCTGCTGCAGGCCATGGCTCGCCCGGCCGCGCCGCGCCGCTTGCCGGTTTTGCCGCCATCGCCCGCGCCGGTGGCGCCGGAAGCGATGGCGATCATGTTGACGCTTTGCGATGCCGCGACGGCAGTGTGGTTGCAGCGCGCCGATGCGCAAACCCTCGACCACCTGCGCTTCCACACCGGCTTGCGGGTGGTCGACCAGCCGCGGCAGGCGGACTTCGCGCTGATCGACGATCCCGCATCGATGCCCGCCTTGGCCGATCACGCCCATGGCGATCCGCGCTATCCCGATCGCTCGGCCAGCCTGATCGTGCAGGTCAAGGGCTTTCGCACCGATCGTGGCCTGCGCTTCGCCGGTCCCGGCATCCCTGACACCGCCACGCTGGGCATCGATGGCCTGCCCGACGATTTCTGGCAGCAGCGTGCCGCACTTTCCGCGCAGCTGCCGCTTGGCCTGGATCTGTATTTCGTCGCCTCTCAACACGTGGTCGCCATGCCGCGCACGACTCGCCTGCTGGAGGCTTGAATGTACGTTGCCGTCAAAGGTGGCGAACAAGCCATCGCACGTTCGCTGGAGTTGCTGGCCGAAGCCCGCCGCGGTGATACGGCCGTGCCGGAACTGGAACTGGCGCAGATTCGCCAGCAACTTCGCCTCGGCGTCGCGCGCGTGATGCAGGAAGGCTCGCTGTACGACGAAGAGCTGGCCGCGCTGGCCATCCGCCAGGCGGCGGGCGACATGCTCGAAGCGATCTTCCTGCTGCGCGCTTACCGCACGACCTTGCCACGCTTCGGCTACACGCGGCCGCTGGACACCTCCGCCATGCGGGTGCGGCGCCGCGTCTCGGGCACCTTCAAGGACATTCCCGGCGGCCAGGTGCTGGGCCCCACCTACGACTACACCCAGCGACTGCTCGACTTCGACGCTGCGCCCGTAAAGCCGGTCACCCCCGCCGACACGCCGCTGCCCGCATGCATGCCGCGCGTACTCGACCTGCTCGATGCCGAAGCCCTGATCGAACGCAGCGAACCCGGCGGCGATCCGGAACCGCTGGATCTCACGCGCGAGCCGCTGAGCTTTCCGGCCGATCGCGCCACGCGCCTGCAAAATCTTGCGCGTGGCGACGAGGGCTTTCTGCTTGGCATGGCCTATTCCACCCAGCGCGGCTATGCGGAAAACCATCCGTTCGCCGGTGAAATCCGCATGGGCGAGGTGGACGTCGTGATATGCCCCGACGAGCTGGGCTTTCCGATCGAAATCGGCGCGATCACGCTTACCGAGTGCCAGATGATCAATCAATTCCATGGCGGCAACGGCACGCCGCCGCAATTCACGCGCGGATACGGCTTGAGCATGGGCGAGGGCGAGCGCAAGGCCATGTCGATGGCGCTGGTCGATCGCGCCCTGCGCTGCGAGGAGCTGGGCGAAGCGAATCATGCCCCGGCGCAGAACCAGGAATTCGTGCTGTCGCATTCGGACAGCGTGGAAGCGTCCGGTTTCGTGCAGCACCTGAAACTGCCGCATTACGTGGATTTCCAGGCGGAACTCTCGCTGTTGCGTACCTTGGCCGCCCAGCACGCCGAGGACACCGAGCAGCCGCCGCGCAGCATTGCGGGAGGAGTGCCGGCATGACACCGCACTACAACTTCGCCTTCCTCGACGAAGACACCAAGCGCATGCTGCGCCGCGCGCTGCTGAAGGCGGTGGCGATTCCCGGCTATCAGGTGCCGTTCGGCAGCCGCGAAATGCCCTTGCCCTACGGCTGGGGTACCGGCGGCATCCAGGTCACGGCCGCCTTGCTCGGGCCTGACGACGTACTGAAGGTGATCGACCAAGGTGCCGACGACACCACCAATGCGGTGAACATCCGCCGCTTTTTCTCGCGCGTAGCCGGAGTGGCAACGACGGAGCACACCGCCGACGCCACCCTGATCCAGACCCGCCACCGCATTCCTGAAACATCGCTGCGGGAAGATCAGATCCTAGTGTTTCAGGTGCCGGAACCCGAGCCGCTGCGCACCCTGGAAGCGCGCGAAGCGGAAACGCGCACCTTGCACGCCCTGGCCGATTACGGATTGATGCATGTGAAGTTGTACGAAGACATCGCGCAGTACGGACATATCGCCACCAGCTACGACTACCCGGTACTGGTCGACGGCCGTTTTCTGACCTCGCCGTCGCCTATCCCGAAGTTCGACAATCCCAAGCTCGACCGCTCGCCGGCATTGATGCTGTTCGGTGCCGGGCGCGAAAAACGCCTCTACGCCATTCCTCCGTACACGCGGGTGGAAAGCCTGGCGTTCGACGATCATCCGTTCGAGCTCCAGCGCTGGGAGCAGCAGTGCGAACTGTGCGGCTCCGGCGAAAGTTATCTGGATGAAGTGGTGGTGGATGATCGCGGTACGCGCATGTTCGTATGCTCCGATACCGATTACTGCCATGGCCGTCGCGCGGAGGCCGCCGCATGAGCGCGTTGCTGCAAGTGCGCCAGCTGAGCCTGCACTATGGACAACGCGTGGGCTGCGAGGACGTGAGCTTCGATCTGCATCCGGGCGAACTGCTGTGCATCGTCGGTGAATCCGGTTCGGGCAAATCCACGCTGCTCAACGCCGTGGCCGCGCAGCTCACGCCTGCTGCCGGCAGTGTGCGCTATCGCCAGCGCAACGGCGAATGGCTGGAGCTTGCCGCGCTCAGCGAAGCGGACCGGCGCCGCCTGGCGCGCGAGGAATGGGGTTTCGTCACCCAGAATCCGCGCGATGGTCTGCGCTTGAACGTGAGCGCGGGCGCCAACGTCGCCGAACGCTTGATGGCGCTGGGCATGCGCCACTACAGCCAACTGCGCCAGCTGGCCAGCCACTGGCTGGAGCGGGTGGAGATCGATCCCTCGCGCATCGACGATGCGCCCACCAGTTTTTCCGGCGGCATGCAGCAACGCCTGCAGATTGCGCGCACGCTGGTCACACAACCGCGCCTGGTGTTCATGGACGAGCCGACCGCCGGTCTGGACGTATCCGTGCAGGCGCGCATTCTCGATCTTTTGCGGCGGCTGGTGAACGAGCTGGGCCTGGCCGCCGTGATGGTGACGCACGATCTTGCCGTAGCGCGTCTGCTGGCCGCGCGCACGATGGTGATGCAGCGCGGCCGCGTGGTCGAAACCGGCCTTACCGATCAGATTCTCGACGACCCGCAACATCCCTACACGCAATTGCTGGTTTCCTCGGTGCTGACCACATGAGCACAACCACCACCCTGATGCTTGAACTGCGCGGCCTCAACAAATCGTTCCAATTGCATCAGCAGCAGGGCGCGCGCCTGGATGTGCTGCGTGGGCTCGACCTGCAGTTGCACGCCGGCGAATGCGTGGTGTTGTCCGGTCCGTCGGGTGCCGGCAAGAGCAGCTTGCTGCGGGTGATCTATGCCAATTACCGGCCCAGTCGCGGCGCCGTACGCGTGCGGCACCAGGATCGCTGGCTGGATCTGGCCAAGGCGACGCCGCATGAGGTGCTGGACGTGCGCCGTCATACGCTGGGTTACGTCAGCCAGTTTCTGCGTGTGATTCCGCGCGTGCCGGCGCTGGATATCGTGGCCGAACCGCTGGTGGAGCTGGGCCTCGACATGCAGCAGGCGCGGCGCCGGGCGGCTTATCTGCTGGATCGCCTGAACGTGCCCGAACGCCTCTGGCAGCTTCCGCCCGGCACATTTTCCGGTGGCGAACAGCAGCGCGTGAACATTGCGCGCGGCCTGATCGTGCCGCGCCCGATCCTGCTGTTGGACGAGCCGACGGCGTCGCTCGATGCCGACAACCGTGCCATCGTGGCTGAACTGCTGGCCGAAGCGCGCGGCGCCGGCTCGGCCGTGCTCGGCATTTTTCACGACGAGGACATGCGCGATCGCGTCGCGACGCGCCTGTTCCCGATGCAAGCACTGGAAGCCGCATGACGTACCGCTGCAACCGTTCGCATACCGCCGACCACCTTCGTTGAGATGACCATGAACGATCTTGTTTTGACCAACGCGCGCATCGTGCTGGATGACGGCATGCTTCACGGCACGCTGATCGCGCGTAACGGCATGATCCGCCTGGTGGAGGACGGTTCGACGCAAGCGCCGGGCGCGATCGATTGCGACGGCGACTACATCATTCCTGGCCTGGTGGAGTTGCATACCGACAACCTGGAAAAACACCTGATGCCGCGCGCCGGGGTGATCTGGCCATCGATTCCCGCCGTGCTGACGCATGATGCGCAAGTGGCCGCCGCCGGCATCACCACCGTATTCGATGCCTTGTCGGTCGGCGACCTGGAAGAAGAAAGCGTGCGCATCGAAACCTTGCGCAGCACTTACGATGCCATCCTGCAAGGGCAGGCGACCGGTGCACTGCGGGCGGACCATTGGATTCACCTGCGCTGCGAGCTGGCTTATCCGCGCCTGATCGAAGCGCTGGAGCCATTGATGAACCACGGCAGCGTGCGGCTGATTTCGCTGATGGACCACACCCCGGGCCAGCGCCAATACCGCGACCTGGCGCAATACCGCAAGTACTACAGCAAGAACCACATGAGCTGGACGGAAGACGAATTTGCCGACGTGGTGACACGCCGTATCGAGCAGCAGGCGCAATACAGCGCGAAACACGAAAACATCGTGCTGGCCATGATGCAGGGCCGCAACATGGTGCTGGCCAGCCACGACGATACGGACACGCAACAGGTGGCGCATGCGCACCGCATCGGCGTGACGATTTCGGAATTTCCCACCACCCAGGAAGCGGCCGATGCCGCGCATGCACGCGGCCTTGCCACTGTCATGGGCGCACCCAATGTCGTTCGTGGCGGCTCGCACTCCGGCAATGTTGCGGCACTGGACCTGGCGCGCACCAATCGGCTGGACATGCTGTCCTCCGACTATGTGCCAGCCAGTCTTTTGCATGGCGCATTCATGCTGCACACCCAGGCCGGCTGGACGATGCCCAAGGCGATGGCGACGGTCAGCCGCAATCCGGCCAAGGCGCTCGGCTTTGATGATCGCGGTTCGCTCAAGGCCGGCCTGCGTGCCGACGTGGTGCGCATGCGCGCCGTGGATGGCCTGCCGATCGTGCGCAACGTGTGGGTGAGCGGCGCGCGCGCGTTCTGATCGTCTTGTTCGGCGCATCCCTAAGGATGCTCTGATTTAATCCATCGCAGGCCGCAGGGGCCCTGAGTGTCCGCATAGCTTCGGTCCATCGTCTCGACAGACCGCCAGTCTGCCTTCGCCGATGGCCCTGTGCTCTGCGAACACTCAGAGCCCCTGCGACCCACGCTGAATTAATCAGAGCATCCCTAAAGGCGTCGATCGCAATTTCGTGCGCACGTCGTTGCGCATGCACCTGTCCGCTTCGCTCGCCGCCGTAACGAAAAGACATAGACAGCCAGCGAACTTGGCTAGACCACGTCATAAGCGTTTCATCGCCGCACTCTAATCTTTCGCGATGGCAGTCTCAGGCCTTTGTGCCGGCGCTTTCCGGCAATAACACCCTTGGGGGATACCACCTTGAAGATCAATCCAATCACCTGCGCGGTGCTGGCCGCGCTCGCGGTGAGTCGTGTGTCCTACGCCGATGACGCGACCCAACCCGCTCCGACTACCCAGCCGGCCGCGGCCAGCCAGCCGGCGCAGCCGAGCAACAACAAAACGGCATCGGCCCAGGCCTCCATGCTCGGCGTGGTGACCGTTACCGCGCAGCGCACGGCCGAAGACATGCAGGACGTGCCGATCACGCTGCAGGCCTTCACCGCCCAGACTTTGCAGCAGCAGAACATCGTGTCGTTCAACGACCTGATCAAATACCTGCCCAACGTCACCTTCGCCGCCAATGGCCCAGGCCAGGGCAACATCTACATGCGTGGCCTGAGCACCGGGTTCCTCGGCAACCAGTCCAGCGCATCGATCGCACCGTTCCCGAACGTGGCGGTTTATCTCGACGACCAGTCGATGCAGTTCCCCGCGCGCAATCTCGACATCTACATGGCCGACATGGAGCGCGTCGAAGTGCTCGAAGGCCCGCAGGGCACGCTGTTTGGCGGCGGCGCCGAAGCGGGTGCGGTGCGCTACATCACCAACAAGCCGGATCTGAGCAAGGCGAGCGGCAACGTGGAAGCCAGCGTAGGCACGACCGCCGGCGGCTCGCCGAACAATTCGGCCAGCGCGGTGCTCAATCTACCGATCATTCCCAACACCTTGGCGGTGCGTGGCGTCATCTACAGTGAACGCCAGGGCGGCTACATCGACAACGTACCGAGCACCTTCACCCGTCGCGCCACGGATGGCGGTGGTGCTGCAGCGCCTTACGTGGCTGCCGGCGTTACGCCAGTGGCCAACAACTATGCCGTGGCCCAGAGCGACTGGAACCCGGTCACCTACCAGGGTGCCCGCCTCTCCGCCGCGTGGCAGATCAACGACAACTGGAATGCGCTGATCACCGAGAGCTACCAGGATCTGGATGCCCAGGGGCAGTCTTCGACGTATCCGGTGGGCTCCGATGGCCAGCCGCTTGGCACCGACCAGATCACCGCGTTCGTGCCGGGCTGGAACAAAGACCATTTCTCCAACTCCGCCTGGACCGTGAACGGCCAGATCGGCGACCTCTCGCTGGTGTACACCGGCGGCTACACCAATCGCCACATCAGCGAACAGCAGGACTACACCAACTACTCGCGCAGCGCGGGCGGCCTGTACTACGCCTGCACCGGCACCTCGGCTGGCTTGTCCAGCGCCGGCAAGCCGGTCTGCTATTCGCCGGTCGGTTACTGGAACGACCATGTCGCCAGCACGCACCAGACGCATGAAATCCGCCTGAGTACGCCGGACGACTATCGCCTGCGCGCCATCGGCGGCCTGTACTACGAAAACTTCAACATCGTCGACCACATGGACTTCAACTACACGACGATCCCGTCGTGTACGCCGGACAACCTCACCACCGCGCTGCTCGGCGGCGCGCCCTGCGTCGCCAATGCGATGTCCTCGCCGGGTGTGCAACTACCCCCCGGCACGGCGTTCGGCGAAGTCGAGCAGCGCGGCTACAAGCAGGAAGCGGTGTTCGGCTCGGTGTCGTACGACATCATCCCGGATGTGCTGACCGTCACCGGCGGCACGCGTTACTACCATTACTCCGAATGGCAGAATGGTACCGAGTTCTACACCACGCCCGCCCAGGTGAACGTGGCCAATGGAACGTACGTGGGCAACGACACGGCGATGAACTACCGCACCACGTATCACGGCTTCAAGAGCCGTGCGAACGTGGAGTACCACATCACGCCGGATGCCATGGTGTACTACACCTTCTCGCAAGGCTTCCGTCCCGGCGGTTTCAACCGCACGACCAGCGGCGTGGCGAAACTTGACGGCCAGGCGCAATACCAGAAACCGATCAGCTACGCGCCCGATACGCTGACCAACAACGAAATCGGCTTCAAGACCACGTTCTTCAACGACCGCCTGCTGCTCAACGGCTCCCTGTACGACATGCGGTGGGACAACGTGCAGATGCAGTTCTTCAACCCGCTGGTGCTGGGCAACACCACCTTTGCGGTCAATGGGCCGAACTACAAGGTGGACGGCCTGGAACTGCAGTGGCATGCGCGGATCACCGATGGCCTGTCGCTGATCGGCTCCGGTTCGCTCAACCATGCCAAGCAGACCAACTCGCCGTGCCTGGTGGACAACATCGCTAAGTCGCCCAACTATCAGCAGTGCATCGTGGAGACCGGTGCCGTCGGCGCGGAAACGGCGTTCGCCAATCCGTTCGGCGTGGTGGGCAGCACGCCGGCCTTCTCGCCGCGCTCGCAGGCCAATATGCGCCTGCGCTACGACTGGACGTTCAACGGCGGCTACAAGGCCTTCTGGCAGGTCGGCGCCAACTACACCGGTTCGATGTACAACCAGCCGGCGACCTATCCCAGTGGCGAGGGCGTGACGAACGTCACCACGGTGGAACTGCGTTACCTGCAGGCCGCCTACACCACCTTCGATGCGTCGATCGGCGTTGCCAAGGATGCCTGGAACGTCGCGCTGTACGGCACCAACCTGGGCAACAGCCACGCGAGTGTGTTCACCTCCTCGGCCCAGTTCATCAAGTCGGAAGTGCCGCTGCGCCCGCGCGTGCTGGGTGTGAAGTTCGGCTACAAGTTCTGATCTACCCGTCTTGCTCCGCTAGGCAGGAAAGTAGAATGGGGTGGGCGCAAGCCCACCCCTTTTTTTTAAGGTCTTATGCATGAGCACCACGGCGACAGAAACCACCCTGGAGCAGGACATCCAGCGTATCCGCGAGCTGCAGAAGCAGGGCCAGCATGCGCAGGCCTTGCAGGCGGCGCAGTCATTGGCCGCGCATGCGCCCGACCATCGCGATGTGCTGCACCTGATCGCCAAAAGCCAGCGCTATCTCGGACAGCTCGACGCGGCGCTGGCGACACTGGGGCGCCTGGAACTGGGCTATCCCCACTTCAGCCGCCTGCATGAGGAACGTGGCCTTTGCTACGTGGCCATGCGCGATGCAGCCCATGCCATCGACGCCTTGTTGCGTGCCGTCAACATCAATCCAGCGTTGCCCTCGAGTTGGCATATGCTCGACGGCTTGTATCGCATGGTGGGCGATACCGCCAACGCGGCGACGGCGGCGTCGCACGTCGCCACGCTCAAGCGCCTGGCGCCTGAAGTCGTCCAGGTCACCAGCCTGTTCTCGGATGGTGATCTTGAGCCGGCGGAACACCTCATCCGTGCGTATTTGCTGCGCGTGGGCAACGATGTCGAAGCCATGCGTCTGCTCGCGCGCATCGGCTTGGCGCGCGATGTGCTCGACGACGCCGAAATCCTGCTGGAGGCCGTGCTCAAGATCGCACCGGATTATCGCGCGGCACGTTACGACTACGCATGCGTGCTGTTCGAGCGGCACTTGTACCCGCGCGCCTGCGAAGAGATCGAAAAGCTGCTCGCCGTCGATCCCGCGCATCTCGACTATCGCACGCTCTACGCCAGCGCGAGCGTTGGCCTGGGCGAACACGAGCGCGCGATCACGCTGTATCGGCAACTGCTGCGCGAGCTGCCCGCTGCGGCAGACCTGCATCTGTCGCTGGCCCATTCGCTGAAGACCCAAGGCCGCCAGGCCGAAGCGATCGATGCCTATCGCGCGGCGACCTCGGCACGTCCCCATTTTGGCGATGCCTATTGGAGTTTGGCCAACCTAAAGACCTACCGCTTTTCCGACGATGAAATCGCATGCATGCGCGTGGAGGAGGCGGCGCCGGAGACGCCGCTGGTCGATCGCTACCATCTCTGTTTTGCGCTCGGCAAGGCGCTGGAAGACCGCGGCGACTACGCCGCATCGTGGCGCCATTACGAACAGGGCAATGCGCTCAAGCGCTCCGAAAGTCGCTACCGCCCGGAGATCATCGAAACCAATACACGCAAGCAGATCGAAGTGTGTACGCGCCAGTTCCTGGCCAGCCGCGCGGGCGCGGGCGATCCAAGCCCCGATCCCATTTTCATCGTCGGCCTGCCGCGCGCCGGTTCCACCTTGATCGAGCAGATCCTCGCCTCGCATTCGCAGGTCGAAGGCACGCAGGAGCTGGCCGACATTCCTCGCATCGTGCTCGACCTGCAAGGGCGCGATCCGAATCTGGACGACCCGCGCTATCCCGGCGTGCTTGCGGGGATGCAGCCGGAAGACTTTCGCAAGCTCGGCGAAAAATACCTGCACGACACGCACATCTACCGCAGCGGCAAGCCGTTCTTCATCGACAAGATGCCGAACAATTTCCGGCACCTGGGCCTGATCCACCTGATGTTGCCGAACGCGAAGATCATCGACGCACGGCGCGAACCCATGGCCTGCTGCTTCAGCAACTTCAAGCAGCTTTTTGCCACCGGCCAGGAGTTCACCTATAGCATCGAGGACATCGCGCGTTACTACCGCACCTATCTCGACCTGATGCAGCACTGGGACGAGGTGCTGCCGGGCCGCGTGCTACGCGTCTATCACGAAGACGTGGTCGAGGATCTCGAAGGCAACGTACGCCGCATCCTCGATTTCTGCCGCCTGCCATTCGAAGCGAGCTGCCTGGCGTTCCACCAGACCGAGCGCAGCGTGCGCACGGCCAGTTCCGAACAGGTGCGCCGGCCGATCTTCCGCGATGGCCTCGACCAGTGGACGAAGTACGCGGCGTACCTTGGCCCGCTCAAGGAGATGCTGGGGGATGCGCTGGAGCGCTATCGCGTGGAGCCGGCGCACCCGTCGTGCCCGCGAAGCGGCCATTGATTGCATCGCACAGGACAACTCTTTCGCATCAAACGGCTCTTTGGGCGCGTTGGAACGAACTTCTGGCATTCCTAAGTCATGGAAAGCTGGGATTTCATTCCACCCTACCACTACACCGCTGCTCGTCTAACAGCATGACAAGTTGGTACAACT
>Ga0335072_10004074_pt1 | contig 21802 bp, 18 predicted proteins | sample Lox_Sample_21_FD_206725 | JGI IMG/M metagenome (GOLD analysis project Ga0335072, IMG submission 206725) | Soil microbial communities from Loxahatchee National Wildlife Refuge, Florida, United States - Lox_Sample_2.1 | ecosystem: Environmental > Terrestrial > Soil > Wetlands | place: USA...
TCAAACGCGCGCTCGAAGGCCGTAAGTTCGCCTGGGATAAGCTGGAGCGAACCGCAGCGGTAAAGTACGTGCCCGCAGAAAATCACGATCACGTCAACGTGCCGTAGGAACTGGAATTCGCCGCCACTACGACTGCCTGATTCAACAATTGATACAGCTTTTCTGACAATGCCTCGTAGCGAGGCTGCGTGGCCGCGTCGAATCCTTGATCATTCCACGACCCCATGCCGCCGAACACCCACGCATCCTGGCAGGCAGCGAGAAGTTTGCAGGCGGCAACGGGCAGGAACTCAGGACGGGTCAGGTCGCTGTGATGCTGATCAGAATAAGGCGGGGCGGAATGTAGGCGCGATCGTGCGCTCTGAAATAAGTTGGCAAAGTTGTCAAGCTTCTGCGCCCGCGCGAACTCTTCAATCGCGATGAGATGCTTGTCGAACTCCCGTGATAGTCGTTCCAGATCCTCCAAACCCTGTGGTTGGATTGGCGGCAGATTTCTGGCGAATCTGGCGTAAGTCACACTCCATATCTTTCGATCGTTACGCGTGCGGTCGCCGACTTGCCAGCGCCCCTCCCAAAGATCGGATAGGCCTGGCTTTTGGGCCTCGATCAACCATCGGCCACCACCGCCAACCAAACCCACGAGCACACGATCGGCCGGCTGTGTCTGGCCGGACGGACCGTACTGCATCCGTAATGTGACCACGCCCTGCTTCGCCAAACTTTCGAACCAAGCCAGCGGATCGCTGGCCAAAGCCTCTTCCACCCACTGATTGCCGACCCTGCGGAGATCGACGAAATTGACGTATTCGCAGTGCTGAAACGTGCTGTTTCCCGGATAAAAATCTGCAGCCACGCCTGGCCGAAGCAAAAAAGCGTTGCCATAGATGGTCAGTGCGGCAACCTGAGCAATCGACGTCTGCATTGATCGCGACCGCCTAGCGGAACAACTGCGGCGCGAATTCCGCCAGATCTCTCCGCCACACCATCCACGTGTGCATCCCCGGAGTTTCGATGTCGGCGTGCTGAATGCCCTTTTCTTTCAGCCATTCGCGGAATTTGCGATTCACTGTAATCAGTCGATCTTCCGTTCCGCAAGCGATCCACAGCAATCGTATCTGCTGATTCGCCTTGGCATCGAGGCCGGGAAAATCTTTGTCGAAGTCGTCAGGAATGCCGCCGGAGCTGAATGCTCCGATCCACGCAAATTTGTCGAGATTGTTCAATCCGGTCAGCAGCGTTTCCGAGCCGCCCATAGAAAGACCCGCGATCGCGCGCATCTTGCGGTCTTTGTCCACGCGATATTCACTCTCCACCCGCGGGATGACTTCAGTCAGCAGCATTTCGCGGAACTTTGAGAAGTTCTCATCGCGCACCTCAGTATGACCCCAGGCACCCCAGCCCAGACGGATGATCTCCATCGTGCCGTAGCCGAGCGGCATGACCACGATCATCGGCTTGGCTTTACCCTGCGCGATCAAGTTGTCGAGGATGACATTCGCGTGGCCGACGGCCGTCCATCCGCTGGTGTCGTCGCTGTAGCCGTGCAACAGATAAAGCACGGGATATTTCGTCTTGGCCGTGGGATTGTAGCCCGCCGGAGTGTAGACGTAATAATCGCGGTCGTCGTTGCACACGGTTGACTTGTAAAAATGATGGTGAATTTCCCCGTGCGGGACGTCGTTCACTTCCCAGGGCAGCCCTGGACCGGGAATGTGTACCGCATTCGCCGGCGTCAGCAGGTTCGGCACCAACAAATGATTGTAAGGATCGAGCATGCGAATGCCGTCGACGATGATCGAGTATCCGTAATAATCGGGCTCGAGCGCAGCGGTCGTGACCGTCCATACGCCTTTGTCGTCCTTCTGCATTTCAACCGGTTCCGTGCCCTCGCGCGCGAGCTTGACATCCTGTGCATTGGGAGCGAGAAAACGGAAAGTGACCGTGTTGTCGGAATGCACTTCCGGAGTGACCAGCCAAGGCGGCATTTGCGGACGCGGCGTTGCCGGCTTGGCTTGCTGGGCTATGGCATAAAACGACAGGAAAAAGATAACCGCAAGAATACGAGAGGTCATGGAGACACTCCTCGGTTTCGTGAAGCGGAGCCATTATATGCCGTGGAAAGCTGTATTTCTGCGGCCTGGCCTGACGCCGTCGCTGAAAAAAACGCATTGTCATCCTGAAGTCGGCGCCGGTGTCGCTCAGTTTGAGGTGTAAGCAGTGGCGTCATCCGGAGCGCAGCCGTTTTTTAATCGGAGGGGGGATCTTGCGTGTGGCTCAGCCGATCCTCGAGAGATCCATGAGCCGCTGATAAAAAACGCGGGCCTTCGCGATGTCACTCAGGCAAGAACGAAACAAGAATTGAGCTACGATTCCAGCTGACGCTGACAAGCAGCTAAAGAAAATAGGGAGACTTACGCTTTTTGCGCGGCAACATCCAGACGGGCTTCAGCACGATGGAGCGCATCGAGGGCGCGGTCGACATCGATATTGGGATCGCCGCTGGCCAGCCGCTGTTCCGCACGTTGCTTCGCCTTGCGAGCGCGCTCGACATCAATGTCGGAAGGCCGCTCGGCGGATTCGGCAAGAATCGTAACTTTATCGGGCAGCACTTCCGCGAATCCCCAAGCGACCGCCAGCCGCTGCTCGCTGGAGTCTTCACGATACGTGATCTCACCCACAGAGAGTTCGGTAATCAGCGGGGCATGGCCGGCCATGATTCCCAGATATCCGTTCCTGCCGGGAATCTCCACTTCATCGGTACGCGTCTCGACCATTTTCTTTTCGGGCGTGACGATCTCGAGTTGGAATGTGTCTGCCATTTGGAGATCAGGCCGGCCCGTTGTGGCCCCTGGTCCCTTCCCTCTAACAACTGCCTTACGCCGCCGCTTTCATCTTCTCCGCGGCTTCGAGCACTTCGTCGATCGTCCCCTTCATATAAAAAGCCTGCTCGGGGATGTCGTCGTACTTGCCTTCCACAATCGCTTTAAAACCCTTCACCGTGTCTGCAATCTTCACGTAGCGTCCGGGCGCGCCGGTGAATTGCTCAGCCACGTGGAAGGGCTGCGACAGGAAGCGCTGAATCTTGCGCGCCCGAGCGACCGTCAGTTTCTGATCTTCGCTCAGTTCGTCGATTCCAAGAATCGCGATGATGTCCTGCAGATCCTTGTAAGTCTGCAGTGTTTTCTTCACCGCCTGCGCCACGTCGTAGTGCTCCTGCCCGACCACGCGCGGATCGAGAATGCGCGAAGTCGAAGCCAGCGGATCGACAGCAGGATAAATTCCGATCTCGGTTAACGCCCGCGAAAGCACGGTGGTCGCGTCGAGGTGTGCGAAAGTCGTGGCCGGTGCCGGATCGGTGAGGTCGTCGGCCGGAACGTAAATCGCCTGTACCGAAGTGACCGAACCTTTTTTGGTCGAAGTGATGCGCTCCTGCAACTCGCCCATCTCGGTCGCGAGATTTGGCTGATATCCGACGGCGCTCGGCATGCGGCCCAGCAGCGCCGAAACTTCCGAGCCGGCCTGGGTGAAACGGAAGATGTTATCGATGAAGAGCAGCGTGTCGGCGCCTTCCACATCGCGGAAATATTCGGCGACCGTCAGGCCGGTTAGCGCCACGCGTAGACGCGCTCCGGGCGGCTCGGTCATCTGGCCATAGATCAGCGCCGCCTTCGACTCTGCCGGCTTGCCCGGCTTGATCACGCCCGACTCGGTCATTTCCAGCCACAAATCGTTGCCTTCGCGCGTGCGCTCACCCACTCCGGCAAAAACCGAGTAGCCGCCGTGCTGCTTGGCGACATTGTTGATGAGCTCCATGATGACGACGGTTTTGCCCACGCCCGCGCCGCCGAAGAGTCCAATTTTTCCGCCCTTCAAAAACGGCTGGATCAGATCGATGACCTTGACGCCGGTCTCGAACATCTCCGCAGTGGTGGCCTGCTCATCGAAAGCCGGTGCTAGACGGTGAATCGGGAGCCTCTCTTTGAATTCGATCGGCCCAAGATTATCGACCGGCTCCCCGATCACGTTCATCACGCGCCCCAGCGTGCCCCGGCCGACCGGAACGGAAATCGGTCCCCCGAGATCGATGGCCTTCATGCCCCGCACCATGCCGTCAGTCGGCTCCATGGCGATGCAGCGCACGCGTCCTTCGCCTAAGTGCTGCTGCACTTCCAGAATGACGTTGATGGGCATGGGCACCTGAAAGCCTTCGTCGACAACTTTGACGGCCTGATAAATCGGCGGCATGGTGCGTTCTTCAAACTGAACGTCCACCGCCGGTCCCGCCACTTGAATGACATGTCCGATGTTTTCTGGCATAAAATTCTGGTCTCAGCCGTCAGCCTTCAGCTCTCAGCCCAGCAATCAGCGGCTGGCGATGAGAAAGGCCACCGGGCTAATTGCCAATCGCTATTAGTGGCTCCCTTTCGCAACTCACTACTCGCGACCCGGTACTCACTACATCGCCGCCGCGCCGCTGACGATCTCGATGATCTCTTTCGTGATCTTCGCCTGGCGGGCGCGGTTCATCGCCAGCGTCAGCGAATCGATCATATCGGTCGCGTTGTTGGTCGCTGAATCCATGGCGGTCATGCGAGCGGCATGCTCGGCTGCGACTGATTCGAGCAGCGACCGAAAAATCTGCGTGCTCACATATTTCGGCAGCAACGCGCGAAACAAAGCTTCCGGCGGTTGCTCGTAGATGTAATCCACTTGCGCCGTGCCGAATTGCCGCGCGGCTTCAGACGCAGCTTCTGTCCCGCGCATTCCGACCCCGGCACTGATCGCCGCTTCCTTCGCCCGCTTCTTTTCCTCTTCTGTCGGTTCCTCTGCGAGCCGCACGGCCTGTTCGCCAATCTGCTCAATGGGCAGGATTTGTTCGACGATAAGCCGCTGCGCGATGACCGATTTGAATTCATTGAACACTACATAGACCGAATCGATCTCTTGCCGGCAGTAGCGTTGAATGACGTTCTCGGCCAGCGCCGATGCCTGCGCGAATTCCACTTTGCCCAGAATGCCCACGTGCTCGCCCGTGATCTGGATCGTTCCCGAGCGCTCGCCCGCTTCGTGCTCGGCCTCGGTCAGTTCTTCCAACTGAGCCAAGCCGCGTGTCTGCACTTTCGATGCAGGGAATCGTCGCCGCAAAAAGTCGCGGCCCTTGCGTCCGACGGCCTCGATATCAACCTTCTTACCGACTTTCGAATCCAGAAACCGCATCGCGGCTTTGATGATATTCGCATTGAACGCGCCCGCTAAGCCTTTGTCGCCTGTCAACACGATCAGCAGAATAGTGCTTTCCGATCTCTGCGCCAGCAAAGGATGCTTCGGCTCGCCGGTTTCCGGATCATACACATCGGCGCGCGCAACCAGCGACTGCAAAACATTCGTGAGCATCTGCGCATACGGACGCGCCGCCAACGCCCGTTCCTGGGCCCGGCGCAACTTCGCCGCCGAGACCATCTTCATGGCTTTGGTAATCTGCCGCGTGTTAATCACGCTGCGAATGCGCCGACGGATGTCGAGGATATTAGGCATGAATCAGTTGCCAGTACCCAACACTCTTTCTGGGTACCGGGTACTAGGTACTAGGTACTGCCGCACGGTCCAGCTTTGTTGTGACCTGACTGATTACCTTATTTGCCGCAAACTGCTGCTTCCCTTCCTTGATGATGCCCTGCAACTGCGCCTTCAGTGCATCATCGAGAATCTTTTTCTCCATGATCGCGCGTAGCACGCCGGGATTCGTTGTATCGACATATTGATACAAGTGCTTTTCGAATTCGCGCACCTGATCGACCGGGAGATCGTCAAGGAATCCGCCCGTACCGGCCATGATGAGCAGAATCTGCTTCGAAAACGGCAGCGGCGAATATTGATCCTGTTTGAGCAGCTCAACCAATCTCTGCCCACGATTCAACTGCGCCTGTGTAGCTTTGTCGAGATCGCTGCCGAACTGCGCAAAGGCTGCCAGTTCGCGATACTGCGCCAGTTCCAGTTTCAGCGAACCGGCGACCTGTCGCATGGCTTTGATCTGCGCGCTGCCACCGACGCGGCTCACCGACAAACCCACGTTGACTGCTGGCCGCACGCCTTGGTTGAACAGATCGGTTTCGAGATAGATCTGGCCGTCGGTAATCGAAATGACGTTGGTCGGAATGTACGCCGACACGTCGCCCGCCTGGGTTTCAATAATCGGCAACGCCGTGAGCGACCCGCCGCCGTTCTTGTCGCTCAGCTTTGCCGCGCGTTCCAACAACCGCGAGTGCAGATAGAACACGTCTCCGGGATAAGCCTCGCGTCCCGGTGGCCGCCGCAGCAGCAGCGAAATCTCGCGATACGACGCTGCATGCTTCGATAAATCGTCGTAAATGACGAGCGCGTGCCGCTTCGAGTCGCGGAAATATTCACCCATCGCGCACGCAGCGTAGGGCGCGATGTACTGCATCGGCGCAGGTTCCGACGCCGACGCCGCGACGACGATCGTGTACTCCATCGCGCCGAAATCCTCAAGAATCTTCACGACCTGAGCGATCGACGACCGCTTCTGACCGATCGCGTTGTAAATACAAATGAGATCATTCCCCTTCGAGTTGATGATCGTATCCAGCGCGACGGCTGTCTTTCCTGTCTGCCGGTCACCAATGATCAGCTCGCGTTGTCCGCGGCCGATCGGAATCATGCTGTCGATGGCCTTCAGGCCGGTTGCCATAGGCTCGCGCACCGGCTGGCGATCGATGACTCCCGGCGCCAGCCGTTCCAGCGGAATATATTTGTCGGTGGCGATCGGACCTTTGTCGTCGATAGGCTGGCCGAGCGAATTCACCACCCGTCCGACGAGCGCGTCGCCTACCGGCACGCTCATGATCCGGCCTGTGCGCTTAACCTCGTCACCCTCTCTGATTTCCGTATACTCGCCGAGCAGCACTACGCCGACCTGATCTTCTTCGAGGTTCATGGCGATGCCCGAGATGCCGTGCGGGAACGAGAGCAACTCGCCCGCCATGACTTTGTCGAGTCCGTACACGCGAGCGATGCCGTCGCCCAGCGTGATCACGGTGCCGGTTTCGTCCACGGAGATCTGCTGTTCGTAGTTCTCGATCTGCTCGCGGATCAGCTTGGTGATCTCGTCTGCCTTAATTTGCGCCATAGAATCAGTTCTTAGCTTTCAGCCATCAGCTCTCAACTAAATCTCTTCTGTCATCCAGCGGAGCATCAGCGCGCGAAGTAGACCTGATGCCCAGTCGAAGGATTCCATGCCCGCTTGCATCTCCGCCAGGCCCGGATAAGAGTTCTCTTCATAGTCCAGCGCAGTTATGCGCTAATCGCCGCTTTTATTTTCTCCAACTGCCCTTTCACTGAGCCGTCATAAATCGTGCTGCCCAGGCGCACCACGGCTCCGCCTAGAAGGGAGGGATCCAATCCGAATTGCGCGCGCACTTTCTTGCCGGTCAGCTTTGCGATCTGCGCTTCCAAAGTTCGCCGTTCCGCATCACCCAGCTCCCGGGCGCTTGTGATCTGGGCTTCAGCGAATCCCAGTCGCGCATCCAACTCCTTTTTCAGCTGCTCCATAATCTGCTTCAGGAAATGCGTTCGCCGATGATCGATCAGGAGCGCAACCAGGTTGCGCACATGCCGCTCGATCCCTTCCCGCTGCACGATAACATCCAGCAAGCGCCGCTTCTGATCGGCCGGCACGGCGGGATTCTGCCACACACGCCGCAGATCCGTGCTCTCCTGCATCAGCCCGGCGATGTTTCGCAACCCGCCGAGAACTCGGCTCGCATCCAGACGATCCGCAAGTACGACGTCCGCGAAAGCCCGCGCATACGTGTTGGCGACCGAGGCCACGGCTCAGTGCCCATCCTTTCCAATGTTGTCCGGAGTCCCGGCTAATTCTGAGGCAAAATTACGGACGAGCGCCTGATCGGTTCCAGCATCGATCCTCATCTGTTTCTGCGCCAATCCCACCGCCAGATCGGCGGCATGCGAGGCCAATTGCCGGCGCGCTGCTCTCGCCGCAGCCGCAATTTCCTGCTGTGCTCCCGCCACAATGTTGCGTGCTTCTTCCTCAGCTGCCGCTTTAATGCGGGATTCTTCCGCTGCCGCTTCCCTCGCAGCCTCCTGGCGCATGGCGCCGATTTCGACGTCAATTCGCGACAGCCGCGATTCGATCTCAGCCAGCCGTCGCCGTGCTTCCTCGCTGGCCTTCTGCGCCTCGATCATCGCTGTCTGAATCCCGGCCGTGCGTGTGCGAAACATCTCGGGGACGCGCTTCTTCCAGGCCCAGACAATCAGCCCAGCAATGACGGCAAAGTTCAGCATCACGCAGAGCCAGTACGACTGCACTGGATTCATACCCGTTAGCCGCGCGATCAACCGCACAGATTCCGACTGTTTGAAGTCCGAGTTCTTTTCCTCGCCTGCGGCCTCGCGCGTCTCTTGCGCCAGCTGACGGCCCGGACTCAAGTTCTGGTTCTGGTCGGAGTTGTTCTGCGACTGTGCGGGCGCTTCCTGCGCGTGAAGCCAGGCACCGCCAATTCCCGTCAAGAAGACGGCGAGAATCCCGATGATTGCTGATTTTTTCGTTACTCTGATCAAACTCAACGCCCCATCGCCGGCTGCAACACTCTTCGTATGATTTCCTGCGCCAGGTTTTCTGCTTCCGCTTGCAGCGTCTGTTCCGCCGCCGTTCGATCCGCTTCGATGTCATTCTTGGCCGCGCCTACTTGCGCCTGAGCCTTTTCCCGCGCCGTGGTCACCGCATTGATGCGCGCCTGCAGAGCAGCTTCGCGCTGCGCTTCCTGCGCCCGAAACACTGCCGCTCGCGCTTCCCGCAAACGCTGCTCATATTCGGCCGTTCGCGCTTCCGCGGCAGCGATATCGGCGCGCGATTTCTCCATCGCCCCTTCGGTCATAGCTCGCCGTTTGGCCAAAGCTTGCTGCAGTGGACGATGAACAATCACTGCGTACAGCCCATAGAGACACGAAAGCAAGATGATCGTCGGCACTGACCCGAGCAGTAGTCCGCGTAATTGCTGCAGCGTTTCTTCCATATGGAATTGAACTCGCAGTCGCGCGTTTCGCTGGTGCTGGTCTTCGGCCGACCCGACCGTGCCGATCCCTGGACCGCTTTGGACCGATAAAATGAGGGCTCGGAAAACTGTTAAGTCTAACGTCGGGAGCAGTTTGTGTCAACGCGCAGAACACTTCCTGCGAAGGAATAGCCGGCCCAAATCGGTACCCTCAATGCTGGCGCTAACAAGCTGGTAAAGAACTGGTGCTTCGCTACCTATTCGCCTCTGAACTACTCGCAGATTTCTACATATATCCCTTGACTTCGTGCGAAATGGAGTTACCATAAATACATCACCTCCGATCCAATTCAGGATCGAATGGGCCGATAGCCAAGGAATGTCACCGCTTCTTGGTTGCCGGCCCATTTTAGTTGAGTCCCCCAGGCATTCTCCGCACTTCAGCGGCCCGCGGTCGCATACGGCTGCGCGTAATATCCCGTTCGTGTACGCGCCTTGAGTCCTGGCTTGTCCACCTTCACTTCCAGCGCATGGTATTCATTGGCGCGGTCTGCTGGTGGAGACTCGAACGAAATCGTGTAGAACGCCTTGGCATCTTCCAAACAGCTGTCAATCTCTTTTACGACGTCATTGTTCGAGTTCAGGACGCGTCCACCGCTTTGCGCCGCCAGAACCTGCAGCGCGAGATTGCCCGCCTGCACTTTATTGTAGGAAGGAACGCCTTTCAGGAAGCTCTGGTAATAAAACGTTCGGAATCCGCCGGCATCATTCATTCCCAACGGATCGATGCTGTACAGAGTGATGCCAGCCTCGCGCAGTTCCCCCGATAACGTCACGATGGTCTGGAAAAGCCACTGTTCGTTTTTCTGAGTAAGCTCGATGTTCGGTCCGCTCAGCAGGGGCCATCCCGGGCTCATCCAAAGGACCAGCTTTCTTCCCGGTTGCCTTCTTTCAGAACCAGTGAGCTGATTGATAGCCTTAAGCGACAGATCCAGCCTTTCTTCCGCGCCCCAGAATCCTCCCGATCGATTCAGGTCGCGCATGCCGGGTTGGTTGGAATCGAGCGACTGGGCCAGTGCATTTCCGTCACGGCTCGGCGTCGGTTGGATACGGGTATCCGTGTCAGTGAATATGACAAACGATGTGGGCTCGGAAAGGCGCCCGCCGTCTTGACGTAGGAACTTGCTCAGCTCCATCCGTCCGTAGTTGACGGACTGAATCCCCGTGTTCACGGCGTCGACCACAAAAATGACCTGCAGGGCCGGATCTGGCGCACGGCTCGCCGCGTCGGTCGCACGGAACGACGTGATCTTGCGCGGCTGTTTGTCATCCAGGAGTGTGAAATCCTGCTCCGTGAGGCCGGCCACGGCGTTGCCGGCCTTGTCGGTTACGACTACATCGAGCCAAATGCCGTGATCAGCTGTCGAAGGAGCCGTCTCGGAAGGCAAAGCCGCCGGTGTTTGCCCGGACGCCGCCTGAGGCCTTCCCTGCTGTGCGAAGGCCGATAGAGAGAGGAAGGAAATTACAGAAAGTCGCAACACAGTGCGCATGTGCACCTCACCAGCGGTTCGCCTTCAGAGTGCTTCGCGGAAGAGACCAGCCTGGGACGGGATATTAGCGCCTGGCCGGAAGACTCGCAACCTGCATCGCGTCGAGTCCTAAGCTTTTCAAGACTTCCCCATGACTTTTGAATCGGGCACGACGAATTGCTGCATTCTTCTCACCACAGATTCTGGCGCATCGACTCCCAGATCTACCGCCCCGTCCAGATATTTGCGCGCATAAATTCGTCCCCGAGCCTCCAGCATGGCCAGCACTTTCCCTTCGCTCTGCGGAACGCGCAAATGCACGCGCCTTACTGGATCTTCCTCGATCATGGCATCGATGCGCTCCAGCAATCGATCCAGTCCTGTGCCCTCGATCGCCGAAACATACATAGTCCTCGCCTTGTTGCGCGCCGAGTCCGCTATCAGGCTCGCCGCCACTTCCTCGTCCAGCAGATCGATTTTGTTCATCACGCGCAGCCGCGGCTTGTCCTCCGCTCCCAGTTCTTTCAACACGAGTTCCACCTGCGCATCCTGCTCGGCCGAAAGCCGGCTGCTGGCATCCGACACATGCAGAATCAGAGACGCCCGCTGCACTTCTTCGAGCGTCGCACGGAAAGCTGAAACCAACGTGTGCGGCAGGTTGCGGATGAATCCCACCGTATCGGACAACAACACCTTGCGCTTCGAAGGCAACTCCACTCCGCGAATCGTCGGATCGAGCGTGGCAAACATCTTCGGCGACGAAAGCACTCCCGCCCGCGTCAGCGCGTTGAATAGCGTCGACTTACCGGCATTGGTATATCCCACAAGCGCAACAGTCGCAACCGGCGCTGACTCGCGCCGCCGGCGTTGCTGCGCCCGAATGCGCCGCACATTCTCAAGCTGTTCTTCTACATGCCGGATACGCCGATAGATTTTCCGCCGGTCGGTTTCCAACTGTGTTTCACCGGGACCGCGCGTGCCGATTCCGCCGCCAAGCTGCGACATTTCCGCCCCGCGTCCGGTCAGGCGGGGCAGCAGATAGTGCAACTGCGCCAACTCAACCTGCAACTGTCCTTCGCGCGTGCGCGCATGCCCCGCAAAAATGTCGAGAATCAATTGCGTTCGGTCGATCACCCGCCGGTGCACAATCTTCTCGATATTGCGCTGCTGCGAAGGACTGAGTTCGTGATCGAACAGCAACAAGTCAGCGTTCACCGAAGCAGCCGCGCCCGCGATCTCCTGCAATTTCCCCGCGCCAATCAGCGTCGCCGGATCGGGCCGGTCGCGATTCTGCAGAATCTCGCCTATAACCTTCGCTCCCGCGCTTTCTGCAAGAGTTCGCAATTCCGCCAGGGATTCTTCGGCATCGAACTCCGGAATATTCGGCTTGCCGTTGGGTTTCGGTGCAGCGCCAATTATTTGCGAAGCCCCCGAGGTCAGCCCATCTTTCTGCGCTGCTTGCCAAGCGGTATGAGTCTTGAGATCCCCACTCTGGGCAACGGCTACATCGCGCGCTACTGCTGCCTGCGCCGGAACCGAGCCTCTCGCACGTCGTGAACGCACCTCCAGGCCGACAAGAAATGCACGTTCCTGATCGGATTGGTTTTCGAAAGGCGCACGCTTACCCGCGCGCAGCGGTTCGCGTGTCATCTTGGAAGGAGAATGTCGCAAGCCCGAAACGCCTTAGCCCTCAGTCGCGGTGGCAGTCACGGCGGTCACACTGGCCGCAGTTGCGCTGTTCGCGGCGGCCGGCGTCCTGTCCGTATGTACGGCGTGTCCGACATGCGCCGGCACGACTCGTCCCATGACGACCGTGGAAATAGCATGCTTGAAGATCAGTTGCTCCTGACCGTTTGCTTCCAGCACCACGGAGTACTTGTCAAAGGAGCGGATCCGGCCCGTCAACTTCACCCCGCTAAGCAGATAGATTGTGATGCTCGACCGTTCTTTTCGGGCCGTATTGAGGAAGGAATCCTGAATATTTTGGGCCGGCTTGTTGCTTTCCATGGCCGATCTCCTTGTTCGTTAGACTGCAAACCAAACACGTACCCGCCTGCGCACCCTTCTTTCGCAAGCCGGCTCAAGTACAGCAGCAAGTCCCCGAAGCTTTTCGGGCTCCAGGAACTGGGGGGAACAGTCCCGCTCTGGACCGCGCACTCTGATATCACAGAACTGCACGTCCGGCAGACGGATGCCTGTACAATACGGCGATCTTTACCGCTTTTCAACCGTGAAGTTGACTCGCGTTGCCGGCATCTCAGTTGACAGTCCCCGTAACAGAGCGCAGACTTGTCTGCGGAAGCGGCGCGAATGAATCCGCAACTTGCCTCCCAGTTTTTCAGATGATGGTATTTTTTCCGAGCGCCAAAGTGTGCCAAGCCAACCGGCTGCGGAATTGACTTCTCGGACTTTCCGCCAGGAGACTATGCATCACACCTTGATTTTATCGTTGACTTTGCCCACGATTACCGGCCAGGAAGCCGCGGCGCTTGTCATTCGATGGTTTCACATTATCGCCGGCATTCTGTGGGTCGGACTGCTTTATTTCTTCAATCTGATTAACGTGCCTTTTATGAAGCTCGTTGACCCGGAAACGAAACCGAAAATCTTCCAGACGCTCACTCTGCCGGCGCTAAATTGGTTTCGCTGGAGTGCCCTGCTCACGGTCTTCCTCGGCCTGTGGTATTGGGGTGACTTTCTCGTCGCACCTGACGCCAAACGGCAGGGCGGCGGCGCCGGGGCTACGCTCGGACTCTTCCTGCTGCTCTGGATCGGTGTCTGGGCCATTCTGTTTTTTGTGATCAAAAGGCTTAATCCCAACGGATACGTGCTCGGCACAATCACCACGATCCTGGTCTACGCTGCCGGATGGCTGTTCGTGAATCGAACTCCGGTCGGTGCGGATGACAATCACGTGCTCGCGATCGGCGTCGGCGGCGGCATGGGAATCGTGATGCTGTTTAATGTCTGGGGCATCATCTGGCCCATGAACAAGAGGATCATTCGCGGCACCCTGGCAGGAACGCCTCCGGCAAACGCCGCCGTGATGTCGCGCCAGGCGTTTCTGGCCTGGCGCACGAACTTTTTCCTATCGGTGCCGCTGCTGTTCTACATGGCCGCAGCCTCGCACTTTTCCAGCACCGTCATTTTCGGGAAGTAGCGTAGCGCGGGCCGTGGCGCGGGCGCTCCTGTCCGCGGACCGCCGGTCTGGGACTAAACAAAACGAGCAAGGAGCGAGGCGCATCTGACGCACTCTCGTGATCGGGAAGGGCCCGAGTTCACTCGTGCCGCCCAGGCGCTCTAGTTGATTGGGCTTTAGCCGCTGAGGTCCGACGCCTGAGGTCCGACGTCCCTCCGAATTTCCACCGCGCCGCGCAAATTTCCTGGCTCCAACTTCCCCAAATCGTTGTACACTCTCGCTCAACTTTTTCAGGGTTTCTTGGGCCAAGGAGTTCCTCATGTCCGCTCGCTTCGGTCTTTCTCTGGCAATTCTTCCCCTGGCAATTCTGATATCGCTTCCCGCTCCCTGCCAGCAAGGCATGCCGACGCCGATGGGAAGGCCGATTCAATGGCAGCATCCGCTGCCGGAAGTTTCGTCACAGCAGCGAGCCCGCGGCATCCAGCAGGAGGCGCATGATCTGTCGGAGCTCAGCACCTCAATCCAGGACGATCTGCAGAAGCTGCAGAAGGGGATGCTGACCAAGGGCCTCCACGAAAAACTCAAGAGGCTCGAAAAACTCGCCAAACGCCTGCGCGAGGACGTGGAACCGTAGAAGTTGTTTTCACCACGGAACGCGGAAACCCCTGAGCGAGGCTGGAGTGCTCTTGCGCGGTCTGTGGGCGAGAGTCGGACCAATTAGGTCCGCGGACAGAACCTGCCCATAGGAGTGCGCGCCACCCGTCGAAGCGACCAGTTCCGAAGAGGGACTGAATCTGGCTCCCGCGCGGTGTCGTCGTGACTTTGTCAATCGTCGCGCGAGTCGAACGTCCGGCGCGAGGACATCGGTTACATCGAGGAGTAGAGAGACTGGCGGAAAAAGAAAGGGAGCCGGAATTCCGGCTCCCTTTTAAGTCGAGCAGTTGCAAACTAGAAGCTGAACTGTGCACCGAAGCGCATGGTTCGTCCATACTGGTACTCGAAGTTCTTGCCGTAACCCGAATGCGGAGTTACTGCTGCAGCTGTACCGTAGGTTCCGGTGCCGCCATTGATCCACTGCTGCGGGTTGTAGCCGCCTTCGAGTGTGCCATACAACTGCGCTCCGTCGCCAAAGTTCACTCCATTCGGTTGCAACGGGGTATTGTCGTAATAGATGGAGTTAAACCCGCCATAATACGCAGTGATGGCTCTTTGGTTGAGAACGTTGGGTATGGTTGCCGTGAACGTGAGAACCTGGTGCTCGTTATTCTTGTTCACCTTGATATCGTGGCTAAGGTTCAAATCACTCTGGTAATACCACGGCGTGCGACGGAAAGAGGGGGCTCCAATCGAGAGATTCCCGGGTGTGCCTGTGATGTTCGCCCACTCACCGCGGCCGAAGAGATACGTCGATTCCAAGGGCTCGCCATAGGCGGCCAAACCCAAGTCCATGTACGAAGTGACCGGTGAACCCTGATAGGCATACGAGAAGAGCCCAAACGTTGTAGCCTGTAAGCCGCCTCTCCAAGGCAACCGATAGTACGCGTCGCCCTTGAACGTGCTCGGACGATCGGTGGGCAATGGCCCGCTGTTCAACTTGCCATTCGCTCCGTAGTAGAAGAACGGTTCGTCGAAAGAACGGGTGGTGTCCGGCGAATCGCGCCCCGTGTTGCCACCGTCGATCTGGTCGGTGGTGGTCAGGCCAGTGTAGTTGCCCCACAGGCTGCTGTACGTGTAGCTGAACATTCCAGACCACCCGCTGCTTGGCATCTTGGTGAGCCGGAGTTCGACCCCGTCGTAGTTCCGCACTGCTTTGGGATTGTTGGGGCAGGTGGGGCAGGTACCGAATGCCCCGTTAGCGTTGAAGGCATAATTCGGCTCTCCGAAGGAAGACCCGAGGGATTGCAGGTAGCTCGCATATCCATCGATTGTCTTGTTCACTCCTTCGCCCGGATTCACTACGGTGTAGATTTCGAAGTTAGTAGGATCGGCCAAAGATGCGTCCTCAATCACGTGATCAAGACGACGGCGGTCATAGCGGGCTTCGAACGCCAAGCTTCTTGAGACCTGATAGTCCCATCCCCCCACGTACTCGTGTTGGCGATAGGGCTTCACGTTGGGCGCGATCGGCTCCCAGGGCCGCAAGTTTACGTTTTCGATGATCGAAGTGCCCGTCTTGGCATCGGTGAGAGCCGCCGGCGTTTGGCCTCCAGCAAAGTTGGCCTGCGTGCTGGGCAAACCGTTCGGGCAGGCACGCCCGTTGACGAAGATTGTGTCTATGTCGGAGAGGCTGAACCCAGCCGCTGTCCCATCCGGACCCAACGGATAGCTGCACTGCTCGAACGCCTGTGCTCCCCATGAGGTTTGCGCCAGCAGCAGCTTCATGACGTCGTTGGTAACGCCATAGCTGCCGAAGATTTTCATCTTACCGTTCGGTGATCCCCAAGCGGCTCCTAGGCGAGGCTCGATCTTATCGCTCCAGGAGAAGTTAATGGATGAAGGTGGGTTCAGACCGGCGGGAATTACGCCAGCAGGAACGGGCAAACTCTCTTTTTCCACTCGGATTCCCAGGTTCAAGGTCAATCCATGGCCAATCGTCCAGGCATCCTGAACGAAGAGCGCATGGTTCCAGTCACCTGCGATCTGGGGAAGAACCGTGGCGAAATCCTGAATAAACATCCAGCCGTATTGACCCGCGCAGACTCCATTAGTGCCCGGAGCAACAGGCTGGCCCGGCGTCCATTCACCTTCCAGTCCTGATCCGGGAGTAACGACGCCACCACTTATCGTCGCGGGCGCTCCACAGTTAGCCGTGCCGAAGCTCGTGGACCCGGAACCATGACTCTGTCCCGCTCCCGGATAGAGGAAAACCTCGGGGACGTTACCGTTTTGCGAAATCGAATTGGTCAAACGATTAAGTTGGTAGCCAGCTTTGATGTTGTGAGTGCCCGCCCAGCCGCTCTTGAAGAATGCCACGTCCTCATCGAACTGGTAGTGCTTGCTGGCGTTGCGCTGCGTGAATGGGTTCAAATACGGAGCGGTTGCCGTACCCTCGGGAGCCTGCAGAGCCGTCGGCAGCGGATTACCCGCATTGTCGAGCGCCCCATTGCTGCTAACGTTCCAAATGAGATCTGGAGTGGAAGTCTGCCATCCGAAGTCGTGATAGTTGGTAAAGAAGTATCCGAGACGGGTGGTTGAGATGATCCTCGGAGTCAGCGTGATGTCCGCGCCAACATTGTATGTGGAATTGGGAGCGGTCCAGCCAAGGCCGTGACTGTAGCTCGAAATTGGTGTCAGGATCGCGGTGTTGAGGTAGCCCGCCTGTTGCCAACCGACTGGGTCGGAGGTCGGCAGGTTGTCGCCTGTTTCCCGGGCGTATTGATCGAGCCATGACCCGAAGAGGCGGATCTTCTGAGTGACCACGAGATCAAGCCGGCCTGTACCGAAATAGGTCTGCCTGTCCTGCGTGAAGTACTGATTCCCGAGGCTGTAATTTCCTGAACTCGCGCAAATATTTCCGCCCAAGGCAGGCTGGTTACAAACGGAGGGGCCAAAGTTGACGTTTCTTGCCCGCGTATTCACTAACGGTGCAAAACCCAAAAAGAACCACAGGCGATCTTTTACGATCGGACCGCCGACGGTGAAACCGGGCTGAAAAATCTTGAAGTGGTCCTGTTGCGGCCAATAATCTTGCGAGTCTGGGTCAAGCCCCCCAAGAGTGGCCGGGTTGGCGGTGGGATCATACCGCAGAAAAGGGTTGTTCTGGTCCGCATCCGCCCCGTTCGATTCATAGGTGGCGAAGAATGAGCCATGGTAGTCGTTGCTGCCCTTCTTCATGATCACATCGACCACCCCGCCCAGTGCGCCGCCGTGCTCGGCTTCAATACCCGAGGTCTTAACCTGAACCTCTTGAATAAACTGGAAGGGAACGTTCGCGTTGGAAGCGCCACCGGAGATGTTTTCAGTGTCTTGGCCTTCCACGAGATAGGTGCTTTCCGAGTCGGCTGCGCCACCAATGGAGAAGCCGTAACCCAGGCCGTTGCCCGCGCTGCCCGGCATAGAGCCGCCGGAATTGCCCGTCATGCCGGCTGATCCCCCGGCGAGAGGCTCGTTGCGAGCCATGGGCGCAAACTGGATGACCGATTGGAACGTGTATCCATGAGGAACGTCATTGAGCACATCGCTCGTAACGTTCGTCTGGTTCGTATCTGTGGTGACATCAATCACTGGCGCCTGACCGCTGACTTCCACCACCTCACTTGTGGTACCAACTTCCATGGTGAGATCGAGCGACGGTAAGTGGCCGACTTCAATCGTCAAGCCAGACCGCTCGATCTTCTTAAAGCCCTTAGCCGTAACCGCGAGCTGGTATTGCCCCGGAGGCAAGTTGGCGAAGTGAAAGTAGCCACCCGCGTCTGTGTCCAGCGCTTTTTCTCCGACCAAACTTGTCCCGGTTAACACCAGGTGGGCACCAGCTACGACCGCGCCAGTGGAGTCTTTGACTGTGCCTTGCAGACCGCCCGTGGTTTCCTGGGCGAACAAGAGTACCCCGGACAATAAGAACGACAATACCGTTAGGACCGCAACAAATATCGAGGATCTGCTAAATCGCATTTCCTGCCTCCTTGGAAATCTCATCGCACAATGTTGTCTTCAAAAAAGAATGTCGGGCCGCGCCGATTCCACATGGGTTCGGACGTTGCCTTCTTGTTTTCCACAAGTTACGGCCTGAGAACCTGATTGTTGATCTACTTTGAGAGCTGAAAGCCGAACCTGGAATACCAACCCGGTACGTCCGCTTAAGCGGTCTGATTGCGGACGTTGGGGCTGGAAGACCCAACCGAGAGTTAAGTGCAAGTCAAAATCCAAATGGGGAATACACTAAAGCATGTATTTTCAAAGACTTGATTTCGTAGGTCTAATCGAAAATTCACAAATACGTAGATCTAGGCCACGGACGATATGAAATTTTATAGACCTGCGCACGAAACGTCACCGTCTCCGGTGGCGAAGCGGACTAGGAGGCGCCTCGCCGGGCGCTAAAACACGCCGCACGATCGGATTGTTGAGCTTGTACTTGCGCTCGGTGACGTTGCCTGCATCGTCTTTCACCCGAATTACGAAAGTCGGGAGCGTGCCTTCTTTGTCGAAGTTCTCAGTTGCGACCGTTGCCGGCAAAACGCCCTTCAAACCGTGCTCGCGATAGGCCGTCTCGTAGCGATGCCTTTTCGCGTTCCAGGTGAAGACGCGAATCTGGTCGAAATCGTAGGGCAATCCGTCATGCGGCTCGGTCAGCAGGCACAAGTATTGTGGAACGCTCTTCTGCACTCCGTTCTCCGTATCCGGGACCTGATCGAGCACAAAGAAAGCCACGAAGCGCTGACCTTCTGCGTATTGCGCGACGTCGAGCGGCACGTCAACATCGACCATACGCGCCAGTACCCAGCCGACGCGGCCCTCGCCGTCACGAACGAGATACCAATCCTCGAGCACCGGGCCGGCAGTTTTGGATTCTTTACCGCGAGTCGGAATTACGGCTGGTTTGACGGGTGCACCTCCGGTCTGCTTTTCCGCAGTCGCGCGCTTCAGAATGGAAACCTTCGCGCCCGAGGCAAGCTGATAAAGATGCTCGGTTTCGCGTCCGGGAGTGATGTGCAGATTAGTGTCGTTGCGCAGCAGGCCAGGAGCCTGCACCGGATCGTCTTTATTGTCGGCGGTCAGCCTTTGCAAGCCATCGTAGGTCTTCTGATCCACGAGAAAGCGCTGCTCGATCCAGCCCTCGACGCCGCGGGATGTGCGCACGCGCGCGAAGCGCTTCTCGTGTTCGAGCACATCGACGCGCTCGCCATTTTTCACCGTGCCCACACGGTTGTAGACGGCGGCCACCTGATCGCGCAGGATTGCCTGCGGCGCCGATATATAAGCGTGCTCGAGCACGCGATGCCGGCGGTTGCACCCCCCCAGGAGCGCAACGAACATCAGCAGAATTGCAGGGGCAAAATAGCGGGAGTGGAATGAGCCCGGCACATTAAATGGAAACAGACCAGACGCTAAACGCTGGAACTCTAACTATAGCGCGTCAGCCCCCGTTGTTTTCATCACGAAAGTTTACGCCGGATGCACCTCCGCCCGGAGACATCGAAGCATAAATTCAGGTACGATAAATGCATGTCCTGCTGTCCTTCAGGACAGGGGCCGGGATGGTACGCTGTGGCCAGCCAACTTCGCGTGGAATCTTCGTGGGAGATGTAATTAAGCTATGAATATCGGTTTCAAGAACTTTTCTGCCGTCGGGCTTTCGTTCCTTGTTGCGCTTGTGCTGGCAATTTCGACTCTCGCTCAGGAAACGCCCGAGACCGTGCTGCGTCCACCGAAGGGCGCACAAATCGCCATCGTCGTTTTCGAGGACCTCGAATGTCCCATGTGCCGCCGCACGGCGCCCCTGCTCGAGCAGGCCTCCAAGCAGTACAACATTCCGGTGGTGAGGTACGATTTCCCGCTGCCCATGCATCCCTGGTCGTATCAGGCGGCAGTGATGGCGCATTATTTCGATAGTCATTCGAAGGCGCTCGGCAACGAGTTTCGCGACTACATCTTCCAGAATCAGCTTGAAATTACCGCGCAGAACCTGCGCGGATTCGCCGAAAAATTCGCCGCGGCGCACAAAGTCGATTTTCCTTTTGTGATCGATCCTACCGGCAAGCTTGCGGCTGAAGTGAACGCCGATAAAAGTTTAGGCCAGGCCATTCATCTCGACCACACGCCCACGGTCTACATTGTCAGCAACCGCAATCCCAGCAAGCCATACATCGAAGTCAGAGATAATTCGCAGCTCTATGCGACCATCGACGCGATGATGAAAGATTAAGAACCCGTCTGCATCGAGAGTCTCTTTGCGACCTTCGCGAATTCTTTTGGGTGCCCCGCTTCTCCTGCAGCTGACCCAACCCCCGAAAACTGGACCATCTAAAATGTGAGTTCTCCCAAACCCAAGGAGAGGAGAGAACCGCAATGAAGGGCACGCGACACAGTGAAGAGCAGATCATCGCCATCCTGAAGCAAGGCGAGGCAGGAGTGGCGACGGCAGAGTTATGCCGACAGCACGGGATCAGCGAGCAGACTTACTACCGCTGGAAAGCGAAGTACGGCGGGATGGATAGTAGCGAGGCAAAACGGCTGAAGCAACTGGAAGATGAGAACCGAAAGCTGAAGCACGTGGTGGCGGATCTGACGCTCGATAACCGGGCGCTGAAGGACGTGCTCTCAAAAAACTGGTAGCGCCTGCGGGACTTCGGGCCGCCGTGAGCTATGTCGAGGGCGAGTACGAGATGAGCGAACGGCACGCCTGCAGGCTGCTGGGATTGGGACGATCGACGCATCGCTATCAAGCACGGAGAAGCGAGCGGGATGCGGCGCTGCGAGCGCGGCTGAAGGAACTGGCCGCCAAACGAATGCGGTTCGGATATCGCAGGCTGACGGCAATGTTGGTGCGGGAAGGGGTCGCGGCCAACCACAAGCGAGGGTATCGGCTGTATCGCGAGGAAGGATTGGCGATGAGGATTCGGCAGCGGCGGCGGATTCGCTGGACGGGTGCGGTGAGTCGCCCAGTAGCGACCAGGGTGAATCAACGCTGGTCGATCGATTTCGTCAGTGATTGTGTAAGCACGGGAAGAGTGATTCGCATGTTGACGGTGGTGGACGATTGCACGCGCGAGTGTCCGGCGATTGAAGTCGATACTTCGCTGGGCGGGTGGCGTGTGCGGCGGGTGCTGGATCGCATCGCCAGCGAACGCGGGGTGCCGGAAGCGATCGTGCTAGACAACGGGCCGGAGTTTCGCGGGCGAGCGCTGGCGGCGTGGAGCGAAGAACGCGGAGTGCCACTGGAGTTCATTCAACCAGGCAAACCGGCACAGAACGCCTTTGCCGAGAGCTTCAACGGGCGATTGCGAGATGAATGCTTGAATGCCAACTGGTTCACGAGCTTGAGCGATGCGCGGAGAAAGATCGAAGACTGGCGGCAAGATTACAACCAACAACGTCCACATAGTTCGTTGAACTACTTGCCACCAGCAGAGTTTGCGCGTCAGCAGTTGGAGATGCGGGCA
>Ga0335072_10004077_pt1 | contig 21783 bp, 16 predicted proteins | sample Lox_Sample_21_FD_206725 | JGI IMG/M metagenome (GOLD analysis project Ga0335072, IMG submission 206725) | Soil microbial communities from Loxahatchee National Wildlife Refuge, Florida, United States - Lox_Sample_2.1 | ecosystem: Environmental > Terrestrial > Soil > Wetlands | place: USA...
CGCGGCAGCTTCACGGGCGCGAGGCTCGGGAGCAGGGGCTTCGATGCATTCGTCGAGGACCATCACGATGTCCGAGCCCAGGGCGATCTGCACCTCGAGCGATTTTTCGGGCGACAGGAAATGCTCGGAGCCGTCGAGATGCGAGCGGAACGTAACACCCTCGTCCGTCACCTGGCGGAGATCGCTCAGGCTGAAAACCTGAAAACCGCCGGAGTCCGTGAGAATCGGATGCGGCCACGACATGAACTTGTGCAGGCCGCCCATCTGCCGGATCAGCTCATGGCCGGGACGCAGATAAAGATGATAGGTGTTGGAGAGAAGAATCTGGACGCCGAGCTCTTCGAGATCCTCTTGCGTCTGGCCCTTGACGGTTGCGGCGGTGCCGACCGGCATGAACGCCGGCGTCTCGATCACACCGTGCGGAGTGGTGAGACGCCCGAGCCGCGCGCCGGTCGGATCGGTGGCGAGCACTTCGAATTGGAAACCCATCCGACCGAGTGTATCAGGCCGCGCTGATCCCCATCACGATCACGACGACAAAGAGCCAGAGCGCGAAAATCGATGTGAATGCTTTCGCGAACGAAACCTTCTTCGGCGCCGCCGCAGCGTATCCCATGGACATGAGGATCATCTCCCAGAAGAGGAAGACGTCGACCAACCTGAGTCCCGCGGCCAACCATTTCGGCGAACTATCCGGGAGATACGCGGCGGCGTTTGACGCCACGAGATGTTGCAGATCGATTGTCGACGGATCCTTTAAAAACAAGACGAGGACACCCAATAAAGTCCCGATGATCGCCGGCACCAGGCCGTACCCGACCACTCCGAGCGAGGTTTTGAAACCGAATTTCGCGCCAAAAATGATGTTGAAAATAAGCCAGAAGATTCCGGCGAGGAGCAGCACCACAATGAGGGGACCAACGATCACTTCGACATAGGCAAAATACGGAGCAACCTTGGTCCCGAGTTCGATCTGTTTCTCTTTCTGCTCGGCCGACAGTGCCTGGAATTGAGAGCGGTTCGACATCTGCTTCTCAATCAGACCACGCCAACCCGCCCGGTGGCCGTATACGGCGACGACGCACAGTTCCACGATGCAGAGCAGTAGGACGGGAAGCAGCCACGTAGGCTTCCGAGCAATGGACTGAAACGTCTCCTTGGGGCTAAAGAGCACGCCGAAGATGCGCCCGAAGGAGTTCGATCGTTCCGGGGTTTCCGCTGACGGCAGCGTGGCGCTAGCCATGTGATTGCCTCCAGGACTTGAATGGGAGCCGCGTTCTTCTCTGCATTACGCGCCAGCCGCAGAAAAGTTACCTGCTAGCGAGTGAGGATGCGAGTGACTCCGGGAGAGACAAGCTCGTAGCGGATGTTGCGCCAACGAATGCGTTTGGTCAAGAGCGAGGAAACGAAATTCCATGCGAAGAGAAATGGCACCACCGGCGCCAGGACCATCCAGACCCAGCTCCACTCGTTGAGCTGCTTCTTCCATGCCGGCAGCAGCTCGCCGATAGCGATCGTCCGCATCGCGCCCTTGGCCATGGCGAGCAGGGGGATGACCATCGCCATCAGGAAAAGCTGAATCCATGGATCGCCGGAAATGAGGGTAGCGAAGACCACGACCAGCGCGTAGATCAAGGTAAGCGAGTAGCCCAGATGCGCCGCTGCGCCGAGCGCCCACCGGCGGGGAGAATAAATGCGCGTAATCACGATCTGCCGATTGGTGAATTCGAGGAGGCTCGTGCCCGTCCAGCGATGCAGCGTCGGCGCCATGCACTCCGGGCAAAATACGATGGACTTGCCGGCGCCTTCGAGCGCGCGCGTGAGAACGAAATCGTCGCTGACGGCGCCAGTCCACGATTCAGAGGCTTCCACGTCGTCGAAATTTCTGCGGCGAATCGCGGTGCCTCCGCCCCAGCAGAAATTGTCTTTCGCTCGCCCCAGCATCGTAGCGACCGAAGCGTTCCATGCCGACGCCATCGCGCTCGCAAAAGCGCCCTCGCCGAAGCGCCCGCTCGGGATAATCCAGCGATACGTGGTGGACGCGCCCATGCGCGGATCGTGCAATGGCGCGACGAGCTTCGTGAGCCAGTTGCGCGGCAGGCGAACGTCCGAGTCCGTGAACGCCAGAACTTCGAATTTTTCCGGCAGCGACTCGACCGCGCGCTTCAGGTTGTGCACCTTTTCTCCGCAACCCTCCGGCGGACCCGCCACCACAATATGCACCGGCCGCTGGCTTGCCGCTTTCACGCGCTCAATGATTTTCACCGCGGGATCGAGGCTCGTTGCGAGCGAAAAGAAGATCTCGTAGTTTGCGTAGTCGAACTGCGTGAGCGCCGTGAGATTTTCCTCGAGCCCCGGCTCGGCGCCTTTGCACGGGCAGATCAATGCCACGATCGGCGCGTAGAAACCCGCATGTGAGCCGAGCCGCCGCCCGACCATGCGCATCCATTCGAAGCCCTCCCACAGCGAATAGAGCCCGAGGGCAATCTCCAGGACCACGAGTATGTAGAAAATCTGGACCATTTCCGCCAGATTAGCAAAATCGCCAGCCCTTGTGCGCTTTTGCAACGGTTGACGTGCCTGATCGGCACGGGTAGAATCCGACCAATTCTTCCGGCTTTTTGCCCGGCTCAAATCGCTCCTGGAGGCACACCTATGGCTACGTCTGCGCAGCCGATCAACGAGGCCAAGCTGCATGAATTCGTGATGAGAGGCGTTGCCGAAATGGGGGCGGCACTGAATGCGGCGCTCATCATCGTCGGGGACAAGCTCGGGCTGTATAAAGCGATGGCTGGAGCCGGACCGCTCACTTCGTCCGAACTCGCGGCGAAAACCGGCACGGCCGAGCGATACGTGCGCGAATGGCTCGCGGCGCAAACCGCGGGGGGATTCGTCACCTATGACCCCGCCGCCGGCACGTATACTCTGCCGCCCGAGCATGCAATGGCTCTGGCGGACGAGAATAGCCCTGTCTTCCTGGCCGGCGCGTTTTATGTCGTCGCAGCCTGCCTGAAAGACGAAGAGAGGATTGCCGACGCCTTCCGCACCGGGAAAGGGGTCGGCTGGCACGAGCACCATCCATGCCTTTTCATCGGCACGGAGAGGTTTTTCCGACCCAATTATCGCGCAAATCTGGTGAGCCAGTGGATTCCGGCGCTCGCGGGTGTCGAAGCAAAATTAAAAGCGGGCACGCGCGTCGCGGACGTTGGCTGCGGGCTCGGCACATCCACGATTCTGATGGCCCAGGCGTATCCCAAATCAACCTTCTCAGGCTTCGATTACCATCCCGAATCGATCGCGCTGGCAAAAGAGGCCGCGGCCAAAGCCGGCGTTTCTGACCGGGTGAAGTTCGAGGTGGCGAGAGCGAAGGAATATCCGGGCACGGGCTACGAGCTGGTCACCTTCTTCGACTGCCTTCACGATATGGGCGATCCGGAAGGGGCGGCAAAGCACGTGCTGAAAACACTGGCGCCCGATGGCACGTGGATGATCGTCGAGCCATTCGCGAACGATAAGCTCGAGGACAATCTCAACCCGATCGGACGCGCCTTCTACTCGGCGTCTACTATGCTGTGCACGCCGGCGTCCCTCTCGCAAGAAGTTGGATTGGCGCTCGGAGCGCAAGCCGGAGAAGCTCGGCTCGCCAAGGTGCTGCATTCCGCCGGATTTACGCGCGTGCGCCGGGCGGCGGAAACGCCGTTTAATCTGGTGTTCGAAGCGCGGCCGTAAAACGCTCGTTGAATTTGCGGCGTCAGGAGTTGCGGCGATGCGCGAACGTTTTGCGCAGGATGCGGTCGGCGGCGCCGTTCAGCTCGATCTGGAATTTCCCGGCGGCGCGGCGCGCCTGTTCCATCAGCGACGGGTCGAGCAGCATCGCCACGCGGTCGACAAAAGGCCCCGAAACGGGCGTGCGCGAGGCGCGAAGCGCCGGACGCCGCGGTTCCCGCGCCGCGAGCTGCTCGTAAAGCTCCAGATCGCGCCAAAATTCTTCCGCGTCGCGGTCGGTCCAATCGAGCGCGCGTCCCAGGGCGACGAAAAACTCCTCGCGGAAAAGATCGAGAAATGGAATCGCGAGCTCCATCGCCGGGTTTCTGGCGGGTTTTGCTTTCTTTTGCTTTTTCCCCTTTTTCGCTTTGCGTGGACGGCTCGCGCCGCGCACCGTGACGCTCACTTTCAATCGGGCGGGAAGCGCCGCCTCGATGTGCTGCACCATGGCCAGGATCGATTCGCGGCGGATGGTAGCGAGTTGGTCGCGGTAGAACACCGGATGATCCGCGCGACCCGGCCGGCGGTGCTCCGCGGCGTAGAGATCGAGGAAGCGAGCGACCATCTCGTCGCGGTCCAGCGCGGCAAGCAGAAGAGTCGCCGCCTCACGCGCACGCACCACAAGTTCTCGAGGACGGTAGGGCATGGAGAATTTAGCTGTACGCGAAGGCGCCCGATGGCGCAATAGGAAAAGCGCCGCAGTGCCCAGAAACGAAAAGGCCCGGGATTTCTTCCCGGGCCTTCGCCACTTCAGACTTCAATTCCGACGTCTTTTAGTGCAACGGGCCCGCAATCGGACGATCCTCTTCGCCCCGAGGTCCGCCCGTGATCGGGCGCACGGGCTTTTCGAACTTGCCGAGCGCGATCTCGAGCGCTTCTTCTACCGTCCGCACGAAGTGGATCTGCACGCCGTCGAGCATCTCCGGCTGCAAGTCCTCCTGAACGTTCGGCTCGTTTTCCGAAGGCAGAATCACCTCGCGGATTCCGGCGCGCTTCGCTCCGAGCACCTTTTCCTTCACGCCACCGATCGGCAGCACGATGCCTGAGAGTGAAATCTCTCCGGTCATGGCGATGCGCGGCCGGACGGGACGCCCGGTGAGCAAGCTGACGAGCGCGGTGACCATGGCGATGCCGGCCGACGGCCCGTCCTTCGGGATCGCTCCCGACGGCACGTGAATGTGCAGGTCCAGCTTGCGGAAGAAGTCCGGATCGATGCCGTAGCGATCCGAGTTCGCGCGGACCCAGCTCAAAGCCGCCCGCATCGACTCCTGCATCACCTCGCCGAGGTGCCCGGTCATCGTAAACTGCTTGCCGCCACGAGCCTTGCTCGCCTCGATGAAGACGATGTCGCCGCCGACGGGTGTCCAGACGAGCCCGACAGAAACGCCGGCTTTCTTGACACGATCCTCGACTTCCTTCTCGAGCCGGAACTTCGGAATGCCAAGCACTTCCCGCACCACTTCGGGCGTGACCACTAGCTTGTCCGTCTGGCCCTCCGCGAGACGACGCGCCTGCTTCCGTACGAGCGTGGCGATCTCGCGCTCGAGATTGCGCACGCCTGCTTCGCGCGTGTAATGGTGAATCAGATCGTGCAGCGATTCGTCCGTGAACTCGATCTGTTCGCTGAGCGTGATCCCGTGTTCCTTGGTTTGGCGAGGAATCAGGAAACGCTTCGCAATGTGAACCTTTTCCTCCTCCGTGTACCCCGGGAGTTCGAGGATCTCCATGCGGTCGCGCAACGGTTCCGGAATCGGATCGAGCCAGTTCGCCGTCATGACGAAAAGCACCTTCGACAGATCGAACGGCACGTCGAGATAATGATCGCGGAACGTCGAGTTCTGCTCCGGATCGAGCACTTCCATCAACGCTGCCGCCGGATCTCCGCGGAAATCGCGGCCGAGTTTGTCGACCTCATCCAGCATCAGGACAGGGTCCATCGTCTCGGCACGGCGAATTCCTTGAATGATCTGACCTGGCAACGCGCCGATGTACGTGCGCCGATGACCGCGAAGCTCCGCCTCGTCGTGCATTCCGCCGAGCGAGATGCGGACGAACTTGCGGCCCATGGCCCGCGCGATCGACTTCCCGAGTGAAGTCTTGCCCACGCCGGGAGGCCCGACGAAGCACAGAATCGGCCCCTTCATTCCGGGCTGCAGCTTCTTCACCGCGAGATAGTCGAGAATGCGCTGCTTTACTTTCGCAAGGTCGTAGTGATCCTCGTCGAGGATTTCCTGCGCCTTCGCGATATCGATCTGGTCTTCGCCCGTGCCGGAAGTCTTATTCCACGGTAACGACGTCATCCATTCGAGATACGTTCGCGAAACCATGTACTCCGCGGAAGCAGGAGTCATCTTCGCGAGCCGCTTGAGCTCTCGATCGCACTCCTTCTTCGCCTCGGCGGACATCCCCGACTCGTCGACCTTCTTGCGAAGCTCTTCGACTTCGCTCTGGGAATCGTCGGACTCGCCGAGCTCCTTCTGAATCGCTTTCATCTGCTCGCGCAGCAAAAACTCACGCTGGCTCTGATTGACCTGCTCTTGAACCTGCTCGTGGATCTTGTTGCGCAGCTCGAGGACCTCTTTTTCCTTCGACAGCTCGTTGACGAGCGTCTCGAGGCGCTTGCGAACGTTGAACGTCTCGAGCAGCTCTTGCCGCACCATCGTGTTCAGCGCGGGAAGCGTCGACGAAACGAAGTCCGCGAGACGCGCCGGCGAATCGATGTTCATCGCTTCCGTCTGAAGATCGTCCGAAAGCTGCGGCGAACGCGCCACCACCTCGCGGAACAACTCCTGAACGTTGCGTTCGAGCGCGGTAAGCTCTGCGTCGCGCTCGCCGGCGATGTCCGGCTGCAACTCGACCCGTGCCCGCAAAAACGGCTTCAGCCCGACTACCTCGAGCACCCGAATGCGGTCCAGCCCCTCGAGAAACGCCACAACGTTCCCGTTGGGCATACGCACCATCTTGTGGACCTTTGCCAGCGTCCCAACGCTGTGCAGGTCGGTCCCGGCCGGCGCCTCGACCCGCGGGTCGAGCTGGGCGACCACGCCCAATAGCTTCTCGGGCCCTTCTAGCGAATCCAGTAACGCCAGCGAGCTCTCCCGGCCCACCGGCAGGGGCATGACCGCGCCGGGAAACAGGACCGTGTCCCGCACCGGAAGAATCGCCAGCTCCTCTGGAATAACCCTCGTTGTTTTACTCATTTGACCCCCTCGAAGCCTGTTCAACAGCGATCTTGCCCCATCACGTCTCACTGCTCTTTATCGGTATTCTGAGTTTTAGATGCAAGGGCCGGAAGAAAGTATCTGTACTTTTTCGCAAGATGCTATAAGAAGATATGAGTATATTACGCTAAAGATTCAGTTGCAAGTCGAGCCCGGCTTTCTCTATTCAGTAAAGCTATTGTATTCAGCACGTACGCGATTCACTTCGCGAACGAAAACTTGGCCTCAACCAATTTCAGAGCATCCTGACGGGTGCTCACCGCTCCGTCCAGCTGGGCCTCTTCTACGGCCTGTAGAATGGCCTTAAAGGCCGGTCCGGGGCTGTAGCCTAGCTGAACCAGATCGTCGCCGGTTAGAAGCCTCGGCGGCCGCACCTCCTCCGGCGGCGTCTCCTCGACGAATCGCCGCACGAACTCGTAGTTATCCAGGTGCCCGTGGCTAGAGATGCAGTCCAAGCGGTGCAGCTCGAGGTGCTCCTCGAAGCGGTCAAGCCGGATGAAACGTTTGAGGGTCGCTGGCTTCATCTGGGGCACATCCTTGAACCGCATGTGGTCTTCCACGAGGGCCGCAATTTGAGCGGTATCCTCGTTTGAGAAGCGCAGCCGCCGGCAGATTTCCTCGGCCATGCGCGTGCCGACTTCAACGTGCTCGTCGAAGCGGATCCGGCCATTCGGGCCGGCCGGAGGCTTAAACGTAGGAGGTTTTCCCACGTCGTGCAGCAAGACGCCCCACGCGAGCGTCGGGGAGCAGCCGGATTGCAGCTGTTCGATCATCAAAAGCGTGTGAATCCAGACGTCTCCCTCCGGATGGAACTGTGGGGGTTGCTCGACCCCCTTCATTCGCGCCACTTCCGGAAGCAGCTCCCGCAGAAGGCCTGTTTCATCGAGGAGCTCGAAGCCGCGGCGAGCCTGGCCCTCGGTGAGCACCTTGGTGAGTTCGTCCCGAATCCTTTCTGCCGAGACCTGGTGAATCTCGGGCGCCAGCTTGACGATCGCCGCAAACGTGGCGCCTTCGATGGCGTAGCCAAATCTGGCGGCGAAGCGGACGGCGCGAACCATGCGCAGCTTGTCTTCGCGAAAGCGGTCTTCGGCGTTGCCGATCGCGCGGATCACGCCCGCGCGGAGATCGTCGCGCCCGCCGACGAAGTCGAGGACTTCGTTCGTTTGGGGATCGAGGAGCAACGCATTGATCGTGAAATCGCGCCGCTTCACATCCTTTTGCGCCGTTTCCGCGTAGGCGACCTGATCGGGATGCCGCCCGTCCGAGTAGCCGATGTCCGATCGAAACGTCGCGACTTCAACCTGCAACGAGTCGCCAACCGCGGAAGTTTCGATCACCACGATCACGCCGAATCGAGCGCCGACCGCCAGACTCCCGGGAAAGAGTTGTTGCACCCGATCGGGGGTCGCGTCGGTCGCCACATCGTAGTCCGTGGGCTCGCGGCCGAGCAGAATGTCGCGGACGCACCCACCGACGAAATAAGCCTGATGGCCCGCCTCCCGCAAAATGCGGCAAACATGCTCCGCCAGCGCTCGTGCTTCACTCATTGCGGACGCTCCCGATCGCGATTGCCAAGCGAACCGCCCAGCTGCAACTTCGAGAAGCCAAACTTGTCGCGTAAACGGTCGGCGGTTCGCGCGAGCCGCTCCAGTTTTTCAAGGCGCCCTGGATCGAGCAGATCCAGCTGGCCGAGGCCGGTCGAGAAAGACGAGAGCGCAACGCCCACCAGCCGCAGCATGGCTGTGCCGTTCCATGCGCGCGCAAAAAGCTCGCCGATCGCTTTCAGGAACACGGTGTCCAGATCCGAAGGCTCCGCCAGCGTGTGGTTGCGCGTAATCGTCCTGAAATCCGCGAAACGCAGCGCGAGCGTGACGGTCCGCGCATGAAGCCCCGCGTCGCGCAGCCGTTTCGACGCTTTCTCGCACAGATGGCTGAGCGTCGAGCGCAGCAGTTCGGGATCGTTCGTGTCCTCGCCAAACGTCTGATTGTGCGAAAGCGATTTCGGTTCCGCATCCACGAAAAACTCGTACGAATCGATCCCGCGCGCCTTGCGATAAAGAGCCGTGCCCCATCGCCCAAAAGTCTCCTCGAGATTTTCGAGCGACACGGTTTGCAGCTGCGCGAGTGTTTCGATGCCGATATTCTTCAGCGCGGCCTCGGTCACTTTGCCGATCCCGGGAATCCGTCTCACGGCGAGCGGCGCCAGAAAAGCGGCCTCGCTCCCGGCTGGAACCCACACCAGCCCGCGCGGCTTCGCCTGGTCGCTGGCGACTTTGGCAATAAGCCGGGTTGCGCCAAGCCCGCCCGAGCAGGGAAGTCCGGTCGTGGAGGTGATTTCGCGAAGAAGTTCATGCGCCGCGCCGAACGCCGCCCCGTGCAACCGCTCGGTCCCGGTAAGGTTGATGTATGCCTCATCGATCGATGCCATCTCGACGATCGGTGAATATTTCGCGAGAATCCTGGCGACGCGATCGCTCCACCTCCCATAGAGTTCGTGGTGCCCGTCGAGAAAAACGGCCTGCGGGCAAAGCTTCGCGGCCGTGCGCAGCGGCATCGCGGAATGAACGCCGAATCGCCGCGCCTCGTAGCTCGCCGACGTGACGACTCCGCGCTGATCGCGCTGTCCTCCGACGATCACGGGCAATCCCTTCAGGTCCGGCCGCGCCAGCAGCTCGACGGAAACGAAGAACGCGTCCATATCCACGTGAAGGATCGACGCAGAGGCATCGTTCGAGGATTGCGCCGCGGGAAGCGCATCGTGCTTGGCGCGAAAGTGGGCGAGATTCGGCATGGCGCCCGTTGAGCTTACGCTAGCAGAAGGGCGCGAGATTGCAAGAACGAGCGATCATGGTTTCGACGCTGAAAACGTCCGCACGCGGGGTGCGTGAGGTCAAATGCGCTCCGCCGCGAGCACGCGCGGAATTCCGGCGAGATCGTTCGTGATGCAAATGTTCGCCCATCCGGCCTGAGCCGCCAGAATCGCGCGCACCGAATCCGCTGCGCCGTACCCGAGTTCCACTACAAGATTGCCGCGCGCCCGCAGCAGCGCTCCCGCGTGCTCGATTAGCCGAGCGTACATCTCGACCCCCGTCGCGCCGCCGAATAGCGCCGTTTCCGGCTCATGTTCGCGCACCTCGCGCGCCAGCGCCGCCGCATGGTTTCGCGCCACATATGGCGGATTGCTGACAATCAGATCGAACAGCGGCGGCGGGTGGCCCGCACCGTCCGGCGAAAGGGCCACTCCGCTGAGCAGGTCGGTTTCCACGAATCGGACGCGCTCCGCAACACGATGCCGTGCGGCGTTGTGACCCGCAACCTCGAGCGCCGCCGCGGAAATATCCGTCGCGACGATTGTCGCGTGTGGCAATTCCTGCGCAAGCGCCACAGCGATGCACCCCGAGCCGGTGCCGACATCGGCAATCCGCAGCGGCGGCGTCGGGGATCCGGTCTTCATATCAATCTTGATACCCGCCGCGCCCAGCCGCTCCAGGGCGACCTCGACGACGTGCTCCGTTTCCGGCCGCGGTATCAGCACCGCCGGCGTCACCTCGAATTCCAGCCCCCAGAATTCCTGTTTGCCAGTGAGATGTTGCGTCGGCTCACCCGCAGCCCGGCGCGCAATCAGTCCAAAATATTTCTCCACCACGGCAGGATGGATCAGCTCTTCGGCGTGCGAATAAATCCAGGTGCGATCGCGCCCGACTGCATGGATCAGCAAAAGCTCCGCCGCCAGCGTGTACGAGGGCACGGCAGCAGCCCGCAGCCGCGCGATTCCTTCTTTCAGCGCGGTGCGAACATCAAATGCCAACGTGTTCAAAGCCTGCGTCTGCGCCATGGCAACAATCTACGCCTCGACCAGTTCCTGCTTCAGCCGCTCCGATTCGAAGTGCGTGACAAGCGCGTCGACCAGCGGCCCCAGCTTGCCGTCCATCACATCCGTCAGCTGGTGCAGCGTGAAATTGACCCGATGGTCGGTCACGCGATTCTGCGGGAAATTGTACGTGCGGATTTTCTCGGACCGGTCGCCCGTCTTGATTTGGCCGCGGCGTTCGGCGGCGATGGCCTCGTGCTGTTTGGCCTGTTCCTGCTCGTAAAGCCGCGTGCGCAATACGCGCATCGCCTTCGCGCGATTCTTGATCTGCGATTTTTCGTCCTGCTGTGATACGACGAGCCCGCTCGGAATATGCGTGATGCGAACCGCCGAATACGTCGTGTTTACCGATTGCCCGCCCGGCCCCGACGAGCAGAACGTATCGATCCGCAGATCCTTTGGCTCGATCTTGATATCGATGTCGTCGGCTTCGGGCAGTACCGCGACCGTCGCCGCCGAAGTATGAATGCGCCCCTGCTGCTCGGTGGCGGGCACGCGCTGCACCCGATGGACGCCGCTCTCGTATTTCAGCCTCGAATAAACTTTGCGCCCCTGAATCGCCGCCACCACTTCCTTGAGTCCGCCCACCGACGATGGCGAGCTCTCGAGCACCTCCACTTTCCAGCCCTGGGATTCCGCGTAGCGCGAATACATCCGGAAAAGCTCGCCCGCGAATAGCGACGCTTCGTCGCCGCCCGTGCCGGCGCGGATTTCGACGATCACGTTCTTCTCGTCGTTCGGGTCTTTCGGCACGAGCAGCATCCTCAGTTCGCGCTCCACGATTTCGCGCCGTCCCTCAAGCGCGCGCAGTTCGTCGTGGGCCATCTGCCTCATCTCGGCGTCGTCCGATTCAAGCGAGAGCTGCTTCGCGCCCTGATAGCCCTTTTCGAGTTCCTTCCACTCGCGGTATTTCGCCACGATCTCGCCCAATTCGGAATGCGTCCTCGCGAGCTTTTGGTAGCGCGACGAATCGTCATGGACCTCGGGCGACGAAAGTTCGCGCGTCATCTCTTCGTAGCGAGCCTCGATCTGGTCGAGCTTTTCAAACAGCGTAAGGTTTGCCATCGTCATGCACCCAAAACTGCAAAATCGCAAATGTGAAGTTGGCTGAAGCGGAAAGATGGGACTCAGCGGCGCCCCACGGGGAGCGGATCAGCAAGCGCTAATAGAACGCGGCAAACATCGCGGCAACTTCACAAAGTATAGTCCAGGGCCGTGGGCGCGGTCAAATTTGGGCGTTCCAGTGTGAAAAACACCCTGCGGCGGAGCTGCTCCGACGCCTGGCCGCATGCTGTCTCCCGGGTTTTTGGCCCGAAGCTTGTACATGTTGCTCAAACCAATCGCTTTGAATGATATCGCGCCGAGTGATAGTCTGAGCGCAGATCGAAAGGTCCGGAAAGGTGCTCGCATAGTCCCCCTTCCGCGCGTCCAATCCGGATAAGGTCCAGGGCAGCCACGGTCCAATGAGCGCTACGGGAACAAAACTCGATCGCCCGGCTGCGGTCTCCGCGCAAACGCTCGACGTGGTGCGTCAGATACTCGGTGAACTCGGCTCCCCGCGCGGGATCGAAGAGTTGGCGGCGCGCGGGCCAGCCGCGCACCTTGAGCGCGAACTGGGTCTCGGCAGCCTCGAGCGCGTCGAATTGATGCTGCGTCTTGGCGATGCCTGCGGCGTGCGCTTGCCCGATCGCGTTGTTGCCGACGCGGAGACGGTGCAAGATCTCATCGATGCCCTGCTCCACGCCGAGCTGGTACAGGAATCCGGAATAAACCCGCATCCCGCAAACGCGCTCCACGCCGTCGCATTTCCGGCTGATCCAGTTTCCGCGGAAGCCGGCACCGAGCACTTGGCCAACCTCGAGCGCCGCATTCGCGCCGCCGAATCCTTAACCGAAGTTCTGCGGTTGAGGGGTCTCGGCGAGCCCGGCAGAGCGCATATCCAACTCTACGAAGAAGACGACCGGTTGCGCACGATCACGTTCGGCGAACTTTACGAACGCGCTTCGCTCATCGCAGATGACCTCCGACGCCGCGGCCTCGAGCCTGCGCAGACCGTTGCGATCATGCTCCCCACGTGCGCCGAATTCTTTTACGTTTTCGCCGGAATTCTCCTGGCGGGCGGCATCCCCGTGCCGATCTACCCCCCGCTGCGCGCGGATCGCATCGGCGAATATGCCGCCCGGCAAGCGAACATTCTTCGCAATGCGGAGTGCCGCTTTCTTTTCACGTTTCGGCAGGCGGAAGGATTAGCGCATCTTCTCCAGCCTCGCGTGCCCACGCTAAAAGAAGTTTTGAATGCGCAGCGGCTCGCAGCCGAACTCGCGCCGGAAGCGCCGCGAACCGGCGAATGGCGCCCGGTGGAATATTTTTCGCATCACGCGCGTGGCGAGGATATCGCCTTCCTGCAATACACCTCGGGCTCGACCGGCGATCCGAAAGGCGTCTCACTGACGCATGCGAACCTGCTCGCTAATATTCGGTCCATCCTCGAAGGCCTCGAAGTCGGGCCTCGCGATGTCGCCGTCAGCTGGCTCCCGCTGTATCACGATATGGGACTGATCGGCGCATGGATGACGCCGCTTTTTTGCGCCGTTCCGGTCGTCATCATGTCGCCGCTGGCGTTTCTCAGCCGGCCGGCGCGCTGGCTCCAGGCGATTCATCGTCATCGCGGGACTATGAGCCCCGCGCCGAACTTCGCCTATGAATTGTGCGCGCGAAAGATCGCCGATAAGGATCTCGAAGGGCTCGATCTCAGCTCGTGGCGCGCCGCGCTCAACGGCGCGGAACCGGTTCAGCCCGGCACGCTCGCCCGTTTTGCGGCGCGCTTCGCTCCCTACGGATTTCGTCGTGAAGCATTCCTTCCAGTCTACGGCCTTGCCGAGGCCTCGCTTGCGGTGTCAGCCCCGCGCGTGGGTTCCGGACACACATTGGATCGCATCGAACGCAGCGTTTTCGAGCGTGAGGGAAAAGCGATTCCAGCGGCGCCTGGAGATGTCGCAGCACTTGAATTCGTTGGCGCCGGAAGACCACTGCCAAACGTGGAAGTGCGAGTCGTCACGGACGAAGGACAGGACGCCGGCGAGCGTACGGAGGGACGGTTGTGGTTCCGCAGCCCGTCCGCAACGTCCGGCTATTATCGAAACGTGGCCGCCACCCGCGCGCTGATGCGTGAAGGCGGCTGGCTCGATTCGGGAGACCGCGCGTATCTCGCGCGTGGCGAAATCTACGTCACCGGCCGCGCGAAAGACGTGATCATCAAAGCGGGTCGCAATCTCTATCCACAAGAGGTCGAAGAGATCGCGGGACGCGTGCCTGGGGTGCGAGCGGGATGTGTCGTCGCATTCGGCGCGCCGGACGCGCGCAGCGGAACGGAACGGCTGGTAGTCGCCGCGGAAGTCCGCAACACGACCGACGCCAAGCGAATCGTCGCCGAAATCACGCGTGAAGTGGACCACGCTATGGGCGCGCCACCCGATTGGGTGGAGCTGCTGCCGCCGCATTCGATACCCAAAACCTCCAGCGGCAAATTGCGCCGCAGCGAAACCCGAATGCTTTTTATCGATGGGAAATTGGGGAAAAAGTACGCCCCGCCGTGGATGCAGATCGCGAAATTGGGAATGCGTGGAGCGGTCCCAAGGGCATGGTCGCTCGTGAAGCGGACCGCGAAGGCAGCGATCGATCTGCTGTACGCCGCCTACGCCCTTGCAGCATTTGGCATCGGCCTGGTTGTGCTTTGGATACTTGTTGCGCTCGCGCCCAACCGAATGCGCGCGGCGCGGCTGGCTCGGTTTGGCGCACGGCTAATGCTGTATGTCGGTGGGATTCCGGTCCGGATCGAAGGAAGGGAAGCGCTCGAGGAAGCGACGAACGGCGACGCTTGCATCTTTGCGCCGAATCATTCGAGTTACGTGGATGTGCTGGTCACGCTCGCGCTGTTGCCCAGCGGCGTGCATTTCGCGGCAAAAGGTGAAGTGTTGAAGATGCCGTTTATCGGGATGATCGCTCGCCGCACAGGGCAGTTTGCTTTCGATCGCGGCGATTCGGAGGAGAGGATCAAGCTCGCCGAAGAGGTCGACGCCACGTTGCTGCGCGGCGAGTCTGTCGCCATCTATCCCGAGGGGACGTTTACGCCGGCCGTCGGGATCAGGCCATTTCACCTGGGCGCTTTCAAAGCCGCCGCGATTACCCGACGCCCGATCTGCCCGGTGGCGATTCGAGGCGCTCGGCAGATTTTGCGCGACGAAACGCGCCTGCCAAAACCCGGGAAGATTACGGTCACGTTCGGCCCGCTCGTCAGGCCCAATCCAAATCTGGGCGACGACTGGCGCGAGGTCGTCCGTCTCCGCGACGAAACGCGATCCATCATTGCCCGCAACACGCACGAACCGCTCCTTTAAAAGGGGCACACTTCTAATCGACACGGTTACGGGTGCAGGACGAGACCGGTGAGGCTGGAGCGTCAGCTTCCCGTAAGGGAGTCACCGGGAAGTTGATAACACGTGCCTGCCGGCGCTTGCAGCCACGAACCACCGATATGTGTTCTCGATGCCTTCGCGGAGCGACACGCTCGGCCGCCAGCCAAGCTTCGTCATTCGGCTTACGTCGAGAAGCTTTCTTGGAGTGCCGTCGGGCTTCGAAGAGTCGAATGCGATTTCGCCCGCGTAACCGACGACTTCGCGTACCATGCTCGCCAGCTCCCGGATCGTCAAATCCTCTCCCGCGCCGACATTGATGATCTCTTCCGAATCCCAGCGCTCCATCAGAAAACACAATGCATCGGCGAGATCGTCGACATACAGAAACTCTCGCCGCGGTGTGCCAGTGCCCCAAACAACCACCGATGGGGCGCCGCTGTTCTTGGCCTCGTGAAACTTCCGAATCAGGGCCGGCAGCACGTGAGATGTCTCAAGATCGAAGTTGTCGCCCGGACCGTAGAGATTCGTCGGCATCGCGCAGATGAAGTTGCATCCGTATTGCCGGCGATAGGCCTGCGCGGCTTTGATGCCCGCGATCTTGGCCACGGCGTACCACTGGTTGGTGGGTTCGAGTTCGCCCGTCAGCAGAGCGTCTTCGCCGATGGGCTGAGATGCATATTTTGGGTAGATGCAGGAACTCCCGAGAGACAGAAGTTTTTTCGCGCCGGTCCGAAAAGCGGCTTCGAGAACGTTCATCTCGATCAGCACATTGTCCCGAATAAAATCCACAGGGTACGTGCTGTTGGCCAGAATGCCCCCAACCTTTGCCGCAGCGAGGACAACGTATTCTGGACGCTCGTGGGAAAAATAGCGGCTTACAGCCGCGCCATCGGTGAGATCCAGGTCTTGCCGCGTTTGCGTGACGATGTTCTCGTAGCCGAGCTCGCGGAGGCGCCGTAGGACCGCTGAGCCGACCAGCCCGGTGTGGCCCGCCACATAAATTTTCGCGGCCTTATCCATGGCGTCCTCCGCGCGCGGGCACTTTGTGACCGGCGTCGGCCAGCAGGCGCTCCTGCGCTGCCAAATCGACGTCGTGGTCCACCATCGTCTGAACCAGCCGCCGGAACGTGACCTTCGGTTCCCATCCAAGTATTTTGCGCGCTTTCGTGGAGTCGCCTTGCAGGTTATCCACCTCCGAGGGCCGGAAGTAGCGAGGATCGATTTCGACGTGTTTGCGCCAATCGAGCCCCGCGTGCGTAAATGCCTCCTCGACAAACTCCTCGACGGAATGAGACTCGCCTGTTGCAACAACAAAATCGTCGGGCTGAGATTGCTGCAGCATCAGCCACATCGCGATGACGTAATCGCTTGCGTCTCCCCAATCGCGCCGGGCGCGCAGATTGCCCAAGTAAAGCTTTTCCTGAAGGCCGGCCTTGATGCGTCCCACGGCTCGCGTGACTTTTCGAGTAAGGAAGGTTTCGCCGCGACGCGGAGACTCATGATTGAAAAGAATGCCATTGGAAACAAACAGCCCGTACGCCTCGCGATAGTTCACTGCATGCCAGTGCGCGGCCACTTTGCTCACTGCGTAGGGACTTCTCGGATGAAAGGAAGTGGTTTCGCTCTGCGGCGGCACGGACGAACCGAACATTTCCGAGGAGCTCGCCTGATAGAATCGAACTCCTCGCTTGCCGTGTCCCTCATAATCACGAACAGCTTCCAAGAGCCGAAGGGTCCCGGTCGCGACCACATCTGCGGTGTACTCGGCCTGCTCGAAGGATACCTTCACGTGCGATTGCGCGCCGAGATTGTAGACTTCGTCCGGCCTGGCCAATTCGAGAATGCGACGCAACCCGGTACCATCGCTCAGATCCCCGTAATGCAAGTGGAGAGGAGCGTAGCGTTCATGCGGATCAACGTAGATGTGGTCGATGCGTTCCGTATTAAACGTCGAGGCGCGCCGAATGATCCCGTGCACTTCGTATCCCTTGGCCACCAACAGATCCGCCAGGTAGGAACCGTCTTGACCGGTGATGCCCGTGATCAGCGCCGTCTTCGACATTTCGTCTCCGTGTTTTGCGTCACCTCGGCGCGGTGCGCAACCGAAAATCAGCCGAGACTCTTAGTCTACGAGAAGTGTGAGGGTTTTTATATCACAGCCGTCGACCAGAAGAGTCGGTTCGGGGCAGGATGCCGGAGACCAGCTCAGTGACCTGCTCGGCGATGGCGGGTGCCGACGTGAGGCCGGGCGACTCGATGCCCATTAGCTGCACCACGCGTGGAAACTCGGGATCGGTCTCGATGATGAAATCAGCCATCCCCTTTCCGTGCGCGTGTACCGAGGGTGACGACGGCGGAAGCAGCTTGGGCCGGATTCCCGAATACGCGGGAACAAAATCCGAGGGTTCAATATCGGGGAGGAGAAGCTTAGCGCTCCGGGCGAAGTCTTCCACGGGCTCTCGATCGCTTTCATAATCGTTCTTATCGTCGATGTAGCGCGCCGTTGGGCCCACCAGCACGTTGCCCCACAAGGTTTTCGTAAGATGCGTCCCGAGGGTCAATCCTTGCGCAGGCGGCAGCGGATAGACGAGCCCGCGAACCCAATCCTGCTTTGCGCGCACAAGCTCGCAATATTCGCCGCGAACCGGATAAATTTTGTGCCGCGCCATGCTCGATCCGAGCATCGCAGCCACATCGTCGGCGAAAAGCCCCGCGCTGTTCACGAGGCAGCGGGTTTCGATTTCTCCCGCGTCGCTGGTCACGCGGATTGTGTCGGTCAGAGCTTCGAGGCGCCCGACCCTGGCGTGGTTCAGGATATGGGCGCCGCCGGCCGCGGCAAGGCGAGCGTAAGTCTTGACATAATCTTCGCTCGAGAGAATGCCGGCCGATGGAACTTCCAATGCACAGAACCCGTCCACATGCGGTTCGCGGGCGCGTATTCCAGCGCGATCGATGATCCTGAGCCCTTCGACGCCGTTCGCGCGGCCATTCTCCATCAACGCCCGGAGTTCTTTCTCCTCGGCGGCTGAGGAGGCCACCACGATCTTCCCGATTCTGTGATGCGGCACGCCGTGCGCCGCGCAGAATTCGTACGCCAGACGATTCCCGCGAACGCAGTGCCGCGCCTTAAGAGATCCGGGAGGATAGTAAATTCCTGAATGAATCACGCCGCTGTTGCGCGTGCTAGTCAGCATGCCGACTTTCGGCAGCGCTTCGAGCACAAAAACATCATCCCATCGCGACGAAAGCGCGTACGCGATCGCGCATCCGACAATCCCGCCGCCGATAATGACTACGTTTGCTCTATCCATAGTTGGATTCTTCTAAGCCTCTCGTCGCGGCCGCTTAGTTTAGGTGATCGCCTGTCAACCCGCTCAAAGCCCCTCGAGTCCGCGGCGCGGTTAACCAGGAGACGCGGGGCCCGCAAGGAAGCCACCGTCGAGAACCAGGCATTGGCCGGTCATGAAGGATGCGCGATTCGAGCACATCCAGACCACGGCTTCCGCGACTTCCTCCGGTTTTCCAAAGCGACCGATGGGATGGCAACCAAGAACATATTTGTGGACTGCGGGAGCCCGGAATATTCGCGCGGCCATAGGCGTTTCGACCACTGCAGGACAGACTGCGTTGACACGGATGCCGCTTCGCGCATTTTCCAGTGCGGCAGCCTTCGTCAGCGCAATTACTCCGTGCTTGCTGGCGCTGTAGGCGGCTGCACCGGGGGACCCCGTCAGACCCGTGACCGATCCCATGTTTACGATGGCCCCGCCGCCCTGTTTGAGCATCTGCAGGATTTCATACTTAAGGCAAAGCCAGACGCCTTTGAGATTAACGTCGATCGTCCGGTCCCAGTCTTCTTCGGATTGTTTGATAATGGGTACCCAAACGCCTTCGATCCCGGCGTTGTTGAAGGCAATGTCCAGGCGGCCAAATTCTTCTACCGTTTTACGGACGAGCACATCCACGTCGGAAGACTTGGACACGTCGGCTCTCACAAAAAGGCCATTTCCCCCAGCACTCTGGACCAACTCGACGGTTTTCTTGCCTTCCGATTCGCGTCGTCCTGCCACGACCACATTCGCGCCCGATTTGGCGAAAAGCACGGCGGTCTCGCGGCCAATGCCCGACGTTCCGCCGGTCACGAGCGCAACTTTGCCTTTCAGTTCCGTTGTCATCGTTTCCTTCACCAAGCGGGTCTTTCAGACGGGCCCGCAGTAAGTCTCTGCGCGAAGCTTCGATCAAAAACGGTATGCTGCAACACCTTCAGCGAGAAGATCGGCGAGTGTCAAGAACGTTTTTGCTTCAGACAGGGGATCACTCGCTCTTGGGCCGGGCGGCGCTGCGCCTCGAAGAAATCGCGAGTTTGACCCCGAGTCCGGGTATCATTCACGCATCGCGAAACGCAACACGAGCTCGGCGCGACTCGCATCCGTAACACAGACGGGCGCCGCGATGGTCTTCTCGGGCAGGGTAAGAGAAGGAGAACAGGTAATGAGCACCACTCTCACGGACGAGAAGATTGTGGGTACGTGGAAACTCGTATCGGCCTCAAGCACAACGCCGAATGGGGATCGAAACGAAACTCCCTACGGCATAAGCCCCCAGGGTTTTCTCAGCTATGGCGAAGACGGCAGAGTAACTGTGATAATCAGCTACGGCGGGCGAAAACCGCTTTCCGTCGGCGCGGGGAAGGAAGAACAGGCCGAGGCGTTTAAGACATTCCTTGCCTATGCCGGGCGGTACACGCTTAGCGGCGACAGCATAACTCACCATATCGAAGTTTCGTCGATTGAGAACTACGTGAACAAGGATCTGAACCGCAGCTTCAAGCTTGAAAACGATCAACTCATTCTGGTCACGCCGCCGGGTCTGGTGAACGGGAAAATCCAAACTGTAGAATTGATTTGGGAGCGTTTTCCGGCCAGGGCTTAACAAACGGACTCTTGGAAAGGGAGGAGGCCGTCACAGGATGACGGGAAGACATTTCAGGCCCCTGAATCCAAATGTGGGAGCCCACTCCGGTCGCGGACCAGTGAGCTTCATCTTAGGAAAGCGTTGTAAGAGACTCAGTATCGCGACCTGCCCCTCTAATCGCGCGAGCTGGTTTCCAATACAAAAATGGGGACCCGCACCGAATGCCAAGTGTTGGTTGTTCGTCCTTTGCAGGTCCAGCCGATCGGGTTCTGTAAATTGCCTCGGATCGCGGTTCGCGGCGCCAAGCATGCACAGAAGCGACCATCGCTTTGGTATGCGCTGGCCGCAGACCTCGATATCTTCTTTGAGCACGCGAGCGGTGAATTGGACAGGGCTTTCGTAACGCAAAATTTCTTCCACTGCGCTACGGATAATCTCGGGTTTTTGACGCAACTCCGCATATTCTTCGGGGCGCTGGAGAAGCGTGTACATGCCATTGCCGATGAGGTTTCGAGTGGTCTCGTGCCCCGCGAAAAGTAGCGCGATACACTGCGCGTATAGCTCCTCCTCGGTGAGAACTTCTCCCTCTTCCTCGATGTCGATGAGCAGGCTGATCAGGTCGTTCCCTTTGTTCCGTCTTCGTTCCGCTACGGTCTGCCGGAAAAAATCGGTCAACTGTAGGAGGGCGTCCTGAGCCGAGCGCGCTTGTTCCACCGTGGGCTCCCGAGTGCCCCGAAATAATGCGACGGCCCGCGACCAACCGACGAATGTGTCGTGCAGCTCCTGCGGGACGCCGAGCATTTCCGAGATGATGCGTACCGGCATGGGATTGGCGAATTCGCGCATGAGGTCGACTTCGGAGCCACGCTGCAGCGGCTTTAGCATTCGATCAACGATGGCTATCACTTGCGGACGCAGGGCTTCGACAACCGCAGGCGAAAATCCCTTGTTGAGGAGCTTGCGCAGCCGCGTGTGTTCGGGCGGGTCCATGAAAATCAGCCATAAGCTGAACATGCGAGCGAGTTCGCGGAATTCGGCCTGGCGGCTGAACGGCAGAGGCAATAGCATCTGCTGGGCGCGTTTTGCGGAACATCGGGTGTCTTTGGCGATCGAAGAGCACTCGGCGTGGCTGAAAATAGACCACACCGCCCATTTACCGCCGACATCCAAGTAATGCAACGGCCCTTCTTGGTGCAAGCGAGCGTAGGTGGGGTACGGATCCTGCAGAATCTCTTCGGTGAAAACAACTTTTCTGCCCGGAGCACTGTCGTTTGGCAAACCTCACCCCGTCGCACGATTGCAATTTCAGATGCGAATCTGGAAAGCAGCTGAGCCTAAGTCTAGCATACGCACGCAGAGACCCGAGAGGATGCCGGGATTTGAAATTCTGCGATAACGGATGATTGCGGCCGATTTCACTTCCGACGATTAGGTCTAGGTCAGGGAGTGTACGTCCAGCTGAGGATATCCTGAATGGCCGTGAACGCTCCATCGCCAGCCGTGAAGCCTACCCAGGCGGTGTCTCCTCCGACCGTGGCCGGAATGTTGATCGGGAAGGTCTGCGAGAACGTGCCTCCGGTGGTCTGGTCGGTGATGG
>Ga0335072_10004078_pt1 | contig 21783 bp, 21 predicted proteins | sample Lox_Sample_21_FD_206725 | JGI IMG/M metagenome (GOLD analysis project Ga0335072, IMG submission 206725) | Soil microbial communities from Loxahatchee National Wildlife Refuge, Florida, United States - Lox_Sample_2.1 | ecosystem: Environmental > Terrestrial > Soil > Wetlands | place: USA...
CCCCTGGTCGTCCATGACCGCTGAAGATAGCCGCCCGCGCGGCCACGCACGTTGGTCAGATCCCGAACAGCGGCAGCGTTCGCCGGACGATCATCGGCCAGGCGAAGCGCTCCTCGGCCACCCCGCGGGCCCTCACGCCAAGCTGATCTGCCCGATCGTCCTCGAGCAGGTCGACGATCGCCGCGCTCATCGCCGCCGGGTCGGGCGAGACCACACGTCCGGCACCCGTCTGACCGAGCGTCTCGGGGAGCCCGGGGACGTCGATGGCCACGACCGCGCGGCCCATCGCCAGGTATTCGGCGACCTTCACCGGGCTGACGCCGATACGAACGCAGTGGTCTCGGCGATGGGCGGCCAGGGCGACCGTGGACGCGGCCACGTAGTCGCGGATCTTCTCGCGGTCGCGCACCGCGCCGGGGGTCGTGACGCAGTCATCGATGCCGAGCTCGCGGATTCGCCGCCCGACCCGCGCGCGCTCGAAGCCATCGCCGACCAGGATCAGCCGGGCATCGGGGCGCTTCTGCGCCACCACCGCGAAGCTGCCGAGGATCGTGTCGAAGTCGACCCAGTGCGCAAACTCGCCGACGAAGAGGATGTATCGGAGTCCGGGGTCGAGGCCCAGCCGCGCGAGCGCGTCGACGCGGTGTAGCGGCTGGAAGAACTCCACATCGACGCCGTTGGGCAGGACCTCGACGCGCTCGGGCCGGACCTTGAACAGCTCGACGAGTAATCCTTTGATTTGCGGAGTCACGGCGACGACGCCGTGGACGAGCTGTCCCATGATCAGGGTCGCAGCGCGCTTGGCGTAGTCCCCCGCGAGGGGGATGTCGAGTTCATAGCCGCGCCCATAGGGGACGTCGTCAACCTGGGTAACGATTCGGTAGCCGAGCGCCCGCCCCAGGATCAGCGCCACCAGGATCGTCCAGTTGTGCCTGACGTACAGTCGGCGCGCGGTCGTACGCCGTCGCCACAGCAGCCGTACGGTCTGTGCGTTGAGCGAGGCCAGGCGCCGGATGCGCTGGTGGTCGGTGCCGACCGCGCCGACGTAGCGGATCCCGGGGATCTCGGGGTCTGGACCGCGGCACAGCAGGTCGACGTCCAGCCCCTCGGCGGCAAAGCCGCGCGCGACCTCGAGCGTATGCACACGGGTGGCATTGGCCTCGCGCAGGTCGACATCGCAGATCATCACGAGGCCCTCGCCCACGGCGGGGCACGGTACCGGACCCGGCGTGACCTCCGCGCCGTGCCCGACAGCGTGGCTCTCAGGTCGTCCCGTGATCGTCCGCGACGGGTGACGATGCCCGACGCCGGGTCAGGGCCTGCGCGAAGAAGCGCTTGTAGACCATGAAATCCTGCCGCGTCGGGACGACCAGCTCGCGCGGCCCGATCCCGCTGACCCGGCTGAGCGCGATCACCGAGGTGACGCCATAACAGGTGTAGGCGGCGACCGACGCCACCGCTGCCCCGATCACGCCGAACGGAGGGATCAGCGCGAAGTCGAGGATCACGGTGGCGCCGGCCGCGAGCGCCGCCATTTTGGAGGACAGGCCAGGCCGACCGCGCCCGGCGAGATCGCTCTGGATGACCGACCCGAGTCCGAGAAACCAGATCCCGGGAAGCAGTATGAGCATCGGGACAACCGCTGGGTGAAACTCCGGGCCATAAATGAACAGGATCACCGCCGAGCCGAACACGACGTTGCCCAGCGCGGCGGCCCCGGCCAGGATCGCGTGGTGATGTAGCGCGCTGACGGTCACGCGCGCCTGCCGCGTATCTCCTTCGTAATGGGAGCTAAGCGGCAGCAGGCTCGCCTGGAATGACGTCGCGACCGTGGTCACGAGCTCCGCGATGGTCTGGGCGATCACGTAGTAGCCGACCTGCGACAGCGGCCGGAACAGCTGCACGATGACCACGTCGAGGCGGTAGTTGACGGCCTGGAAGATCACCCCGATCTGCACCCGCCAGCCGTACTTGAGCATGCGGCGCTCGAGCGCACCATCGAGCCTGGGTCGCAGCCGGCCCAGGCTCGGTCGAACCGAGCCCGCGATCATCACGGACGACGAGAGGCCCATGGCGAGGATGCCGCCGGCCACGCCCAGGTGGAGAGCCCAGACCAGCACGAAGATCGCCACCGTCTCGGCCACCACGGAGGCGACCCCCAGCCCGTTGAACAGGCCGAACCGCAGCATGCCCACGAGCTGGTTGCCGGCGGTCCAGCCCAGGAACGTGACCGGCGCGAGCGCGGCCGCGAGGGTCCAGGTCAGTCCGCCATGGCCGCGCCCGAACGCGTCGGCGATCGGTACGTGGAAGGCGAACGTGAGCGGAACCAGGACGACCGCGAGGACAAGTGCGTGCACGGTCGTGTTTCCGAGAATCGCGCGCTGATCGGCGTTCTTCTGGCTCGCGAAATAAGCGACGGCCACCGGCTGCCCCACTGCGCCCAGCGCCACCGCGATCCCGCTGAGCGCCAGCATCAGGGCCAGCAGGCCGCGGTCGGCCGGGCCGAGCAGCCGGGCCAGCGCGACCGAACCGACGAACCCCAAGGCCAGGTTGCTCACGTTGCCGAGGAGGTTGAAGGTCAGCGACCGCGGTAGGAGGTTGTCCTCGGAGGGCCGCAGCGCTGCGCGCGCCCGGGCCAAGCGCTCACGCATACGCGCACGCATGCGCGACGCGCGAGTCAGCGGCGGTGCCGGTTAGAACGTGACGTTGCCCGACCGGAAGTACGCGCCCCGGGTGGGCTGGAGGTTCAAGAAGGCGCCGGACGTCTTGGAGAGCTTGTTGTCGGTGATCGTAAAGTTGTCGAGGGGCTTCCGGCAGCCTTCCTTGGGACCGCACACGAACATGCTGGCAACGGTCGTGTCTGAGATCGTGTTGCCGCTCCAAGTGCTGCTCCCCGCGACCGTGGCGTACTGGTAGTAGTCGATCCCAATCTGCCCGCCCGAGATCGCGTTGTCGGTCACCGTGCTGTTGCGGTAGCGAACCGACACCGCCGATACGGCGAAGTTGGTGATCGTGTTGCCGGTGATCGTAGCGTCGGAGGCGTCGAGGTAGATGCCGTGGTTGTTGTAGCCGTTCGTGGTGTCGAGGCCCGTGTTGGTCAGCGCGTTGTCGGCGATCAGGTAGTCGTCGCCGTTGAGCAGCATGCCGGAGAGTCCGGCGTTCGAGATCTGGCTGTGCTCGATCACCCAGTTGTCTCCGTTCGAGAACAGGCCGAGGCTCTGGTTCCCGTCGGGGAGTGAGATCGACACGCCGTCGAGCGTGATGCCGCTGCTGGTGCCCTTCACCGCGCTGCCGCCCTGGAAGGTGCCGTTGAAGATCAGGTCCTCAAACGCGAGGTCGTTCTGGACGAACCACGCCCCCCGGGTGATTGTTGCGTCACCCGAGCCGTAGCTCCCGAACACGATCGGCTTACCCACCGTTCCCGAACTTGGCGGCATCAGGACTGCATCAGAGAACGACTGACCGCCCTCGAACAACACACCATCCCCCGGCGCAAGCTGCGCCGAGTTCACCCGACCGACGGTCTGCCATGCCTGAGCCGGGCTCGTGCCCGAGTTCGAATCCGAACCGGTCGGAGACACGTAGTAGGTCGTGCTGGTGATGGCGGGCGGCGGTCCGGCCTGCAGAGTGTCGTGGCCGGCCGCGCTGTGGGCGGTGCGACGCTTCTTCTGGCGGCGCTTGTGGCGCGTGGCGTGATGTCCACGCGCTTCGGTCTTGGCGGCCGCGTGGGCGGAGGGGTCGCGTGGTGACTGGCCCGTCGCAGGGGCAACTGCGACAAGCGAGCACAGCGCCACCACCATGAAAGGTATGGCTGGAGGGAACCGCATGCCTTCTGAACCTGGATCGGCGAGTCACCATAGAACTTGAGTGAGAGCCCGTCGACCTGGACTATCGATCTATGTAGGCCTGGGCCGAGAACCAGCTAAAAGCGCCCGAATCGGAAAATTTCGGTGTAGACGGCGCTCAAAGCGGTAAGCATGCGTCGTTTGGTGAATTTTTGTTTCACCCGTTGCAGCGCAGCGGTGCCCAGACGCGCGCAAAGTTCACTATTCCCGAGCATCTTTACTATCGCTCGGCCGAGCGCGTCGGCATCGTCGGGAGCCACCAGCAAGCCGCTCTCACCATCAGTGACTGCTTCGCTGATGCCGCCGACGTCGGTGGAGACGATCGGCAGGCCGAGGGACATCGCCTCTAGCACGACGTAGGGGAACGACTCCTTCCAGGACGGCATCACGAACACGCCGGCGCCCTGCATCGCGCTCAGCGGCGCGTTGGTCACGCCGAGGAAGTGCACGGCGCCGGCGACGCCGTGATCGGTTGCGAGGCGGTGAAGGGCTTCGCGCTCAGACCCGTCTCCCCAGATCGCGAACTGGGCCGCGGGGTGCTGGGCCAGCACCCCCGGCGCGGCGTCGATCAGGGTCTCCACTCCCTTACCGGCGCGCAGCAGGCCGAGCGTGCAGATCACCGGCCCCCGGCGCATCAGCTCGCGAATGTGCTCGTCGGGGCGAGCGTTGGCCGGCGCCGGAACGCCGTTGTGGACGACGCGGATCCGCTGCGCGGGGACGACGACGCGGGCCAGCCGGGCCTCGGCCTCGCACACGCAGACGACTCGCGTGGTCAACCGACCAAGCGCGCGCTCTACCTCTCGGTAGGCGATCCGTTCGGAGCTGAAGCGAAAGTGGCCGGCGAAGGCGAAGCCGTGCGGCGTGTACAGAACCGGGATCCGGGGATGAAATGTCTTGGCGAGCCGGGCCACCGCGCCGGCCTTGGAGCTGTGCGCGTGCACGAGGTCGGGCTGCACCCGCGTCACGACCTCAGCCAGGCAGCGGACCATTCGCAGGTCGTCCCCCGACACCGCCCGGCGCAGATCGAGCCGGACGTGCCCTCCGGGCCCAACGACACCTTGTGGGGGCTCGGGTCCGCACGTGATCACTTCGTAGCCGAACGCTCCGAGTCCGCCTGCGAGGTCGGCCACGTGGCGGCCGACGCCGCCGTCAATGGGCTGGTGGACGAGCAGAACTCGTGTCATGCCCAAGTGATCGGCCGCGGATCGCGATGCGTATCGACTTGCTCGCCTGTCGAACCATGCGCATCGCGGGCGCGCCGAACAGCGGCTCGTAGCGGTCGGCCATCTTGAGCAGGGTTACCGGAAGCGGATCTCCGGCGCTCATCATCGCTCGCGTCAGCTCGAACCTCGCCCAGGACCCCGAACCCGTGGTCACGGCGGCGCGGAAGCCGACCTCCTGGGCGGCGGCGACGGCCGCCGGCCCGTAGCGGCCGAACGGATACGCGAACGTTCGGATGCTCTGACCGGTGATGCCCTCCAGCGCATCGCGGCTTCGCTCGATCTCCGACTTGCAGCGGGCGTAGTCCAGGGCGGACAGGTCCGCGTGGGTCATGGTGTGCGCGCCGATCTCCCAGCCCTCCGCGACCAGCGCGCAGATCTCCTCCTCGCTGAGCATCTCACCGGGCGGGCCCGGACCAATCCACGGGTTCTGGCCTCCGATGAAGCCGACTGACACGTACACCGTGGCCGGAATCCCGTAGGTCCTGAGAATCGGAAGCGCGGTCGTGTAATTGTCGCGCAGCCCGTCGTCGAAGCTCACCGCCGCGAGGCCGGGCGGCGGGCCGTTCGTACCGAGCTTCTCCGCCAGTTCCGCCACCGTGATGAACCGGAACCCGGCGGCGCGGACGAGCTCGATATGGGTGGCGAACTGCGTGGGGGAGACGAGCAGCCGGAACATGTCCTCTCGCGCCGAGACCTTGGCCACCCCGTGATATCCCAGGATCAGCGAGCGCCTGCTCACGAGCCGGCGCAGGACGGAGATCCCCATCGTGCTTGCCGGCGGCTCCACATGGGGCATCTCCTCCTCGGGCACCCCTCGAAGCTTACGTGTGCCACGGTCGTGATCCGTCGACCCCGCGGCGCACGGACCCGCCCTCCGGGATAGGCGTCAGGCGTCGGGGCGCAGCTCGTCGCTGCGCAGGCGGAGCACCTCGGCGATCGTGAGGCCGATGATCCGCAGGTCGAACGCCAGCGACCAGTTCTGGATGTAGTAGTTGTCCCACTCCACCCGGTCGACGATCGAGGTCTGTCCGCGGAGGCCATTGACCTGAGCCCACCCCGTGAGGCCAGACTTGACGCGATGGCGATCGGCGTATCGCCGAACCTCGCCTGAGAACTGCTCGACGAACTCCGGGCGCTCGGGGCGGGGCCCGACCAGGCTCATGTCGCCGCGCAACACGTTGAACAGCTGCGGCAGCTCGTCGAGCGAGGACTCGCGCAGGAAGCGGCCCAGCGGGGTGCGCCGATCGACCCCCTCCACACCACCGGGAGCGCAGCCCGCCCGGAGAGCGAACCCGCCGTCGGCCGGCACCGCACGCATCGTCCGGAACTTGAGGACGTCGAACTCGCGTCCGTCACGCCCGACCCGCCGCTGGCGGAACAGCGCGGGACCCGGGGAGCTCAAGCGAACCGCGATCGCGATCACGGCCATCAGCGGCGCGGCCGCGATCAGGCCGAGCAGGGCGAAGGCGCGATCGAGCGAGTGCTTGACCGCGAACTCCCAGCTGCGCGGGTTCGTGGGACGAAGCGTCAGGACGGGCAGGCCGCCGATGTGGTCCAGCGTCGCGCGGTCGTTGATCGACTCGAACAGGCGGGGTACGAGCGACACGCCGACGTCGAGCTTCTGGCATTCGTTGACGGTCTGCACCAGTACGTGGTCGGGGGCGCCGGAGAACGCCAGGATCACGTGCCGAGCGCCGGTCCGGTCGACGGCGTCGGCGAGCTCGCCCGGACCTCCGAGGACCGGGACGGCGGCGGCTCCGGCTGCCGCCGACCGGGGGAGCGGGTCGGAGTCGAGGAAGCCCACCGGACGCAGTCCGTAGCGCACGTCACCGGCGAGACGATTGACGAGCTGGTCACCCACGCTGCCAGCTCCGACGATCAGCGTGGGGGTGGCCAGACGCCGGTTGCGCACCGCCTGGCTGCGGACCGACAGCAGGACGATGCGGGCCAGCCCGAGGTAGACGGAGGCGAACAGCCACAGCCGCAGCGCGAGCGTGACCGGATGCTGCCCGCCGAGGATCGAGTCGGCCGCGATCGTCAGCATCGCGGCGATGGACACGACCGCCAGCACGTGCGCGCCGGTGTCGAGTCCCGAGGCTTGGAGGCGCTCGTCCGGGCCGCGACGCGTGCGCAGGATGATCAGGGTGAGCGGAGGGAAGGTCGCGGCAAGCCAGCGATTCACGCTACCGCCCGTGAGCGGGGCGGCGAATAACGCGGCGCTCGAGGCGAGGTACAGCACCAAGACGTCGAGCAGCAGGCGAACCTGTGACCAGTTGTGAGGATCCAGCAGACGGGCGATCCCCTTGGCGACGAAGTCACCCCCGGGACGTCCCAGCGCGATCGTCCCAGTGCGGTCAGCGTGAGTGGCGGCAGGCGAAGGAGCCATTTCTAGATATCCGTATCCGAACGACTAGTCGTTTCCATGTCGTTTCCGTCTGGTGACGTGCATGGGTAGCCGCGCCTCGCTTCCCCTACGAGCACTGCGCAGCGCTCGCCCTTTTTCTCTATCCAAGATAGCACAGAAGGGGTCAAACTTCGACAATCCTAGCGATCCCGGCAGTCATTCAAAAAACGGTGTTGAGCAGGGATTTCTTGTGCGGCGTAGGATCAGCACGAACCCCTTTTCGATCAGGAGTCCCAGCCACGTCCCGATTAGTCCGCATGGATCAGACCGGCCACACCACGATCGCGGAGTGGACTGCGGACGATCCGAAGGCGCTCGAAGAGGCGGTGCGCGCCTTCCGAGCCGAGCTCGAACAGGGATATTTCGCGGTCGTGTCCGGGGGCGAGGCGCAGGCCGAGCAGGTGCGCGAGCTCCCCGCCGACGCCGCGCTCGTGATTCTGCGCCGGCCGATCGCGGGCGGATAGCCACGGGCCCGACGAGCCCTGAGGTCGATTGCGGGGGCGCGCTTCCCGAGCTCGCGCGCGTCCACTGGCGGCCGCGCACGAGCGAGCACCGGCTGACCCTGACCGCGAGGCTCTGGACGGCCACGACGGTCGCCCACACCGTTCCATTCGTCGCCGCGGCGGTGGTCCTGACCGTGCTGCTGCCGATCCTGGCGCCGATTTCGATCATCCTGCTCGTCCACGCGTGGGCGATCCCCGAGCTGTACGCGGCCCGCGGGGCACGCGCAGTGCGCCCCCGCTCCGCCGCGCCGGCGCGTCTTGAGGACCGCGCTCCCGAGCAGGTGGCCGCCGGATTCCTCGCGGACCTCGTCGACCACCGCCCGCGCGAGCTGCTCGAGCGGACTGGCCTGGTCCTCGAGCGGGGCTCGCTGGGGGTCTGGCTACTGGGTCAGGCCGGGGCCCTTTTGGTACGACCGGGCGGGCGGCGGGTCAAGTGCTACTGCGTGAAGGTGACCGATTCATCTCTGCCGGCGAGCGACCGGATCGCGCATCTGCTGCTCGCACTACGCACCGACGAGATCGGGTTTGCCACGCTCGCCAACCTGTCGTTCTCGGGTGCTCGGTGGCGCGTACGCCGGCGCCTGCCGGCGCCGGCGCGGGAAGCGCTCGACGTGGCGGGTCGCGAGGCTCGGCTCGGGCGGCGCGGCCGACCTCAGCGCGGGGCTGGCTCGGGCCGCGCGGCGGGTGCGCTCCGGAGATGTTTGTCCCCAGGGCCAATGTGCGGGGCGGCCCGCGGGCCGATCATTTCGCCCATGCCCGATCAAGCCTCATCACCCAAGCTCGCCGCCACCACGGATCGTCGGGACCAGTCTTCCCGGCCGGCGCCAGCGCCGCTGCGCCGTTACCGGATCTCACGCCTTCGCCTCGACTCCCGATTGCAGGGATCAGAGTCGCGCTTCGAGTACCTCAAGCACGTCTACGACTGAGCCGTTGCGGGCCGCGCGGCGGCCTGCAAAGACCCGTGCGTGGCTGGAGTACGCTTAAGCCATGCAAACAGACATCGAGACTCATCGCGGCCGTCCGCCGGTCGTACGGAAGGCCGCGGCGGGCCTGGTACTGATCGTGGTGGCGGCCCTCGCCGTCAAGATCGTGATCGGCTTCGTGATGGCGATCTTCTGGACGGTCGTCGTCATTGCAGCGGTCCTGGCCGTGCTATGGGCGGTCAAGACGCTCGTGTGGTGAAACCAGGCCCGTGGACTCCATGGGCCTGGTCGTAATCTGCTTCTTCTTCGGGCTCGCCGGCGGGATCGTCGGGCGGATCAAGGGAAGCTCGTTCTTTATGTGGTTCCTGGTGTCGGGGCTGGTGCCGTTCATCGGGTTGATGGCCGCGATCTGCTACCGCTGGGACAACCGCGAGCTACGCAGGGAGTGCCCCGGATGCGGCCGGGTGCTGAAGCTGCACGACGCGGTCTGCACCAGCTGCGGGGAGGAGCTCGAGTTCCCCGACGTGGCCATCGCCTCCGAGGCCGCGATGCAGGGCCGTCTCCGCTGACCCGCTGGCGGTGCACAGCTTTCGCCATACGAACGTCCATAGTTCGCTGGGAACCGGTGTGAGGATTCGGATGGTGCCGAGAACTCCGTCATGCGATCGACGGCCCTGGCAGGGGTGCTCGTGGGCATGGCCGTGGCCGGCTTGCTCCCTGGTGTGGCGACAGCCGCATCGCACGCGACTTCAGGCCGCACTCAGGTGCTCGACGGGATCGTGATCACGCATCCTCGCCGCGCGATCGTCGCGACCAAGCGCAAGCCCAAGCGCAAGCACCGGCAAAACAAGAAGGCCAAGGCCAAGTCGACGACCAAGACCACCAGGCAAACTGTGGCGGCGCCGCAGGCCGAATTGCCGGCCTCGGCGGGAGTCAGGCCTCCGTCCGCCACCGAGCCGACCCCGACTGCGCCCGCGCCTTCGCTGACTGTGCCGGTCCAGCCGTTCCCGGCGCCCACCCCGGCATCCCCACAGGCCGCCCCGGCTATCACCGGGACGACCTACTACGTGTCTCCGACCGGCTCAGATGCGAACTCGGGGACGAGTCAGGCGCAGGCGTGGCAGACGGTGGCGCGAGTCAACGCAGCGCACCTGGACCCCGGCGACGGGGTCCTGTTCGAGGGCGGCCAGACGTTCTCCGATCAGGTCCTGATGCCGCGCGTGTCCGGCACGGGGCAGGCGCCGATCGTGTTCGGCAGCTACGGGCAGGGCACCGCGACGATCAGCCAGGGGGCGTGGTTCGTCCAGAACGACCTCGCGTTCGAGAACCTGACCTTCAACGGCACCTTCCAGGGCGGCAGCGCGACGCAGGGCACCAGCAGCGGCATCACGCTCGACGGCGTGTCGATCTCACTCCCCGACGGGAACCAGAGCCTCGGCCTGTTCTCGAATGGAGACAACTGGGTCATCGAGTACAGCACGATCCAGAACACCGGGCTCTCGGGCATGCTGCTGAACGGCGACGACTACCTGATCATCGGTAACACGATCAGCAACGTCGGCCTGAGCACGACCAACGGGTACAACAACCACGGGATCTATCTGAAGGCCAGCAACGCCACGATCACCGGCAACACGATCACGAACTTCTCGGACTCGGCGGTGTCGGTGCGCTACCACAACAGCACGGTCACCGCCAACACGATCTCCGGCGGGCAGATCGGGATCGACTTCTACCAGATGGACACCGTCCCGGGCAGCAGCATGTGGGCCGAAAACACGATCAGCCAGACGACCGTTGCCAGCATCTTCGTATGCGGTACCGCCCAGGGGTGCGAGCAGCCGCTCGAGAGCTTCACCATCGGGGGCAACGCCATGAGCAAGGCCTCCGGCATCTACATGGACCTCCAGCCGACGTCGGGCACCTACACCGTGGCCGGCAACGCCACCGACTAGGCGATCGATTCCGCGCCCGGGTGGTGCATCCTGTGCCGGCTATGGCGGCCGGATATCGGGCCGGCGCGCGGCGCTTGTGCCTGGGCGCTTTTAGAGGGAGGCGGTGCGCATGATCCGCGTGTACGTTCCTAACCCCACGTTCGCTCGGCCCGGTCGGGCGAGATCGGCCTTGGTGAAGTCATACGTTGCCGAATCCGCATTCACCGGCGACGCCGACGCGAAAGTGGGGTTGGAAACGTCCCACGGACGTGCTGGCGTCCAGGGCTGTGGTGGCGTCCAGGATTGCGGTGGTGTGCCCGCCGGCGAGGCTGCGGGCCCGAGCCCCGTCAGCCCAAGCCCGCTCGTACACGATCGCTGCCGAGGTCGGCGAGTTGTCGGCCCGTCCCGGCCGTGTGGCGGCACTGAAACCCGCTGGTAGACTCGCGCTTTCCGCGTGCGCGGAGCGGCCGTGTGCGCCCATATCGACGAGTTGGCGAAAGGAGGCTAAGCGCTATGCGTGCAGTCGACGCTTTGATGGAATGCTTGAAGGCGGAGGGTGTGGACGTGGTATTCGGCCTCCCCGGTGGCGCCAACCTGCCCACCTACGACGCCTTCTACGACGCCGGCATCCGCCACATCCTGGTCCGCCACGAGGCGGGCGGCGGTCACGCCGCCGAGGGTTATGCCAAGGCGACCGGCAAGGTCGGGGTGTCGCTGGCGACGAGCGGCCCCGGCGCGACCAACCTGGTCACGCCGATCTGCGACGCGATGATGGACTCGGTCCCGGTGGTGTTCATCACCGGCCAGGTGCGGACCGAACTGCTAGGAACCGATGGGTTCCAGGAGGCCGACACGATCGGCATCACGATGCCGGTGGTCAAGCACAGCTTCATGATCCAGCACCCGCTCGAGATCCCGCGCTCGATCCATGAGGCGTTCCACATCGCGCGGACCGGACGGCCCGGGCCGGTCGTCGTCGACATCCCGCAGGACCTAAGCCGTGCCGACATCCCGTACGAGCCCGTCAGCGACGTGCGCCTCCCCGGCTACCAGCCGACTATCGAGGGCAACCAGAAGCAGATCCGGATTGCCGCCAAGGCGCTCGCGAACGCCCGGCGTCCGATCATCTACGCCGGCGGTGGTGTCGTCTCAGCCAACGCGGCCGCCGAGCTGACCGAGCTCGCGACCGCCGACCGGTTCCCGGTGACGTGCACGGTGATGGGACTGGGCGCCTTCCCCGGCACACATGAACAGTGGCTCGGGATGCTCGGGATGCACGGGACCCGAGCCGCGAACTACGCGATGGACGAGGCGGACCTGATCTGCGCCGTCGGCGCGCGGTTCGACGACCGCATCACCGGCAAGCTGTCTGAGTTTGCCCCGCGCGCCAAGTTCATCCACATCGACATCGACCCGGCTGAGATCTCGAAGAACGTCCCGGCGCACATCCCGATCGTGGGCGATGCGAGGAACATCTTGCCGCGGCTGACCGCCGAGTACCGCGCGGTCGCGGGCGAGCCGGGGCGGCTCGAGGAGTGGTGGTCGCGGATCCGCGTGTGGCAGGAGCGGCACCCGCTCCGCTACGAGGACTCGACCGATTCCGAGATCAAGCCCCAGTACATGATCCAGGCGATGTACGAGGCCACCGGCGGCGACGCGATCATCAGCAGCGACGTCGGGCAGCACCAGATGTGGACGGCCCAGTACTACCACTTCGCCAAGCCCCGCCGGTGGATCAACTCGGGCGGTCTGGGCACGATGGGGTTCGGCCTGCCGGCGGCGATGGGCGCGAAGGTCGGCTGCCCGGATCAGACGGTCGTGTGCATCGCCGGCGACGGCTCGATTCAGATGAACATGCAGGAGCTCGCGACCTGCACACAGGAGGGCATCGCGATCAAGGTGTTCATCATGAACAACGGCTACCTCGGCATGGTCCGCCAGTGGCAGGAGCTGTTCTGGGACAAGCGCTACAGCCAGGTCGACATGGGGCAGTGGCCCGACTTCGTCAAGCTCGCCGAGGCGTACGGCGCCACTGGGATTCGCCTGCAGGACAAGCACACGCTCGTCGACGACATGAAGCAGGCGATCGCGACCGAAGGCCCGGTGCTTGTCGACGTACGCGTCACGCGCGAAGAGAACACGTATCCGATGATTCCCGCCGGTCAGCCGGCGCGGAACATGGTGGGCTGAGCCATGGGTGAACCAGGGACCAAGGAAGTGCTCTCGCTCGACGAGCTCGAGGCGGTGGCCGGGCTCCGTACGGGCCGCAAGCACGTGCTGTCGATCCTCGTCGAAAACAAGCCCGGTGTCCTGACCAGGATCGCGGGGTTGTTCGCCCGCCGCGGGTTCAACATCGACACGCTCGCCGTCGGGCCCACCGACGACGAGCGCATCTCGCGAATCACGCTGACGCTCGACGGCGCCCTCCACCCGATCGATCAGGTCACCAAGCAGCTGCACAAGCTCGTCAACGTGCTCAAGATCCGCGACCTCGAGCCACGCGAGACGCTCGCGCGCGAGCTCGCGATGTTCAAGATCTCCGCCGACGGCGTCAGCCGGACCGAGGTCATGCAGATCTGCGAGATCTTCCGCGGCAAGGTGGTCGACGTAACCAAGCGCTCGATCGTGGTCGAGCTCACCGGTACTTGCGACAAGGTCGACGCGTTTGAGCAGCTGGTCCGGCCGTTCGGGCTGATCGAGATGGCCCGTACGGGCGAGATCGCGATTGCCCGGGGCCGCGCCGAAACCTAGCGATCGCCCAGGGGCGAGGGCATGAGGGACTACGACGAGTCGAACGTCAACCGGCGTTACTTCCTGTGGTACGTCGAGCAGGTTGCGGCGCCCGGCGCCTGCGTGCTCGACTTCGGCTGCGGGTCGGGCACGGTCGTCCGGATGCTGCGAAAGGCGGGCTACGACGGCTACGGCGTCGACATCGAGTGGCCCGGGGCAGACTACGGCGATTTCGCCGAGAAGGAGTTCCCCGAGGGCACGCTTCGCTACTACGACGAAGGCGGGACGCTTCCGTTTGAGGACTCGATGTTCGATGTGATCGTCTCAGACCAGGTGTTCGAGCACGTCGTCCCGATGGAGAAGACCGTGCGCGAGCTCGAGCGCGTCCTGAAGCCGGGAGGCGTGATGTACCACCACTTCCCTTCGCGGACGGTCCTGCGCGAGGGCCACATCGGGATCCCGCTCGCCCATCGCCTGCCGGCAGGAGGCCTCAGGCTGCTGTACGCCTCGACGTTGCGCCGTCTCGGCGTGGGAAACTCCGCATCCGACGGCACCGATGCGCCCGAGCCGGTTGAGTGGGCCCGCCGGAACCTCCGGTGGGTCGACGACTGGACGGTCTACCGCCCGCTCGGCGAGATCGAGGCGATCCTCGGAGAAGTTGGCGCGGTCCGCCACCGTGAGATCGACTACTGCCGCTTCCGCGCCGAAGGCTCCTGGCTCGGCTGGTTGCTCAGCCGAGCGAGGCTGCGAGGCCCTGCCGTATGGGCATTTCGCCGCCTGGGATTCGAGGCGTTCGAGGTTCGCGCGCCCGCCGGCCGGTGAACGTACCGTTATTAACGCAAAAACCGGTGCGTTTTCGCCGCAAAATCCGACGCAATCTCGGTCAGAGCTTGCGTAGCGCCGGGGTGCCTTTGCATAGGATGCGCGCCGATCAGTTGGCCGGGACGGGTGGGATGCCGGCGGCTGCGATCAGACACCATGTGCCCCAGCACTTCAACGCGGCCAAGAGCGATCATCATCGGCGCCGGCATCAGCATCGTGCTGCTGTCGCTCGCCCTGGGACTGCAAAGCGGGAAGCTTTCGCTGCCCGACATCTCGCTGTCACACCAAGGTTCCTCCGGACCGGCCAGCTCAGCTCCTCAGGCGCTCGCCGCCAGGCGAGGATCCGCACCCGGGCGCTCCCACCAGCGCCCGACCACGTTCTACGTTTCACCCACTGGCCAGGACTCGAACCGGGGCACGAGCCCGGCTTATCCGTGGAGAACGGTCGCGCGCGTGGACCGGGCCCATCTCGTGGCCGGCGACCGGGTCCTGTTCCTGGGCGGGAGCACGTTCTCTGATAGCACGCTGATGCCGGGAAGGGGATTCGACGCGTCGGGCGCCACGGGTGACCCGATCGTGTTCGGCTCCTACGCGACGGGCACGGCCACGCTGACGCGGGGGATCTGGCTCGGCACCGACCCCGCCCATCCACACGGGCCGAGCCATCTGACCTTCGAGGACTTGAGCCTCGGACCCAGGCAGGGCTTTCAGGGCACCGGCAACTACATCCGCCTCCGTCACCTCACGATCTCGCACCTGGTGGCCCCGGAAGCGACCTCGGAGGTCGGGATCTCGACCGAGGGGTCGTACTGGTGGATCACGGACAACACGATCTCCGACACCGGCAACTCCGGGATGCTGCTCGGCTTCGATTCCGGACGGCCTGGCGAACCGGCGGGCGGCGAGCACTACATCGTGTCCGGGAACATCGTGACCGACACCGGTCTGGATCGCCAGCTCTCGTATGGAACGCACGCCATCTACGTCAAGGTGGCCGACGTGAGGCTGTCCTACAACCAGCTGACCTACTTCCATGACGACGGCATCTCGATGCGGTATCGAAACACGACGGTCAGCCACAACTACATCGCCCATGGCGCGATCGGCATCGCCTGGTATCAGTACGACCAGCTTCCGGGAAATACGCGGCTGATCGCCAACACGATCGCGTTCACAAGTCGGGCGGCGATCTTCGTTTGCGGTCCGGCCGAATCGTGCAAGCGGCCGATCGAGAGCTTCGTTCTCAGCCATAACCGGCTCACCCCGGTCGGCGGGACGGCAATGGACCTTCAACCGACCACCGGAAAGTATCTGTTACAGGCCAATCAGGTGCTTCAGGGGTTCGAAGTTTTCGAGCCGGACCAGGGATAGGGAGGGACGGGTAGGCTTGGCAGTCCATGCGGGCTCACGACTCGACACCCGCCGCCCAGGCCGGTGTTGGACTGGGTAGAACGGGCGTGACCGTTCCCGTCCACGATTCAGGCAGGTAGAAATCAGCGCATGCCGCTGTGGGTAGGTATCGATCTCGTGCGCACCGATGAGGTGCGCGCGTCGCTTGCCGCTCACGGCGAGCGCTATCTGAAGCGCATCTACACCGACGCCGAGCTGCTCGCTTGCGGCTCGAGCCCCCGCCGCCTCGCGGCGCGCTTCGCGGCCAAGGAGGCGACGCGCAAGGTGCTCGTCCGAGGCGACGAACCGCTCTCGTGGCGATCGGTCGCGGTGTGCGAGCAACCGAGTGGACGCCTCGGGATCGAGCTCAGCGGTGAGGCCGCCGCGCTGGCCGAGCGCCGCGGCGTGCGCCGCCTGGAGCTCAGCATGACTCACCGGCGAGAGGTGGCGACGGCGATCGTCGTGGCGGAGCTCGAGTAGCCGGCTCCGATCGGCAACTCGCCGCAGGAGGCTCCGATCGCCAACGAGCGGATGCGTTCGGTGGACGCTGCGCTGTTGCCGATCGCGGAGGAGCCGTAGACGTCGAGGGATGTGCGTCCGGCGCCACCGGACCAGGACGCGTTCATGGCCGATCTGGTCCAGCGCGGATTGCTGCTCGAATCTGGAGTGCCGGGGGTCTACGGCCACAGCGAGGTGTTCGAAGACGTACGGCTGCGCTCGGAAGCGCTGGTCATGCGCGAAGCCGTGTTGCGGGCCGCCGAGCGGCTGCGCGTGCCGGGTACAGGGTGCTACGAGGGCGATACCTTCTATGACCTCTGCGACGAGCTCGGGATCGTCCTCTGGAGGACTTGATGTCCGCCAATTTGGGAATGTCCCGATCACGACGCCGCATTTAGGGCCGCCCCGCACGGATCCGGAGCGCTAGCTCGAGCTCTGTCGCGCGGTGATGGCCGAGCTGCTGGGGGAGGCTCCGAATTTCGATGTATCGTGACTCGGAGCAGAGGATGGAGGAGATCGAGCGGGAGGTGGAGCTGGCAGTAGACAGCGCGCGAGCAGACGGCGTGGAGGCGCCGCTCAGCTTCGTCGATGCCTCGTGGTCGTCCCGCTTCGGTGCGCGCGGCGGCGGCCTGTTGCCGGGTAGGCTCGCCGCGATCAAGCTCGCGGATGCAGTCGCGATCGAGCTACGGGGCGGGCAATGAGCGTCGAGGAGAGGAGCGGCGCGCGTGGCGTGGGAGCGCGACCAGTCTGGCTGGCGGTCGAGCCTGATCCGGTCCTGGCCTTCCTCCATCTAGCAGAGCCCGGGGCCGAGCGGGACACGGCCGTGCTCATATGCCCGCCATTCGGCTGGCAGGACAACTGCTCCTACCGCGGACGTCGGAGGTGGGCGGCGTCGCTCGCACGGGCGGGCTATTCGTCGGCCAGGTTCAGCCTCCCCGGAACCGGCGATAGCGGCGGCTCACCTCGGGATCCGGGTCAGCTCGTGTCTTGGACCGGCGCCGTCGCCGCCACCGCGCGGTGGCTGGCCGATACGACCGGCGCGGCGCGGATTGTCGCGATCGGCGTCGGACTCGGGGGAATGCTGGCGTGCCGGGCGGTGGCTCGAGGCGCGCGAATCGACGATCTGATCCTGTGGGCGGTGCCTTCCGAGGGCCGGGCGCTCGTGCGCGAGCTGACCGCCTACGCGCAGATCGTCGCCTCGCGCCGGCCGGAGGACCACCTCGAGGAGCCGGTTCCCGAGGGCGATCTCGAGTGCGTGGGCTTCCGTCTGAGCGCCGAGACGTTGCGCGACTTGAGTGAAATACGGCTGCCGACGCTCGAGCTTCCCTCGGCCGAGGGTCGGCGCGTGCTGCTGCTCGGGCGCGACGGGATCGCCCCCGACGCCCGGCTGCGCGAGTACTTGGAGCGCTCCGGTGCTGCGGTGACCGTCAAGCGCACGGCGGACTACTCCAGCCTGATGCTCCATCCTCAGGAATCGCAGACCCCGGCCGAGACGATCGCCACCACGATCTCGTGGCTCTCGGACGGCTCCTCGAATGCTGGGGAGGATCGCGCGCCGGTATCCGGCCGGTCGGCGATCGAGCGCTCTTCGATCGGACTGCGCTGGGGCGGGACGGCGATTCGAGAGACGCCACTGCGGTTCGAGGCGCCCGGAGGAGAGTTGTTCGGGGTTCTGACCGAGGCCGAGGGGATCGAGTCGGCGCCGGTGTGCGCGGTCTGGCTCAACGGTGGCGCGGTGCCGCACACCGGACCCAACCGCGTCTGGGTCGAGGCCGCCCGTCGATGGGCGACGCGGGGGGTGCCGACGGTGCGCGTCGATCCGATCGGGATCGGCGACTCCGAAGGCGATCCCGAGACCATCCCCAACGCCGACCTCTACGCCCCCGAGCGCTTTGACGAGGTGATGGTCGTGCTCGACCAGCTTGCCGACCGCGGGCTCCCCAACCGGTTCATCGTCGGCGGTCTGTGCTCCGGGGCCTACTGGTCGATGCACGCGGCGCTGGCCGACCCGCGCGTCGCCGGGCTGATGCTGATGAACCTGTCGGTGTTCTTTTGGACCGACGCGATCGCCGCCGAACGCGCGGCGTCGGTCTCACTGGGCGCGATGAGCAGGTACGGCTGGCGGCGGCTCATTCATCGCGACATCACGCTCAGACAGGTCCGCCAAGTGCTCGGGAACATCCGGCCGGCGCAGTTGCGGTCGGGTGCCGGACATCCCGCCGAGCGAGTCCAGGACGCAGACATCGAGCCCGCGCTCGACCAGCTACGCGACCAGCGGACCCAGGCGCTGCTGCTACTCGGTAAGGGCGAGGCGCTCTACGACCAGCTCAAGCGCCAGGGCGCGCTGGATCAGCTCCACAGATGGCCGAACCTGACGTTGGAGCGGATCCCGTCGACCGATCACATGTTCCGCGCGCTGTGGCTTCAGGACTACGTCCACGACGCGCTCGACCGCGCGCTCGAGCGGGTACTCGCGGCCGAGGACGAGAGGTCCTGAGCGACTCGGCCGCGAGCTGGCCTCCGGTAGCCTGGCCCGCAATGACCGAGCGTGTCGAAGAGCTCTCGGGCTGGCTCGATGCGCAGGCGGTGCGGCGGCTCGGCCGCCGGCTGGGAGCTGCGCTGCGCCACGCCCGCGCCACCGGGATGCCGGCGCTCGCCAGCATCACCTCGATGGTCGACCCCGCGGTCGACCCGACCGGCGTCGCCGTGGCGTCGCGCGGTCCCGGCGAGCCATGGTTCTGCCTCGAGCAGCCCGACCGCGACGGCTCGGCGATCGCCGCGATCGGATGCGTGCGCGCGCTCGAGGCGGGCGGCGCGGACCGGTTCGGCGAGCTGGCCAGGAGCTGGGTGGCGTGCACCGAGGGCGCGGCGGCGGACGAGATGGACGGCCCTCCTGGGTCGGGGCTGGTCGCGCTCGGTGGCTTCGCCTTCGCGCACGACGGCGGCGGCTCGGCCCGCTGGGAGGGGTTCGCGCCGGCATCTCTGCTCGTGCCCGAGGTGTCGCTGGCCCGGAGGGGCGACCGGGTTGCGCTGACCGTTAACGCCGAGGTCGCGCCGGACGATACCGTCGAGGATCTGGAGGAGCGCGTGGCGACACGCCTGGGGTCGCTGCGGAACGTTCCGCTCCCGTTGCTCGACCCGGCGCCGGCCGGCGCCTACCGCGTTCTGAGCCCGATGCCGCCCTCGCACTACGAGGAGGCGGTGGCGCGGGCGGTGCAGAGGATCCGCGCCGGCGAGCTCGAGAAGATCGTGCTGGCGCGGGACGTCGAGGTGCATGCGCCGCTCGACCACGAGCCCGGTGCGGTGATCGGGCTCCTGCGCGAGGCGTTTCCGTCCTGCTACGTGTTCGCGGTCGGGCGGGGGGAGGCGACGTTCGTGGCCGCCAGCCCCGAGCTCCTCGTCCGCCGGGACGGGCAGCGGGCCAGCACGGTGGCGCTGGCCGGCTCGATCCGCCGCAGCGCGGACCCGGCGATCGACGATCACCTGGGCGAGCAGCTCCTGCGAAGCGACAAGGACCGCGAGGAGAACGAGATCGTGATGCGCCGCATCGCCCGCGCGCTCCGGCCGGTCTCGGTGTGGGTCACCGCGGCGCCCGAGCCGGCGCTCGTGCGCGTGGCCAACATCCAGCACCTCGGCACCCCGATCCGGGCCCAGCTGGCCGAGCCGCTGAGCGCGATCGAGCTCGCCAGCCTCCTGCACCCGACACCGGCGGTCGGCGGCGAGCCGTGGTCTGTCGCGTCACCGCTGATCCCCGCGCTCGAGGGGCTCGACCGGGGGTGGTACGCGGGCCCGGTAGGGTGGACTGACGCCTCCGGCGACGGCGAGTTCTGCGTGGCGCTGCGCTGTGCCCTGCTGCGGCGGCGGCTCGCGGTCCTGTACGCCGGCGGCGGCATCGTCCGGGACTCGGACCCGGTCGACGAGCTCGCCGAGACCGAGGTCAAGCTTTCGGCGCTGCTGCCGGTGCTGTCCGGCTAACGCTGGGACGCCAGGACCGCCAGCGCCGCCTCGGCGATGCGGCGGTGAAGCGCCAGGTTTTCGGCGCGGTCGGTACGCAACTCGATGATTGTCGTAGCGCCACCGCCGGCAATCGAACCCTCGACGGCCTCGCGAAACTCGTACGGGGTCGCCACGGCCACGTGGCCGCATCCATACAGCGCCGCCGCCTGCGCGAAGTCCAGGCCGTGGGGGGTCGCTACGTGCTCCTCGAACGCGTCGGTCTCGCCGGCGACCGCGAGGAAGTGGAAGATCCCGCCGCCGTCGTTGTTGAGCAGGACGATCGTCAGCGCCAACCCGAGCCGCGACGCCGCGAGGAGCCCGCCGATGTCGTGGGCAAGCGCGACGTCGCCGATCAGGAGCACGACCGGCCCCTCGTCCGCCGCGGACGCGCAGGCGCCGAAGGCCGAGGAGACCGTGCCATCGATCCCGTTCGCCCCGCGGTTCGACAGCACGCGCGGTCCGTCGTCGCGTACGGGGAAGAACTCCTCGACGTCGCGGATCGGCATCGACGACGCCACGTAGAGCGTCGCCTCGCTCGGGAGCCACTCCGCCAGCGAACGGGCCACGAGCGGCTCCGACACCTCACCGCCGAGCGTCTGCTCGATCGCGCCGGCGACCGCCTCGTCGGCGGCGCGCCAGGACGCGAGCCACGCCGCGTCGCAGTCGCGAGCGTGGCCTGCGAGCGGCGCTCGGATCCGCATCCCGACGACGGAGTCCGGGTCGTGCCAGGTGGCGTCGGGATCGAACGCGATCTGGGCCGTGTTCAACCCGGCCAACCAGGCACGCAGGGGCTTGGAGGTCGGCAGGTCGCCAGTCCGGATCACAAACTGGGGCTGGTGGGCGACCGCGAACTCGGGGTCTCGCAGCAGCAGGTCGTAGTGGGCGATCGCGGTCGGGCCGCGCCGAGCTCCGGAGAGTGGATCGGCCAATAGCGGGATGCCGGATTCGGCGGCGACGCGCGCGACCCGGTCGCCGGCGCCGGGGTCGCGGTCCTGGCCGGCGACGATCACGATCCGGCCGGACGGGGGCGCGTCGCCCGACGGCAGGCTCGACCGGCCGGCGTCGAACACCACGTACGGTCGCTCGCCGTCGCGACCCGTCTCGTCCCCGGGCAGCGATGCCCCGCGATCGAGCACGAGCGGCTCGCGCAACGGGAAGTTGAGGTGGACCGGTCCGGGCGGTCCCTCGGCCGCAGTCCAGTACGCCCGGCACGCGAGCGTCCGGATCCAGCGCAGCGTCGCCGGCGTGGCCTCGTCGACGCCGAGCTCGCAGAACCACTTGACCGCGTCGCCGTACAGCTTCAGCTGGTCGATCGTCTGTCCGGCGCCGACGTCCCGGAGCTCCGCAGGCCGGTCGGCGGTGAGCACGATCAGCGGCACGCGCGCGTGGCGGGCCTCGATCACCGCCGGCGCGAGGTTCGCGGCGGCCGTGCCCGACGTGCAGGTGACCGCGACCGGGCGCCCCGAGCGCTTGGCGGCGCCGAGCGCGAAGAACCCCGCACACCGTTCGTCGATGT
>Ga0335072_10004080_pt1 | contig 21777 bp, 10 predicted proteins | sample Lox_Sample_21_FD_206725 | JGI IMG/M metagenome (GOLD analysis project Ga0335072, IMG submission 206725) | Soil microbial communities from Loxahatchee National Wildlife Refuge, Florida, United States - Lox_Sample_2.1 | ecosystem: Environmental > Terrestrial > Soil > Wetlands | place: USA...
CAGCAGATGCGGGCGCCCCGCCAGTGCCTGCGCGTCGGGAAGGCCCGCGCTTTCGACCAGGTGCATGCGCCGCAGCCGCGAGTCGCCGAGGCGGCCAAGCCATTCGTTGTCGAGATGCCAGCGATAGTTCGTGTCGAAGGCGCCGATGAGACGCCACGACCCGATCGGCATGAGCCACCCGGAAGGGGTGGGAAAATCGTTGACCTTGAGCGGCTGCCCGCACGCATCGACCTCGAGTTGGGTGCTGGAGACGAAGTCGCAGCGCTCCAGCGCCCGCAATGCGTACGCGGTCTTCAGCGGGTGCCACTCGTCGTCGTCCTCGAGGAATGCCAGGTAATCGCCGCGCGCCACCGCCGCGCCCGCATTGAGCGCGGCGGCCTGGCCCCGGGCCTCGGCCTCGATGAACTGCACGCCCGCGAGGCCCTCGGCGCGCGGCACCGCCGCGCCCCGGTCGAGGCTCACGATGACCTCGAACTCGACGCCGGGGTCGAGCACCTGAGCGCGGATCGAGCCCACGCAGCGCGTGAGAAAGCGCGGCTGATCCGCTTGCGTCCGCGATGGAATCACCACGCTGATCATGGCGCAAATGGTAAACCATCGCTTTCCGCCGGGGTCACACGCGTGTCAAGGAACACTGCGAGAGTCGCCTTTTTTCGGAGGCGACGCGCTTGGCAATGCCGACTCGCATCCTCGTCGGATTCATGCTGCTGGGCTTTACGGGCACCCTGCTGGTCCATTGGCGCGACCTGGCCGAGTGGTGGATGCCTCGCCCGTCCCACACGCTGTCGCTTGTCCGGGCTTTGCCGGCGCGCGCCGGCGTCCCGCCGGGCGCGCAGCGTGGCGAGGTTGCGGCGCTCGGCGGCCCGTCGCGGCCCGCAATGACCGCGCCTGCCGCGCCCGAGAGCGCCGCCGCGCCGGCCATCGAAGTGCCGGCACCCGGCGGTGCCGACGCTCCGCCGTTGCCCGTGATGTTCGCCGTTCACCACGACGGCGACGCGGAGCTCGATGTGGTCAACACCTCGGACGAGGCTCTCACGGTTACGATCCTGGTCGCCGACAATCCTAAAGCGCAGATCTTCATGCCGCCCCGCGTCGAACAGCACCTGGGGAGCGACTCCGGCATCGAGCTCGAGCCGGGCTCGAGCGTCACGCTGCGCAGTGCCGGCTACCAGGAGCTCACGCAGACCGTGCGCTGAGCGATCGCGCGACGCCTGACGCACCCGTTCGTCATTCAAACGCGATACGCGTGCACCACTGCGTGTCGCCGGCGCGTCACCAGTGCTCATTTCGCCGCTGCCACAGTGGGTGAAGGTTCACATTTCGATCACGGACCTGCCACATGCGCTCGCCAATATGCGCAGCAACGAGCGGGTCGGCGCGGGTGCGTCGGGTGCCGCGAGGGAGCCGCGAGGATCTGCTGCGCGGACATGGCGATAAGGGTTTCTCACATGCGGGAGTTCACATGAAAAATCTGGTTAAGGCAGGAGTCGGCGCGGCGCTGGCTCTGGGAGCGGTCGCGGCACACGCCTCGATCACCGTGCCGACGAGCAGCAACACGGCCGATACCGCCGTGCTGTTCGTCGATGTGTTCACCGGCACGACGCTGGATAAGGCGTACGTGGGCGATACGAACATTCAGGTTTCGAGCATCGTGGCCGGCACGCTGCCGTCGACGTTCTCGGACGCCAATCTGCAGACTCTGCTGACGACGTACGCCAACCAGCCGGGTACGACCACGTACTGGGCGCTGGAAGGAGCCAACAACTACGGCAACGCGCCGCAGTTGATCACGTCGAGCGCCAGCAAGCCGGCGGTTGTCGGGTCGACCGGCAACGGACTCTTCACCGCGGGCGTCTCGTTCCACGGCGAGATCAACGGCGTCAACGGCCTCATCAACGGCTCGCCCACGTCGGTACTGCTCGACAGCGATGCCCAGTTGACGGGCAGCGGCTTCAACCCGCTTGCGCTCGCCGGCGACGTCGCCAACTGGTACGGCAACACCGGCCAGATCACGACCACCGGGCTCGGCACGCAATCGGTGATCTACTCGATGACCGCCACCGACACGCAAAACATAACCGCGGGCGTGCTCACGGCGGTCTTCAACGCGGCGCTGACTTCGAGCGGCCTGACCTTCACGCCCATCAGTGCGGTGCCGATCCCGGCCGCACTGTGGCTGCTCGGCAGCGGCTTGCTCGGCCTCCTGGGTGTCGCCCGGCGCCGCGTCGGCGTTGCCTGATCACTGAAACACACCACCAGATTCAGATTTAGGAGATCTGCATGAATCGTTCACTTCCCATTGCGGCTGCGGTGACGGCCGCGCTCGCGGCAGGCGCGGCCTACGCGGCCGGACCGAGCGTTGCCGCCATCAATTTGATCCCTGCGAAGAACACCATCTACATTTCCGGCTCTTCGGCCATCAAGGGCGCGCTCAGCACCAGCATCATCAACACCTTCTGCGGCGGCGCCGGCAACACGACGGTCATCTCGACGACCGGCGACAAGAACTGGCTGGGCTTTGCCTGCACGCCGGTGAGCGGTCTGGCCACCAATTCGGGCAACTACCTGATCGATTTCCGCTTCGAGGGCGGCTCGGTGACGGGCTACCTGCCGATCGCCAATGCCACCGCCGGAGTGCTGCAGATCGACGGCCCGACGCTCACGGCCACCTCGATTGCCGTGGTCGGTACCACCGAAGCCAACGGACAGCTCGACAACTTCACGACCTCCGCGGGCGGCACGCTGACGCGCCACCCGGTGGATCTCGGTATCGGCGACGTCGAGCCGAAGGCCATTACCGGCAACAACTACCCGCAGGACTACTGCACGACCGTCTTCGGCCCGGTCAACAACAACGGGATGTTCTCACTCAGCCCGACCGGGCTGATCGTTGACGAGGTCTACGCTCTGTTCGTCAACGAGACCGGCGGCACCTTCACCCAGAACCCGATGAACCTGTCGCAGCAGGTGCTGGGCGACATCCTGTCGGGCGGCATCAAGGACTGGAGCAAGGTAACCGACATCAACGGCAATGCCGTGGTCAACGCCTCGACCCCGATCACCGTCGTCAACCGCGAGTACGGCTCGGGCAGCCGCACCGCGACCGACATCCTCATCGTCGGCGACAACTGCTCCTCGAACGCGACCAACGAGACGATCATCGCGCAGCCCGCGAAGACCCGCTACTTCTCGACGGGCGATGTGCTGGCAGCTGCCGGCAGCGTGGCCGGAGCGATCACCTACGCGACCGTCGAGAACGCCCCCGCGACCAACCTGACGATGGTCAATCTGAACGGCGTTGCGCCGACCAACCTGAACGCGGCGCTGGGCAGCTACCCGTTCTGGGTGGAGGCAGCGTACATCAACAATGCTGCGACGACCGGCGCGGACAGCCTGGCGATCAACAACATCGTCGCGGGCCTGCAGAATGAGGCGACCACCGCGGCGCTGTCGGACATCAACGCCATCCCGGACGTGGCTGCGGCAACCGGCGGTAACTTCAATAGCACGGTCCACGCCAACCCGGTCAACTCGGGAGTAGTGCCCTCCGGCGGCGGTACGGCGACGGTTTACATCAATCCGTTCACGCGTGCTGCCAACGGCAAGGGCTCGACGTGCCACACGCCGGTGTTCAGCGCCACCGCGTTCCCCTGAACGCACCGCCAAGAAGCGCTGTATAGGCGAGCCTCTACTGGCCCCCCGTCCCGGGGGGCCAGTTTTGTTTTAAGCTGCCGGAAATGAGAACAACAAGCGCGCGCTGTCGGCTGCTCATGCTCGCGAGCGTCGCGAGCCTGACGTGGGGGACAGGGCCGGTGCGAGCAAACGCACCGCCGGCCGCCGGCCAGGCAGCCGCCGGGCAGACATTCGACGTGCTCGAATACCGCGTGCTCGGCAACAGCGTGCTGCCGGCGCGCGACATCGAAGGCGTGCTCTACCCGCTGCTCGGAACCGCGAAGACTCTCAAGGACGTCGAGGATGCCCGCAAGGCTCTCGAGGACCTCTATCACCGCAAGGGGTACGGCACCGCTTTCGTCGATATCCCGCCGCAGACCGTGCACGAGGGCATCGTGCGGCTGCACGTGACGGAGGGCACGCTCGAGAAGCGCACCATCGGCGGCGCCCGCTACTTCGCCGAGCGCGACGTCATCGCGCAGCTGCCCGCGTCCGAGCCGGGGCACGTCCTCGAGCTTGCGAAGCTCCAGGACGAGCTCACCGCCGTCAATCGCGAGACGCCGGACCGCCAGGTGGTCCCGGTGCTCAAGGCGGGCTCGCAGCCGGGGACGGTCGACCTCGCGCTCAACGTCGACGACAGGCTGCCGCTGCATGGGAGCCTGGAATTGAACAACCAGGCGACACTCGACACGCACGAGCTGCGCGGCATCGCGAGCCTGAGCTACGACGATCTGTTCGGCCGGCTCGACAGCCTGGCGCTGCAGTACCAGTTCTCGCCGCAGGATTTCTCCCAGGTGCGCGTGCTGGCGCTCAATTACGCCATGCACCCCGTGGACGGCCTGCAGCCCTCGCTGAGCTACATCAACTCCAACAGCAATGTCCCCATCGCCGGCACCTTCGGCGTGGCGGGCATCGGCGAGATCGTGAGCGGCAAGCTCGCCTACGCGATTCCCGCTACCGGCGCGACGCTGCAGTCGGTGAGCTTCGGCGCCGATTACAAGCACTTTCGCAATACCATCAACCAGAATGCGACGACGGCGCTCGCGACACCCATCACTTATCTCAACCTCGACGCCACCTACGCCTTCGCGTCGCACAACGACTGGGTGACGGCCACGTTCACGGCGAGCGCCAACGCGGGCGCCCGCCACCTGGTGAGCAGCGAGACCGAGTTCGCCAACGACCGCTTTCAGGGACGCGCCAACTACTTCGACGTCCACGCCGATCTTGCGACGCTCTGGCGCCTGCCAGGGGGCTTCGGCCTGAAGCTGCGGGCCGCCGGCCAGGGGGCCGAAGAGCCGCTGATCGCCAACGAGGACTTCTCGCTCGCGGGCATCGACGGGGTCCGCGGCTATCTCGAGGCGGAGGAGCTGGTCGACTCGGGGATCAAGGGCACCGCACAGCTGATCTCCCCGCCCTGGAAGCGCAGCGACCGCACGCTCCTCGACGTATACATTTTCTACGATGCCGGCCGGGGGCGGGTGTACGCGGCCCTCCCGGGCCAGCTGCCGGTCATCGAGCTGCGCAGCTACGGTGCGGGTCTCGATCTGCTGCCCGGGCAGAAACTGACGGGCTCGCTCTCCTGGGCACGGGTCGTCGACACGGCGAGTGTGACGCAGGCGGGCGATTCACGCGTACTGTTCCTGGTGCGCGGCAGCTTCTAGACGCCCGCGTCCCGGGCCACGCGCTCCCGGCCGCGCCATGCCGCCGTCACATTCGCGTCATAGCATGAACCCCCGGCTTCGCGAGTAGCCCCGATGCACCCTATCCGGCGTCAGATCCGGCACATCCTCTTTGGTGCGCTCGCCGCGCCGTGCGCGCCGGCCGCTCAGGCGGCGCCGCCACCCCCGACGCAGCTGCCGGTTCCGTGTCAGCCCGGCATCTGTGGCGCCAACTCGAGCTTCGTCACCTCCGGGGCGGCGTCCGCGACCCTGGCCGGCAAGCGCCTCGCGGTGAATCAGACCACGAGCAGCGCGACGCTCAACTGGTCGAGCTTCAACATCGGCGCCGACGGCACGGTCAGCTTCGTGCAGCCGTCCAGGAACGCCGTGGCGCTCAACCGTATCTACGACGCCAACCCGAGCCAGATCTTCGGCGACCTCACCTCCAACGGCCAGGTCTATCTCATCAACGCCAATGGCTTCCTGTTCGGGCCTACGGCGAGCGTCAACGTCGGCGGACTCATCGCCTCGTCGATGAACATCACCGACAGTACCTTCACCAACGGGATTCTCTCCCGGGTCGGCAACGCCGCGCCGGCGCTGCAGCCCTTCACCGGCGGCTATACCAACTTCTCGCAGGCGACCCCCGGCGCCCAGGCGCTGCCGAACACCGGCACCGTCACCGTGGCGCCGGGCGCACAGCTCACCGCCGCGGACGGCGGCCGGCTGCTGCTGGCTGGCGGCAGCGTCGACAATGCCGGCACGCTCACCGCGCCCGATGGCCAGGTGATCCTGGCCGGCGGTCAGAGTGTGTTTCTCCAGGCGAGTGCCAACAACGACCTGCGGGGACTCATCGTCGAAGTCGATGCCGGCAGCCCGGCGGCGAAGCTGCTGTCGAGCGTGGTGAACGAGTCGGGCGGGGAGATCTCGACGCCGCGCGGCAACGTGACGCTCGCCGGCCTCATGATCAACCAGGACGGGCGCATTTCCGCGACGACCAGTGTCGCGGCCAACGGCTCGGTCACGCTCACCGCCGGCACCGCACCGAGCGTGAGCGCCGGGGTCATCACCGGGGCAACCCAGGGCGGGCAGATCACGATCGGCCCCGACAGCGATATCGAGCTCCTGCCGGAGCTCACCGATTCAGCGACCGCCGTTGCGCTGCAGACCCAGCTGCCCTCGACCGTGAGCCTGAGCGCGCAGAAAATCTATCTGCAGGGCGGAACGATCCGGGCGCCGAGCGGCGTGCTCAACGTTACCGCGAGCAGCGATCCGGCCTCCGGCGTGACGACCGGCTACGACCCGGCCGCCAGCCTGCGCGTCGATGCCGGCACGGTCATCGACCTGTCGGGGAGCGATGCGACGCTGCCGATGGATGCGAACCTGATCCAGGTGCAGCTGCGCTCCAACGAGTTCGCGGACGATCCCACGCAGCGCAACGGGGCGTTGCGCGGCGACACAGTGACCGTCGACATCCGGGCCGACGGCGGTGCCGGCAGCCCGATCGCGGATCTCGCCTCGGCGATCGCGGCGGTTCCCGAGAACATCGCGCAGCGCACCGAGGCGGGCGGCAGCGTCACCCTCAAGTCAGCGGGCGACATCGTGTTCGCGCCCGGCGCCTCGATCAACGTCTCGGGCGGTCAGACCACCTACCTGGGCGGCAACGTCCAGACCACGAAGCTCGTGGGAGCCAACGGCCGGCTCTACGACATCGGCAGCGCCAGTCCGCTCATGACGTACACGGGAGTCGTCAATCCCACCTTGACCCAGACTTACAACAGCTGGGGCGTGCGTGATGTCATTCCCACACCCGGTCTCAGCACCTATGAGCCGGGCTACGTGCAGGGGGCGGCCGCGGGCACCGTCCAGTTCGTGGCGCCGAGCCTCGCGCTGCAGGGGAGCCTGTCGGCGAATGCCGTCAGCGGTCCCCACCAGCGGTCGGTCTCGGGATCCCTCATGCCCGGCGGCACGCTGATCATCGGCGCCCCGGGCAACAGCAAGGACCCGCTGCATTTCGACCTGCTCGCGCCGCCGATCGAGGTCGTGGGCACGCCGACGCCGGTCGTGGTGAGCGACGGTGCGTCGCTGCCGATCGAGACGCTGCAGCTGCCGGCGAGCTATCTCACCTCCGACGGCTTCAACCACATCCAGCTCGAGTCCAACGCTACCTTCCAGCTGCCGCAGGGCGAGCCGCTGCAACTGCCCGCGGGCACGACGCTGCAGGTGCAGGCCGCGCGCGTCGACATCGACTCGAACATCACCTCGCTCGGCGGCGGCCTTCTCTTGCAGAGCGTGCCGACCGTGAACGAGGCGAGCTTTGCCGGGCTCGGCTCGCCGCCCAGCGCGCTACGCATGGGGGTCGCGCTCGGCGACGGCGTGACGCTCGATGTGAGCGGGCAGTGGACCAACGACACCTACGGCACCGGAGGCGTCGGCACCGCCCCCACGCTGCAGAACGGCGGAACCATCGAGTTGCAGCTGACGCAGTTCCCCGGCGAGCTCGACCTCGGCAACAATGTGACGCTGCGCGCCGACGGGGGCGCGTGGCTTCAGAGTGGCGGCAAGACGACCGGCGGCACGGGCGGCTCGATCACACTCGATGCGAGTCCGGAGCCCGGCGCCGCCATGCAGATCGGCGCGAACACCTCGCTGGCGGCGTTCGGCGTGGGCACGGCCAGCGGCGGCAGCTTCACGCTCGACGCCCCGCGCATTGAGCTCGCGCCGGGCACGGGGACCTCATGGACGACGGCCCAGCGCGTCGACGACCTGACGACTCCGGGCGGCGCGCTCACGGTGTACTCGCCACTGCTGTCGCAGGATGGATTCTCGAACATCGCGCTCATTGCGACCGGACCGTCGATCCCGGGTACCGGCAGCGGCGGGGCGAGCGGCGCCGTCCCCGATGTCCTCACCGTGCTGCCCTCGGCCTCGAGCGGTCCCTACCTGCTGCAAACGCAGACGCTGCAGCTCAATGCTTCCGACTCTGCACGCGCCAGCGGCGGCGAGGTGCTCGGCTTCTCGCAGCCCGTGGTGCTGCCGGCCTACGAGCGTCCGGTCGCAAACCTGTCTCTCGAGGCGCTGCGGCTCGCGGACGACGTCAGCCTGAGTTTCACCAACTACGGCAACATCGACGTCGAGTCCGGTGCGGCGATCGCCGCCGACCCGGGTGCCTCGGTGAGCATCGCGGGTGCGGGCGACATCTTCTTCGGCGGCAGCGTGCGCGCGCCGTCCGGCAATTTCTCGATGACCTTGACAGCGCCCCCGGTCGACACGCTCGACCCGGGTTATCTTGCCAATCTCGGCATCACCATCGGGCCGCAGGCGGTCATCGACGTCAGCGCCGGCAGCGCCGTGTACAAGCCCAACCTGCAGGGGCTGCTGCTCGGCACCGTCGCCGACGGCGGCACGGTGAGCGTGCTCGCCAACCGCGGCAGTGTGTCCGTCGATGCGGGGGCCGAGATCAGCTTCGCCGGGACGAGCGCTCCGCTCGATGAGCTCAACCCGATCACCGGGGCTTACACGCGCGAGACCGTCGCGACCTCGGGCGGGTCGCTGCAGATCGGCGCCGTCGAGTCGCTCTCGGTCCTCGGTACCCTCAACGGCGCCGCCGGGACCGGCGGCGCCGGTGCCGCGAGCGGCGGGTCGCTCGAGCTCGACCTGGCGCGCCCGTCGCCCATTACGGGCCAACCGGTGAGCGCGACTCCGCTCGAGATCGAGCTGGTCAGCGATGCCAGCGGCGCGCCCGCCGCTTTACCCGGGCAGGCGATCGTCGGTCTCGCACAGATCCTGAACGGCACCGGCATCGATGCGCTGACGCTGAATGCCGGCGGCACGGGCGGCGAGATCCTTTTCTCGACGAGTGAGCCGCTCGCGCTCGCACGTTCACTCACGCTCGAGGCACAAACCCTCGGCGTTACGGGCGTGTCGGCGAGTGCGAGCGCTCCGGAGGTCCAGATCGGCAACCCGTTCATCCGCTCCGCGAGCGCTGCCGCGCAGCCGGCACCGCAACCGGGAACCGGCACTTTGTCCGTGGACGCTCAGCTCCTCACGCTGGTGGGCAACGTAACGGTGGATCAGACGCATCAGCTGACCCTGTCGAGCTCAGGCGACATCCAGCTGCAGGGGACGAACCCGGCCTCGCAGATCGGACCGGAGCTCGGCTCGCTCACGGCCGCTGGTGCCGTGACGCTTCAGGCCCAGCGCGTCTACCCGGACACGTTCACCAGCTTCGCCATCCAGGCCGACGGCGGATTGAATCCGGGCAGCGTGAGCATCGATGCGGCGACGGTCAATGGTGAGAAGAGCGCGTCCTCCATCGCACCGCTCTCGGCCGGCGGCGCGCTCAGCGTAACGGCCGATCGGATCGAGGTAGGCGGCAGCCTCTTTGCCCCGTTCGGTCAGATCGCGCTCAACGCGAACCAGTCGCTGCAGCTCTCGAGCGGCAGCCTGGTGTCGGTGAGCGGCGCCGGGCTCGACGTGCCCTACGGCGAGACTCAGGCCGACGGGGCGCAGTGGGTGTATCGCGATCCGACTGCCACGGAGAATGGACTGTCGGCGGCGGTGTCGAGCATCGCGGGCGGTGGCACGACGACGGGTATCGCGGGTGCGCCGGCCAAATCCGTGACCCTCACCGCGCCGAGCCTGACCGTGCAATCGCAGGCCACCGTGAATCTCAGCGGCGGCGGCGATCTGTATGCTTACGAATGGGTGCCGGGCACCGGCGGGACCCGGGACAATCTCGCGGGCTCGGGCAACACGCCGGCGGCCGGCACCTGCTGCAACATCCCCGGCCTCTACGCGATCCTGCCCGCTCAGCCGGGCGTGCCGGCCCCGCACGATCCGCAGGAGAGCGGCTCCTTCGGCAGTACCCAGATGGTGTACCTGTCGGGCGGTGCCGGCATTGCAGCCGGGTACTATGCGCTTCTGCCGCCACGCTATGCGCTCCTGCCGGGGGCGCAGCTGATCCAGGCCGAGCCCTCGTACACGAGTCCGAGCGGCGGGCAGATCGGCGCTCTCGCTAACGGCACTCCGGTGATCGCCGGGTTCATGGGCTCGTTCGGCACCACGCAGTCGACGGGCTCGACGCTGTTCGAGGGCTTCGCGGTCTACCCGAGCGGCTACGGCCAGCAGCTCTCGGCCTACACGATCAACCAGGCATCCGCGTACTTCCCGGCGGCGGCCGCACAAAGCGGCACCGGTCCGGCCGCGGTGCCTGCCGATGCCGGGACACTCGACTTCGCCGTGGTCGCCTCCACCGATGCGAGCGTCGCCAACACGCTCAGCCTGCAGGGCACCGTGCAGACCGCGGCAGCCACTGGCGGGCGCGGGGCGCAGGTCAACCTGAGCGCTCCGAGCCTCGAGCTCTCCGCGGACGGGTCGACGACGACCCCGGGAGCGCTGGGCTTGTCGGCTGCGGTGCTGCAGAGCTGGGACGCGAGCGAGATCACACTCGGCGGCACGACCTCCACCCAGGTCAACGCCGCAGCGTCCGGCGGCGCCCCGCAGACGGTGATCAACGCGAACGTCGCAGCCAACCGTCTGGTCGTGGACGATGGCGTGAATCTCTCGGCCGATCAGATCTTCCTGCTGGCCCACGATGGCATCGAGGTTGCGGGCGGTGCGACGCTCGAGTCGACCTCCGGCAAGAGCGGCACGGTGCTCACGAGCGCTCCGTCCGCCGGTCCGCTGACGCTGAGCGATCCCGCGGCGGCATTCCTCGCGGTGTCGGATCTCGCGTTTCCGGTCGTGGCCCGCCCGGGTGCCGCCGGGGGCGGCACCCTGACTCTCGATCCGGGCTCGACGCTCGCCTCGGGCGGCGCGCTGGTACTCGATGCCCCGGGAGGCGTGCAGGCCGGCGGCACCTTGAACGGCAAGGGTGCGGCCTGGTCGCTCGGCTCGGGCAGCATCGCCTTCGTCGGCGACACCGGCGCGCAGCCCGATGCGCTCAACATCGACTCGCCGCTGCTCGCGGCCCTGCAGACGGCCGGGTCGGTGCGCCTCGCGAGCTCGAGCAGTATCGACGTGCTGGCGCCGGTCGCGCTCGGCGTGTCTCCGGGTGGCAGCCCGACGTTGAGTGCGCTCACCCTCATCGGCAACTCGATCAACGACGCAGGCGGCGTACCGGTCAGTTTCGGCGGCGGGAGCCTGGCGCTCGGCGGAGCGACCGCGACCCCCGTCGCACCGCTCGCGGGCAGCGGCAATCTGACACTGGTGGGCGACTCGCTCAACCTCCAACCCAATACGATGGCGTTGCGCGGCTTCGCGACGGCCCTGGTGCAGGTCGCCGGTCCCGTCACCAGCGAGCCCGCCACCGTGGGCGGCCTCGCCACCGCCGGCAATCTCACCCTGGATGCCACCGAGATCAGCCCCGGGGCCGGCGCGCAGACGACGCTGACCGCCGGCGGAGTGCTGAGCCTCGGCACGCCATCCAGGGCGGCGGGACCTGCGATACCGCCCCTGGTCGGCGGAGCGCTCGCGTTGCAGGGAAGCAGCATCGACGATGCAGGGCTGATCGCGGCCCCCGCGGGCGTGGTCACGCTCACCGCCACCGCGGGGGACATCCATCTCGGGGGCGGCAGCGCCATCGATGTCGCCGGCACGTTGCTGCAGGCGGTCGATCAGAGCGCCCCGGCGCCCGGGGGCACGATCGCGCTCGCGGCGAGCGGCAATGTGACGCTCGATCCGGGCTCGACGCTCAACGTCTCCGGCGAGCGGATTGCGCCCGCGGGACGGCTCGACATTTACGCCGGCGGTGCCGCGACGCTCTCGGGCACGCTGACGGGGGCGGCGGGCAGCGGCGGGACCGGGGGCGACTTCACCCTCGATGCGGGCCAGCTGAACGGCGGATTGACGCCGCTCGCCGCCGCGCTGACGAGCGGCGGGTTCAGCGACTCGGTCGGCGTGCGGGTGCGCCAGGGCGATCTCGTGCTGGCGAGCGGCGGCACCCTCAGCGCCAATTCGATCATCCTGACGGCGGACACCGGCAGCGTGGAGGTGGCGGGCACCCTCAGCGCGCCTTCCGCGGCGACGCGCGGCCTGATCGATCTCTCCGCCGGCAACTTCGTCGTGCTCGATCCGACCGCCGCGCTGCGCGCCGACGCAGCCGGCAGCGCCGGCCTCGGCGGCGAGGTCGAGATGAACGGCGGCGCGATCACGCTCAGCCCCGGCAGCGTCATCACCACGTCCGGTTCCGGCGGCATGGGGCAGGTGATCCTGAGCGCCGCGGCCTCTGCGCCTGCCAATCCCTCCGACGTCGCCATCAACCCGGGCGCCACCGGCCTCGGCGCCGACCTCACCCAGGCGGGGCAGGTCATCATCGAGCCGCAGCTGGTCTTCCAGACGCAGAGCTCGACGGTCGCGAACGATCTGCCCAACGACGTCCAGACGGCTTCGACGTTCCTGACCAATGCATCGCCGGCCATCGCGCAGCGCCTGGTGACGCCTTCGGCCGCCAACCTCGGCTCGACCCCGGTGCGGATCGAAGCGGGAGTCGCCCTCGTCGACCCCAACGCCGCCGACGCAACGCTCACGCTGCCCGGCATCGATCTCACCCCGTACAGCCTCCCGCTGGCGCAGGGCGGGCTGGGCCAGGTCATCAATGTCAACGTGCGCGCCGCAGGATCGGTGGCTGTCGGCGGCACGATCTCGGACGGATTCATCGCCGATCCGACCGGGAACACCAACCTGCTGGCGCTGAGCTCCTCGCCCTCGGCCTCGTTCAGCATCGCGGCGGGAGCCGATCTGACGAGCGCCAATCCGCTCGCGACGCTGCGCGGCTCGGCGGCGAGCCTCACGCTCGCCGGCTCGGCGACGCCCAACGACGACACGAACGACGGACTGGGACCCTCGGTGGTACGCACCGGGACGGGGGATATCAACCTCGCGGCGGCCGGCAACATCGTCTTTGCCGCGGATACGGGCGGGGCCGGCGCCGTATACACCGGCGGCATGGCCCCCGCCAACGTACAGGGGCCACTCGGCTTCCAGAACGGCACCCTTCTCATGAACTTCGGCGTCGACGGCGGCAACGTACGCCTCGCCGCGGGTGGCAATGTCGTCGGCGCGCCGGTCGGCGCCACGGATCCAACGCGCGACGGGGGCAACTTCAGCGTGACCGGCTGGCTCTTCCGCCAGGGGAGCTCGAGCAACCCGGCCCAGTACGGAGTCGATTACGGCTCCTTCGACTGGGATGTCGGATCGCTCGCGGGCGGCGACGTGCGTGTGAGCGCGGGCGGCAACATCACGGATCTGTCCGCCGCCGCCGCGGACAGCTTGGTGGCGGCCGGCGACACGCTGAACAATCAGGCGACGCGCTACGGTGCAGGCGGGGGGCTGCTCGTGCACGCCGGTGGCGATATCGACAGCCCGCAGATCTACGTCGCGGACGGTACCGGGGTACTGACGGCCGACGGGGCTCTCGGCACGAGCCGCACCTACCAGCAGTCGAGGTCGTCGCAGCCGGTTGCGGTCGGGGCCGCCATCGCGCTCGGCGACTCACAGGTGTCGGCGTGGGTGCGCAACGGCCTGCAGGTCGACACGATCTACGATCCGACGCTCGTGCCACAGCTGTCGACGGACTCCGACCTGCAGAGCAACGGCTTTTTCACCTACGGGCCCGACTCGGGCGTGACACTGTCCACGACCACGGGCACCGCGCTGCTGCGGGTGTCGGCAACCCCGCTCAACACCCCGCTGAGCGCGCTCGTGGGAAGCGAATTGGTCACCAGCAATTTCGCGGTGCTGCCGCCGACCCTCGATCTGCAGGCCCTGCAAGGCGATGTTCAGGTCGCCGGTGCGTCGACGGCGGCGCTGGCGCCGGCGAGCGAGGGACAACTGACGCTGTTCGCGGCCCGGGATCTGAAGGTGGATGTAAATACCACGATCGTGATGTCGGACAGCCTGCCCGGGACGCTGCCGAGCGTCGCCAATCCGGGACTGAATCCGACGCCGCTGCTGCCGCCCTTCGCGGGCGTGGTGCATGCGGGAGATCCCCAGCCGGCGCTGATCACGGCCGGCCAGGACATCGTCGGACTCAGCCTCGAGGTCCCGAAAGCGGCCGAGATTACCGCCGGGCGCGACATCGTCAATCTCAGCTTCCAGGGCCAGAACATCTCGCCCGACGACGTGACGCTGATCGCGGCCGGCCGCGACTACGTGACGAGCTCCGCGGGCGGCGCGGGCGTGGTGGTCGGCGGGCCGGGATCCCTCGACATGCTCGCCGGGCGCAACATCAACTTCGGATTCGGCCAGGGCGCCGTCACGGTCGGAAACATCAGGAACGGCAACCTGACGAGCACCAGCGGCGCAGACATCGACATCATGGCGGGCTACGGCAGCGGGGGAGCGGACCTCGGGGGCTTCGTCACCTCCGTCATCGCGCCGTCCCCCGCCTACCAGGCGCAGCTCATCGCCTATGTCGAGTCTCTCAACGGCGCCACCGGGCTCAGCTTCGCGCAGGCGCTCGCGGACTTCGCGAGCCTCACCACGGCGCAGCAGTCCGCGCTGGTCGATGCGGTGTTCTTCAACGAGCTGCTGCTCTCGGGGCGGGCCGCCAATTCCGGCAGCGGCGCCGGCTTCGCGCAGGGCTACGCGGCGATCGACGCGCTGTTCCCGCAGAGCCGCTCCGCCGGCTCGCCGTACTCCGGCAGCCTGACGCTCTCCTCGAGCCAGATCTATACCGACGACGGCGGCGACATCTCGATCCTGGTCCCCGGCGGCAAGATCGACGTCGGTCTCGCCAATCCGCCGCCGGGAGTTCCCAGCAAGCCCGCCTCGTCGCTCGGCATCGTCACCGAGGGTACCGGCAACATCGACATCTACGCGCTCGGCGACGTGAATGTGAACACCTCCCGCATCTTCACGCTTGGCGGCGGCAACGTCCTGATCTGGTCGACGCTCGGCAGCATCGACGCCGGCAACGGCTCGAAGTCCTCGCTGTCGGTGCCGCCGCCGACGATCACCATCGACAAGACCGGCGCGGTGACCCTCAATTTCGGCGCCTCGCTGGCCGCGGGCTCGGGCATCCGCACGATCCAGACCAGCGACACCGTGCCTCCGGGCAACGTCGACCTCGATGCCCCGGTGGGCACGGTGAACGCCGGAGACGCGGGCATCGGCGCCTCCGGCAACATCAACATCGCCGCCGCGCACGTCATCGGCGCCACCAACATCAACTTCGGCGGCACCGCCACCGGCGTGCCCGCCGATGTCTCGAACCTGGGCGCGAGCTTGTCGGGCGCCTCGGCGGCGGCGGCGGGCACGACGACGAGCAGCACGGGTGCAGCCGAGGGAGGCGCCAGCACCGCCAGGCAGGCAGCGCCCGAGGCCGCCGCGGCGCTCAGCTGGCTCGACGTATTCGTCACTGGCCTCGGCGAGGAGAACTGCAAGCCCGACGATATCGAGTGCCTGAAGCGCCAGAAGGCCGCCGTGCCCTGATCCCGGGGTCTGCCCGCCGCACTGCGGCAGGGTAAGGCGGCTGTCACAAAAGCATCACATCGAGCCTGAACAATGAAGTGTTTCCTTGCCAAGGATTCCCACGGATGAAGCTTCATGCTGCAGCCTTGCTGCTCGCCGCCGCGTGCCTGCCGGCCCTCGCCAGCGCGGGGTCGTGGTGGAACGGCGACTGGAAGTTCCGCAAGGAATTCACCCTGGATGCCTCGCCGACCGGCGCCGATGTCGGCAGCAGCGCCTCCGACGTTCCCGTGCTGCTGCGGCTCTCGCTCGGCAATTTCGGCTACTTCAACGACGTAAAGCCCGACGGCTCGGACTTCCGCCTGATCGCCGGCGACGACAAGACGCCGCTCAAGTTCCACCTCGAGAAGTTCGATGCGCCGGACCAGATGGCCTTCATCTGGGTGCGCGTGCCGCAGATCAAGGGCGGCGCCAAGTCCGACAAGTTCTACGCCTACTACGGCAATGCGGACGCGGCGGCGGCGTCCGACGTGCCCGGAACCTACGACACCGCGCAGGTGCTGGTGCTCTCCTTCGGCGAGACCTCCGGCACGCCGCTCGACGGCACGGCCTACAAGAACAATCCGGACCTCTCCAGCGCGCAGCTGAATCCCGCCTCGTACATCGGCGGCGGCGTCAAGTTCTCGGGCAAGGAGCTGATCCGCGTGCCGGAGTCCGCGTCGCTGCGCCTCGTGCCGGATCAGGGCTTCACGGCCTCGGCGTGGCTGCGCATCGAGCAGGCGCAGCAGGCGGTGGTGTTCGCGCTCAGCGGCCAGGCCGGCTCGCTGCAGCTCGCCGTGGACGGCTCGAAGCTCGTGGCGCGCGCCAGCCTGGGCGGCGCCCCGGTGAGCGTCGCCGAGCCCACCGATCTCGCCCTCGCCCAGTGGCATCACGTCGCCGTGAGCGCCGGCGCCGGCAAGCTCACCCTGTACGTGGACGGCGTCGCCGCCGGCAGCGCGCCCGTGACCCTGACCGAGCTGCACGGTCCCTTCACGATCGGCTCGGACGGCACCAGCGCCTTCCTCACCGGCGAGATGGACGAAGTGGAGGTCGCCAAGACCGTGCGCCCGGCTGAATGGATCAAGGCCTCCGCGCGCAGCCAGGCGGCCGACGGCAACCTGGTGCTGTATGGCGCCGACGGACAGAAGGAGGGCTCGCAGACTTCCTACTTCGGCACGATCGCCAAGTACCTCACGGTCGACGGCTGGGTGGTGATCGGCATCTGCTTCGCCATGCTGCTGACCGCGCTCGTCATCATGGTTTCCAAGGCGATATTTCTCACGCGCGTGGAGCGCGCCAACGGGAGATTCCTGCGCGAGTTCAGGCGCCTGAGCGGAGACACCACCGCGCTCGACAGCAAGACAGCGGACGAGGACGACGACGACCTGATCACCGACGCGCCCTCGATGGCGCAGCTCGCCGGCGACCAGAACAAGTACGGCGCCTCGACGCTCTACCGGCTGTATCACCATGGGGTGTTCGAGCTGAACAAGCGCCTCGCCCACCAGACCCTGAGCGCGGCCCAGGCCTCCGTTCTGACCCCGCAGTCGATCGACGCGATCCGCGCGGCGATGGACTCGTCGATGACCCGGCTGCAGCAGACGCTCTCGAGCCAAATGGTGATGCTCACCATCGCGATCTCCGGCGGCCCGTTCCTGGGTCTGCTCGGTACGGTGATCGGCGTGATGATCACGTTCGCCGCGATCGCCGCCTCGGGCGACGTCAACGTGAACGCGATCGCTCCCGGCACGGCGGCGGCGCTCGCCGCGACGGTGGCCGGACTCGCCGTCGCGATTCCCTCGCTGTTCGGCTACAACTGGCTGAACACGCGCATCAAGCGCATCTCGGCCGACAACCGCGTGTTCCTCGACGAGTTCGTCACCCGCATCGCCGAAGAGCACAGCTGAGGACACCGAGATGTCAGGCCCGGTCGACAGCGGCGACAAGGACGTCTACGACGACATCAACATCACGCCGATGCTGGATCTCGCCTACGTGCTGATGGTGATCTTCATCATCATGACGACCGCCACGGTCCAGGGCATCAAGGTGAACCTGCCGAAGGCGAGCGACACGCCCTCGCTCGCCAAGCCGCAGACCAAGGTCATCACCATCACGGCCGACGGCACGCTGTATCTGGACACCTATCCCCTGAGCCTGCCGGAGCTGGAAAGCCAGCTGCGCAACGCCAAAGCGGTCAACCCAAGCCTGCCGGTGATCGTGAAAGGCGACTCCGCGATCTCCTACGAGCGCGTGGTGCAGGTGCTGGACGTGCTGGGCCGGCTGGACATCACGCAGCTCGGCCTGGTAACGCAGCCGGCGAAGTAGCCGGCACGCCATGCGCGACGCACGGCGGCGGCGCCGCGAAGCCGCGACCAGGATCGCCGGAGGGCTCGCCGCGCTGCTCATGATCGGCGGCTTCGCCGAGTTCGTGCACAAGATGATGTCGCTGAAGGCGAGCAAGCCCTCGCGGCAGATCGAGACGATACAGCTCATCCGTCCGCCGCCGCCGCCGCCGCCGCCGGATCAGCCGCCGCCGCCGCCCGAGAAGGTCGAGCAACCGCTGCCGCAGGACAAGCCGCAGCCGACGCCCGACGAGCCGCAGCAGCAGGCGCCCGACCTGCTCGCCAACGCAGGTCCGGGCGCCGCCGGCTCCGATGCCTTCGGCATGCATCAGGGAGCGGGCGGCTTCATCGGTGGCACGGGAACGGCGCCGTATGCCTGGTATACGAACCGCATGCGCGATGAGATCAAGAACACGCTCGCGAAGTCGAGCTGCGTGAAATCGGCCCGGGGATCGGTGACGACGCGCGTGCTGCTGGGCGCCGGCGGACAGGTGAAGCACATCGAGCTCACCACCTCGACGGGCAGCGAGCGCGTCGATGAGTGCCTCGACAAGGCGCTCGCCTCGATCACGCAGGTGGGCGCGGATCCGCCGCCGGGCATGCCCGCGATCGTCAATCTGAAGCTGGTGTTTTGAGGGGAGAAAGAAGCTTTATGCGTATCCGCAAAGCGCTCGGGCTCACGGCGCTGCTGGGCCTCGGTCTGCTGCCGCTCGCGCCGGCCTGCGCCGCCGACGAGGAGCGTCAGTCGGTCGAGGAGCTGCGTAACACCGTCATCAACCTGCTGCAGGCGCTGGTGGATCAGGGGGTGATCAGCCGCGAGAAGGCGGCGCAGATGGTCAAGGCCGCCCAGGACAAGGCCGCGGCCGATGCGGCAGCCCAGGCCGCGCAGGCCAAGGCCGAGGAAGGCGCGGTGCGCGTGCCGTATGTGCCGCAGATCGTCAAGGACGAGATCGCCAAGCAGGTCGCCGCGGAGGTGAAGCCCGCGGTGACCCAGGAAGTGGTCCAGCAAGCCAAGACCGAGAAGTGGGGAGTGCCGGGCGCGCTGCCCGACTGGCTCGGCCGCATTCACTTTTATGGCGATCTGGTGGTGCGCGAGGAGGGGCTCCTCTACAACGGCGACAACGCCCAGAACCAGTTCTACAACTACTACGCCATCAACCAGGCCGGCTCCATCGCCGCGGCCGGCCAGAATGCCTTTCTCGACTCCTACGAGACGCGCGCGCGCCTGCGCGGCCGGGCGCGGCTCGGCATGGAGGCGGATCTCAGCGACTCGATCACCACCGGAATGCGCGTCGTCACCGGCAACACGACCGATCTGGTGTCGGAGACGCAGACTCTCGACGGCACCGCGCCCTACCAGTTCGGGCTGGACGAGCTCTACATCCGCCTCGATGAGCGCAACGACCAGCGCTTCCCGTGGCTGACGGCGGAAGCCGGCCGCTTCCTCAATCCCTACGGGACGCCGACCAACCTGACCTTTCACCAGGACCTCACGTTTATCGGCGTCGCCTCGACGCTGCGCCTCGGGCTCGGCGACGGCGAACCGGACCAGTCGGACCTGTTCTTCACCGTCGGCGCGCATCCGCTGCAGGAGATCGAGTTCTCCCCACAGGACAAGTGGATGGTCGGCGCCCAGCTCGGCACGGATCTGCGCTGGGATGAGGACGAAACGCTGCGGCTCACCGCGGCATTCTTCGACTACTTCAACGTCACCGGCCGGGTCAATCCGATCGGCGCGCCGGGCCTGTACAACTACACGGCGCCGCAGTTCATGCGCTGGGGCAATACCGTGTTCGACATCGCCAACGCGGCCAATCCGGCCGCGAACCTGTTTGCGTACGCCTCGAAGTTCCGCCTCGGCAACGTCAATGCCACCTACGCGATGGGGGTCGGCTCCTACCAGCTCAGCTGGACCGTGGACGGCGTGAAGAACTTCGGCTACGACTACCGGCAGATCCTCGCACTCACCGGCACGGCGCCCGCGAGCCGCGTGCGCGACCTCGGCGCGCAGAGCGAGATCGCCTTCGGCTACCCCGAGACGCAGCATCGCGGCCAATGGCGCGCCGTGGTGGGCTACCGCTACCTGCAGGGCGATGCGGTCATGGACGAGTACACCGATTCCGATTTCCACTACTTCGGCGGCACCAACGCCCGCGGCTACTACTTCCTCGTCGACTACGGCCTCGGCAACCGGCTGTTCCTGCGCCTGAAATACCTGAGCGCGAACGAGATCGACGGGCCGGCCTTCGGAGTCGATACCGCACAGCTCGACCTGCGGGCAACGTTCTAGGAGGCGACGTGCACGAGATACGACCCATGCGGACGGTGGTGCTGGCGCTGTGCGTGTGCGGCGGCGCCGCGCCGCTGGCCGCGCAGGAGGCGCGCTCGGGGGGTGGCGGAGAGGCGCAGCGCATCATCCAGCAGTACCAGCAGCTCGCCGCCGAGAAGACTTCCCTCGAGGGGCAGGTGGCCAGGCTCAAGCAGGACCTGGCGGCAGCGCAGTCCGAGCTCGACGCGGTGAAGAAGGAACGTGACGGCCTCAAGGCCCGTTCGGCGGCCACGGGGGCCAGCATCGCCGGGCTCACCGCCGCGCGGGAGGCGGCCGAAAAGAGCGCCGCGGAGACCAAGGGACGCATGAACGAGCTGGTGACGCACTTCCGCGAGACGATCGCCAGCCTCAAGCAGGCCGAGACCGATCGCGACCAGCTCAAGGTGCAGCTGCGCGAGCGCACCGCCGACTACGATCGCTGCGCCATGGCGAACCAGTCGCTCTACGAGCTCAACGGCGACATCCTCAACCGCTACGAGCACGTGGGCCTCTTCACGCGCGTCAGCGCCGGCGAGCCGTTCACGCGCATCACGCGCGCCCGCATGGAGAACCTGGTGGACGAGACGCGCGCACGTGCGCTCGAGCTGCGCGAGCAGAGCAAGGAGCACCCGTGAACGCCAGGATCGGCCGCAACGAGGCCTGCGCCTGCGGCAGCGGGCGCAAATACAAGAAGTGCTGCGGGGGACCGGAGGCTGTGGCGGCGGCCGCAGCGCGTGCGGCGCAGCCGGCCGACGTGCCGGCGCTGCTCGAGCTGCTGCGCACCGGCCGGCACGCCGAGCTCGAGAGCCGCGCAGCGGCGCTGCTCGCCACGCAGCGCGAGTCCGGCATCCTGTGGAAACTGCTGAGCGCGGCGCGGCACGCGCAGGGCAAGGATGCGCTCGCGGCGCTCGAGAACGCGGCGCGCTGCTCGCCGCGGGACGCCGAAGCGCACACGAATCTCGGCAACGGGCTGCGTGCGCGCGGGCGGCTCGCGGAGGCGGCGGAGGCGCATCGCCGGGCCATCGCCCTCAACGGCGACTACGCCGAGGCGCACAACAACCTCGGCAGCGTGCAGCGCGACCTCGCGCAGCTCGAGGCCGCGGCGGCGAGCTACGGCCGGGCAGTCGCACTCAAGCCCGAGTTCGCCCTGGCGCAGCACAATCTCGGCATCGTGCTGCGCGAGCTCGGGCGGCCTGAGGAGGCCGCGAAGGCCCATCGCCGCGCGCTTTCCCTGGTGCCCGACTTTGCCGACGCCCATGCCCAGCTCGGCAGTGCGCTGCGCGATCTCGGCCGCCTCGAGGAGGCCGTCGGGTGTTTCCGGCGCGCGCTCCTCATGGAGCCG
>Ga0335072_10004081_pt1 | contig 21774 bp, 15 predicted proteins | sample Lox_Sample_21_FD_206725 | JGI IMG/M metagenome (GOLD analysis project Ga0335072, IMG submission 206725) | Soil microbial communities from Loxahatchee National Wildlife Refuge, Florida, United States - Lox_Sample_2.1 | ecosystem: Environmental > Terrestrial > Soil > Wetlands | place: USA...
ACCCGAGACCGGACTCCATGACCGGTCTTCGTACGTGTTGCGGCAGCGTGACTTATGTTTCATCGTCACGTCCCCGTTGCGCAGCGACGGCGAGATCGCGGCGCACGTTGCGCGCCACGGCGACGGAATCCGCGACGTCGCGTTGACCGTCTCGGATGCGCGCGCGGCGTTCTCAGCCGCCGTTGCCGGCGGCGCCAAGGTGATCCGCAAACCCAAAGAGGTCTCCGACGCGCAAGGGACAGCGGTCGTGGCTTCGATCGGGACGTACGGCGACGTCATTCACACGTTCGTCGAGCGACGCGCGTATCACGGCGCATTTTTGCCAGGCTACGTCGCGCACTCGCTGGCCGTCCGTCCCGCAGCCGAGGTCGGCTTCTCCCACATCGACCACTGCGTCGGGAACGTCGGCTGGGGCGAGATGGAAACGTGGGTGGATTATTACCAGCGCGTCTTTGGATTTTCGCAGTTGATCAGCTTCGACGAGCGGGATATCTCAACGGAATACACGGCACTGCGTTCCAAAGTGATGACGGACGACCGGCACATCGTGAAGTTTCCGATCAACGAGCCGGCCGAAGGCCGCAAAAAATCGCAGATCGAGGAGTTTCTCGAATACTACGACGGCCCGGGCGTCCAGCACGTCGCGATCGCGACCGACGACATCGTTCGCACGGTTCGCGCGCTGCGCACAAACGGCGTCGAGCTGCTCGAAACGCCCGGCGCGTATTACGACGAGCTCGAGTCGCGCGTCGGCCGAATCGAGGAGGCGACGACGGTTCTGCGGGAGCTCAATATCCTCGTCGATCGCGACGACGTCGGCTACATGCTGCAGATCTTCACCAAGCCCGTCGAGACGCGCCCGACGCTGTTCTTCGAGATCATCCAGCGCAAGGGTAGTCTTTCGTTCGGAAAGGGCAACTTCAAAGCACTTTTCGTTGCCATCGAACGCGAGCAGGAGCGGCGCGGGACCCTCTAAGAAGGGCGTCCGCGGATGCCTACCATTTCAGTCTTACCCTCCGACAGTCCAAGCGTTGACGCGGTCATGCTCGAATCGCGTGCTTCGCAGTTTGCAAGACGCTCGATCAAAGCCGCATCGAAGCTCGCGGGAATCGAGCTCGCAATCGCGTGCATGGATCTCACGACGCTCGAGGGCCGCGATTCACCGGGGCGCGTGCGCTCGATGTGCGCCAAGGCCCTCACGCCCGCGCCCGGCGTACGCAGCGTCGCCGCCGTCTGCGTCTATCCGAATCTCGTTGCGACCGCAAAGGACGCTCTGGCCGGCACGGGCGTCAAGGTCGCGTCCGTCGCAACGGCATTTCCGAGCGGCCTCTCATCGCTCGACGTCAAGCTCGAGGACACCCAAGCCGCAATCGACGCCGGGGCCGATGAGATCGACATGGTGATCGATCGCGGAGCGTTCCTGGCCGGTGACGAGCAACGCGTGTGGGACGAGATCGCAGAGGTCAAGCGCGTCTGCGCGTCCGCGGCACGATCCGTGCATCTCAAAGCGATCCTCGAAACCGGCGAGCTCGGCTCCTACGATGCGATTCGCCGCGCGAGCGATCTCGCACTGGGAGCAGGCGCCGACTTCATCAAGACTTCGACCGGGAAGATCGGTACGTCGGCGACGCTTCCGGTCGCGTTGTGCATGGCTGAAGCCTTGCGCGATTTCGAACGCCGTACCGGCGAGGCGCGCGGACTCAAAGTCGCCGGCGGCATCCGGACGACGAAATCCGCGCTCGCGTATTTCGTCCTGCTCAAGGAGACGCTCGACACGCGCTGGCTTTCGCCTGATCTCTTTCGGATCGGCGCGTCGGCGCTGCTCGACGATCTGCTCATGCAGCGCGAAAAAGAGCTGACCGGTCACTATGCCGGCATCGATTATTACACGCGAGACTGAGATGGCGACGATCGACTTCGAATACGCCCCCGCTCCCGAATCGACGGCGCCCGTCAAGCTGCGCCGGCGCTACGAACATTTCATCGGAGGCGAATGGCGCAAGCCGGCCGAGGGCAAGTACTTCGAGAGCGTTAGCCCCTCGACCGAAGAGAAGCTGGCCGAGATCGCCTACGGTTCACAGAGCGACGTTGCAGAAGCCGTCGCCGCGGCGCGGCGCGCCTATGACAAATATTGGCGCAAGATGCCCGCCAAAGAGCGCGCCAAGTATCTCTATCGGATCGCACGCGCGATTACGGAACGCTCGCGCGAACTGGCCGTTCTCGAGACGATCGACGGCGGTAAGCCGATCAAAGAATCGCGCGACTTCGACGTCCCGCAGGCGGCGTCGCACTTCTTCTATCATGCAGGCTGGGCCGACAAGCTGCGTTATGCGCTGCCCGGTTGGCCGAACGCCGAAGCACTGGGCGTCGTCGGCGCCATCGTCCCTTGGAATTTTCCGCTGCTCATGGCGTCTTGGAAAATCGCGCCGGCGCTGGCGTGTGGTAACACGATCGTCCTCAAACCGGCCGAGACGACGCCTCTGTCGGCCCTATTGCTCGCCGACATTTGCATCGAGGCCGAGCTTCCTCCGGGCGTCGTGAACGTCGTAATGGGCGACGGCGCGACCGGCGCGGCGCTCGTGGCGAGCAATGTCGACAAGCTCGCGTTCACGGGCTCGACCGAGGTCGGGCGCCAGATTCGCCGTCAAGCGGCCGGCTCGAAAAAACGATTGACCCTCGAGCTGGGCGGGAAAGCCGCTCAAATCGTTTTTGCCGACGCGCCCCTCGACCAGGCCGTCGAGGGCATCGTCGCGGGAATTTATTTCAATCAGGGACACGTTTGTTGCGCCGGCTCGCGGTTGTTGGTTCAAGAAAACGTTCACGACGAAATCACGCGCCGTTTGCGCAAGCGCATCGCAACCCTACGTCTTGGAGATCCGCTCGATAAGAATACCGATATCGGCGCCATCAACTCACGCGTACAGCTGGAAAAAATTCGCGAGCTCGTCCAAAGCGGCGTCGACGAAGGCGGCCAGCTGGTTCAGGCGCCTTGCGAATTGCCCGCACGGGGATTCTGGTTTCCGCCAAGCTTCTTCACAGGCGTGGCGCCGAGCTTTCGCATCGCACGCGAAGAGATATTCGGCCCTGTGCTTTCGGTCTTGACGTTTCGCACCGCCGACGAAGCGATCGAGAAAGCGAACAACACTCCCTACGGGCTCTCAGCCGGCGTTTGGACCGACAAGGGGTCGAAGAACATGTACGTCGCGCAGCGCCTGCGCGCCGGAGTTGTGTGGTGCAACACATTTAATCAGTTCGATCCGAGCTCGCCGTTCGGCGGGTATCGCGAATCCGGCTTCGGTCGCGAGGGTGGCTGGGTCGGGCTACGCGAATATTTGAGCCATCGCTAGCAAGAAACGTGGTGTGAGCAAGAAACGCTCGGCTCCCAACAGTCGAGCGAATTTCGTCGCGTCCGATGCGCAGCGGATTCGCGAGCTTCTACTGGCTGCTGCGGTAACCACCGAATCCGCCGACGAGCATATCGCGCACACCGTTTCTCTCGGATGCCGTTTGCTCGGCTCGGATGCGGGGGCGGTCTTCGAACTGGATCGTGCGACATCCGACGACGCGATCTCCGAGCGCTTGTGCCGATTGGCGCTCGCAAGCGACGGTGCGCTCGCGCTCGACGATCTTCGCGGTCTCGACTACCTCACGAAAGAGGACGACAGTTCGCCGTTTCGGGCCTACATCGGTGCGCCGATCAACGTGCGCGGAACCGTCGTGGGAACGCTGAATTTCGTCTCCAAGGCGGCCCGAAAGCCCGGCTTTAGCGAGACGGATCGCGATCTCGTGCAGCTGATCAGTGCTTTGGTCGGCAATACGATCGACCGCCGGCGCGCGCACGAACGCCTCCACCGGCTCGCTTATTTCGATACGCTCACGGGCTTGCCCAACCGCGTGCAATTCGTCGAGCGCCTGGCGGAAGCGGTTGCGCAGATTGCGGCGAGCGGCAACAATCGTAAGCTCGCCGTTATTTTCCTCGACCTCGATGATTTCAAAGAGATCAACGACACCTTCGGGCACGTGCGCGGCGACGCGGTCCTCTCCGTCGTCGGCGAACGTTTGCGATTGCGGGTCGGCGTTCGCGGCACGGTCGCGCGCATGGGCGGCGATGAATTCGCCATCTTGCTCACCGATGAGCGCGAGCTTGCCGGCCTGGAAGCCTTCACCGAATCGATTCGTTCCGCCATCGACACACCGATCATCATCGGCGGCTACGAGCAATACGCGACCGCGAGCCTGGGCGTTTCGATCTACCCCGACGACGGTGGTGACGCCGAGACGCTTCTCAAACACGCCGACGTCGCGATGTATCGCGCCAAGGAAAAGGGCCGCAATTTCGTTCAGTTCTACACGCCGGTTCTCAATGCAGCGATGACGACACGCTTGCAACAAGAGAAAGCCTTGCGCAAGGCGCTTTCGCGCGGCGAGTTCATCGTCTACTATCAACCACAGTACGAGCTCGCAACAGGCCGCCTCTTCGGTCTCGAAGCGCTGGTCCGGTGGCGGCATCCCAAACTCGGCATGATACGTCCCGACCTTTTCATTCCGAATGCCGAATCGAGCTCGGTCATCGTACTGATCGGTGAGCTCGTCATGGAAACGGCGTGCCGGCAGCTCGTCGCATGGCAACGGCGTGGCCTTCCAAAATTGCGCATCTCCGTGAATCTTTCCGCGCGGCAATTCCACGAAACCGATCTGCTCAAGCGCGCCAAGACGGTTTTGGATGGCACCGGTCTGGATCCGGACACGCTTGAGTTCGAGATCACGGAGTCGGTCGCGATGGGCGATGCCGAGCGTTCGACCGAGATCATGAAGCGGTTGCGTGACGTCGGGATCCGCTTCTGCGTCGACGACTTCGGTACGGGGTATTCGTCGCTTGGCTATCTCAAGCGCTTTCCGATCGACACCCTCAAGATCGACAAATCATTCGTGGCAGACGTCATCACGAAGAACGACGATGCGACGCTCGTCAAAACGGTCATTGCGATGGCGCACAATCTGAGCCTTGACGTGTGCGCGGAGGGCACCGAGACCAAAGACCAGCTCGATTTTCTGGGTCGAAACTCGTGCGACCGGGTCCAGGGTTACTACTACTCTAGACCCGTTCCCCCGGAAGAAATCGAGCCTTTCATTGTTGCAGCACTCGCAGAAACCCAAGTGGTACCCGCAAAAAACGGGTAAGCACCCATCGTGACGACGACTCTTACACCGCCGGCGCTCGATCGCGACGGATTCATCGCATGGTATCGCCAAAACCGCTTGCGGTCGCGCTATTTATTCGATCGCGTCCGGCCCGAAGCGTATGAATCGCGCCCGATTCCCTTGCGGCATCCGCCCGTCTTCTACGAAGGGCATTTGCCCGCGTTCTCGTTCAACAAGCTCGCTTACGAGACGTTCGGGCGTCCTCCGATCGATGTGGCGCTGCAATCGCTGTTCGAGCGCGGCATCGACCCGGGCGATGCGGCATCGGCTGCAGCGGCGAAGCGCGCATCGTGGCCGACGCGGCCGGAAGTGTGGGAGTTTGCGGCCAAATGCGATGCGGTCGTCGAGGACATTCTTCGCAACGAATCCCTCGATGTCAAGGGTGCCGATCCGCGCAAAGAGCGCGCGCATGCCGTATGGACGATTCTCGAGCACGAGCCCATGCATCACGAGACGTTCTCCTACATTTTACACCGCATGCCGCTGGGCCAGAAGATTCGACCCTACGATTACGCGCAACCGCGTGATGCCGCGCATCCGCCGTTGCGACGCGTCGAAATCCCGGCCGGCTCCGCTACGCTGGGCGCGCGCCGCAGCGAGGCGCCGTTCGCGTGGGATAATGAGTTCGAGGAGCATCGCATCGACGTCGACCGGTTCGAGTGCGACGTTTACCCCGTCACCAATCGCCAATGGATGGCGTTCGTGCGTGACGGCGGCCCTGTTCCGTCGTTCTGGGTCGAGGCCGACGGCGGATTCAAATTGCTGACGGCGTGGGCGATTCTGCCGATGCTCGAGGCGGCTCCGGTATGGGTGACGAGCGAACAGGCGCGTGGGTACGCGGCCTGGGCAGGCCGTCGCGTCATGAGCGAGGCGCAGTATCATCGCGCCGCATTCGGGATGCCGGATGGACGCGAACAGGCGTACCCTTGGGGCGATGCGCCTCCGACCCGCGCACACGGCAATTTCGACTTCCAGAATTGGGACGTCGCGCCGGTGGGCGCGTACCCAGCCGGAACGAGCGCGTTCGGCATTGCGGAGCTTATCGGCAACGGCTGGGAGCACACCTCGACGCCGTTCATGCCGTTCGATGGCTTCGAGGCGCATGCGTCCTATCCGCAATACTCAACGGATTTCTTCGACGGCAAGCACTACGTCGTCAAGGGGGCCTCGCCGATCACGCCGATCGCGCACGTCCGGCGCAGTTTCCGCAATTGGTATTACGGCGACTATCCGTATCTCTACGCAAAATTCCGAACCGTGAACGACTAGCAGTTCGTGCGCATCGTTAGCCTGCTCCCCAGCGCGACCGAGATCTGCTTCAGCCTCGGTCTCGGCGAGCAGGTCGTCGGCGTGACCCACGAGTGCGACTATCCCCCCGAAGCGCTCGAGAAACCTCAGCTCACGAGGTCGATGCTGCCCGAATCACTCCAAACGCATCCCGGCACGAGCCCGCCCGCGGATCCCGGCCGTTCGGCCGCCATCGATCGTCACGTCCGCGCCAACGTCCACCAGGGTTCGAGTCTGTACGCGCTCGACGCCGAGCTGCTCGAGAAGCTCGAACCCGATTTGATCATCACGCAAGAGCTATGCGCCGTGTGCGCCGTTTCGTACGAAATCGTCGCCGGCGCCGCCAAGCGGTTGCGCGGCGATCCGCGTGTCATCTCCCTCGAACCCGCCACTCTCGAAGACGTCTTCGGAACGATCGCGAGCGTTGCAGAAATATGCGGCGTCCCCGAGCGCGGGAGGCAAACGCTCGACCTGTTGCGGGCCGCCGTCGGCGCGCTCCGTGCACGGACGAAGTCACTCCAGCGCGTACGTACGCTGCTGCTCGAGTGGACCGATCCGCCGATGAGTGCCGGACATTGGATCCCGGACCTGATCGAGCTTGCAGGCGGCGAGCCCGTGCTTGCAAATGCCGGTGCAAATTCGCAGACGCTCGACTGGGACGCGATCGTGCGTGCCGACGTCGACGCTCTGTTGATCGCGCCGTGCGGCTACGATTTGGAGGCCGCCACACTCACCGTGCGCGAGCTGTGCGCAAGCCCGCGTTGGAATGCGCTGCGCGCCGTGCGCGACCAGCGCGTCTTTGCGATCGACGGCAGCGCCTACGTCAACCGTCCGGGACCGCGGCTCGTGCGCACGGCGGAGATATTCGCACACGCGCTGCACGGCGACACGATCGGCGGAACCCTCAGCTTCGACGACGCGCTAGCGCGCGTCTAGCCCGTGGGCCGCAGGACGGAACGGCGCCCCATCTTCATCTCGCGAAAGTATGCCGAGTAGACGCTGAACCATCGATCCAGCAGCTCCGAGTCGTCCTGCGTCAACTCGATGCCGCTCTCGCGCGCCGTCGTATGCAGCAACTCCAAGATCCGGCGATTCGAGAGGCGACCAAACTTGTAGAGGGCGGCGCGAAACGCGCACTCGAACGCGTCTTCGTGAATGACGCGCTCGAATTCGTTTCGATAAACACCCTGAAGCTCGGGGCCGCGGCGGGTTGCCATTCCGCCCCATATTTTACCACATCTGCGGGCTAGGCAGTCCCGACGAGCGCCATTCTGCGCTGAAGTTCGGTGTCGATTTCGTTAAGAAATTCCTGAGTATTGAGGAAAGGCTGCTCGGGCCCGATCAGGATCGCGAGGTCCTTCGTCATCTTTCCGGTTTCGACGAGGTCGACGCAGACGCGCTCGAGCGTCTCGGCAAAGCGCACGACGTCGGGCGTCTCGTCCATCTTGCCGCGGTACGTCAAGCCCTGCGTCCATGCGTAGATCGATGCGATCGGATTGGTCGACGTCTCCTTGCCGGCTTGATGCAGACGGTAGTGACGCGTCACCGTTCCGTGCGCGGCTTCGGCTTCGACGGTCTTGCCGTCGGGTGTCATCAAAACTGAGGTCATGAGCCCCAGCGAACCGTAACCCTGGGCGACGGTGTCCGACTGCACGTCTCCGTCGTAATTCTTGCATGCCCACACGATCTTGCCGTGCCACTTGAGAACGGAGGCAACCATGTCGTCGATGAGGCGGTGCTCGTAGGTCAGACCCGCGGCGTCGAACTTCGACTTGAATTCGGCGTTGAAAATCTCCTCGAAGAGATTTTTGAAGCGCCCATCGTAGGTTTTCAGAATCGTGTTCTTCGTCGAAAGATACACCGGGTATTTGCGCGCCAGACCATAGTTGAAGCAGGCACGCGCAAAGCCTCGGATCGATTCGTCGAGGTTGTACATCGAAAGTGCCACGCCCGGTTCGTTGAACACGAACACTTCGCGCTCGACCGCTTGCCCGCCGTCTTTCGGCTCGAAGCGCATCGTCAGTTTTCCGGCGCCCGGAATCAGCATCTCCGTCGCGCGGTACTGATCGCCGTAACCATGCCGTCCGATGATGATCGGCTCGGTCCAGTTGGGAACCAGTTTCGGAATATTGCGGCAGATGATCGGCTCCCGGAAGATCGTCCCGCCCAGCTCGTTGCGTATCGTTCCGTTGGGCGAGCGCCACATCTGTCGCAGGCCGAATTCTTTGACGCGAGCTTCATCCGGCGTGATCGTCGCGCACTTGACGCCCACGCCGTACTTGCGAATGGCCCGCGCCGCATCCAGCGTGATCTTGTCGTCCGTCTTGTCGCGCGATTCAATGCCCAGATCGTAATATTCGAGATTTAGGTCCAGATAGGGCTTGATCAAGCGTTCGCGGATCATTTCCCAGATGACCCGCGTCATCTCGTCTCCGTCGAGCTCGACGAGCGTTGTTTTGACCTTGATCTTAGCCACGCGAAACGTAACCTCCGATGAGCGAACCCGCGCCTCTTCGCCCCGAGGTTGCCTCTCCCTATGCCAGGATCAGAGCCGCTGTGCTCTCCACGGCGGCCGTCTTGCCGTCCGTCAACGCGCGGTGCGCCGCGCCTTCCAGCGCCATCGCCCGCCCCTCACGCATGGCGCGCTCGCGTGCCGTGCGATCCATGCGCCGTTCGAGAATCTCAGAGAGCCGCGCGATCTCGCGGCGCTCGCGCGAGTTCCCCGCGATGCCGTGCGTGCGGCGCAAGCCTTGGGCGAATGCCAGCAGCCGGGCCGCCGTCTCGTCCTGCCGTGCATCGACCGCCATGCGAACGAAGAGCTCGAAGCATGCAGCCAGCCTACCCGGATGCGCAAACTCGCGGAGCGCATCCAGCGCGTCGCGCGCATGCATTCGTCCGACGATCGAATCCGAGCGCAGCTCGACGCGCGCCAGCAAAAGCGTCGTATATGCCGTCGAGGCTTCGTCGTTGAACTCGTGACATTGCGCTGCCACGTCGTGTATGACCTCGATAGCGTGGGCCTCGTCCTTGCGCTGCAAGTTGACTTCGACGAGCTCGCTGACGACGTCCAGCATGATCGACGCCGACCCGCTCGCACGCGACGCATCGAATGCTTCGCTCAAAAGCGCGATCGCGCGCGAAAGATCGCCTTCTTGCTCCGCCACGATCTCCGACCAGCCCAACAGCGCGCGCGCCAGCGAACGCGATTCACCCGCGATGCGAAATGCGTTCCCGGCGTGGTGGTAGAGCGAGGCGGCCTCATCGAACCGCGCCCGTGCGTGACGTGCCAGCGCGAGGGCAAGCATGACGCGCGCAGTCTCCGCACCGTCGTTGCTCGTGCCGGTCTCGGCGCGAAACCGCTCGGCGAGATGCTCGAGACGTTCGGGATCCGAGCCCGCCGCCTGGATCTCGGTTGCAGCTTCGAGGACATCCAGCAGGCGCCGCCGCGAGAGCCGCTCGGCATGACTGATCGCCAAGTCCAAGTAGCGCGCGGCGATCTCGTGATGCCCACCCTCAATCCAGAAGACCGCCATCCCTGCCGCCAGCGCAGCGCCGCTTTCGACGTCTTCGCCGCTGAGCGCGCCCTCGAGCACGGCTTCGACGTTTTCGCGGACCGATGCGTAGCGATTGAAGATCGACGGCGGTGCTCCGGCTTGCAGCTCGGTACGCAAGCTCGAAACGACGTCCGCGTAGTGGCGCGTGGCCGCCGCGCGTATCGCCGTGGGGTCGTCGAATTCGACGAGACGCACGCGCACGTAATCCGCGATCGTCGCGAGCAGCCGGTAGCGTCCGCTTTCCAAATCGACCTGCACGAGCGACTTTTCGACCAGCTGAGTGAGAATCTCAAAGCTGCTCGGACCGTCGAACGCATCGCCGCCGGCAATCGCGCGCGCTGCTTGTTCGTCGAAGGGGCCGCGCAGGATCGAAAGCCGCGCCAAAAACCGGCGCTCGGGCTCGCCGAGCATGTCGAAGCTCCACGCGATACGGTCGTGCAGGTCGGTCGGATGTTGCAGGGGCGAGCCGTGCTCCGCGAGCTGCTGAAGGCTCATGTTGCGCAGGCGCATCGCTGCCAGCTCGATGCCGAGCGGCAGGCAATCGACGCGTCCGACGACTTCGCGCAGGAATGCATCGTCGTCCGGGCCGGGCGCAAACTGCGGACGCACGTCGCGTGCCCGCGCAATGAACAGCTTCGTAGCGTCGGCAAGCGGGAACGGCTCGAGGCGTATCCCGACTTCGCCCGAAATCTCCAGCGGCTGGCGCGAGGTCGTCACGATGCGCGCGTCGTGACAGCGGCGCGTCACGTGCGCAACCAGCGACTTGCACGCGTCGAGCAAATGCTCGCACGAATCCAGGATGATGAGCGCCGGTGAAGCCGCCAGTGAAACGAGCAGCTCCTCGAGCGGATCGGCGCCGGGAAGGCCCAGCGCCTGCGCAACGATCGCGGGCAAGCGATCGCCGTTGTTTTCGGCGCCGACTTCGATCAACCAGACGCCGCCGGGGAACGTCGGAAGCGCTGCTTGCGCGGCAGCGATGGCGAGCCGCGTCTTCCCCACGCCGCCCGGACCCAGGATCGAGATCACGGCCGACGTCGGAAGCGCGCGCGAAATCATGGTAAGCTCGCCTTCGCGCCCGACGAACGACGTCGGTTGAGCCGGGAGGTTGCTGCGGCCTTCGAAGCGCCGTCGCGCCGGCCGCGTCGTTCCTATATAGGTGCTCGATGCAGCACGATTGCGGCCACCCTCTTTGGCTCGATACAGAGCCGCATCGGATGTCGTGACCAAATTCTGGGCAGGCTCATCGGTCTTAGCAAACAAGGTCGCAACGCCCGCACTGATGCTGACGTGATCGAGCTCCGACCCGCGATGGACGATGCGCAGCTCCTCGACCTTTGCGCACATCCGCTCGGCAACGTCGATACCGCCCTGCTCCGGCGTGTTCGGAAGCAGCGCCACGAATTCTTCACCGCCGTAACGCGCCACCATGTCGCCGCTGCGCGAGACGCAGCTTATCAGCGCCTGAACGACCTGCTGCAGGCAGTGATCCCCGGCAACGTGTCCGTACGAGTCGTTGTAGACTTTGAAATAGTCGACATCGACCATGACGAGCGAAAGCGGCTCGTGAGAGCGAACCGCCCGGCGCCATTCATCGACCAATCGTTCGTCGAACGCACGCCGGTTGTACGCGCCGGTGAGCGCATCGCGCGTCGCGAGCGCTTCGAGCCGCTCTTTCTCTTGCGCCAGGGTCACATTGTAGATTGCGACCGCCATATACCGCGCGCAGGTCTCCAGCAACGAGACGTGCTCGGGCGTGAAGCGCTTGGCCCCGCCGGCCAAGGTCAGAAATCCGAAGCAGTCCGGCCCGTAGCGCAGCGGAATGAACAAGACCACGCGCTCGTCGGGAATCGAACGGAGCGTCGCCGCTTGCGAATCCAAATCGTCAACGTCGATTTCTTCGATCGCTTTGCTTGGATCTTCGTCGCCCGCGGCAAACGACCAGCGCACGTGCAATTTGTTGCGTTCGCTCGACACAATTGCAACGAAGTGCGCGCCGAACTGCGACGCGAGTAGGTCACAAACACGCGAAAAGAGCACGTCCGGCGGCAACGCGGAGACGAGCATCTCGGCAGTACGCCGAATGATCATTCTCTCGCGTAATAAACCGCCGGAGCGAACGGCGGTATCGGGCATGAGGGCGGCGTCCTTCTAGGGGCAGCCTCGCTTCCCTACCATCCCAGGCTGGCCTGTGCTCAGCGTCTCACTACGGTCTTAACCTTCGAGCCCGAGGTACGGTGTCTGACGACCCTAGCGCCGGAGCATCGGACGCCCTTCGCGGGCCACCAGCAAGTCGTGCATGTCGCTGGCATGCTCTTCTTCCTGAGCTAAAATGCCCTCGAGCATGACGCGCGACGTCGGGTCCTTGTCGCCGAAATAGCGAATCATCTCCGTATACGATTCGACGGCAATCCGCTCGGCGATCAAGTTCTCCCTGATCATGTCGATCAGATCGGGCCCGTTGCTGTATTGGCTGTGCGAACGGCTCAACAGCCCCTCGGGGTTGAGGTTCGGCGTCCCTCCGAGCTCGTTGATACGCTCTGCGATCTTCTGTAAGTGTCGCATCTCGTCGCCGGCGTGCTCTTCGAACTCGGCCTTGACCTCCGATGAGTTAATGCCCATTGCCGCGGCTGCGTTGCCGGTATAACGCATGACGCAAACCATTTCCGTAGCGAGCGCCGTCTGCAGCACACTGATGGCATCTTTGGGGTCCAGTCCGTAGCTGCTGGTGATGGCACCCTTCTCCATCGCGGATTGTGCGCGGCGTCTCAGCTCCTTGACGTCAGAGAGAAACGGCTGATTTTTTTTATGTCCATTTTTACTGGACGAACGCTTAAGCATCATACCGCCACGTTACCCGCAAAAGCGGGTGCCGATGCGAGGTGCCGCAAAAGTCGCCCGCATGGCGAAAAAAGGCGCCGATGACCGCTTAGCCGTGCGCAAGATGTACAAGCTTTACCTGGGCGGGCAGTTCATCCGGAGCGAATCGGGCCGCAGCGACGCTTTCGGCGACGCCAACGTCGCGCGCGCCTCGCGCAAGGACCTGCGTGATGCGATCGTCGCGGCGCGCAGCGGTCACCAGGCGTGGTACGGAACGACGCCGGCGCTGCGCGCGCAGATTCTCTATCGTCTCACCGAGATGATGGAAGGTCGCCGCGCCGAGCTGGCCGCGCGCCTTGCGGACGAAGGCCTCGGCCGCGCCGACGCGCGCAAGGAAGTCGGTCTTGCGATCGATCGCGTGCTGTGGTATGCGGGCTGGTGCGACAAGTACGCGGCCGTGCTTTCGGCGCGCAATCCGGTCGCCGGACCGCACTTCAATTTCTCGACCCCCGAGCCGATGGGAATCGTCGGCGTCGTCGCGCCGGATCGTCCCAGCTTGCTCGGCCTCGTGACGGCGGCGATTCCGCCGCTCGTCAGCGGCAACAGCGTCGTCGCGATCGCTTCAGAAGTCGATCCGCGAACCGCAATCGTCTTCGCCGAGTGCGTCGCGACCAGCGACATGCCGGCCGGCGCACTCAACATCTTGACCGGCAAGCGCGGTGATTTGATCACGCATCTGGCGCGTCACATGGACGTCAATGCAATCGCAGTTTACTGCACCGATTCCGAGACCGGTGCCGACGTCTCGCGCATGGCCTCCGAGAATCTCAAGCGCGTCCATCTCGAGAGCGCAGTCGAAGACGCTTGGAGCGAGACGCGATTCGAAGATCTCGATCGCGTGGCGGCGTTCGTCGAAATCAAGACGATCTGGCATCCGGCGGCGATTTGAAGCCGCGTAAGGCGCGCCAAGAGATCGTGCGCTGCGCGCACGCCCTTTGGGGGCGCGGCCTCGTGAGCGGCTCGAGCGGCAACATCAGCGTTCGGCTCGAGAACGGCGACATCTTGATCACCCCGACGCGCAAGGCGCTCGGCCTTCTGCGAAAATCCGACGTCGTACGAATCGACCGCGACGGAACGGCCCTCGACGGCGGGCGGCCATCCAGCGAATGGCGTCTGCATGTGGCCGCATATGGCGCACGCGCCGATATCGAAGTCGTCGTTCACACTCATCCGACGTTCTGCGTCGTGTGGTCGGCGCAAGACCGGCTCTACCCGCGGGACACCGTTGCAGCGACGGAGTCCCTGAGCCCGATGAAGCTGGTTGCATTTTATCCGAACGGAACGCAAGAGCTCGCCGATGCTACGCGCGCCGCGCTCGCCGACGGGACGCCCCTCGCACTATTGGCACGACACGGCCTCGTTGCCGTCGCGCGGGAGATCGACGACGCGTACGTTCAAACCGATCTCGCCGAAGAGTGCGCCAAGGTCGCCTATTTTTCGGAGACCTTTCATCGGACTCTTAGCGTGACTTAATAACAACGGCAAATTTTCGGAAAGACGGATTAGGCTTTTCGGTCATAGCCTTGGCGTGGGACCCGTGGTTCATCGATGATGCTTCCCGTAAAGGAGGCAACCTTTCCAATGTCCCGCCCTCTCCGCACCATAACCTTGTGCGCTATCTCGCTCGCCGCGCTTCTTTCGGGTTGCGCGGGCGGCGGTGGTGCTTCATCCGCACAAAACGGCAGCAGCGCGCAAACGCAATCGCTTTCATCCTCGCAACAAAGCGAGCTTGTTGCATCGACCGCGAACTCGATCGGCGACGGTGTAGAAACCGGTCTCGGCGGCCAGGTGCAATCGAATGCACGCACGGGGCAAAGCCTCAATTCGTGCATAACGCCTTCACCGAACCCACCCGTCATCAACGCGGACGGTATTCCAGCCAACGAGAATTATACGTTCAACAACTGCACGAATCTCGGCTGGGCACAGAATGAAATCGTCAACGGCCAGATCAACATTACCGATACTTCCCCGAGCGGCGGCGTAACGACCCTATCGTATACTCAGACCAATACAAACCTTAGCCGCACCGGAACGGACGTCAACGCAAACACCTACACCGAAGTCCTTAACGGGACGCGCGACCCGGCACTCTCCAATAACATCCTGAGCCTGACGCGCGCAATGCAAGTCCAGCGTACGAGCACCGCCAACGGCACATCGCAGATCACGCAGAACTGGGAGTGGACGTTTACGCCGAATTCCGGGCAAACCGTGCAGCTGCTGCACGCGCTACCCGGCGGTCAGTTCACCGGATCGTCCGGAACGATCACATACGTCAACGGCGGAACGAATGCAACGATCGCGTTCGCGATCACAACGGCGCTCGTCTACGATCCGACCTGCGCGACGCCGCCTCGGATCGATTCGGGCGTGGTGTCGTTCACCGTCAACGGCAACAACAATCACAACGGCTCGTTTACCGCGACCTTCACCGGTTGCGGTCAAAAACCGGTCATCGCTCCGGGCTAAGACGTCTCGCAACGCACGAAGGACCGCCGTTTTCCCCGCGGCGGTTCTTCTTCTTTATTGCTTGCGGCGCACGCTTTGCGGCATCGTGCTGCCGAGCGCGCTTGCGATCGGGCCGGCCGTCGTCGCGCCGTTCACGGTGCCGGCGTAGTTGAACACCGGCGTGCTGTCGGAAAGCATTCGGAGAGGGGGAGATTCGAACTCCCGAGACCCTTTCGGGTCTGCTCGCTTTCCAAGCGAGTGCATTCGACCACTCTGCCACCTCTCCATGAGCGGGTCAGCGTTCAATCGGCAAAGATCGCGACGACCTCCTGCAGCGACGTCACGACGTGCGCAGGCGGGGGCGGCATCGTTTCTATCGGAAGTCCGCTCCGGTTGCACCACGCAACCGTAAAGCCGAATGCGCCGGCGCCGGTCGCATCCCAACCGTTGGACGAGACGAAGCCGATCTGTCCGGGCTGCGTTCCGAATCGCCTGCACGCGAGCGCGTAAACCTGCGGTGACGGCTTGAACTTGCGAACCTCATCGATGCTCCACACCTCATCGAGCAGCGCATCCAGCCCACTGTTCGCAAGCGCGCGTTTCGCGGTTGCAAGCGTTCCATTCGTCAGCACCGCGGTTCGAATGCGGCGCGACCGCAGCGCTTCCAGCGCGAGCGTTGCATCCGGATAAGCCTGCAGTTCGAGCCAACCTTCGCATAACTTCGTGCGAATCTCGTTACCGGCGTCGATCTTCATGGCCGCCAACACATAGTCGAGCGCGCGCGTCGTCATCGTATCGAAATCCTCGTAACGGTCCATGAGCGTCGCGGCGAATGAGTATGCGATCTGCTTGTCGCGCCAACGCTGCACGATCTCGTCGGCGTTGTACTTCTGAATCATGTTGCCGACGAGCGTTCGCAACGACGTGATGTCGAGCAGCGTGCCGAACAAATCAAAGACGACGGCCTGGATTTTCATCGGCGGGCCCACCGCAAGAGCGCGCGCTCGACGACGCGCATGGCGCGTGTCGTGATGAAGCCGTGTTCGGAAATCGGTTCGGTTAAAATCGTATGCATGCCAAGCAACTTTGCTCCTAAAACGTCGGTGAAGAGTTGATCGCCGACCACGGCCGTCGCCGACCGCGGCGTCCCGAGCACGCGCAATGCGCGCAAAAACGCAAGGGGTAGCGGTTTCATCGCGCTGGGAACCACCGGCACGCCGATTTGCGCGCCGAACGTCGCGACGCGCTCGCTCCAGTTGTTCGAGACCAGCACCAGCCGAAAGCCTCGGGAAAGCGCGCTCTGCACCCACATGGCGACCTCCGGCGCAACCGCGGCGGCGCGATACGCCACGAGCGTGTTATCGAGGTCGATGATCATGCCTCGGACGCCGATTTCCTCGAGCCGGTCAAGCGAAATATCCGCCAATCCGCGGGCATATGCATCAGGCAGCACCGACGTGCCCCAGGAACACCTTCATCCCCGCTATCCCCTCCTCTCTCCACAGGGCGCTCGCCCTGTTCGCCGAGCATCCACCGGCCGGACCCGAGTCATCCACGGAAAATCGCGGTTACGCACAAGCTCTGCCCAAGGTACCCGGAACCTAGATGTAGTGGATTAGGAAGCATCTTGACCCCAATATCTTGTGTTTCAAATTTGGAAGCGGTATGCTGTTCGTCACCGAGCGTCGACGCTTGCTTCGTCCCTCTCAGGGACTATCGAACAGGTGTTCGACCGCTATCGCTCAATAACGAAGTTGTTGGAGGCGCCGAGGCATGAAGTTTGAGCGCGCGTATTCACGTCCTGGTGACCCGTATGCGGGAGTCGAGTTCGTGGCGCGGACGTCGCGGATCACGAACCCGGACGGTTCGCTTATCTTTGAAGCAAAGGACTGCATGGTCCCGAGCGACTGGAGCCAGGTCGCCGTCGACGTCCTTGCGCAAAAGTATTTTCGGAAGGCCGGCGTTCCCGCGCGTCTGCGGACCGTCCCCGAGGACGGCGTCCCCGACTGGCTGTGGCGCTCGGTTCCCGATGACATCACGCTGGCCGAGCTTCCGCGCGAAGAGCAGTTCACGCGCGAAAACGATGCGCGCCAAGTCTTCAACCGCCTGGCCGGTACGTGGACGTATTGGGGCTTCAAGCACGGTTACTTCGACTCTGAAAGCGATGCGCGTGCGTATTACGACGAGATGTGCGCGATGTTGGCACGACAAGTCGGCGCACCCAACTCGCCCCAATGGTTCAACACCGGCTTGCACTGGGCGTACGGGATCGAAGGCCCTGCCCAAGGGCATTATTTCGTCGATCCAAAGTCGGCGCAGCTGACCCGCTCGGTCAATGCCTACGAGCATCCCGCACCCCACGCGTGCCTGCCGTATCGGTCTCTGGTCACGACCCCTGATGGTCCTATTGCCATTGGCGAAATCGTCACTCGCAACTTGATCGGCCTTCCGGTCTACGACGCGAAGGGCGTCACGCGCGTCCTTGCAGTCAAACATAACGGAATTAAATCCGTTTATCGCATCCGCCTAGCGAATGGCAATTCGATTGAAGCGACCGCTGACCACATCGTCTTAGTCGCAGATGGCCATAAGGGCGCGAAAAAATGGCGATTCGTTAGTGAGCTCAAGCCTGGAATGCGCCTCATTCAGCGCACCGACACGACGATTCAGACGACAGCAAACGAGTTTAGCGAGACAGAGGCAGCTTTGGCAGGCTGGTTGCAAGCTGACGGTTTTGTCGGACAATATGCCAGCGGCACAAACCGGAGCCTCCTCACCATTGAGGCAATGACTGTTAACGACGAAGAGCATGACTATGTAACGGCTCTTTGCGACGAAGTCTTCGCAGGAGCTCATTCGCATGAGCGATCGGTGAAGGCCGTTGATGTCTCGCGTCTTCTCCTCCAGCTCGGCATTTATAACAGAATTTCTGTCGGAATCGACGGGCGCGGCGATCACCAGCCTTATCACCACGTCGTCATTGCTTGGAAAGACGCGAAGGAGAAATTCTCGGATCTCGTTGGCTTCATTTCCTCAGACGAGCGAGCGAAGCTCCAGAACGCCCTCGCTCTGCCCGGCCGAAACGTGGCATCTCTACGCGACGAAGTTATTGACTCGATCGAATACGTCGCTGACGAAGATGTCTATGACATTGAAACCGAGAGCCACAACTTCCTTACAAACAACGTCGTAGTCCATAACTGTTTCATCCAGAGCGTCAACGATGATTTGGTGAATGAGGGCGGGATCATGGATCTTTGGGTCCGTGAGGCGCGCATCTTCAAGTTCGGTTCCGGTTGCATTTCCGAGCGTGCGTTCGTCCCCGTGCTGGGTCGCGGAAACGTCCGCATCGGCGAGCTCTTTGCCGAGTTCTCGAAGACGCGCCCAGTTCACGATTTTGACGGTAACGGTAAGTACGTCGACGTCTCCGATCTCGGTCTTCAAACGCTCGGGCTCGATGCGCAAACCGGACACATCGTTCAAGATATCATCGACCGCGTCTGGACGTACGACATTCCGCAAGAAGATAAGGTAACGGTTTCCTTTGACACCGGTGCGCGAGCGACCGTCTCGGCCTGGCACCCTTTCATGGTTTGGGACGGCACTGAAATCTGCGAACGTCGAGCAGACGCCCTTCGCGAAGGGGACGCCGTCATCGGCCCCAACAGCGACGTCGTTCGTCTCCTTGATGCGAACGCTCGTGCGCCGCGCAGCCTCTCCTATTCGCTCGTGCGCTTCCGAAAAGCCGAACTGCATGAAGTAGCGCTGGATGCGGATCTGGCATGGCTGGTGGGATACTTCTTAGGCGATGGCAACCTTCACGAGGCGCGCCGGCGTCACGACCGGCCGTACGGAACATACTACTACCGAACGCTCAGATTGAGATTCTTCGACGAAGATCGTGAGCCGCTGGAAAAGGCGCAGCGCATCTTATGGGATAAGTTCGGCGCAAAGTCATCGATTTCGTCGGACGCTCGTCCGGGAACGCCTTCCAAAAGTTTGACCCTGACTTGCGTGAGGCCCCGAGCGGCTGAATTCTTTGCTGCCGCTGTCCACGCTCCGGGCGCCAAAGGTACATCCCTTGCGATTCCAGATTTTATAAAGTCTGCCGGAAGCGATATCCAAGCCGCGTTCATTGCCGGACTAATTGACTCGGACGGCACCGCCGCTGATCGGCGTGCGCATTACACGTCCGCCTGCCGTAGCTTCGTACAGGACGTGGCCGCGATGGCGTCATTGCTCGGTCTTGGCGGCGGCGTCAACGACGGAGCTCATGCGACGACGCAGCTCGTCCGACGCACATCTCTTGGGAGAGTACGCGAGGCTGTAGTCCGCAATATTGCGACATCCAAACATCGAGTCGCGCTTTCACGCGAGGACGCCCGCGGTTTCCGACGTTATTGCATGCCGCTTTCGCCGGATATCTCGGAGCAGATATTTGCAAAAAACGAAGACGACTGGCTGCACGGCTTTGTCGGGCAGCAGTCCTTCCATACCGGACGTCTCACTTATGAAGGCGTCATCAACGCACAGAAACTGCGTCGCGCCATCGCCCTCATGCCGGAGTCGGCAGTCACCGCGGAACTCGAAAAAGCCCGACTCGTGGCAGAGGGGGTTGCTTTCGTAACTGCGGTCAACCCGGCCCGGGAAAATGTTCGGTTCAACGACTTAACGACGCGTCGTTCGAATACGTATCTCGCCGGCGAAGGCGCATACGTCGTCATCCACAATACCGGTTCGAATTTCAGCAATCTGCGGGGTGAGGGCGAACGTCTTTCCGGCGGCGGCACGTCATCCGGTTTGATGTCGTTCCTGCGCGTCGGCGATCGCGCCGCCGGCGCCATCAAGAGCGGCGGCACGACGCGCCGCGCTGCCAAGATGGTGATCCTCGACATCGATCATCCCGACGTCGAGAATTTCATCAATTGGAAAGTCAAGGAAGAGCAAAAGGTCTCTGATCTCGTCGCGGGGTCGATCGTCTGCGAGCGCAACCTCAACGCGATCATGCGCGCCGCGCACGACGAGACACTTCCGGAAAACGCGCGTCTCGATCCGGCTCTCAACCCGCAGCTGCGCGCCGCGATGCGGACTGCGCTTTCGAACGGCATCCCGCAAGCGAACGTGCAATACGCGCTCGATTTCGCACGTCAAGGCTACAAGACGCTCGAAATCGAGACGTACGATACGAATTGGGACTCGGCCGCCTACTCGACGGTCTCGGGACAAAATTCGAACAACACCGTTCGCATGTCCAACGACTTCTTCGCCGCGCTTGACGCGCATAAAACGTGGGATCTGCGCTGGAGAACCGACGGCCGAGTCTCGAAATCGGTCCCGGCTGCGCAGCTCTGGGAAGACATCGCGGTTGCGGCATGGCAGTGTGCCGATCCCGGTTTGCAATTCGACACCACGATCAACGAGTGGCATACGTGTCCGGAAGATGGGCGCATCAACGCCAGCAATCCGTGCGTCACCGGCGACACGCTCGTCGCAACGGCCGACGGTCTGGCGCGCATCGACGCGATGACCGGACGCTCGGCGTTCGTCATCGGCTCCGACGGCAAACCGCATTTCGTTTCGCGCATCTTCCCGACCGGAACGAAGCGCGTCTATCGCTTGCGCACGCGCGCCGGCTACGAGCTGCGCCTTACCGCCGACCATAAAATTCTCACGGAGGAACGGGGCGACGTCGCGTTGGCGGACGTCATCATCGGCGAACGCGTCGTTTTGCGGGGTTCCGGATTCGGGGCCCGCACGCTCGAAGAGTCCACGTTGCTCGCGCTTGCGGCACGCGTCGGCTCGCAGTCGCTGGTCGCGGTCGGCAACGGTCTGGCCGGTGCGGAATCGGTCGACGAGTTCATCCTGCAAGATGCTCATCTGCAGTTTGCGGCGGCGATCTACGAGCTGGACCGCACCTCGATTGCGACGTTGCTGCGCGCGCTCTTCGATGAGTGCGGTGAGTTTTCGTCAGGCTCGATGGAGCTGCTCTGGCAGATTCAGCTTCTTCTGTTGAATTTCGGCGTCAAAGGGAAGATCTATCGCGACCGCGGCGTCATTCGCATCGCGGCTCACTCGCGTTCGCGTTTTGCCCGTACGATCGAAGGTGGCGAGCCGTTCGAGCGTTCGCGCGAAGTCCTGACCGATGAAGTCTCGCAGATCAAGGCTCTGGGCGTCGAGCCCGTCTACGACCTCACCGAGGTCGACACCGCGCACTTCGTCGCCAACGGCATCGTCGTGCACAACTGCTCGGAATACATGTTTCTCGACGACACTGCGTGCAATCTGGCAAGCCTCAATCTCGTCAAGTTCATGGACGCTACGGGCCGCTTCGATCCCAAGCGTTTCGGCGACGCGTGCCGCATGTGGACGTTCACGCTCGAGGTTAGCGTCCTCATGGCGCAGT
>Ga0335072_10004082_pt1 | contig 21771 bp, 26 predicted proteins | sample Lox_Sample_21_FD_206725 | JGI IMG/M metagenome (GOLD analysis project Ga0335072, IMG submission 206725) | Soil microbial communities from Loxahatchee National Wildlife Refuge, Florida, United States - Lox_Sample_2.1 | ecosystem: Environmental > Terrestrial > Soil > Wetlands | place: USA...
GCAAGCAGGGCCTCGCGCTGAGGCTCGCTGAGCTTGCCGATGCCACGGCGCTGGCGCCGCGCTCCTGACTTCTTAGCCGCCTTACTCTTCTTGCTCGTCATCCGATTTTCCTCCAGATAAAGTTAGATTTTGAGAACGCGCACGGCCGGGGTCACTTCTCTCTCAACCTCCGCGGCCGCGCGCCGCCGCGCCGGCGGACGCAGGTCCGAGAGCGCGACATGGCGCAAGACTCGCACGCGGGTCGGACGGCAAGCGCGCTGCGTGTCCAATGCGCAACATATAAGTACGTCGCATCCGATAACGGAGGACGACGCGAATGGCGAAACAGACGCAGGCGACGAGCCCGCTGCCCCACGACTGGACCTTCTCAAACTGGCCGGCGGACGTGTACCCGTACGACGGCCTCAAGGCGCGGCACGTGGTGCGCCAGAACATCGACGAGCTGATGCGCTGCGGCGCGCTCGCGAGGCCCGGGCACAGGATCATCGTCTTCGGCGCCGGCTACGCGAAGTGGCTCGCCTCCAAGGCGGCGCGGGTCATCGACGACTACAGCATCGCGCCCAACGAGCCCCAGCACGCGCACAAGCGGGGAGGGCCGGCGGGCGAGGCCGCGAGGGCGAAGGGGTCCGGCTCGGCCTGATGCCGTGAGCGATCGGCCGCCCGACTCCAGGGATCTCGACGCCCTCGCGGGTATCGTCGATCTCACGCCGACGCCCGAGAACATCCTCCGTTGGGTTCGAGCGTGGCACGGCCACGCCCGGGGGCCGACGCCCGGCGAGCGCAGGGATCTGTTGAGGAAGATCAGGAGAGTCAACAGCAGGCTCGCCGCAAGGTGGGCCACCGCCGCGCAGTTGGCACCGGAGCGGAAGCTGACGCACGCGGAGAGTCTGAAAGAATTGCAGCGGCTCCTCGGGGACCCGGGGCTGAGGGGACGGCCCGAGCTGCGCTTCATCGAGTTCGCCTTCGCCAATGCCGGCAACCCCAAGGTGCTGGAGCTGGTCCGGCGCGCGCCCGAGGGCCTCCGCCCGGCCCTCTACCTACGCCGGGGGATCAAGCCCTGGCGCGTCCGCGCGAGCCGCATCGGCAGCCGGAGGTCGCTCGAGGTGCGGAGGCACGGGAAAGACGGGAAGGGCGGGAAGACCCACCGGGATGCGGAGGCGGTGCGGCTGCACGTCGCGGGGCTCTCCAACAGGGAGATCGCCGAGCGCCTGCAGGTGCACGAGAAGACGGTACAGCGCGCCCTCGCGGGCAACCGCGCGCGCCGCCGGACCGGGCGCCACAAGCGCGTAGCGGACATTTGCGGTCAGTCCAAACACGCACGCGACCCGGCCTTACGATCCGTGCAGGTCGAAACCCGCAGGTAACCAGACGTGACCACGAGCAGATTCGACGCGCTACCGCCGATCGACGAGAAGCAGCGCTACACGGTGTTGGAGGCGATGCGCTACCTGCGCATCTCGAAGCCCTCGATCTACCGGCTCATCGCAACGGACGGGATCGCGACCATCACCCAAGGGCGGCGGCGGTTCGTGCCGGGCAGCGAGATCGCGCGACTGTCGCGCGCGCCAGCAGAAGCCTAAATACAAGTGCGCCCCGGGGCGGCGGCGAACCGACCCGAGGCGCGAGGAGAATCAATGAAGCAGAAGCATCGTATCGAATCGCGCGCGCCGCGTACACCCGACGGCGAGTCTGGCTGGGCGGCGTGGCGCAGGGCCTGCGACAGCGCGCCGCCTGACCCACCCTTCAAGCGCCCGGCCCCCGCCGCGGTCGCGGACACGGGGGACGGCCCCGCCCCGTTTGCCTACGCGACGCGTGTCTTCAGGCCCGGGCAGCGCGCCTTCTCCTTGGTAGTCGAGAAATGCCCGCACTGCGGCGAGCGGCACTACCACGGGGTCGTGGGGCCGAGGCTCGGCGACGGCGACGGGCTGCGCTTGGCCGACTGTTGGCTTGGCAGTTACCGCGTGGTGGAGGTCGGCGTCGTGATCCTCGCCGACGGCGCGGACGCCAGGGAGCGCATGTCCTTGGAGGCGAAGCGTTGAGCATCGCTACCAACAGCGGAGGAGCCGGCCCGATGGGGAACCCGGAGAAGCCCCGGCGTTCGCGCCGGAAGGCGTCGGCGCCTGATTCACTGCACGCGCTCATGCTCGCCGACCTCGCACGCTCTGGCCTTGACGCCGCGGACGCGAAGAAACTGCGGCTCCAGCCACTCACCGCCGCCGAGACGAGAGGTGCGACCGGACACCTCAACGTGCCGTCGTACAAGATCCCGTACTTCGACCCGGCCGGTGACCCCACCGGCTTCTTCCGACTCCGTCTCCTCCAGAGGGTTGCCGACAGCGAAGGCAAGGTGATTCGCTACTGGCAGCCGCCGGACTCCGTGCCGCACGCGTACTTCCCGCCGGGCGTGAAGTGGACGAAGGTGATGCAGAACACGGACGTCACGACCGTGTTCACCGAAGGCGAGAAGAAAGCAGCGAAAGCATGCAAGGAGGGAATTGTGTGCATCGGGCTCGGCGGCGTCTGGAACTTCCAGTCGAAGGAGGCGCACATCGACTTCTTGCCGGCGCTCGCCGCGTTCGAGTGGGACGACCGGCGCGCAGAGATCGCCTACGACGGCGGGGATGTCGAGGTCGATAAGAGCGTGAAGGCCGCTCGAGATCGCCTCCAGACCCGGCTCGAGGCGCGTGGGGCTCACGTCATCACGGTCGAGTTGCCGGCGGGCGAGAAGCTAGACGATTTCCTCGTCGGTCATCGCCGAGACGACTACTTCGCGCTGCGGCGCACGGGGCTAGATGGCTGGGCTCCGCCTGCGGTCGTGACCTACGGCGCATCCTTCGAGCCGGCGAAGATCGAGCGCCGCGAGTGGGTGATCGCGGGCCGGTACGCGCGGGGAGAGACCACGGCGATCATCGGGCCCCCGGCCACCAACAAGAGCATGCTGCTGCTGAACGACGCCGTCCAGATCGCGACCGGAACGGCCATCGTGCCGGGCGACAGCGTCACCCGCGGCGGGGTGCTGCTGCTCGTGGGCGAGGATTCCCGCCGCGACGTCGAGACGCGCCTCGCCGCGATCTGCCAGAGGCACGAGATCCGTCCTGCAGCGCTCGCCGACCGCCTCCATGTCGTCTACCAGACGGAGATCGACCCGACCCGGTACACGCTCGCGCACATGGAGAAGGACCTGGCCGTCCTCAACAGGAGGATGTTCGACTGGCTGAAGACGTTCCCGGACGTGGCGGCGATCATCATCGACCCCATGGCCGCGTGGAACCACGTACTCGAGAACTCGAACGATGCGCTCCGAGTGCTGATGCTCGGGCTCAGGAACCTGGCGGCATCGACCCGCGCGGCCGTGGCGTTCGACCACCACATCAACAAGGTGAGCATGGGCGACCCGGAAGCGCACGTGCACAACCTAGCCGCAGCCCGCGGCGGGACCTACCTGCCCGCCGACATGCGCTGGGGCTTCACGATGGCGAGGCTCAGCGCCGCCACCGCCGAGGAGTACGGCATCGAGGCCGACCAGCGGCGGCTCTACCGGCGCTTCGACGACTGGAAGCTCTCGCACCGCGACGGCAGCGACGGGCCGCTCGCGCTCTTTAAAGTTGAGACGGTGCAGATCGCGAACGGGGAGGACGTCGGCGTCATGGTCGCCGTTGAGCCCGAGGCGCTTCGCCGCTCAGGCGATCAGCGCCAGGAGGCCAAGCGGCGCGAATTCCTCGCCGGCCTCACCGTCTGCCTCGCGACGATGCTCGACAAGGACGGCGGCCCAAAATCGCTGAACGCGGCGGCGCTGTGGCTCTCGCTCCATGCCCAGAATCTCTACGTCAGCGCGAAGACCCGCGAGCCCCTGGCCGACCGGTCGATCCGGCGCAAGCTGCTGGCGGACATCGGCGAGGGGCTCACCGAGACCGGGCGCACGGGCGAGCGCGGCAGGCGGATCGTCGCCAGGCCCAAGGGCAGCGGCAACTACGAGATCAGCTTCGCGGACGCCAAGCCCGCCTAATGCTTGGGTCGGAGGCTTTCTTTGATGGCGTCCGTGACGTGTTTTATAGAATAGGCTATCAGAATGCCGGAATTCTGTAGGATCTGGGTATCGACCAACTGGCCGTTAATGTCCTGTTGTGTCGCCTCCTCCCGGTATCCCTTTACGACGCCCATCAACTCGTACTTGTGGGTAGTAAAGTTCCAGTAGATGATCGGGCCGCCCGAGAAGCCGGGGTTGTTGAACCCGTCTATGTAGAGCACGATGGCGTCTGGATTGCTGGCGTCTATGGCCGACATCGTCCCCCTCTTGAGGAAGGCGAACGTCTTGCCTCCCATGAACTTGCTCTCAAGTCCAAATGGGTATCCTATGAACCAGACCTGTTGTCCGAACGTAACGCCGCTGTTGCTGTTGGAGGGTTCGATGATGTACCCCTGCGCTGGTGCCTTCTCGGAGGTCTCGAAGATCGCCACATCGACGTCCGGGGAGGACGGGTAGATCGTCCTTACCGTCCAATAGTCCTTCCACTGATCGCCCTGTCGTATTTGGATGACCGCGTCCACGGCCGGCACGCCGGCAACCACGTGTCGCGCAGTGACGAGGTAGAGCCTGCCCTGGTAGTCGAAAGTGAAGGCGGTTCCCATCTCGTTGCCCCACTTTATGAAGAGCGTGCGCGCCAAGATTTCAGTGGGAACGGCGTCCTGCGCGAGCACGGGCTCCGCCGACGTGAGGATAACCACCAGCAGCGCGGCTGCTACTCCCGCGATCGCCTTCATCTTGAGATTCTCCCGGTCCTGAGGCTCTCCGCCGGCCGTAGAGCTTCAGTCCAAGATGCGCGGCCGTCAAGGGTTGGCCAGACCCTTTGGCCAACGCGATGCAAAAAGGCCGGGAAAAATAGGGTTGGCCATTGGCCAGAGGGGGTATATATAGCCGGCTGTGGCCAACGGCGGCCGGCCAGTACCCGACAGGCAGGGTACTGGCCCGCCCCCGTCGTCTTTGGCCATCAGCTTTGGCCATTGGCCAATGGTTGGCCAACTCCTCTGGCCAAAGCGCGAGCCCGCCAGGCCACTCTGCGCTAAGCCGCATGCGCAGCGCCCCACGGGCGCGCGGCTCCGCGCCGGCCGTCGCGCACAAACCAAACACCGGCGGGGACGATCCCGCGCCGCGTTCTTCCGCCACATCGCGAGCGGGTGCTGCATGGCGCCTAGCGCGCCACGATCCCGCGAGAACCGCCACTGCCGCCCACTAGGTTAGGTGTTTGGTCGCCGCCGGCCGCGCACGGCGCTCCCGGTGGCCCCAGGAACCCGGGGGCCTTGCCCCAGGCGGCCCGGCGGGGCCCCAGGCCGGCGGCGGCCTCCGTATGCGGCCAGGGAGCGCTCCCCGGGGCCGGGCCGCGGCACGCATCCCCCTAGGGCGGCCCTGCGCCTGCCCTGGAGGAAGTTAGAACCCCATACCGAAACCCCATCCGGCAGCTCGCGCGCAAGCCCCTGATTCCCTTGCGCCCCGGCGGGCGTCCCTCCCAGGGTTCGAAACCATTTGCTTTCAGTATACGATCTAACTCGGGATCAAACACCGGGAGCGCCCATGTCAGAAGCGATCAGGGTCGGGCTGTACCTCAGGGTCAGCACCGCGGACCAGACGACCGAGAACCAGCGCATGGACCTCGAGCGCGTCGCCGCGCAGCGCGGATGGAGCATCGTCGAGACCTACGTTGACCACGGCATCAGCGGCGCCAAGGGCCGCGACAAGCGGCCGGCGTTCGACCGGCTCTGCAGGGACGCCGCCGCCGGCAAGCTCGGTCTCGTCGCGGCGTGGTCCGTCGATCGGCTCGGGCGATCGCTCCCGCACCTGGCGGGCTTCCTCGCGGATCTCAACGCGTGGAACGTGGGCCTCTACCTCCACCAGCAGCACGTGGACACCTCGACCGCCGCCGGCCGCGCGTTCCTCCAGATGGCCGCCGTGTTCGCCGAGTTCGAGCGCTCCATCATCGTGGAGCGGATCAACGCCGGCCTCGCGCGGGCCCGCGCCCGCGGCACCCGCTCAGGCAAGGCGATCGGGCGCCCGAGGACGGTGACCGCAGCCACCGAGCGGCGGATCGCGGCGCTCCGGGCGAAGGGCCTGGGCAAGCTGCGCATCGCGCGCGAGGTAGGCTGCGGAGTCTCAACGGTGCAGCGGGTGCTTCGCCTCAGGCCAACCCTGAAGGGGGCGGACAATCTGACGCCGATCCGCAGCATCCTCTGATTAGAGGATACCCAACGCCCGCGACTCTGGGGATACTGCCGCTCCCGAACACGTCAGCTCGGAAGCAAAGGCGAATGGGGGCAGCGACAAACCTCCGCCATCTACCGGCGCCTCGTCCGCATCTGCAGGCGCCTGGGGCGATCGATACCGGACTCCGAGGACGCAGCGCAGGAGGCCTTCGCGCGCTTCCTCAAGTACCGCAGGACGACGCCCGTCAGGGACGACGAGGCGTTCCTCTCCCGCACCGTCGTCAACATCCTCATCAACGCCCACCACCGCGACCAGATAGTGAGCTACGCCGACGCAACGCTGGACGAGCTTGAGGCCGGCGGCGAGCTGCGCGACCCCCGGACGTGCGAGGTCTTTCTCGCCCACCGGGCGGGGTTCCAGTACGAGGAGATAGCGGCGGAACTCGGGATAAGCACGCGCACGGTAAAGAAGCATGTATCGCGTGGGAAGAGCCTGCTAGGGATCGACCGCCGGAACACGCGGGCGAATCGAGTCACCCCGTTTTAGCGGACATTTGCGGACTCTCGCACCCCGTACAAACTGTTAGGGCCTAATAGGCCCATGACAGAGAAGCTAACCAGTCCCGTCAGCCTCAACCTCCCCGGGGATCAGGTGGCGCGCCTCGACCGCGCCGCGGCGGAGTTCATGCAGACGCGCTCGTCGCTCGCCCGGATGATCTTCGAGGGCTGGCTGAGGAATTTCGAGCACCCCTCCGCCCGCGAGGCGCTCAGGACCATATCCAACACAGAGGAATCCCCGAGCCAATGAGCACCACCCACGATGAGATCCTCGCCGAGCGCGGCGCGACGGAGGTCCAGGCGCGAGCCGACAACGCCTACCGCCACGCGTTGGGCTGCGGCGCTCCGCCCCGCCTCTCGGGCGAGAGCCTGCCCGAGTACCGCATCCGGTTGGTGCACGGGCTCAAGGGCTTCTCCGAGCGCTGGAAGCGCATCGACCGCCCCGGCCTCGCGGGCGTCGCGCGCTCCGGCGCGCTCGGCGTCGCGGAGGAGCAGGTGTTCAACGATGCGATCGCGAGCGTCAGGCGCAACGTGGGCCCGCTGCGCAAGGTGACGGAAGTGGATCCCGATACCGGGCTCAGGATGACCAAGTTCTACGGCGACCCGCATTCCTGGCTCGACCAGTTCTCCAACGCGACGCGCTACCTCACGGGCATCAACACCAACAGGGGGAGCCGGCGATGAAGGACCTGATCCGCACGTTACTACGCCACGCCGTGCAGCCGGCGGACGGCGCCTTAGTAATCACCGAGCCAAGCCGCATGAACAGTCAGCACCTCCAGGCGTTACTGGATGCAGCCCGCGATCGCCTCCGCGATGCGCACGCCGAGCGCGACCGCGCCGCGGTGAACCTGCGCGAGTCCGAGGAGCGCTTGCAGAGGGCGCTCGGGGTCATCGACGACTCTGCCGCAGCCGACAGATCGTCGGACCAGGCGCAGGCGACAGCACGCGCCGCGTCGCAACTGTGGACTTCCCGCGGCTGCCCGGAGTGCGACGCGCCCGACGGCGACCTCCTCGATGCCGCGGCGGCGGCGCACAACGCCGCTGTCAACGCGCGCCTGCTGGCAGACGGGGCGCGCGACGCCATCCCCGGCCTCGAGGCTGCTATCGCCGAGGCGCGCCTGCAGCTCTCGCAGGCGGAGGAGCGCGTCCGTGCGGCCGCGCGCGAGGTGATGCTCGCCCTGGCCGAGGCGCCCTTCGCGGACCTCGAGCGCGCCGCGCGCGAGTGCGACCGGGCGAGCCTGCAGGTGCTCGGCCTCGCGAGGGCGCTCGCCGGTAACTTCGGCCAGCCCGTGCGCGGCGGCAGCGAGGCCCTCCTGGCCCGCGTCCGGGAGTCACTGCCCGAGCGGCCGCCCGACAGCGCGACGCAGCTCATCCGCGAGGGCCAGCACCTCGACTCTGACTCGTGGCTCGCCCTCGCCAGGCAGCTGCTCGAGGACCCGGAGGCAAAGCTGTGAGTCATCCCGCGCGAGGCTCATGCGCGCGGTCATCTCCGCCGGTCTCTTCCCGGCGGCGTGTCAGCAGTTCGAGCACGTTTCCATCGACTGCAGCCCTGGGGGCGGTTCTAAGGCGCGTCCGGATCGGCCGCGTCATCCTCCCCGCTTGCCCGGGCCGCCCCCTTGCGCGAGAGCAAGCGCCGGCGCGTCTGCCATGGCGGCGGCCGGCACCTTCCGCTGAGGCGCGGCGATGAGGAAGAGGCATGCGGGTTGGGCGAGGCGCCAGGCGCGTCGCTGGCGCGAGCACTTCCGCGCGAACCCGCCGGACGCCGCCACGTCCCGCCGGGCCCGCAAAACTGCCGCGGTCGCAGACCAGCCGGTCGCGTAGCGGGGCGGCTAGCGATGCCGACGAAAGGTAAGCCCAACAGGCCCCGTCCCCAGGGCCGCCCGCCCGGGCACTGCAAGGTCTGCCAGCACCCCGAGCGAGCGAGGATCGAGTTGCTGCTCGCGGGCGGCGCGGGCTTCTCGGCCGTCGCGCGCAAGTTCAACTTCGGTTGCGCCGACCCGCTCGCGCGCCACTGGCGGAAGCACGTCTCAGATGCCCGCAAGGCCGCGCTGGCGTTGGGCCCGGTGCAGGTGCAGGCCCTTGCGGCCCGGTGCGCGGAGGAGAGCGAGTCGGTGCTCGACCACCACCGCGCGACCCGCGCCGGCCTCTATCACGTCTACTCGACGGCCATCGAGGCGGGAGACTCCGTGACGGTCGCGAGCGTGGCCGGCCGGCTGACAGAGGTCAACAACGCGATCGCGCGGATCACGGGCGAGATCGCATCCTCGCCCCTCGTGCAGAACAACACCGTGCACGTGGTGATGCAGTCGCCCGAGGTGCAGCGGTTCCTGGCCGACCTTGCCCACGAGCTGAAGCCGTACCCCGAGGCGCTGCGCGCCGTCCGCGACTGGCTCGAGGTGCGAGAGGCGAGTGCGGCGCCGCAGGCGCTGCCCGCCCTGGAGCACAAGTGAGTGCCCCTGACATCCACCGGGCGGCCTTGCGCGCCTTCCGGGGCGCCGCGCTGCGCTCGCGCGACACGCTGGTCCCTGCCGCCTTCCAGGTGCTCTGGGAGATCGCCCGCTTCATCGTGCTCTACGGCGGAAGGTCCGCCGCCAAGAGCTGGAGCATCGCGCGGGTGCTCCTGGTGCTCGGGCACGAGGCGCCGCTGCGCGTGCTCTGCTGTCGCGAGATCCAGGGGTCCATCAAGGAGTCTGCCTACAGGCTCCTCGCCGACCAGATCGTCATGCTCGAGCTCGACGACTTCTACGAGGTGCAGGCGGACCGCATCATCGGCAGGAACGGCACCGTCTTCTACTTTGAAGGCCTCCGTTATAACGCGAGCAAGATACGGAGCTACGAGGGCGTTGACGTCGTCTGGGTGGAGGAAGCCCAGAGCGTTAGCGAGTTGTCCTGGGAGACGCTGCTCCCCACCGTGCGCAAGCCGGGCAGCCGGCTCTTCATCTCCTTCAACCCCATGACGAAGGCGGACCCGGTGCTGAAGCGGTTCGTGGACAGCACGCCGCCCGGCGCGATCGTCAGGAAGGTGAGCTACCGGGACAACCCCCACATGTCGGCGGAGGCCGAGGCCGAGCGGGCATGGCTCGAGCAGACGGACCCCGACGCCTACCGCCACGTCTGGGAGGGGTTCCCCCGCGAGGTGTCCGACGCGCTCATCTTGCGGGGCAAGTACGTCGCCGAGTCCTTCGAGGTGCAGCCGTCGTGGGCGGGCCCCTACCACGGGTTGGACTACGGCTTCGCCCGCGATCCCTCCGCCGCGCTCCGGTGCTACGTGGACGACGCGATGCGCACGCTCTACGTCACCCACGAGTTCTGGGCCCTGGGCGCCGAGATCGACGCGCTGCCCGCGAGCCTCGAGGCGGCGATCCCGGGGATATCCCGGCACGTCGTCTACGCCGACAGCGCGAGGCCCGAGTCAACCTCCTACGTCGCGCGCAACGGCATCCCCAACGCCAGGAGCGTGGAGAAGTGGCCGGGTTCCGTGGACGACGGCATCGCCTACCTCCGCTCGTTCTCGCGGATCGTCATCGACCCCTCGTGCCGGCACTTGCTGGACGAGTGCTCGAGTTATTCCTTCAAGACCGACAGGCTGACGGGCGTGCCGCTGCCCGAGCCGCTCGACGCCAACAATCACCTCATCGACGCCCTGAGGTACGCGCTCTCGCCCCTCATCCGCAACCAGCCGTCTGGCGGCTACTTCAGCCGCGCCGCGATGCTGGCCGGCGGCGAGCCCGTCGGCCCGGGCGAGGGCCGCCCGTCGCTCGTGTTCGCCACCGCCGCGCTCTCCGACCGCCCAGGCGGCGCCGTCGGGTTCGCCTACTGGTGCCTCTCGCCCCTTCACGGTAACTACCTCGTGCTCCTCGACTACGACCTCGCCGAGGTGGACGAGGCCTGCTCCGCCCGGCGGCTCGCTGGCATCTTCGCGCGCCTCTCCCAACTGCGCGAGGAGTGGCGGCCGCTGGAGGCAGGCACGGCGCTCTACGCCGAGGAGGGGGAGCTGCACGACGCGCTCGCGCCCGCGTCCGTCGAGCTGTCGGAGCAGTTGGCCGCGGCGGAGCTGCCCTTCCTCAGGATCGAGTCCGAGAGCCTGCCCGCCGGATCACTCGACGATCGTGCAGCAGCGGTACGCACGCCCGTCAACTCCGGCACCTTCGTAAAGTTTGCCCGCGCGGCGTACTCCCGGCAGGTGACCCACCGATCGGTGACCGCCAACCATTTGGCGTCGCAGGTGCTGGGCTACCGCCCCGGCGCCGACACGCCGCGCGAGCTGGCCGCGGCGTTCATCATTGGATGCGCCATCAGCTACGACCGCCACCGCCGCCCGCCGGTCGGGGCCGCCGCGCTCGTCCCGATCGCCGCGCCAGAGTCGGAGCGCGCGGATGCGCGGGCGGCGGAGGACGCGGCCACCCTCAGGAGCCAGGCGTTCGAGCGCGAGGTCGCTCAGTGGCAGGCGGAGTACGACTCGGCGCTGGATGCCGCCCGGCGCCGGCTCGGCAACCCGGGATGGCAGCCGCGGTGCCCGCAGCAGATAGGCGTCCGGCCGAGGCCGCTGGCCTGGCTTCCGGTCGCAGTCGGCGGGTAACTATGGCTCAGAGGTTTACCAACTGCCGTCACGTAGCCCGTCGTGGCCGTGATGTTGTTGTGGCATATATGGGACAGACTGACATCACAACCGTCGGAAAATCGACGCCGAGCTTTTGCTCGACCGCGCCGCACGCTACACTCCGCGACCATAAGAATGAGGGAGTCCGGGGGAACCAAATGACTGTATGCGTAGGGGCCATCTGCGAAGATGGCAAGGCGGTAGTCGTATGCGCGGACCGCATGATGACGTATGGCCCGCCAATGAATCTCCAGGCAGAAGGGGCCGTTCGGAAGATATTCCAGCTGACACCGCAATGCGTGATGCTGTTCTCAGGGTCAGTCCCCGATGGCGAAGAGGTGTTCACCCGCACCAAAGCTGGCGTGGCGGCTGCGCCGCACCCCGACATCAAGACAATTGCCACCACCGCGGGCGCCGTCTATCAAGCGCACAAGCGACGGCGCGCCGAGGATGCTATCCTGCGGCCATACCTTGGCATAGATTTTGCTGGATTCCAGACCCTCGTCGCCCAATCGGCGTCGTCTCAGGTCATGAACCAGGTCCTTGGGATGCTCAGTCAGCACAACCTGCAGCTTGACATAATGATTGCCGGGACGGACGCCGACGGCGCACATCTGCACGTTGTGTCACATCCAGGGAGCGTGATGTCCATGGATACTGTGGGGACCGTCAGCATCGGGTCAGGTGGGATGCACGCGTCTATCCGCATGTCGCTCGCGCGGCATACGAGCACGAACAGCCTCGCGCAAGCCATGCACAACGTCTACGAGGCGAAGCTCGCCTCGGAGGTCGCTCCGGGCGTCGGCAAGGTCACTGACGTCGCCGTCATCAACGGCGGCGGCTCGAAATTTGTAGATGACGCTGTAATACAGCTGTTACAGGAAATTCACAAAGATCGCCCATCATTAGACACGGCCGAACTCCAGAAGCTCACAGAAAAATGCAAGGACTACCAACATGCCGCGTGACTCGCTCGACCTCTTGAACCTCAACCCGTGGCTGGGTGATGCATCGTCCGCGCAGATCGCGCTGTGGCAGGCTGAGAACCATTGGGCATCCTTGTGCCCGCAGCCCGTAGCGCTCCCGCCCGGAGAAGTCGTTCCGCCCGACCAGCCGGCGCCGGATCAACCGCTTTGAACACCGCCGTCGTGATGGCCTCCCCCCTTCAAAAAGAGTTCGACTACTACTTGGCCCACCAGGACGAGATGGTCTCCCGGTACAATGGGAAGTTCATCGCTCTGAAGGACGGGGAAGTCATCGGCGTCTACGACTCCGAGTTGGCCGCCGTCACCGAGACTCAAAAGAAGCACCGCCTCGGTACCTTTCTCGTACAGAAGGTGGAACCTGGCGAAGGCGCTTACACACAGACCTTTCATTCTCGTGTAGCATTCTCGCCCGAGAATGCAACAGTCCAGCAGCAGCTTCACCGTTAGGTCTAACGGAGGGACGCTTCGGGTCCTTCAGACTCTTTGCCGCGTCGCTGAGGCGTTTGACCCCGCGGCTCCCCAGCCGCATCCCCAGTTTCAAGGCTTTCAGGCAATCTGGGATACCGGGGCGACGAACTCAGTGATTACTCAGAACGTGGTGGACGCGCTCCGCCTCCAACCGACTGGCATGACGCGGGTCCAGAGCTTCGACTCGACCAAGATGTCGGAGACCTACCTCGTCAATATAGCGCTCCTCAATAACGTGGCCGTTCCGCATGTCAAAGTCACCAAAGGCAGCATAGCCGTCGGGATCGACGTCCTAATTGGCATGGACATCATAACCATCGGCGACTTTGCGATCACAAACCGGGGCGGCGTGACCGTTTTTTCGTTTTGCGCACCGTCTCAACGGTGCCTCGATTTCGTGCAGGAGCACAATAACGCGCAGAAGCAGAATCGCCCAGGATTTCGGGGCTACAAGCCGCCGGCACCCCAACAGATAGGCAAGAAGCGCAAAAACCGGCACTAAGGCCCCCCAACACCCAGGCGAACCCCCCGTCCCGGCTAAGGAGCGCGTGCCCTAACAGAGAGCGAGGTGTTACGGACTCAATGCCACCGCTGCAGGTCCTCGACCTGGCAGAGGAGCGACGCCAGGGTGCGGACCAGGATGCCGGGGCCGGTCTCCATCTCCGCATCGAAGTCCAAATCTTCGAGGAGCACGGTCAGCAGCTGCCGCAGCGTCCGCTCGACCCCCGCGAGGCGGCGGCTCGCCCGGCCGGGCCTCGCAGCCCCTGCGGGCGCGCGAGACGAGTTCCTCGACTGTCATGGTCACCTCCGTACAGCGATCTTGCGCCCAATTTGCTGGTGGTCGCCCGACGGGCGCTACAGTGCGCCGCAATGCCCGACCCCCGCCTGCAGCTCGCCGCGCAAGAACTGATGTACGCCGCGACGGCGCTGCGAGCGGAGGCCCGCCGGGCAGAGCGGCAGGCGGCCGACCCGCAGTACGAGTCGGTCCGTGCGATCTTCGAGGGGGCAGCCAAAACGTACGACGAGCTGGCCGGCAAGTTCGATCGGATCGCGAGGCGCGTGCCGAGATAATAGTTGGCCACAGTTGACCTTTGCTCTGGAGTAGACTGTTGCAAGGGTCCAACAGGAAGGGGGTATCGTGCCTTACGGTGACGCTCGCAACTCAGGACTGACCACCACGGAGATGCTCGCAATTCAACGTTGCCCGCACTGCAACACGGCGAACCCATCCATAGGGCGCAGGTACACCTTTGCGGTCATGCCCGCGAAGCAGGGATTCCAGCTCATCAACGGTTCATGGCTACAGTGGCACATCTACACGTGCTCTTCTTGCGGGGGCTTAGTGGGCGCGGCAATCCCGGTCGCACAGGTACAGACCGGGGCTCCGCTGACGCAGCAGGCTCATTGGATCGTGCCCACCGTCGTCACCATAAGCTCGGACATCCCGCAAGCCGCAGCCCGGTATCTGACCCAAGCCCGCGAGACGTTGGCTTCGCCATCCGCCTCGGTCGTGATGTCGGCCTCGGCGGTAGACGCGATGCTCAAGGAGCGCGGTTACAGGGATGGAAAGCTCTACGGTCGCATCCAGAAGGCCGAGACCGATGGCGTCCTCACTAAGGACATGGCCGCCTGGGCGCACGAGATCAGACTCGACGCAAATGACGAGCGCCACGCAGACCAGGACGCATCCGCAATGACGGGTGAGGACGCAGCGAAGTGCCTCGAATTCGCCGATGCCCTGGCTGACCTCCTTTTCGTCCTCCCCGCAAGGGTCCGGCGCGGCAGGCAGCCGCCATCACCGCCGGAACCACAGTCGCAGCCCACAAACCCCCAGCGAGCCGCCCCTTCGCGAGTCGAGGGAAGATAAAAGGTCAGTTGCACTTCCAGTTGCACTCGGCGCCCGGAATGCTCGCGAAACGCGGCATTTCCCGCGCCCCCGCCGGCCGAGGACATGGCGGAATCGCGCGGGGAATCCCGGCGATTCCGTAAAGGATGCGTCGGAGGCACGTAGGGGAGGGTGGAACTTGAAAACCGGCGTGTCCGCAAGGGCACCGTGGGTTCGAATCCCACCCTCTCCGCCAGAACTACTGAAATTTCAGTAGCTTGCAATAGATATCTAATCTAGTGCTTGCGGTCCTCTTCCGCCTGGCGCAGGACCTCCGCGTCGCGCTGATCCTGACTCACCGACTTCGCATGCGCCAGCGCTTCCTTCTCCTCCGGCGTCAGCTTGTCGGAAGCCTCTTTGGCCGAGCCTTTGAGGGTCTTGCCTCCCTGGGTCTTCTCGTCGACGAATCGCTTCGTCTCCTCGTCGTAGCGGCGTGCCGATTCGTAATCGCCTTCGCCTTGCACCTTGTCTGCCATGCAGTGTCTCCTGCTGCTGAGCTTGTGACCGCAAACGGGAATGACAAAGCAATCGCTATGCCGGGCACGTGCCGGCGGCCCGGATCAATGAATTGCGGATGTCGACAGCGCGGCCTCGCCGAGCTGGTGCGGCCGGAAGAGCTTGCCCCCTTCCGCGAGCAGCACGCAACCCAGGGTGGCCAGGCCGCAGACGAGCGCGCCCAAGGCGAGGGGCAAGGTCGAGCCGTTGAATTGCTCGCCGATGAGCGCGGCGACCAGGGCGCCGCCAAACGTGCCGGCGGAGCCCTGGAGCGAGGCGGCGATGCCCGCGATCGAGCCCATCGATTCCATGGCCATGGCGCCGAAGTTGGCCATGATCACGCCCAGGCAGCTCATGGTCGCGCCCTGCAGGACGATGAAGGTCCAAAGCGTTTCGGCTCCGAGTACCGCCACGAGCACATGCGACGCGGTGGCCGCGATGAAGATCATCAGCCCGATCTGGGAGATGATCCGCATGCCGAACCGCTCCACGACCCTCGAGTTGAGATAGGACGTGACGCCCATCGATGCCGCGCACAGCGCGAACACGGAGGGCATCAGCGAGGGGTGGTGGAACACCGCGGCAAAGATCTGCGGCATCATGCCCACGTAGCCGATGATGGAGCCGAACATCAGCGCCACGCAGAGGGTGTACCACCGCGACGCGCGGTCAGCGGCGACCTCGCCGACGGCGCGGGCAATGTGGCCCGCCGTCAGCGTCATGCGGTATTCGGGATGCAACGTCTCGGGCAAGCGGAAATAAACCCACAACAGAACCGCGGCCGCAAACCCGCAGAACACGTGGAAGAGGGCGCGCCAGGGGGCCAGCAGCAACACCAGCTGGCCGATGCTGGGCGCGACGACCGGGACCATGATGAAGACGATGAAAGTCAGCGACATGACGCGTGCCATCTGCCGCCCGCCATACAGGTCGCGGATGATGGAGCGTGAGATGACCATGCTGGCGGCGGCGATACCATGTGCGAACCGCCAGGCAAGCAGAGCGTTGAAGTCGCCTGCCATGCCGACCGCAAGCGCGGCTATCACATAGAGCGACAGCCCGATCAGCAGCACCCGCCTTCTGCCGAACCGGTCGGACAGCACTCCCCAGAAGAGTTGCCCGATGCCGAGGCCGGCGATGTAACTGGTGATGATCCACTGCGTGCGATTCAGGTCGGTGACGCCGAGGTCGCGCGCTATCGCCGGCAACGCCGGCAGCATGGTGTCGACCGCGATGGCCTGGCACGCCATGACGGCGGCGGTCAAGACCAGGAACTCGCGGAACCCGAGCGCGCGCATGATGAGTACGCCTCCCATTCGAACGTTGATCTACCATGATGGGCTTCAAGGCGACCCGTGATGCACATCTATGCTCAATTATTACCCGATTGCCCGCAGCTCTGCTTCGGCGGGCGCCCCCGGCGCCGCGGCCTGGATCGATCTGGCCGAGCCCACGGCCGAGGAGCTGGCGCGAGTCGAGCGCGAGTTCGGCCTCAAAGTCCCCTCGCGCGAGCAGCTGGATGAGATCGAGTCCTCCAGTCGCCTGCGGTCGGAAGGCGACCGGCTGTATCTCAGCATGCCGGTCGGCGCGCCACACGAGCAGATCGAGCGGATGCCAACTCCCGTCGGCTTCGTCCTGTCGCCGGACCTGCTGGTCACGGTCCGTTTCCGGGAGCTGCGTGCGTTCCTCAAGGTGCGCGACTCCCTCACCCAGCAGAATTCGGCCGGCAGCACCGGAATGTTCGCGACCCTGCTCGAGGCCATGGTGGACGTGGAGGCCGACGTGCTGGAGAAGATCGCGCGTGATCTGGGGGATATCTCCCGGCGCGTATTCCAGCAAATCGATGCCGGCGCCCGTCGTGCCCCGCGCCTCAATCGGGAGCTGCGTGGCGTGCTGTCCACGGTCGGAGATGCGGGCGAGCACCTCTCACAAATCCGCGAGAGCGTGGTCGGCCTGCAGCGGATCATCGGCTTTGCGGTCGAGGCGGGCCATGAATGGCTGGGAGGCGAGATCCAGGCTCGATTGAAGACGGCCCGCGAGGACCTGACCTCGTTGAGCGACTTCGAGGCTCATCTTTCGGGCAAGACGCAGTTTCTCCTGGACGCCACCCTCGGGTTCATCAATACCGAGCAGAACGACATCTTCAAGGTGCTGACGATCGTCTCGGTGGTGGGGATCCCGCCGACGCTGATCGCCAGCATGTACGGCATGAATTTCCACAACATGCCCGAGCTCAGCTGGCCCTGGGGCTACCAGTACGGCCTCGGCGTCATCGCGGCCAGCATCGTATTGCCCATCCTGTGGTTCAAATTGCGGGGGTGGTGGTAGCCGCAAGTGTGAGGCCGATCACGAAACCGAAGGCCGGCTGCCGATCTTTGGCCGGCGCGGCCGAAAACCCTTGGTGGTCTGGTTATTGTCATTACTGCGTCGGGCTTTCACGTCCCCCAGCACGTCCTCCAGTGTGGCCTGCGGAGAGCCGCCGAGGCTCGAGGCGCAGCAGCCTTCCGGGGTAAGCGACATCCCCGAGCCTCCGGTGCTGCCGGCGGCCGCGGTGCAATTGCTCGGCTACGCCGAAGGCCGCAGACGAGTGCGGGCACTGCAGCTCGGGCTGGCGATCGACGTCCCGGACGGCGGGCAGGATGCCGCGCCCGAGCACATCGTCGCCACCGCCCTGGCCGCGATCGGGGATCCGGTCATCCAGAGGCGCTACTTTCCGCGGCGTCCGAACCTCCTGCCCGAGCTGATGCATGCCATCAACGATGACAGCGTCTCGGTGCGCCAGCTCGTCGCCATCGTCGCGCGCGATCCGGCGCTGGTCGGCAGCCTGCTGACGGTCGCCAACAGCTCCTTCTATCGCATCGCCCCGCAGCCGATCGACAGCATCGAGAGGGCGATCGTCGTGCTCGGCACCGACGGTCTGCGCGGCGTGATGGCGGCTGCTCTGATGCAGCCCATCTTCCAGACCTCCGGGGCCGGCGGGGCGCCGCGGTTTCCGGAGCTGGTCTGGGAGCATGCGGTCCGCTCCGCCCATGCGGCCATCCCTCATGCCGCGCTGGTGGCGCGGGCGAATCCGTTCTCGGCCGAGCTGCTGAGCCTCATCAGCGGACTCTCCGAGATCGTGCTCTTTCGTGCCGTGCGCGAGCACTGCCCGCCTGCACCTTCGCGGGAGGAGGTCGACCCGCTGGTGATCGCCTCCATCCTCGACTCGCACTCGCCGGCCTTCGCGTGGCACATCGGCGCCGACTGGCGGCTGTCGGTGGAAATGCTGACGGCTCTCGAAGAGCAGATGGCCCCGTCCGAGCCGGCGACACCGCTCGGGCGCTCGTTGCGCTTCGGCCGCCACGCGGGTGCGCTGGCGGTACTTCACACCAATGCCATCATCGACGATGCGAGCGTACGGGTCTCGCTGCCGCCGTCCGGCCTGTCGCCTTCGCATCTGCAATCCATGCTGAAGCGGCTCCTGCGCCCGCACGAGGATCCCAGGACCAGCGTCAGAACGGCCGGAGCGGCGGCGTAGATGCTCCGGTTTCTGTCATCGCTGTTCGTTGCCGCCTGCGGTTTCGCCGCCTCGCCTGCCCCGCGCCGGCCGGCCGCTCCCGCCGGCACACCCGCGGGCGAATCGGCGGCTATCGCGAGCGAGCTCCCCGCCGAGCTGCGTCATCTGCCCGAGCCGCCGGTATTGCAGGCGGCCGACGCGGTGCAGCTCCTCGATTCCATCGAGGTCTCGAGGAGACTCCGCGGACTGGAGCTGGGAGCGGATCTGCCGGCACCGGCCGATCATCAGGACCCGGCGCACGACCGCATCGTGTCGGCCGCCCTGACGGCGATCGGCGATCCGGCCAGCCAGCGGAAGTATTTCCCGAGGCGCCCCAATCTTCTCCCGGAGCTGATCCGCGCCATCAACAGCGACAACGTCTCGGTGCGCCGGCTGGTGCCGATCGTCGCCGGCGACCCGTCGCTGGTTGGAAATCTCCTCCGGGTGGCCAACAGCTCGTACTACCGTGTGACCGAACAGCCGGTCGAGACGATCGAGAGAGCGCTGGTGATTCTCGGGAGCGATGGGCTGCGCTCGGTGATGGCGGCGGCGCTGATGCAGCCGATCTTCCAGGTTCCGGGTGTCGGCGGCGCGTCGCGGTTTCCGGAGCTCGTGTGGGAGCACGCGGTACGGTCGGCTCATGCGGCCATTCCTCACGCCGCTCTGGTGGCGCGGGCCAACCCGTTTGCGGCCGAGCTGCTGACACTCATCTGCGGTCTCGCGGAGATCGTCCTCTTTCGTGCGGTGCTCGAGCACTGTCCGCCTTCACCCGCGCGCGGCGGGGTGGATCCTCTCGTGATCGCTTCCATACTCGACTCGCGCTCGGCGGCCTTCGCCTGGCACATCGGCGCCGAATGGCGTCTCTCGGAGGAGATGCTGGCAGCGATCGAGGAGCAGATGGCAGCCTCCGAGCCGGCGACGCCGCTCGGCCGCTCGCTCGCCTTCGGCCGCCGCGCGGGCGCGCTCGCGGTGCTGCACGGCAATTCCATCATCGACGAAGCGAGCCTCAGGATCTCCCTGCCGCCGTCCGGGCTGTCGCCGGCGCACCTCGAGTCCATGTTGAAGCGGCTGCTGCAGCCGCATGAGGACCCCCGGGCGTTGGCCGGCAATCAGGCGCGGCCTACGCGCCGGCGCCTGCTCGAGCAGCCCCGTCCCGCGCAGCACGAGTTGCACCGCGGCGCCGCCTAGGGTCTCCGCTCGAGGCACGCTGGATTGCGCGTCAGGCCGGCCGGCTATAATCGGTCCGAGTCATCTCGCCGCATCGGGAAGTCCATGGGCCGACGAGTCAATCACCGAAGCGCCGCGCCGGGCCGGCCTGGCGGCCTCATCGCAGTCACCGTGCTGTCCGCCTTCCTTTTTGCGGGATGCTGCCGTGCCGCGCCGGCAGGACCGCCTGTGGTGCGCATCCCGCAGGGCTCGCTGTCCGGCGTCAGTCAGGGCGCAGCCGCCGCGTTTCTGGGGATTCCCTACGCCGCGCCCCCCGTCGGACGCAATCGCTGGCGGGCGCCGCAACCCGCGCCCCAATGGCTGGGGGGCCGGCCGGCAAAACGATTCGCGCCGAGCTGCTGGCAGTTCATGACTCCCCGCGGCCTCGGTCCATGGTCGGCGGAATACATGCCACAGGGGCGGACCAGCGAGGATTGCCTCTATCTCAACATCTGGACGCCGTCGCCGGACCTGCATCACCGGCTGCCGGTGCTGGTGTGGATCCCGGGCGGCGGGTTCTCCGCCGGCTCCGGATCGGTGGCCGTGTACAACGGCAGGGCACTCGCCGCGCAGGGGATCGTGGTGGTCACGATCAACTACCGCGTCGGCATGTTTGGTTTCTTCGTGACGCCGGGACTTGCCGCCGAAGCGGCGCGCGAGCATGAGCCTCCCGGCAACTATGGCCTGCAGGACATGATTGCGGCGCTGCAATGGGTGCATCGCAACATCGCGGCTTTCGGGGGCGATCCGGACGCCATCACCGTGGGCGGACAGTCAGCCGGCGCCATGGCGGTCCACGACCTGATCGTATCGCCCCTCGCCACGGGACTCTTCCAACGTGTCATCGCGCAGAGCGGGCTGCCTGACACGATGCCGCCGCCGCCGCTGGCCGTGGCGGAGCAGGCCGGCGAGAGATTCGCGCGCTCCAAGGGCGCCGCGTCGCCGGCGGCGCTTCGCGCGCTGACGCCGCAGAAGCTGACTGCAGGCGCGGCTGCCGCGCTGGGACCGCGGCTCGTGCCCGTCGTCGATGGAGTGCTGTTGCCGGCTGTGCCGGAGACACTCCTCATTCCGGGCGCCTTCGCGGACGTCCCGGTTCTCACCGGCATCGACGGCGATGAGGCCTCGGCCTTCTCGGGACGGCTGGTGCCGTCGATGAGCCCGGCTGACTGGAAGGCGCTGCTGCGGAAGACTTTCGGTGCCCAGGCGCCGCGTTTTGTCGCACTGTATCCCGCGGCAAACGATGTGCAGCGGGCGCGCTCCGCGCGGCGGCTGCACCATGACCTCGGGCTCGCGGCCCTTTTCGCCTGGAGCCAGATATGGAGCGCTCATGCGCGCAGCCCGGTGTACGGATACCTCTTCGATCATCTGGAGCCCGGTCCGCAATCGAGCCGCTGGGGCCGGTTCCATTCCTCGGAGCTGCCGTATGTTTTCGGCACCTTGAAGGCGGCGCCGCAACGGCGCTTCACGGCCGTCGACTTCTCCATCTCTGCGCAGATGATGCGCTACTGGGTCGACTTCGTGAGAACCGGCAATCCCAACGCAGCCGGGCTTGCGGCGTGGCCGGCGTGGGTGCCGCGCGATCCCAGGATCATGGTGGTGTCGCGCAGCCTGCAGCCGCAGCCCGTGCTGCCGCCGCGCAAGCTGAGCGCCATGCAGGCCTTCATCGCCCGCGGCGGCAAGCCGGAAATATTCTGAGGGCGGCCCGAGAAGTAGTGGTCGCGGGCAGCCTACAGGGAGAGCGTCACACTGACCGGACAGTGATCGCTTCCCATGACATCGGCGTGGATCCGGGCGGCTTTGACCGCTTTGCGCAGCGCCCCCGAGACCAGCACGTAGTCGA
>Ga0335072_10004084_pt1 | contig 21764 bp, 24 predicted proteins | sample Lox_Sample_21_FD_206725 | JGI IMG/M metagenome (GOLD analysis project Ga0335072, IMG submission 206725) | Soil microbial communities from Loxahatchee National Wildlife Refuge, Florida, United States - Lox_Sample_2.1 | ecosystem: Environmental > Terrestrial > Soil > Wetlands | place: USA...
ATACGCGCACGGCAGCCACGGCACCGGAGTTGCGGGAAGCCCCACATGCAATGTCAACTCCCAGGCATCTGGCATACCTGTGGATTCCAACCTTGTAATTTCCATAACCACAGGATCGGGTTCTGGCATATGCTCTGGCAGCGACTCGCTCACGCTCTCTGTAAGTTAGCATTGCTGCGCTCCGGCCAAATCTGCGAAAACTTCAAATGAACCGTGCAATTTTACGGGTGTAAAGCTGCGCTCTGACGCAACACCCGCAACTTAGCATAAATCTTTATAACTTGCTTGAGAGCTAAATTAAGTGTTAAAATGGAACTTGTCGACACGGCACTCAACCCTTCAAACGACATCAACTACGATGAGCTCTTCAAGGCGAGGATAGCCGCGTGCGGAATTGGCGGCGGAGGCAGCAACACCATCCAAAGGATAAGCAAGATGGGGATAAAGGGTGCAAACCTGATAGCCGTCAACACGGATGCAAAGCACCTCAACACACTCGATTCAAACATAAGGCGCGTTCTGATAGGAGGGGCGCTCACAAGGGGGCTCGGGGCTGGCGGCTTTCCTGAGGTTGCGAACAAGGCCGCCGAGTACTCCAGAAAGGAGCTCGAGAGCGCGCTAAACGACTACAACCTTGTCTTCCTAACAGCCGGCATGGGAGGCGGCACAGGAACCGGAGCGGCCCCGGTCGTAGCGGACATAGCGAAGAAGAGCGGTGCCATTGTCATCGGAATAGTTACAATACCTTTCTCGCTTGAAAGGGTGAGGCTTGACGTAGCGCGCAAGGGTATAGAGAGGCTTAGGCAGAGCATCGACACGCTGATAGTGATAGACAACCAGAGGCTGGTCGACCTTTACCCCAACGTTGCAATGGAGCAGGCATTCAAGATCGCGGACGAGGTCGCATCAAGGGCGGTGAGGGGGATAACGGAGACGATCGCGACCCCGAGCCTGATAAACCTGGACTTCTCTGACGTGAAGGCGATAATGAGCACCGGAGGCCTTGCAATGATAAGCGTTGGGGAGGGAAAGGGTGCGAACAAGGTAGAGGATGTGGTGCATGACACTTTGAGGAACAAGCTGCTCGATGTTGATTACGAAGGCGCCACGAGCGTCCTCATCCACCTGACGGGAGGGGAGGACATGACCCTGGGAGAGGCGAACGAGGCGGCGAGGAAGCTGACAGACATGACTGCGCCAAACGCCACAGTCCTCTGGGGGGCAAGGGTGGACCCGAGCTACAATGGAAAGATAGAGGCGATCGCGATCTTCACAGGAATAAAGAGCGCCTCGGTTATGGGCAGCAACAGGGACGAGCAGAAGGAGGACTACGGCCTAGGAAGGCTAGATCTCTGATGCGATTGTGGAGCCGGCAGATCCCTTGTCGCGATCAAGCTGATAGACCTTAGCGGATGTTATCTGCTTCAGGTTCTCGTCATGAGTGACTATGAATACCTGGTCTACCACCTTCGGCAGGGCGTCCCCCAGAACCCCGATGAGCTTTGATATTCCTTCAGAATCTATGTTGTGAGTAGGCTCGTCAAGTATCAGCCACTTTAGGTTGGGCACTATTACCATAGACAACGATATCCTCAGCGCGAGGCAGGCTATGCTCCTCTCTCCGCCGCTTGCTGTCGAGTCTACCGAGGCCCACGCGCCCTCTGTCCCATTCTGAAGGTATGCCTCTAGCATGTAGTCGTCCGGGCGGGCGTCGAGCCTCAGCTTCGTGTAGTCCATATACGGGTAGAGCTCCGGCCATATCCCCTGCATCAGGTTGTTTATCGACTGGATTAGGCGCGACCTTAGGAAGGCGGCGGTCTCCGCAAGCGCGATCTTGAACCCGTTCAGGCTCCTCAATGTCTTCTTTCTCAGCTCAAGGCGCTGCTCTATCCCCTTCAGGCTGTCCACCTGCTTGACAAGGTCTATTATGCTGGCGTCGAGCGCGGTCAGCTGCTTTTCCGTGTTGGAGACCATCGCAACCGTGCTGCCGAGCTGCTCGCTCTGCTTGGCGAAGCTTCCCTGAGTCTCAGACATCTCCTTGTCATCAATCCTTATTTTGGAGAGCTCCCTCTCGCTGTTGTCAAGGAGCGCCCTGTACCTCCTTATCGCTGCATCGTGCTCCGCCTTCTTGTTGAAGAGCTCTGCCGAAGCCCTCGCCTTCTGCATCCGCTCCTTCAGCGAGTCGCGCTCCTTCCTCTTCGCGTCCACGGTAGCGTTTATCCCCTCCAGCTCCTTTTCCTTGGCCTGCAGCAGCGCCTCGGCCTTTTTCAGCGATTCTTCCACTCCGGAATAGCCCTTCATCTTATCTTCCGCTAGGAGCACCTCCTTCACTTCGTCATCGGCCTCCCTCTTCGCCTTCTTCCTATCCGCAACAAGGCCCTCCAGCCTCTCCAGCTCTTTCTTTATCTCCTTTGTGATCGAGCGTTTGCCCTCTATCAGCTTCTCGCTCAGCTCCCTGCCCAGCTCCCTCTCGCATACCGGGCATTTCGCAAGGTGCTTCTGCAGCTCTGTCACCGAATTTTCTATCTCCTCGAGCCTGTTCCTATTCTGCGCTTGCGCATCTGTCAACTTTCCAAGCGCAGCAGCTTCGTCTTCCGCCCTCTTCTCCAGCTGCTTTGCACTCCTTCCTCCAATCTGCGCAACAAGGATGTTTTTCTCCTTGAGCCTCTTCTTTTCACTGTTCAGGGAGGACTCCAAATCGGATACCTCCTTTGTAACTTTTTTGTAGCCCTTTTCACTCTCTTCTATCAACCCGTTCAGCTGGGCCTCCTTCTTCACAAATTCATCCAGCTCCCTCCTCACAGACTCCTCCATCAGGCCCTTGAGCATGGAGTTTATCTTTGCAATCTCCTCCTCTATGACCTGCGTCTTTCCTCTGTACTCGACCAATTGCCTTGAGAGGCCCTCCTTCTTCGTGTATAGTTCCTTCTGCTCCCTTATCTTTGCGTCAATCTTTGTCAGCGCAGCCCGCTCCGCAACCTCCCTTTCTTTGAGAGAGGAAAGCTCCTTCAGGCTCCTGTCCTTCTCAGAGACCTGCTTGTCGAGCTGCTTCCTCAGCGCGGCAACATCCATCGTTCCTAGGATGGTCTCCTCTCCGCTTATCATCGTCTTTATGTTGTTGATCAAGGAGGTGCAGTTCTCCTCAGCGCCCGCAAACTGGTCGAGCCCCAGCATCCCGTCTATCTGCTTCTTCCTCTCGCTCTTCGCTATTCCAAGAAAGTACTCCAGCCCGTTCTGCTCAGAGTACACCGCACGCGCAAACGTGTCATAGTCGATCTTCAGCAAGCTCTCGATCTCCTCGTTGACGCGTATCGGCTGCGCTTGCAGGTATCCGCCGTTCTTGTCCAGCTTGGCGGTTGTCGCCCCGTTGGAGGAGAGCCTTCTTGTCACCGTGTAGGAGTCCTTCCCCACGACGAAGGTCAGCCTCACCTCCGATTCCCTCTCTTTGGAGGGCCTGCTCTTTATCATGTCCTCGAGCTTCACCCTCCTCTGTTTCAACGACGGGAAGGTTCCGAAGAGGGCAAACGACATCGCCTCTATAACCGAGCTCTTGCCGGCTCCCATTATTCCTATGAGTACATTTACACCAGGCTGAAAAACAAGCTTTGTGTCTGCGTGGGTCTTCCAGTTGCGCAGCTCTACTTCCTTTATCATAGGAACCAGATATCTATGGAATTTCTGCTATAAAAACATTATCAAAAAAAGGCTCACATCAGGCTCTCTTCCTCTACCTCCACCTCGCTTACTCCCTGTATCCTCTTCAGCTGCTCCTCTATTGCTGAGGAGTTGGTCTTCTCGTTGTCGAAGACGAACCTTGCCTTTATCACCTTTATGCCGAAGGCGACCTCTTCGGACTGTATCGCAACCGGCTTCAGCTGCTCCTTGACGGCCTTCATGGCGCCCTCTAGACCGGTGTCTGTCGGGTATATTTTGAATATCACTGATACTCTAGACATTAGGGCCCCTCAAATCCGCACTCCGTGCACCTGTATATGTTGGAAATCTCGCGGCAGTGATGGCACCTCACTATAAGGCCCTTGCCGCACTTCGGGCACTTGAATTCGGTATACTCGCTAGTAAGCCTGCCGCATGATACGCACACCTTTCCGGGTAATGTTGCCATTGTTATCTCCTTCTCCTTCTTGCGCTGCCCCTCTTCAGCTTTGCCTCAAGCCTCGAAAGCTTTACCAGTATTATAAGGTCTAGTATTAAAATGATTGCCAAGAGCACGAATATTGAGTATATTGCGATGTAATCTGGAGTCTGGGCAGCTATCGGGCTTGCCGCTATCGATGTTGTGGCAGGAACTCCCACTATCGTCGTTGTTGGCTGCCCCGGCGCTAGGTTGTTGTATATTATCTGCGTGTCGTTGCTTATCTGCGCGGCAAGCAGCGCATTGGAGTATGCATCTGTAGCGTTCGCCCTCTCGCCAACTACGCTGTCTGTTATCGCTGCCTGCTGGATGTAAAACTCCGACTGATCGGCGAACTCTGTAGCCCATACTCCGTATGTTGAGTTTGACGCAATTGCCTGCGACATGTTGAGCAGCTGCCCTGCCGAAAGGCCTGTCGAGCTCTGCGCAGCAACCCCGTCCGCGTAGGAGTAATCAGCATCTATTATCGCCAGGGCGTAGTTGCCATGGGCGTATGCGCTCTCGGCAGTTGCAAGGTATATGTTGTTCCCGAAGACAGACGCGCGGCTTATCCTGCTCTGTGCCAGCGCGCTCAGGTTGCCCTGCTGGACAACCGGAGTCCCGCCAATGCCCCTCGCCAGGTTGAACATGTATCCTGCAGCCGTGCACCACCCGTTCGCCTCTGCGGCCGTGTACATCGCATTCAGCACATCGTCTGTAGTGAACCCGCTCACGTTGTACGAGCTTATGGCGCTTGCGGACGAGTTTGAGCCCCATGACTGCCTCAGCTCACCCGCCAGCACCCATTCGTAGTTCTGCTTTGTGAGCTGCGGGGCGCTGAGCGCCGTGCAGTTCTCGTTTACGCCTTCCAAGGTGTAGAGCCCGCTCTTTATTGTTGCGTTGCCGCTCGACATGTAGAAAGCGTTTATGTAGCTCAGGAAGCCGGTGTCCGCAGCGGTGTAAAGATAGCCCTTTGAAGCGATGGCCCTGCTCTCGTTCACGGCCTGGAGAATTCCAGAAGATGCGCCAGCGAACGGAACCTTTGACGCCTGCGCCTCTGTGAAATTAAGCGTGAAGTTTACCAGCTGCGCGAAAGGCGTGATGCTGCAGCCATTGCTGCATGCAAGGTGGGCATCCGGCACGAGCCCAAGATAGTAGTTTGTGAAGAACGAGAAATTGGCCCCGGCGCCCGAATACGGCACGCTGCCAAAGGCGTACCCTGATGCGGTGCTGATGTTCGGCACCTCGACAACGGTTATGCCAAACCTCTGCTGTATCAGGTAGTAGAGCTCGTCCTCCCCGGAGAAGGTGGTGCCAGGCACCAGTATGAAATTCAATCCGCGTTCCGCCGCGGCTTCGGACTTGTCATAGACGCCGCCAACAAGGCCTATGGTGCCGTTGTCTATCGTGCCCGTCATTGTGAAATCCGGAAGGAGGCTCTTTCCAGAGAGCGCTGATATCGCCAGCATCGTCATCGCAGCCCCTGCGCTCGGCCCGGAGACGTTTCCATTGAAGTCCTCTATGTCATAAACGAAATTGTACCTATTGAAGTTCAGGTTCAGGTACTGCGCCGCATACATCGCAGCCTCTACTGCGGATTGGTTTGTGTCGTTCGCTACGCTCGCAGGCCCCACGATGGAGACTCTGCCGTCCCCTCTTGTGACATTCAGCGCTATAGTTGTAAGGCTGCCCGTGTTGTTGGCCGTAACCGCCGGGGCGAGTATCGATGCGCTTCCAACGAGCTGTGCGCCCGCAGCATGAAACAGCAGCATTGAGGCAAAGAGCAATGATACTAAGTAGGGTATATATCTCGACATAGAATTACTTTAATGATTGGAATGCATCTATAAAAAACTTCCCTCTTCTTTCGCCTCAGAGATGCAGGACATTGAAGATAAAGACATAGGCGCTCAGGCCTATCGCCACTCCGAAGAGCAACGGCGGTATGGCCGGCAGAGCCCTCTTGTACTTTCTGAGTATGAAGGCGGTCATGAGCAGGCCGAGCACAGCGCCGAATATTACGAAGAAGCTCAGCACGAAGTTGAGCGAGACCTTGTAAGCGGCCACCGCCACCATGAGGGGGACGGCGAGGTCACCGGTGCCGAGCTCTATCCTCGCAACTACGGGCAGCATCCCGCTCCTGTAGAATTGGGAGAGGGCCGGGCTCTTCTTCACCCCAGAGTTCTCCTTCTTGTAATCGGCGAGCTCCTTGCTGGAGAAGCTGCTTTTCGGTATCGCCTCGACCTCGTTCACGCCCACCAGGAAGGCGAGGTTCCTTGACGACATCGCCCTGGCCATCGTTACCATGTGCTTAGTTATAAACACTGCAACGAAGTCGTACACCGCAAGTATCATCATGAATATGACCGTAGCAAAGAAGCTGAAGCTGATCCCAAGCACAAGCCCCACGCCCACGCTGGCTATGATGGCCGTAGCGTTCCTGAGCCTCTGCATCTTGTTCTTCGCGATCACAAGAAGGATCGCAGCCACGGCCCCTATAAGGAAGTTTGTCGTTATGGCGCTTCCAGATATGTAGAAAAGGGTGCTGGTGGTGAAGATTCCCGACAGGATGAGGAAGACGAAGAAAGAGGCGATGAAGACAACCGCACCCTCGATCACGATGAAGAGCTTATCCCCCTTTACGATCTTGAACAGGAAGATCAGGAGTGCTGACAAAAGTATTATGTAGACAACGTAGAAGAGCACGCTTACGGACGATGAGACGACCTGCGCGCCGCTTATCTGCTGGTATGTCGCTCCGCTGAAAACCTGCGATGCGAGAAAGAGGCCGAAGAACTGCACGATCATGAACATTATCAGTATCTGCGCAACCTGCCGGGTCTCTATCACTCTCAAAGGCAATTCTCCACCTATTCCCCTTCGTGCCTTATTGTTTTAATTATTCCTGGCTTGGGCCTGAAGATATCTCCGCTTCTCTCCAGGTCGACTATGTACTTGTTGACCGTTGCAGCGTCTATTCCCTGCTTCTCCGCCTCCTCCATCAGCCTTCTCGTCTCGGTCTTCCCCTCGTCCGCCTCCAGCCTTCTTATTATCCCAAGTATCGTGTTGAGCTTGTCCACCTTCTCGCGCGGCATTCCAGTGAAGATCGCGTCTATGTCCCTCCTGCCGCCGCGGTCCACCGCAAGGGTCTTGAGCATGTACTCGTTAAGCGCGATGGCGTTCTCCGCGTCTGCGATCTCCACAATGCTTGAGAGCCTCGCCTTCGCGCTCGCCTCTGCCATTCTTATAAGCCCCTCGATCTGCCTTGGGGTGATGGGCGTTGCGCCCTGCTTCAGCCCAGTCTTCCTCAGGTCCAGATAGTAGGCCTGTATCCTTGTTGATGCTTCCTGGGTTATCCTCGGAAAGATGTTCTTCCTCGCATAGGCGATATACTTCCTCAGCAGCTCGCTTTCTATGGGCGGCTTCTCGACCTGCTCGTACTCCTGGACTTCAGAAATCCTTGCGCCTGCCGCCTCATGCTGCAAAAGTATGTGCTTCGCTATGCTCTTGTCGAGCTCCTCGTCCATTATGTCCTTTATCGGGAATATCAGGTCGAACCTGGATAGAAGTGTTGGAGGAATGTTGAATTGCTCAGCGGGATAAACGTTCGGGTCGAACCTTCCGAATTTGGGGTTGGCGGCCGCAAGCACCGCAGTTCTCGCGTTGAATGTCGCTATTATTCCGGCCTTGGCTACGCTTATCGTCTGCGATTCTAGCGCCTCGTGCAGCGCGGCCTTGTCGTCGTCTGTTATCTTGTCGAACTCGTCTATCGCAACAACTCCGCCGCTTCCCAATACCATGGCGCCGGCCTTGAGGGTCCAGCCGCCTTCCGAGAAGTCGTCCCGTTCTGCCACAGCCGTCATTCCACCGCCTGTAACAGATTTTCCGCTGACATAAATTCCCTTCGGCACGAGCCTAGATACAGACTGGAGTATTCTCGTCTTTGCGCTTCCTGGGTCTCCTATGAGAAGAATGTGCATATCGCTCCTTATCGCGCCGCCATCTACCAGCGTCTTGCCTGGCGTGCCACCGAAGAGCTGCAGCGCCGCACCTTGTTTTATCTCTCCATAGCCGAATATTGAGGGGGCAATCGACTTTGATATCTTCTCAAATATGTGCGGATCCTTGCCGAGCTCCTTTATTACGCGCTCCTCCTCCTCAGTTATGTTCAGCTCTGCGAACTCCTTCTGCTTCGGGACTATCGAGACCGTGTCAAGGAACATCGTGTAGATGTCCCTGTCGACCTTCCCCCTCGGGTTTCTCCTGGGCCTTATTCTTAGAACCCCGGTCAGCTCTATCCTGTCCCCTGGTATGACCGTGTTTACCAGGTCGTCTTCTATCCAGACCTCGAGCTGCCATGTCGGCGAGCTGCCCTTCAGCTTCTCAAGGGGATCCTGCACGGCTATCTTCTGCAGGTTTATGAATTGGGATTCCTCAGCGACCTGCTTGAGCGAGCGCCTCTTGCACGACAGGCAGACCTCGGGAAGCTCGTCCTTGCCGGAGCGTATCTTGTATGTCGCTCCGCAGAAGGTGCACCTGTAAGAGCCGACCTGCACCTTTGGGTTTATCTCTGATCTCTTCACTATCAGCCCGTCAAGGAGTATGAGCTTGCTTATGAACGCAGAGCCGACATCCTGGACTAGGGGGCTGTTTATGTTCTGGCCGTAGAACCTTATGTGTATCTCATTTCCTTCAAACTTCACGTCCCCCATCTTCTCCTTGAGCGCTTCGGTTGCAGCCTCTATCGTGTCATCAGGCTGCTCTATCAGGGACTCAGCCATCTGCGGGTCGAATTTGATCAGGTCCTTGAAATCCACCGCGAGGCTCCTCTTTTCGGGGAACGACAGTATCAGCGAGTTGATCTCATCCTGGTAATAGCTATCGAAGAACTCCCCAAATCTCGATTTTATGCCCTCAAGAGCAGCGTCTACCATTTTACCCCCAGAAAACGTTATATTATACATTAGGCTGCAATTAATTATTAATACAACCCAAGTGGAATAGTATCTTTACCATCCCCTTTTTATTCACTTCAATCAAAACCTTTTAGTGGTATTCCATGATAAGGTTAATGGCGAGTTCGATTCACAAGGCATTTTATTAACGCTTACAAAACCAGCAACAAAATTATATTAAATTCTGGTTCATCGCATTATAAGGATATATTTATATATTTTTAATGCAAAATAAATAAATATGACGAAACGAGACCTACCTAAAAATACAATTATTAAACTATATATGAAAGATAAAAAAAGCAGCAAAGAGATCGCTAGAATATATAAATGTTCCTCGAGGACAATCCTTCTCAGGTTACATATTTGGAAAGTAAAAATGAGGCCTCCAGGTACAGCAAGAATTTTTATAGATAAAAAAGAACTTAAACAACTCTATTTAGTAAAGAAACTTTCCACATGGCAAATACCCAAAATTTTAGGATACGATAGAGGTACAATACATCGAAAACTGAAAGAATTCGGAATACAAACAAGAGACATAGCGGATTCCCATATGAAATATTCGCGTAAAAACTTTTCAGAAAATAATATAGAAAAAGCATACCTGGTTGGTTTCACAATGGGCGACTTAAGGGTTAGAAAAGTAGGAAGAAAAAGCAAAACAATAAAGATAGGATGTGGCAGTACTAAAAGCGAACAGATAAAATTATTTAGCAGTTTATTCGAAAAATATGGCAGAGTGTGGATCAGTAAAATCCGCCACGGCAAAGTGAATGTAGAGGCGTTTTTAGATACATCTTTCTCATTCTTATTAAGTCCAGAAAACGAATTACCAACAATCTATAAATCTTACAGTACATTTCTATCCTTCCTTGCAGGTTTTATCGATGCAGAAGGGAGTTTTTTCATAACCAAAGGTAAGGGTGCACTATCCATAGGAAATTACAATAAAAAACTACTCACAGCCATTTCTAAAAATTTAGAAAAGAAGGGTATTAAATGCCACTTGTATGTGGACAAACATAGATACCGATCAAAAGAGGGATACGTGAGAAAAGGTGACTATTGTATGCTTAGATTAAATAGGATGGAAGACCTTCTAAAACTTATTGATTTAATAAGGCCATATCTAAAACACGAAAATAGAATAAAGCAGTTATATAAAGTTCAGAATAACATAATTACCAGAATGGACAAGATGTGAATGAATGGGAAAATACATAATAACAGCCGCTTTACCTTATGCTTATTCGGTACCGCACCTAGGTAACTTTGTAGGGTCAATTTTACCCGCAGACGTTTACCACAGATATCTAAAAATGAAGGAGGAGGATGTAATATTTATTTGTGGATCAGACCAACATGGCACTCCCACTGAACTTGCTGCAATTAAAGCAGGCGTAGAGCCAGAAGTGCTTGCAAACCTCATGCATGAAAAAATCAAAAAACTCTTCATGGAATACGAGTGTTCATTTACATACTATGGAAAAACCCACACTCATGAGAACAAAGAGGTCGTCTATGACATATTCAAAGAACTCTACAAAAACGGTTACCTATTGGAAAGAGACGACCTGCAAGCATATTGCAATGTAGATAAAAGGGTTCTAACAGATAGGTTGGTTCAAGGTACGTGCCCCTACTGCGGCAAAAAAAGTGCAAGAGGAGACCAATGCGACAACTGCGGCAAGCTTCTCGAACCCAAGCAAATAATTGGCCCTTTCTGTGCTATCTGTGGCAAAAGCGAAATAACTTTCGTCAAGACAAAGAACCTCGCCCTTGAACTAAACAAACTTCAAGATAATATTGGAAAGTTCATTAAGAAGAATTCCAAAAATAATTGGAGTAAAGATGCTGTAAACAAATCACTCAGTATGATAAAAGAAGGGCTAAAACCAAGAGATATAACAAGGAGTATGAAATGGGGTTTTCCAGTGCCTCTAGCTGGTTACGAGAATTCTGTGATATACGTCTGGGTAACAGGCCTTATAGGCTACATAGGCATAACCAAGGAATGGAACTCTAACAAATGGCAAGGCTACTGGCAGAATGAGCACACAAAACTTATCCAATTCTTCGGAAAAGACAATACAATTTTTCATACTATAATCTGGCCCGGCATGGCAATTGGTTCAAAATTAGGTTTTATACTACCATACACAATAAAAGAGTCGCAATTCCTCAATTCAAAGACATTCAAGTTTTCAAAGAGCCAAGGTGTAGGACTAAACATGGAAACGGCACTTGAGATACTAGAGCCTGATTATTGGAGATTTATTCTAATGTATTTATACCCAGAAACTGCGGATACAGAATTCTCAGAAGATTTGATAACTCAGATAGTTAATGGGGTCATGAACGACAACATAGGCAACTTCATAAACAGGGTTCTCAAACTCAGCAAGGAAAACGAGCCGCTGATAGATATGGGCGCAGATCCCATTGAGGAGCATGTAGAAAGGGCGGAGAAGATAGTAGAGAAGTACAAAAGCAGCTTCGACAACTTCTCAATAAGAGAGGCTCTCCAGGCAATCGTTGAGCTCTCAGCGCTGGGCAACGCAATAATGGGAAACTCAAAACCATGGGCCACGGCAAAACTTGCAAAGACAGACAAAAATGCAAAGAAAGAGCTGTCGGAACAGATGGTCACGCTTTTAGGAATAGCACACCACATCGGAATACTGATGTGGCCCTTCACGCCATCATCAAGCATGAAGATACTTTCTTATTTCGATGTAGAAAAAGAACCGACCCTTGACACGATCGGCAAAAAACCCAAGGCGAATCTGAGCAAAGAGATAACTCCGATATTCAAGAAGCTAGATGACTCGTTTGCGAAGAACTTTCAGAAATAAGCTAAATTTTTATTTTACTCCGATTACCATCTATCTTTCTCAAGCTTATTGATGCGCCATTCATAAATGGCTCTCTGGCAAGCGTGTCCTGGAACTTTGAGAGGGCATTAAATTCCCTATCGTTGGTAGCCACCAGAAAAATATCCTTTGCGCCTATAACAGATACCGCCATCTCCAAAGAGACCAACGCCCTCTCCGGGTTGCCGCAAGAGACAAGGTATGTGTCTTCTTGCTTTAGGCTTGTGCCTGTCTTTTTCAGGGCTTCCAGGTCCGCCTCCATTGTTCTCGTCGTAGGAAACCTGAACATTACCGCAAGCTTCTCCCCGTGCTGTTCGTCCTCCTTTCCAAATGCCATGGGGCTGTAAACTATAGGCACATTGAGTCCTCTCTTTTTCAGGTGCTCTTCAAGTGCGTTCATTTCTGCTCTGGCAATGGCTGTTTCGGCTTCAGAAGATGAGAGTTTCTCGAGCTCGACACCCATGCCCTCAAGGCGTTGCACATATCTTTCCTTCAGCCTTTCACTAGTCTCGCGCTGTCCGCGTGCAACCTGCTGCGCAGTAGCAACCGCGCCGCAACCTTTTATTCCAGGCTCTGTGGAGCCGTGTGGCATGTAATCTATCCTCACCACATCTCCGTTCTCAATCCTGCTATCCACATCATCATATACGGATTCCACTTCCGCGCCTCCAAGCGCTAACTCGTATACAGCTCTTCCTTGCGCTGACTCTGTTTTCTTTTTCTGATCCAGCCTCTTGCCTCCCCTGCGGTCCATGCATCTTATAACTATTATCTCTTCCATCATCTCACCCTGCTTCCCTCTGCGAGCTCCTTGTCGGGCTGCAAAAGGGAAAGTTCACCATTATTCTCAGCAGCAAGCAGCATCCCTTCCGATAACGTTCCTGCAATGTTCTTTGGCTCAAGGTTCGCCACCACGATGACCCTTCGTCCAAGAAGCTCATCTATTGTGTACTTTTCCTTTATCCCTGCCACAATGCTCCTTGTTCCCAGCTCCCCAAGGTCTACCTTCAAGCCGTACATAGGCTTCCTGGTGGCGATCTCGTTCACCTCAACGATCTTGCCTATTCTCAGGTCGATCTGCAAAAACTCATCGATTGTTGCCATGGAACACAATATAATGGTTTGATTTTAGAAATATAAATAACCTACTGTGGGCTTTAAATATCGTCCATGATTCCGCTATTACATCAAAGAATAAATATCTCAGAAGCACACTAATGTTGATTACATGTCAGCTTATATGAGGCCCATGAGGTACAGGGAGCTGAGCCCCGCAACAATGCCCGAAGCCGCAAGGGAGATACTGGACCCGGACGGCGTAGCGCACCTTGGCTTCACCGCCTTCCTCGTGGTCCAATTGAGGCCAATGTACTCCCCGAAGACCGAAAAGCCCTTCCTGCTGCTCCAGCTCGACAAGGCTAACTTTGATGGTGTGGACCCTGCAAGCTATCCGCCGCGCCAGGTGGCCGTGTTTGTTGACGGGCCCAAGTTCTCGGGGGAGTGGAACGGCGAAGGGGCGCTGCACGCCGTAAAGGACAGCATGCTGACGACAATTGCACGAGAGGGGAGGTGCGGCGTGATCGCAGACCTGCTAAAAGGTGCAAACACAAGGACGCCCACCCCGGCATTCAACCTATCATACTCAATCAGGGACGGCAGCCTCGCTGGCTTCAACATCTACAGGCAGCCATACCCTACAGCATTGGAGAATCTTGCGAGGAGAGGCCAGGCATAGAGCGACTATGGATATCTATAAATAGCTTAACGATAGATACAATTGTCTGCTTTTAAGTGATAACATGAGCCAGTTTGGCACGCAGCTGCACTCGAAGTCAAATACGAAGGCCACGGGTAATGGCAAGAAGAGGCTTAAGCTAAAGGACAAGATGAGGAGCGAGATGGGAGGCTACTTCTCTGCGACAAAGATGTCAGAGGAGAACACGTTCAGAAGCCACAGGAGGCGCGGTGGAAAGATGACCTCTGTTCTGAAGAGCGCAGGATTTGCAAACCTCCTGACGAAGCAGGGCTACAAGAAGGTGAAGATAAAGGGAGTACTGGAATCGAAGGACAACAGGAACTTCGCCCGTCAGAACATAATAACAAAAGGCACAGTAATAAACACAGAATTAGGAAAGGCGCGAGTGACCAACAGGCCAGGAAGAGAGGGAGGGGTCAACGCGATGCTTATCGAGGCCTGAAGAGATGACAGCGGCCGTATACGAGATTGACGCTGCGGAATCCGAATCCTTGAAGAAATTCCTGGAATACGACCCATACCTTGACAAGAGCCTCGGAGAAGAGGAGCTGAAGAAGCTGAACACCGACAAGGAGGCCAACGTCATATTCTCAAGACAGGAATACAGCCTAAGGGACGGGGCATCGCTCGGACTGCAGCGGGGCAAATTCTATTTGTACATAAAGGCAAACGACGACTTCCTGAAGGTTGCTGACGCAAAACTGAAGAAGAGCTTCAAGAGCGCAAAGAGGGCATCAAGGGAAGAAGAGGAGAAGTTCATCTCAGTTATAGAGGAGGAGCAGAACAGGGGCAACGCCGGCATAGGAATGATCTTCGGTGGTTGAGTGAACTTCATAAGCTCTGACGACATTTCAAAGGAGCAGATAAACAAGATATTGAAGATAGCAGACGCCCTGAAAGGGAACACGGCCGAGGTTACGATAAAGGAGCACGCCATCCTCGCGCTGCTTTTCGAAAAGCCGTCGACAAGGACGAGGGTCTCTTTCGAGGTCGCGATGGCGCAGCTTGGCGGCCACGCAATATATCTGGACATAAAGACGTCGCAGATGGAGCGCGGAGAGAGCCTTGTAGACACAACCAAGATACTCGGATCCTACTGCGACTTCATTGCAGCAAGGCTCTACAGCCACCAGATGATAATAGAGATGGCGGAGAATTCCGACATTCCAGTAATAAACGCGCTTACCGACATAGAGCACCCGACGCAGGCGCTCGCAGACATATACACAATAATGCAGCACTACAGCAAGCTCAAGGACATAAAGATCGCTTTCATAGGTGATGTGGGTTCCAACACCGCAAACTCCCTGATGCTCACTGCCGCAAAGCTAGGCGCCGAGGTTTCTCTGGTGGGGCCGAAGGAGTTCCCTCCAAACAGCATATACTTCAACAAGGCAAGGGAGTACAGCAAGGTGCACAGCTACCAGTCTATAGAGGAGGGATTGGAGGACGCCGACATAGTCTATACTGACACGTTCGTGAGCATGGGGGAGGAGACACAAGCAGAATACAGGAAGAAGATATTTGCACCCTACCAGCTCAACGACAAGGCGCTCTCGTACGCCTCAAAGACCGCCCTGGTGATGCACTGCCTTCCCGCACACAGGGGTGAGGAGATATCCGCAGAGGTGATCGACGGAAAGAGGAGCATAGTCTGGGAGCAGGCGAGGAACAAACTTCTTCTGAACAAGGCGCTTCTCGTCTACCTCTCCGAGGAAGACGGCTCCAGATAGTTATTTATTTCTAACCAGGCATTCAGTATCATGGAGCTGCTTGGAAGGGTTGCGATAATCGCGCTCATAATAATAGTGATAGTCGGCGCGGCGCTTCTGGTCATAAGATACGCTGTGCACAACACAGGACCGCTAACAGCAGCGCAGGCGTCGCAGATTGTGCAGAGAGATTTGAAGCAGTCGTATCCCAACGCAAGCATCAGCATAATCAACACAAGCCCGTCAACGCTGGCGCAGAACAGCTGGAATGTATTCGTAAGCCTTGTTTACAATGCGACAAGGCCCTGCCCCACGCTTTACCTGGAAGAGTACGATTACCCGGCAACAGGGCTGGTGCCCAGCGTCTCCAACCTATACACAAGAGGGTGTGTCATTTACGGCCTTACAACAAGCTCACTCCCATACTATACCTACATCATAACCTCTCCAGAGGTGGCGATAGCAAAGTCGTTCAACTCATCTTTCCCGTCGCTTGTAGTGTATGTGAACACATACGGGTACAACAACACAAACGTATACGCGACGCACTACGCCGCGCTCAACCTCGGGACAAACATAGACCCTTCAAATACGACCTTCAGCGACGTCTGGCTGATAAACTACACCGCAACGCAGGCGCCGCGCTCGCAGTATGTCGTGCTCAATTCCACAGGCTCCATAATCTACAACTACACCCTCTCGCACTGACCCAGATACATATAAATATCTGGAAATTCTGAGCTTAAACGGGGTAATATGTTCACATCAGGAGGAGACACAAGATCGCTGCCAACAAACTTATCGCAAGATATTGATGAAAGGCAGTTGAAAAGATTTTCAGACATGCGCGATTCATTTACCACTACTGCATTCAATGTAGAGCGCGTGCTAAAATTAGGTACTCACATTGAGTTTGACGCTATTACAATCACACAAACTAACGATTTTCTAGAAAAAACTGACGCACTTGTTGGGCGCATAGACGGATTCCTATCTCTTTATAGAAAGGTTCTTCAATACGAAGATGTTACAACATCTACCAAGACTCTAGCTCTTTCTCAAGACTGGATGCATCTGGTGTCTCAAACACGTGAAACAGCAAGGGCGTTGGAAGCAAACCTGGAACTTCTTGATAGGCCTAGGAAAGAAATAGATAAGATAGCTGAATCTCTCGCACAGATGCCAAAAGGTGATAAAGACAATATAACAGAAGAAATGCTTAAACTTGTGGATTTTGTATCCGCGATTTCTGAATTCAGAAAAGTATACACAGAACAATTCGTACTACCAGAGATATCCGCTGTTGTGCGAGACTTTTCTGATAGGTTGGGTCATGTAAACGTCCGACCAAGATCCTAAAGCCAAATTTCATGCATATTTTGATACCTTTTAATATATCAAAATAGCATTCTTTTACTAAAGTAAACGAAATTTATCCCTTTTCCTGCATCGGAAATGCGCGTTTTTCGCAAAATTTCAAAACTACTACTATCAGATGCCGATGCACAAGGCTTTTAAAGCTTTTTATGGAAAAGTATTCGGCGATAAAATGAACGACCTTGTTAACGACCTATTGGGACAACCACGAGAGAGCAGCAGCACACCACAGGATGACTTCAGCTCATCACAGATAAAGATTGTGACATGCGGACTTGGCGGCGCAGGTTGCAACATAGTCAACAGGCTTGTAAAGGCCGGAGTGAAGGGCACAGAATTCGTAGCTGTAAACACGGATGCGCAGCACTTCAAGATAATTGACGACCACATAAAGAAGATACTAATCGGAAGGACTCTGACAAGAGGGCTTGGAGCTGGTGGCGACCCGCTTATGGGAAGAAAGGCCGCTGAAATAGACAAGCACCTGATCGAAGAGGCATTCAACGGATCACAGCTCGTCTTCCTATGCGGAGGTATGGGAGGAGGAACAGGAACGGGATCCATGTCCGTTGCGGCAGAGGTCGCAAAGCAGCAGGGCGCGATCGTAGTCGCTATGGTCACATACCCGTTCGACCTAGAGAGAGTGAGAAAGGTCAAGGCCGAGGAGGGTATTCAGGAGCTCAGGAAGCACTGCGACAGCGTGATAATCCTGGACAACAACACCCTTGTAAGGCTTGTGCCAAACCTGCCAATGAACGAGGCGTTTGCTCTTGCAGACTCAGTTCTCGCAAAGGCCATAGGAGGATTGGTATGGACGATTACACAGCCAAGCATGATCAACATAGACTTCGCTGACGTGAGAAGCATCATGGTCGGAGGAGGCGTTGGCTTCATAGCTGTAGGCACAGGAAGGGGCTCAGACAAGGTGGCGGGCGCAGCTGAAGGTGTTCTGAAGAACAAGCTGCTTGACGTAGACTTTGAGGGAGCATCCGGTGCACTAGTCCACATATCAGGAGGATCATCACTTACAATTGGCGACGCGGTACACGCAGGTGAGATAATCACCGAAAGGATGGACCCGAAGGCCAACGTAAAGTGGGGCGCCAGGATCATAACCGGATACGACGACCAGCTAGAGATAGTTGCGATAGTCACCGGCGTGAAGGGCTCAAGCATTGTCGGAAGGCTCGAAGACAAGAAGAACGAGCAGACATACAACGACCTTGAAATGATCGGCTGACCACATAATATTTGGTGGTTCAATGTTGGCAAACGAAGCGGACGAATTCGTAGCGAAGCTCGCGGTAGTAGGAGTAGGCGGACAGGGCACAAACCTTGTCAACCGCCTTCATACCCAGGGAATAAGGAGTGCGGCGACCGTCTCTCTTAACACGGACGCAAAGCACCTCAGCATAGTGAGCGCCGATAAGAAGATCCTTATCGGAAAGCAGATAACCCACGGCCTTGGAGCCGGGGGCTTCCCGGAGGTGGCGGAGAAGTGCGCCGATGCCAGCAAGGACGAGATACTCAAGGCCATAGAGGGCTACGACATGGTCTTTGTCGCTGCCGGAATGGGAGGCGGCACGGGAGGAGGAGCAGCACCGGTCGTGGCGAGGCTCGCAAAGGAGACAGGAGCCCTGGTTGTCGCGTTCGTAACATATCCTTTCGCGCTTGAAAGGTCCAGGAAGAACAAGGCGGACTGGTCCCTGCAGCAGCTCAACAAGTACGCTGACACAACGATAGTGATCGAGAACGACAGGGTGCTGAGCTACGCGCCAAACCTTCCAATGGAGAGGGCATTCGAACTGGTGGACAGCGTTGCATGCAACGCAGTGAAGGGGATAGCAGACACGATCATGCTGCCCAGCCTGATAAACCTGGATTTTGCCGATGTGAGGAGCGTCATGAGGAACGCAGGCACAGCGGTCATAAACATGGGCTTCGGCTCCGGCCACGACAAGGTGGACAAGGCGATAAGGTCGACCCTTACGCACCCGATGCTGAACGTGGACCTGATGGGAGGGAAGAGCGCACTCGTGCACGTTGCGGGAGGCACTGCACTTACGATCGATGAGGCCACGAAGATAGGCCAGGGCGTCACAGAAGGAATGGACGAGCGCGCCAACGTGATCTTCGGAGCAAGGCTCATACCCGAGCTCAACGACCAGATAAGGGTCATGTCCATAGTGACAGGGGTGACCCCGAAGTTCGGAGTTGGCATAAGCTCATCGCAAACCTCTGTGCAGGGCGACTTCAACCTTGAGCTGATCTGACCACAAGGGCTTTTTTCCTTCGTTGACAGCATGTTTTATAAATACTTAGAGCAAAGTAGTTGAGTTAAGGTGAATATGTGGGAGAAGAGACCATGCTGGTTTCGATGAAGGACGTCAAGGTCGGTAGGTACATACTCATAGACGGCGTGCCGTGCAAGGTCGTTGACATCGAGACGAGCGCGCCCGGCAAGCACGGATCCGCCAAGATGAGGGTCACCGCCATAGGGATGTTCGAGGGCCAGAAGAAGACACTTCTCATGCCAAGCCATGGAATGATCGAAGCGCCAATAATAAACAAGAAGAAGGCCCAGGTGGTCTCTGTTGGGGATACTAACGCACAGCTGATGGATTCCGAGACCTATGAGGTATACGAGGTTCCGATAATAGAGGAGTTCGTTGGAAAGATGAAGCCCGGCATGCAGGTAGAGGTAATCGAGGCAATGGGCAGGAAGGCGCTCTCAAGGATGCTGAGCAACGAGTGATTTCATGGAAGTGAGCATTTTATCAGATACAAACAACGCTGTTATGAACAGGAGGGAGATATCCTTCTCAATAGTCCAGGATGATCGGACTACCTCTAAGGAAGAGATCAAGAAGGAGGTCTGCAAGAAGCTGGGATTGAGCCCAGACACAACAATAGTGGTTGAGATAAAGCAGGAGTTCGGCGTCAGGAGGAGCACGGGCCGGGCCCATTCGTACAAGTCAAAGGAATTGCTTGAGAAAGAGGAGCCAAAGTACCTGCTCGAAAGGCTGGCCAAGAAGGAGAAGAAGGAGGCTGCTCCGGAAGAGAAGAAGGAGGAGAAGCCCAAGGCCGAGGCCAAGAAGCCAAAGGAGGAGGCAGAGAAGGAAGAGGCAAAACAGTGATCTAGATGGCGGAGAAGAAGGCCAAGAAGTTTAAGGCTTACAAACAGGGCAGGCAGTGCCCCAAGTGCGGGAGCAGGCTGGCCGAGCATGCCGATAGGATGTCATGCGGAAAGTGCGGCTACACAGAGTTCAAGCACGCAAAGCAGGTGTGACCTTGCCTTCATCAAAGAAGGCCAGGAGGAAGAAGACTGGGGAGAGGTGGAAGTACATCATCTATGCCGCGCTCCTCGCCTCCATAATAGCGATCACCTACCTCTCGCACCTCTATTCCTCAGGGGCCATATCCGAGAACACCCTTCTAGTATACGGGTCTATAGCCCAGTCGATGTTCTTCTCATTGGCGGTCTTCTCGTTCATGCTCATAAGAGGGAACAGCATTGGCAAGATGACCGCGAAGCTCGGGATATCAAGGAGGTCGTTCAAGCCGATCCACATAGCCTACGGGGTCATTATCTTCCTTGCGATACTCGCCCTCGAGTTCGGGCTCGCATACTTCCAGCAGGTTACCGGAATACAGCTTCCCACAAACGTTGCGGCAATCTTCGGCGGCCTGCCAGACTGGTTCCTCCTCTTCTCGGTCTTCATCGCGCCGCTGAACGAGGAGGTGCTCTTCAGGGGCTTCCTTGTCCCGGAGTGGTGGATCAGGCTAAGGAGGCACAGCAGGGCGTGGGCCGTTCTCTTCATACTCTTCAGCGCCTCCTTCTTCGGCCTCCTCCACTACCTCTCGTACAACTCGATATCAGAGTTCCTGGCGGCATTTGTATTCGGCCTGATCGCAGGCGCGGTGAGGCTCAAGACAAGGTCCCTCTATCCCTCCATAACGGCCCACATCATTGTGAACCTCTTTGGACTCATAGTTGTCGGTGGTTGAGCTATGGATGACCTTAACATAGTCATAGTAGAGCCGATATACCAGATAAACCTCGGGTATATGGCAAGGGTGCTCAAGAACTTCGGGATCGAGAGGATGAACCTCGTCAACCCAAGGTGCAGGTACAGGGGAAAGGAGGCGATAAAGTACTCGAAGCATGCGAGGGGGCTGCTTGAGGGCGCGAAGGTCTTCGGCTCGATAGAGGAGGCAACGAAGGGGAGCTTCGTTGTCGGCACAACTGCGATATGGAGGAAGACCGGCGTCGCGTTCTACAATGTCTACACATTGGAGAGGCTGCTCGGCATGGTAAAGAAGAACAAGAGAAGAAGAGTCTCGGTGCTCATCGGAAGGGACAACATCGGCCTGACAAAGGAGGAGCTTGCGAAGTGCGATGCCACGATCTTCATACCAACATCTGATGAATATCCGGCATTGAACATCTCGCACGCGCTTGCGATAATCCTGTATGCTTTCACAAACGCATTCCAGAAGAGGCAGATGGAATCCTATTCCGCAAGCGCAAAGGAGGAGCAGAGGGTAAAGGCCCTTTTCTCAAGGATGATATCAAAAAGGATGGACATACGCGACAAGAGGGCTGTCGCCATGGCCTTTGATCACATCATCGGCAGGGCAAACCCCACAAAAAAGGAGATCGGGGCGCTTTCCATAGCGCTCTCCCCAAGAAGGAAGGGGTAGCTACTTCTTAGCCATTCCCTTTCTGCTCTTTATTATCTTGACCTTGCTCGGCGTCAGGAGGATCTTCGCCTCGTCAAGCCTTGCGATGTCGCCGTTCGTCTTCGTGACGTAATCCTTGAGCTTGTCTATCACGCCCTTCAGGGTGTTTGGGCGCTTCACCATCTCAGTTATGTTTAGAAGTATTATGTTCTTCTTCTGCAGCTCCGCCTCGATCACAGCGAGGTCCGATTCCTGCATAAGTGCAAGCGGCTT